>WBZX01000972.1_pt1 | contig 23222 bp, 21 predicted proteins | sample 5204211 | NCBI WGS metagenome assembly WBZX01 (sample SAMN12344362, study PRJNA552823) | activated sludge metagenome | biome: Activated sludge suspended growth; feature: Nitrification reactor; material: Wastewater; isolation source: activated sludge from nitrification reactor of wastewater... | reverse complement strand
GCCGGTCTGCAACGAATGGACCTCATCGGCGGAACGTCGTTGTCCGGGCGGGTTCGCCGCGAGGCTCGTGCCAGGTCACCATCGGCGAACCGGCCGAACCCGGCGGCGTGACCGAGCGCCCAGTCGACCCGGCCGACACCGTGGAGCGCTGCGAGTTCGACCGCTTCGCCCATCTTCACCTTGATCCTTGCCGTCCCAGCCGAGGCGGCCTCGATGAGCCAGAGGCGGGCGCCGTCCCCCAACGCGAGGAACGTCTCCTCCGCAGCGTTGGTCGGCTTCGGTGTGCGGCCGGGCCCGTCGGGGCATGGCGGGTCGTGGGCGTCGTCGATCTGTGGGTTGCCCGGTGAAGAACGGCGATGCCGGGCAACCTCGACCGGGCCCGCAGGACCGCAGTTGCACAGCAACGACCTCGTCTCCATCGACACGCACCCACACCGTCTCATCGGCCAACCCGTGGGGGACCGAGTAGGAGACCCCGCCGTAGCTGATCGTCGCCGACCAACCGACCCGTCGGGTCTCGCCGAACACGCTCGTGTAGGGCCGTTCGGGGAGCCGGTGCAGCCGGGCCTGTTCCTCGACCAACATCGCCGTCGGCGGGCGCCGGGTCACCTGATGATCCCGACCGTTGACCTCGGCCATGAACGCGTCGCACGCCTCGACCAACTCGGCCCACAACCTGTAGGCCGCTCGCAAGCTTGCATCGGTCGGGACCAGATCAGCCGTCGCGATCCTCACGGTTGCTTCGACGCCTCCCCTCGATTCGGGATCGGCCGGAACGCACGTCTCGACCGTGACCCCGTAGTGACCGACGACGGCAACCATCTCCGGATGTCGGACCACGATTCCCGCGACGTGGCCGGTGATGACGGTCCGTTCGTTGTCAGTCAACCAGTAGGTCGGCACACCCCCGAAGGCGCGCATCGCCCGATCGAGACAGCTGATCGTGGTGGCCAGCTTGGGTTCCCAGACCCGGATCACCACCCGGAACCGCGACCACGCCAACCAGGCCCAGAACAACAACGTCGCCCGCCCCCGACACTCGGACCGGTGCCCCAGTCCCAATGCGCCCACGTGCCAGGCTCCACAATCCAAGGCCGATACACCCGGCGGCGACCCCGGCGATGGTTCGCCTTCACCTCCGCGCCCGCCCGACGCACCGTGCGCTCAGACCCGGTGAACCCAGCGCCCGCAACCTGTCGAAGCACACATCGGCGCGGATCTTGCCCTCGCTGCGCTCCACCCACTCCTCGATCTTCGCCAGGAACGGATCGATGATCCGCTCCCGCCGCTCGGGCCCATTGTCAACCAGCTCGCCAGCGTCACGCTTCTCGACGTAACGGGCGACGGTGTGATGTGAGCAGCCGGCCAACTCGCCGGCATCCCTGGAACGACCCAGCAGGTCGAACGCTTCCAGAATGTTCAGGATCTCCTCGCGAGACTTCACTCGCTCCTCCTGCTCGATGGTCATGGTTGTGGTGACCGACCAGTCGAGTAGGAGAAGCAACCCCACCGACGGACCAGCAGGAAACGGACTTCAACGAAGGCAGACCAACCGTCCGCCACTGGGCAAAACCGTTGGCCGCCAACAGGCAGCTACATGACCGCCACCGGGCACAATCTCATGGCCGCCGAAAATGGCCAGACCGAGGCGAAGCCTTGGTCTGATTACGCTCACAGCGATGACGACTGGACCATTCCGCTCGGGTCCTTAGCCTCGATCCACCGATCGATCTTGGGTTGTGCTCGATTCTCCATGGTCACCCAGGCGAAACGGGTTCTCTGTGCGGCCACCGTTAGTGCTCGGCTGTCTGACGAGCTGAAGTCACAGGACTGGGCGGGGGTTCGGGGGCAGAGCCCTTTGTGGCGGAGCTCCTGACCTGCGGAGATCGGCTTTGCCGGTCGTCGCAGCGAAGACGTCGGCCGTCAGGCCAGCGACCGAACTCCGCCGGAAGGCTCTGCCCTTCTGCTCAGCCAGGCTAAGTCGATGCCCGGTTTCACGTGAAACGTGAGACGTGAGACTCGAAGCCCAGCCCTTCGATGATCCTGGCGTCCCCGGTAGCAAGCCGCGATGCGGGGCGATCAGAAAAGGGGACGCTTGGCGGGGATCCCGGTTCGGCGGGGATATTTTTCCACGGGATGGTCTGTTCGCCTCAACACCATCAGATGAGCGCCGTACCTGTCATCAGCGTGGTCGACTATCAACCCGAGCTCAGCCAGGCCAGACTTGGGCCAACGATCCGTCGCCGGTTCAGGAGGTTCGCTAACCACCAGCAGACCACCTGGTCGAAGCAGGGGAGCGGCGCACTCTGCGGTCACCGCGGGGGGACCAAAGCTACGAGATACGACCAGGTCGTAGCTGGATCGGTGGACGCCGTCCCGACCAACAACCTCGGCGCGGTCGGTGACGATCTCGACACGGTGCGAGTGTCCGAGCGCCTCTACGGAGCGGGCCAGAAACGCGGTGCGCTTGGCTTGACTATCCAGGAATGTCCACGAGGTAGTCGGCCACACCTCAGCCACCAGCACCAGGCCCGGGAGACCACCGCCGGCCCCCAGATCGAGGGCCTTCGATGGTTCAGTCGGGACAGCGTCTATGAAGGCCAGTGAATGGCGGATGTGATCTTCGACGGGACCCGGTCCCAGGAAGCCCAGTGACCGGCTTTCCTCGAGGAGGGCAGAAACTGAGACCGTCACTCCGCCGAGTTGGGAACGATGACCACTCGTCGGTCGGGATCTTGTCCCTCTGAGATGGTCGACACCCCGTTGATCTCGTTGACGGTGTCGTGGACCACTTTCCGGTCGACCGCGTTCATCGGTTCCAAGGCCCGACTGACCCCCGACTCGACCACCGCGGCAGCCTGGTCACGAACGAAACGGGCCAAGGCCTCGCGCCGACGCTGGCGGTAGGACCCAATGTCGATCCGGACTCGGCCTTCGTGGCGACCCGGCTCCCGACGCTGGAGGACGGCCCGTGAGAGCTCGTGAACCGCTGCCAGGGTCTGACCCTTGGGTCCGATCAGCAGACCTAGATCGGCGCTGTCGCTGACAACATCAAGCTCGATGGTGTCCTCATCGACCTGAGTCCGGTTCACGGAACCCACGATGTTCAAGGAGGTCAAGAGGCCTTCCAAGAACCCGGTGATGACATCAGCCTGTTGTGCTATCGGCACGATCTCGTCACTCATCTGCTTGCCTTCCTGGTTGGTCGTCGTTTCCGAGCTTCGGTCTCGAGAGCCGCGGCCGCGGGGTGTCGAGCTCTTGGGACGGGAGCTGGAGGCCTTGGCCTCAGACTGCTGGTCTGAAGCTCCGGAGGTATCACTGGCACCTGCGGTCTTGGCTCCATCAGCGCGTGACTTGGGCTTCCGAGGCCGTCGCTCGGTCTTGGGTCTAGGAGAGCGCGGAACTACCCGGGCCCGGACGCGGGCCTCGGACCTGACCCGTCCGAACAAGCCGGTCTTGGGCTCTTCCAGGATCTCGAACTCAGCCTCGGCTTCGTCGATGCCGAGCTGATCGAGAGCTGCCTCTTTGGCGTCCTCAATCGTTCGGCCGGTAGTCTCAACCCACTGCATAGGAAATCACCTTCGCTTCTTTTTGGCCTTGGACCGGTTGGCCTGGGAGGGGGCGCTCCGACTCGGTGCGCCGCCCTTCCCAGCCGGTTGGTTTCCGGACGGTTTGGAGTTGGGTTGGCTGCTCTGCTTGGAGACAGCCTGACCCGTGGACTTCGACTTCTGGAGGTCTTCACGTGCCTTGGAGCTGGCGTTGGCCTGTTCCTTGATCATGGCGAAGATCCCACCCCCGGATTTAGCTGACGATTCGTCAGTATCGGTGGCGGTGGTCTCAATCGTTCCGGGGTGATCCTTGTACATGGTGCGGGTGATCAAAGCCTGCTGAGCTATGCGGAACAGGTTGGAGACCAGGAAGTAGACCACCAGACCTGCCGGGAGTGTCAGCGAGATGAAGGCGAAGAAGACCGGCATGATCTTCAGGAGCATCTGCTGTTGCGGATTCACTTGGGCCGCGCCTGGTCGGCCCGCGATCTGGCGCTGCTGGTAGTAGCTGGTACCGGCCACGGCCATCACCAACAAGATGTAGGGAGCCGCAACCCCAGCCCCATCCGACATGGCCTGCTGGGCCGACTGGGCGAGGTTCATGCCCAGCGAGGACATCTCGTTGGTCTTGGTCAGGTCCTGGTAGAGCTGAGAGGTGGGATCAAGGTGCTTGGGAGCGAAGTTGCCGTACTGCTCCCAGACCCCGCCCTTCACCCCGTTCGCGGCTCTGGCTGCGGCCGCGCCTAGGTCGAACCCCGAGGACGCACGCCACAGCAGGTCGTGCAGGGTCCGGTACAGGATGATGAAGATCGGCATCTGTAGGAGCAGCGGCATGCAACCCGAGAGGGGGTTGATGTTGTTCTCCTTGTAGAACTTCATCACCTCTTCGTTCAGCTTCTGCCGATCGTCGCGGTGTTGGTTCTGAAGCTTCTTCAGCTCGGGCTGGAGCTTCTGCATGGCCAGCATCGACCGCGTGCCCTTGAGGGTGAGGGGCAGCAGTACCAACATCACCGTGAGCGTGAGCAGGGTGATGGCGCCGGCGTAGCTGGGCCAGAGCTCGTAATAGAACTGCAAGGGCCTGGCTATGACGTTGTACATCAGGCGACCGTCCGTTCGGTGAGGTGGTCAGATGGGTTGGGCGCACCGCTGACACCCAAGTTGGCCTTGTTCGCCTCGGGAACCGGGTCCCAGCCGTGTCCACCCCAGGGGTGACAACGACAGACTCGCTTCACCGCCAGCCATGAACCCCGACCCGCGCCGTGTGACTCGATGGCCTCAGCGGCGTAGGCGGAACAGGACGGGATGAACCGACACGGAGACGGCCTACCGGCTCGAACGACCTGGTAGGAGTGGATCAGAGCGCGCAAGGCTCGGGCCATGACGCTCATGGCCGGTCCCGACATAACTGGATTTGGAGCGTCTCAAGCAAGCGGACCACGTCATCTCTCAATTCGGCGGGACTCCGCTCCACCGCTCCGACGCTGGCCGAAACAAGCAGCGCCCCTGGTGGCAGGGTCGTGGCCATGTCTGTCAACACGGCTCGGAGCCGTCGCCGGAGGCGATTTCGAACCACTGCCGAGCCAACCTTGCGGGTGATGGCAAAAGCCACCCGGGTGCGAGGCGCTCCGTCGAGAGGTTCGGGCAAGTACACGAGGGCCAGAGGTCCCCTGCGTACCCTCGTTCCGCGGTGGCGGAGGGCCTCGAAGGTGCGGCGGTCGGTTATCCGGCCGATCAGGCCGACAGCCGGGCCCTGCCCTTGAGGCGACGATTGCGCAGGATGGCGCGACCGGCTCGGGTCGACATACGGCTACGGAAACCGTGGTTCTTGGCCCGCTTGCGGACGTTGGGTTGGAAAGTTCTCTTCACGTCGGAAATCCTCCTCGGGGCCGAGCGGCAGCGCCCGACCTGGTGTCAGACGTGACACCGGCTGTGTTGATTCGTGCACGGGAACGACCCCGACGCGCGAAACGTCCGACAACGCTACGCCTTGGGCCACCAAACAGGCAACCGACGAACCCGAGCTCAGGTCCTCAGGAAGCGATCGTGGTCTCCCTCGACGTCGCATCGAAGGGCCTGTGCGACTGTCGATTCCTCCGGCGCGTAAGCCTTCTTGCACGCCCGGTCCAACACGGTGCTACGGTCCGCTCTCCAGCCGGGGCACGAAGTACCGTGTCTCGCCCACAGCATCCACAGCTCGAGATGTCCGCCACCCGGCAGACGTCTCTAGCCTTCTTTTCCACAGTTTGTGGACTAGCTGTGGAACTGTTATCAGGAGGGACGGTCCACACGGTGGCACCAGATGCGCAGCACCTGTGGGCGACGTGCCAAACCGCCCTGCAGGCCCAGGTCTCCGATGCGGTTTGGAGATCGACCTTCCAGGACATAACCGCCATATCTCTTGAGGACATGACGTTCGTCTTGTCGGTTCCCAGCGCGGTGGTCAAGGACCGAGTCGAGAACCGCTACATGTCGTTGGTGGAGGACATCGCCCGCGACAGCGCCGGCGAGCCCCTCACCATCGAGCTCACCGTCCAGCCCGACGCGGCCGAACCGACCCTGTTCGATGATCCTCTAGATGCCTTGCTCGGCGCTCCCCCTGCGATCGTTGGTCCAACCGAGGAGACACCGATACCGGGGCCTGGGCTCATAGACGACAACAACCTCACCTTCGAGGCGTTCGTCATCGGGCCCTCGAACCGATTTGCCCATGCCGCTGCCCTTGCGGTGGCCGAGACGCCTGGGCGTTCCTACAACCCGCTGTTCATCTACGGCGATGCTGGTCTGGGCAAGACGCACCTGCTTCACGCCATACGCCACTACATAGAGGTCAACTACCCCCACTACGTCGTTCGCTACGTCAGCACCGAGACGTTCCTGAACCAGTTCATCGAGTCGATCCGTCACAAGACCTCGGCTGATTTCAAGAAGCGCTACCGCGAGGTAGACGTCTTGTTGGTCGACGACATCCAGTTCTTGGAGAACCGCAAGGAGACCCAAGAGGAGTTCTTCCACACCTTCAACGCTCTCCACGGCGGTGGAAGGCAGCTGGTGTTGTGCTCGGATCGTCCACCCGACGCCATCTCGACGTTGGAGGCCCGGCTTCGTAGCCGGTTCAAGGGCGGTCTGATCACCGACATCCAGCCGCCAGACCTCGAGACCCGCCTTGCCATTGTGCGCAAGAAGGCCGAGGGCGAGACGGTGGCGATTCCCGATGAGGTCCTCGAGTTCATCGCCACGAACATCACCGACAACATCCGCGAGCTAGAGGGTGCGCTGAACCGGGTATCGGCGCTGGCCAATCTGGACAGGGAACCGCTCACCCTGGAGAAAGCCGAACGCCACCTCCACGACATCCTCGGCGATCGTCAGCCCAGACCCATCACGCCCCAAGTGATCCTGGAAGCCACCGCAACCATGTTCGAGTTCACCGTCGAGGATCTCAAGGGCAAGAGCCGTAGTCGACCGCTGGTAACCGCTCGCCAGATTGCCATGTACGTCTTCCGAGAATTGACCGATCTGTCCTACCCCGCCATCGCTCGTGAGTTCGGTGGACGTGATCACACCACGGTGATCCATGCGGTGGAGAAGATCAAAGCCCTCATGAAGGAACGTCGCCAGATCTACGACCAGGTCTCCGAGCTGGTGCAACAGATACGCAAGGGTGGCTGAAACGGCATGGAAAGCGCTGGTGTACGGTGTCTGCCGTCACAACAGTTTTCCACTGTTGTCCACAGGGATCTGGGGGTAGCGCCAATTGGTGAGCGGATTACCCTGTGGAACGCTTGGGAAAAACCGGTAGCCAGGACAGGATCATCTGGGGATCGAGGGTCCCGTGTTCCCCAGCCATCCCCGCTCCCACCTGTTCGCTGTGGAACGCTGGGGATGAAACGGGAACACCCGGCACCGGCTCTGACCTGCACGGTTGAGCCGTTGTCCACAATCCACACCCCCTACCACCACCATCAACTTCTTTACACGCACCTCTCCGGAGAAAGTGAGCAGTCCTCGTGAAGTTCCGTTGTGAGCGTGACCGACTCGTTGAAGCCCTCGGCGCCGCCGGTCGGGCCGTCGCCAACCGAGGCGGTTCTCTACCGGTCCTGTCCGGCGTCCGGGCCGAGCTCACCGGCAACCAGCTAAAGCTCACCGGCAGCGACCTGGAGCTCACCATTGAAACCAGGATCGAGGTAGCGGGTGAGCGTGATGGCGTGGCCGTTCTCCCGTCGAAGATCGCTCTCGACGTGGTCAAGTCCCTTGGAGATCCCCGAGTTGAGATCTCCTGTGAAGCAGACGAGGCCACCATCGTCGCCGGGCGATTTGAGTCTTCGATCCGTCTCCTACCCGCCGATGAGTTTCCACGACTGACCATGCCCGCCGATGATGCGGTCACGATCTCGGCTGGAGAATTCGCCACTGCGCTGCACCAAGTCGTCCCAGCAGCCAGCGCCGACGATGCCCGACCGATCCTGACCGGTGTGTTGCTCGCGGCGGAATCCGGTGGTCTTCGCCTGGTGGCCACCGACTCTTACCGTCTCGCAGTGAGGGACATCCCTGGCACCTCGGTCATGGGTGAAGGCCAGAGCGTGCTCGTTCCGTCTCGTGCCCTCAGGGAGCTCGAGAGGCTTTTGGGATCGGAGCAGGAGATGACCCTTCGCCTCGGTGAGCGCGAGGCATCCTTCGAGGTGGGCGACCTTCGCCTTACAACCCGCCTGATCGAGGGTGAGTTCCCCAACTATCGAGGCCTGATCCCGGCCAGCCATCCGAACCAGCTCACCGTTAGCCGTGAGAGCCTGGTCGAAGCGGTTAGGCGAGTGAAGCTGATGGCCAGGGAAGCGAACACTCCGGTGAGGCTCGTGATGAGCTCAGACGGCCTGGAACTGGTAGCCATCACCCAAGACGTGGGCCAGGCCAACGAACAACTCGACGCGGAGTACTCGGGCGAAGACCTCACCGTGGCCTTCAACCCCGACTACCTACTCAGCGGCGTGGAGGTGTCGCCTGGAGAAGAGATCACCCTCCACACCGTCGACGCCCAAAAGCCAGCGGTTATCCGGGCTCAGGGAGCCGAGGAGTTCCTCTACCTGATCATGCCCGTCAGGGTCTCTTGATCACACGCCTTCCGAGCGTGATGTGAGGATCGACCAACTCTGGCTGAGCGACTTCCGCTGCTATCACGAGGCCGAGGTCTCCTTCGATCCGACGCTCACCGCCGTGGTCGGAGCCAACGGTCAGGGCAAGACCAACCTGATCGAGGCCGTTGCCTATCTCGCCACCCTGGGTTCGTTTCGAGGTGCGCCGGGAGAAGCCCTGGTGAGGGTGGGGGCAGCTCGTGGCATTGTGAGGGCCCGCGCTGAGCGTGAAGGACGAGAGCTATTGCTCGAAGCCGAGCTGGTGGCCAACGGCCGAAACCGAACCCAACTGAACCGCCAGCCGCTCCGACGGGCGCGAGATCTGCTGGGAGCATTGCGGGTCACGGTCTTCTCGCCCGATGATCTCGTGCTGGTCAAAGGCTCCCCCGGGGAGCGGCGCAAGTTGTTGGACGATGTGTTGGTCAGCCTGCATCCCCGCCACGATCAACAACAGAGCGACCTGGACCGGATCCTGCGCCAGCGTGGCGCACTGTTGAAACAGGCTGGCGGTCGACTCAACTCCGAGCTGGAAACCACCCTTGACGTGTTCGATGCCAAGTTGGCCGTAGCGGGTGAAGCGGTCGCCCAGGCGCGAATAGAGCTGGTGCAAGAAATGGCACCGGTGCTGGCCGAGGCCTACGACCAACTGGCGCGCCGACCATCGCCGGTCACGGCTACCTACCAGCCGTGGTGGCTGGAATCAGGCCTGGCTACGGCACTCGCCGCGGCACGGCGCGACGACCTCAGACGGGGAGTCTCCACGGTAGGTCCCCATCGTGATGACGTGGAGCTGGCCTTGAACGGTCTGCCGGCCCGCACCCACGCATCTCAAGGAGAGCAACGGTCCTTGGCCTTTGCTTTGCGCTTGGCCACCCATGAAGTGGTTCGGGCTCGAACCGGCGCATCGCCGGTCCTGTTGCTGGACGACGTGTTCTCCGAGCTGGACCCCGACAGGAGCGATGCCTTGCTGCGCTCCCTGCCGCCGGGCCAGACGATCCTGACCACCGCCGGTGCCTTGCCGACCGGGGCGGTTCCGGGCCGTGTGCTGCGGGTCGACGCTGGTGTGGTCTCCCTCGGCTGAGTACGTCGGCCGCCGACCTGGCGGCCGACGTACTCGCTGCTAGGACCGACAAGCCCATCTCGGAATGTTCGGGGGCTCCGCCGCAAAGGGCTCTGCCCCGAACCCCCGCCTGTTCACCGGTTCCACATCGTCGGACAGTCGAACACCACCGGTGGCCGCCCAAGATGGCGGATCCGTAGGCCACAATGGACCGGTGCCGTGGTCACCGTTACCAACACCGGGTGGTGATTCGGGTCCGGGCCCATCTCCGCTGGCCGACCTGCTCGACGGTGTGCTCGCAGGGTTGGGTGGCCCCTCGGTGGACGCGGTGGTGTTGATCCACGACCGCTGGAGCGAGTTGGTCGGGGTCGAGGTGGCCGCCCACGTTCAGCCGGTGTCTATAGAGGACGGTTGCCTCCGGGTGGTGACCGATGGGCCGGCATGGGCTAGCCACCTCAAGTGGGCGGAGGCCGAGATCGTCACCCGAATCGAATCTCTGGTGGGACCAGGTCAGGTGACGGCAATGTCGGTCCGAGTCGGTCGACGGTGACCCTCGCTGCACGGTTGATCAGGCCGCGGCTTCCCCTCGGTTTAGCCATGCCGTACTCATGAGTCGGCTCGCCGATCAGCTCGCCTCCAGTTCGGCCCAAAACGTTGTGAGCATTGGGTGCGCCCAAGTCGATGAGGCCGGTGGGATGGTCCTGATCGTCATGGTGGCGTGGTAGGCTGAGAGCATCGTGATGCGCCCCGGTGACCCGCCGAGAAGCCTTATGGCGTCGGCATTCCAGGAAGACGCACACCGCCTCTCCCCTCGGTTTTGAAAGGTCGCGCCGTGGCCCCCGCGAGCCAGTCGTACTCCGCTAGTTCCATGACCATCCTCGAAGGTCTGGCCCACGTCCGCAAGCGCCCAGGCATGTACATCGGTGGAACCGGCGTGTCCGGTCTTCACCACCTCGTGTGGGAGGTGGTCGACAACTCTGTCGACGAGGCCATGGCCGGCTTTTGTGACCGGATAGACGTCACGATCCTCGCCGACGGCGGGTGTCGGGTGATCGACAACGGTCGTGGCATCCCTACCGACGTACACCCCGAGTTCAAGCTGACCGGTGTCGAGATCGCGCTCACCAAGCTCGGCGGCGGCGGCAAGTTCGGTGGAGACGGCTACAAGGTCTCGGGCGGGCTGCATGGCGTGGGTGTCTCGGTGGTCAACGCCTTGTCCGAGAAGGTCGTGGTCGAAGTAGATCGAGGCGGAAAGCGCCATCGCATCGAGTTCGCCGAGGGCGGAGCCAAAAAGACCAAGCTCGAGGTGGTGGGGGATTCCCCACGGGGGCGCACCGGAACCACCGTTAGCTTCTGGCCCGACCGTGGGCTGTTCGAGACCACCGAGTTCGTGGCTCGCACCATGCTGGAACGGTTCCAGATGATGGCGTTTCTCAACAAGGGTCTGGAGATCCGGTTCAAAGACGAACGTGAGGGCCACGACAACGAGCCGGTGGTGTTCAAGTACGCGGGCGGGATCATCGACTTCGTGAAGCACGTCAACTCCACCAAGACACCGTTGTTCAGCCGCGTCGGCTACCTGGAGGCCACCGACGAAGAAGCCGAGGTGGAGATCGCGTTCCAGTGGAACGAGGGTTACCAGGCCGACGGGCTCCACAGCTTCGCCAACGGAATCGCAACCATCGGTGGCGGAACCCACGAAGAGGGCTTCCGGGCGGCACTCACCACCGTGGTGAACAAGTACGCCAAGGCCAAGGGGCTGCTCAAGGAGAAGGACCCCAACCTCGGCGGCGAAGACGTGCGAGAGGGCCTGACCGGGATCATCTCGGTACGCCTGCGAGAGCCCCAATTCGAAGGCCAGACCAAGGACAAGCTCGGCAACCCCGAGATCAAGACCTTGGTCCAAAAGGCCACCAACGAAAAGCTGGCCGACTGGTTCGAGGAGCACCCGACCGAGGCCAACAAGATCGTCAAGAAGGGCATCAACGCCCAGCGGGCTCGGGCCGCGGCCCGCAACGCCCGTGACGCCACTCGTCGCAAGAGTGCCCTCGACGGTGCTGGCATGCCCGACAAGTTGCGGGACTGCTCGAGCCGGGATCGCAGCGAATGCGAGCTGTTCATAGTGGAAGGCGACTCTGCTGGCGGGTCAGCCACCAGCGCCCGTGATCCTCGAACCCAGGCGATCCTTCCCATCCGAGGCAAGATCCTCAACGTCGAGCGGGCTCGGCTGGACAAGATGCTCAAGAACACCGAGGTCCAGGCGTTGATCTCGGCCATCGGAGCCGGGTTCGGGGCCGAGGAGTTCGACGTCACCAAATCCCGCTACGACCGGGTCATCTTGTTGTGCGACGCCGACGTCGACGGCAGTCACATCCGCACCTTGTTGCTCACCTTCTTCTTCCGCCACATGAAGGAGTTGGTGGAGCACCGCCACGTGTACATCGCTCAACCCCCCCTGTATTCGACGGTGGTGGGCAAGGAGAAGATCTACCTGAAGGACGATGCGGCCAAGGCCGCCTTCCTGGCCGACAACCCCAACCATCGCAAGGAGTTCGCCCGACTCAAGGGCCTCGGCGAGATGGACTGGGAAGAACTCAAGAGCACCACCATGGACTCGTCTTCGCGCACCCTCCTCCAGGTCACCGTCGAACAGGCGGCCACCGCTGACGCCGCCATCTCCACCCTCATGGGAGACGACGTCGAGGCTCGCAAGGAGTTCATCAAGAAGAACGCCAAAGACGCCCGCTTCATCGACATCTGACCCAGCGCGCCGTCCTTCCGCCCCCCCGATTCTGAGGTAGCCCACCAGCAATGTCCGACGACGAGATCCCCACCGAGACCGAAGGAAACGACCCTACGGTCACCGCCTACGGGCTGATCGAACCAATCGAGATCGAAGAGGAGATGGAGCGGTCCTTCCTCGACTACTCCATGTCGGTGATCGTTTCGCGGGCCCTTCCCGACGTTCGGGATGGTCTCAAGCCCGTCCATCGTCGGATCCTGTGGGGCATGTACGACGTCGGCGCCCGACCCGACCGCCCGTTCATGAAGTGCGCCCGCGTCACGGGTGAGGTGATGGGCAAGTACCACCCCCACGGCGACAGCGCCATCTACGACGCTCTGGTCCGCATGGCACAGCCGCACTCTTTGCGCCATCCGTTGGTAGCCGGTCACGGCAACTTCGGATCACCCGATGACGGCCCGGCCGCCGCCCGATACACCGAGTGTCGGTTGGATCCCCTGGCCATGTCGATGCTCCAAGACATCGGAGAGGAGACCGTCGACTTCGTCGACAACTACTCCGGCGAGTTCCAGGAACCGGCGGTGTTGCCGAGCCGCATCCCGAACCTGTTGGTCAACGGGGGTCAGGGAATCGCGGTGGGTATGGCCACCAATATCCCGCCCCACAACCTGGGGGAGGTCATCGACGCCACGGTCCACCTGATGGACAACCCTGACGCCACTCCCGACGACCTCATGGCGTTTGTGAAGGGACCAGATTTCCCCACCGGTGCCCTGATAATGGGGCGGTCGGGGATCATGGATGCCTACCGCACGGGTCGGGGCTCGATCCGGATGCGGGCGGTGTGTGAGATCGAGGAGACCAAGCGGGGTGGTGACCGCATCGTGATCACCCAGCTGCCCTATCAGGTCGGCCCTCGTTCCGTTCTGGCCAAGATCAGTGAGTTGGTCCAAGCCCGCGAGATAGAGGGGATATCGGACGCCAACGACGAGTCTTCGGGTGGTCAGACCCGGATCGTGATCACCCTCAAGCGTGACGCCCCGGCTTTGGTGATCCTCAACAACCTCTACAAGCGGACACCGCTCCAGACTTCGTTCGCGGTGAACACGGTGGCATTGGTGGACGGGGTTCCCCGTACCCTCAACCTTCGCGAGGTGCTGTTCCATTACATCGAGCACCAGGTCGAGGTCATCACCCGACGCTCGGAGTACCGGCTGCGCAAGGCCCGGGAACGGGCCCACATCGTCGAGGGTCTGCTCAAGGCGCTGGACCTGATCGATGAGATCATCGCCACTATCAGGGCATCGGCAGACAAGGACGCGGCCCGTACCGCGCTTCAGGCTGCTCCATTCGAGTTCTCTGAGGTGCAGGCCGAGTACATCTTGGACATGCAGCTCCACCGGCTCACCCGCTTGGGCCGGGCCCAGCTCGAGGAGGAGATGGAGAAGCTGCGGGCCACCATCGCCGAACTGGAGGCGATCCTCTCCAACCGAGAGGTGTTGCACCAGGTGATCAAGGACGAATTGGGTGAGGTCCGGGCCAAGTACGCGTCGGACCGCAAATCCCAGGTGACCTTCGATGTGGGAGACATAGACATCGAAGACCTGATCGACGACGAGGACCTGGTGGTCACCATGTCCGCTCGGGGCTACATCAAGACCGTTGCCGCCGACGCCTTCAAGAGCCAGGGACGCGGGGGCCGAGGTGTGGCGGGCGCCAAGCTCCGAGACGAGGACTACATAGCCAACATCCTCACCACCACAGCTCACGCCTACCTGTTGTTCTTCTCCAACCTCGGACGGGTCTATCGACTCAAGGCCCACGAGATCCCGATGAAGGACCGCACGGCCCGGGGGACGGCAATCGTCAACCTTCTCCCGCTCCAGCCCGAGGAGCAGATCAGGGCGATCATCGACACCCGGGACTACGAGACCAACCAGTACCTGTTCTTCGCCACCCGCAACGGCCAGGTCAAGAAGACCCGGTTCAGCGAGTACGACTCCTCGCTGCGTGCGGGCCTCATAGCCATCAACCTCCGCGATGGTGACGAGCTGGTGAAGGTCATCCCCGTCAACGACTCGGACGAGATCTTCATGGTGAGCCGAACCGGCATGACCATCCGTTACGGACAGGACGACGTGAGGCCCATGGGTCGTTCCACCGCCGGGGTTCGAGGGATGAAGCTGAAGGCTGGTGACGAGGTGGTGTCGTGCGACGTCGCGCGAGACGACACCGCCATCCTCATCGTCACCGACGGCGGCTATGGCAAGCGGACCCAGTTGGACAAGTTCAACAACCAGAACCGTGGTGGCCAAGGCGTGCGGGGTATCAAGCTCACCGCCAAGAAGGGCATCGTGGTTGCTGCGTTCATGGTCGGCCTGGACGATGAGATCTTCGCCATCGCCTCAGATGGTGTGGTCACCCGGATGCCGGTTCGAGACATCTCGTCCCAGGGTCGTGACGCCACCGGGGTGAAGGTGATGAACGTGGAAGGTGATCGCACGGTGGCCGCGGTGGCTCCGGTGCTCAACGCCGACGACGAGTGAGGCCCGGGCGCCGCTGCGCCCAGAGCCGGGCTAGAGGTGACCTTGCCACTAGCCATCGAGAGACCTTCCCCGGTACATGGCCCTCGACTGAGGGTGACCCGCGAAGGGATCTCCAATGCTTGATCAACCAGTCCACGTCGATGTAGCTGCACGACGAGCTCGACAGCGCCGAGCAAACCGAGATAGCGGCTCGGTGAGCCTGCTGCTGGCGGTGGCTCTGGTGCTGGCGGCCTTGGTTGGATACGGCGTAGCTCGGGTGGGCGGAGCCGCTGCCCGATCCGCCGCGGCCCAAGCCGCGGCGGACGCCAGTGCCCTAGCCGGCGCCGAGGACGGCCGGCCTGGCGCCGAAAGAGTTGCCGCCGCGAACGGGTCAGTCCTCACCGGTTTCGTACAGGACGGCCTCGATGTCGAGGTCACGGTGACCAGGTCCGGCCACACGGCCGTGGCCAGAGCTAGGTGGCAACCTCGGTCATATGCCGTGGAGCCCGGATCGACTGGATCCTCCATCAGCTCGACGAGCCTGGTCACGAGGTCCCTTGGCGGATGGGCCCAGTCGTCGTCGCTGCGACGTTGATCAAATGGAGGTTTCGCCGTCGGTTGAACCATGTCGTGCTGATGGCTCGGCTCGCCTCCTCACCTACTGAGCGGTCCGCTCATCCCGGCTCAAGGAGTCGGCGATGATGCATAGGGGCATCGCGGTGCTTCCTAGACTGACCCGGTGCATCCCGCTCCTGGTCCCCGAAGGTCGCGCTCTGACGCTGACCGTTCCGGTGAGGCCGGTCCAAAGCGGACACCTCGGCCAGTGGGGGATGGCGCAGCTCACTCCAATGGCTCAGGGTCAGACGCCGGTGGAGGAGCGGGTTTCATCAGTTTGGATGCAGCTACCTCGGCTGACGACCTGGTCTTGGGCGTTGCCTCGGGGGCCTTGTCGGCTCCCGAGGTTGACTCCACAGTTGCTCTGGTCGATGAGCCGGTGACGTCGGTTGTTGGCGCCACATCGGAGATGCGATCACCAGAACAAGACAGTGGGACGCTCTCGCCGCCCCGAGCCCGGCGAGAGCGGCCTGCTGATCCAGACGTCGTTCGGGTGGGTCGTCGTCAGGGTCGACGGGTTAGGAGGGTCGTACGGCGGATCGACCTGTGGTCTGTCCTCAAGTTGTCGATCGTGCTGTACACATGCCTCTATGCCGCGGTGATGGCCACCTTGGCGTTGCTGTGGGGGTTGGCCTACTCCAGCGGACAGATAGACAAGGTCCAGTCGTTCATGTCCGACGTTGGACTGGACAACTACCGGTTCTACGGCGATCAGATGTGGCGGGCATGCGCCATGATCGGTGCGATCGGTGTCTTGGCCGCTACCACCGTCACCGTCTTGACCACAGCCTTGGTCAACGTGATCAGCGAGGCAACCGGTGGCATCAGGTTCGTCGTGATCGAGGAAGACCCAAGACCACGCCGACGTCCACCCTCTCGCTGAGCGAGTCGGAGTCTTTCGATTCACCGTGGAGGTGAGTCGGGTTGGACGAGTCGGGCCAGGCGTGGACATGTTCGGACAGGCCTGTTGGCCCAGTGGAATGGGCGCGAGCACCAACGTCGGTCAACGGTTCGCATCACCCCGGCCTGACCCGCTACCGTCGGCTCCCGCTCGGGGCTATAGCTCAGTCGGTTAGAGCGCACCCCTGATAAGGGTGAGGTCGCTGGTTCGATTCCAGCTAGCCCCACGAAGACCGTCAATCCACCCGGGAGACACCCCAGTGACCCTCATCCGCCGAGCGTTGGTGGCCCTAGGGGTGGCGGGTGGGGTGGCCGCGGTCCTTCGTCTCCGAGGTTCTGGAGGTACCCCACCCCAGCGGGGTGGGTGGCGCGAGCTGGATCCTTCCGAGCTGCGCTGATGCGCGTCGCGGTGGTCGGCCTAGGGGCCGTGGGTACGCGGGCGGCCCGTCAGTTGGCGTCCACGGCCGAGGTGGAGTCGGTGGTGGTGGCCGACCCCAAACCCGACCGAATGTCTGAGGTGGTGGCTTCCTTGGGCGCCAAGGCCGAGAGCCACGCCCTAGGCGGTGGTCTTCCTAACGCCGACGTCGTGCTTGTTGCCACTCCGGTCGGCACGCAGGCCGCCATGACCGAAACCCTGGTTGGTCGGGGATCGTCGGTGGTTTGCACCACCGACGATGTCAGTGAGACCCGACGTTTGTTGGATCTCGGGCCCGAGGCTGAGGCGCGTGGGGTCACGGTGGCGGTCGGTGCGGGGTTCTCGCCCGGTCTTAGCTGCGTTCTGGCTCGGTTTGGTGCCGACCGGTTCGACACCGTCGACGAGATCCATGTTGCCCGGCTGGGAACAGGCGGGCCTTCTTGTGCCCGCCAGCACCATGCCGCCCTGGGCGGAGAGGCCATCGACTGGCGTGACGGCGGGTGGCAACAGCGTCGAGCCGGGTCCGGACGAGAGTTGGTTTGGTTTCCTGATCCGATCGGCGGAGCCGACTGCTACCGGGCTGAACTATCCGATGCCCTGCTCCTGGTTCCCGCCTTCCCCGGTGTGGGAAGGGTTACGGCCCGACTGGCGGCGACAAGGCGAGATCGCCTCACCGCCCGATTCCCGATGGCGCGTCGCCCCCATCCCGAGGGCGGACTTGGCGCGCTGCGGGTGGAGATCCGCGGTCGCGGTCCTGAGGGAATTGACGTGTCGGTTCTGGGCGCGATGGACCGTCCCGGTGTGGCGGGCGGAGCGGTGGCGGCCCTGGCCGCGGTCGAGGTGGGTGCGGGCCGGACCAGGATCGTGGGGGCTGCTGGCTTGGCGAGCTTGGTGGATGCCCCTGGCTTGTTGGGAGAACTGGCCCGAAGAGGTGTCAAGGTGGCCCGGTTCGCCTGACCGTCTGCCGATCCGCCCCGGTCTGCGGATCGAACTAGGACCCAAGGTCCTTGCGGATGGGCCAAATCTGCCGCGGTGATGACCTCGGTCGTGCCGATTTGCTGCCAGCATCGCCGGAGGCAACTTCAGCAACCACCTTGGCCACTGCCGGTGACAATGATGCCACCACAGCTCCGCACAGAGATGTTTCGGGCAACTAAAGTGACCGAGAACACATCGAAGAGCCGTACTGCAGTTAGCACACGGTTACCAGCCAGCTTGGTCACTCGTATGGTCCATTTGGATCATTTGTCTCAAGTCCTCTCGATTTTCGGGTTGGATTCGCGCAATTGTGCTCAAGTGTTCGGCCGCGAGGTCCGTAGTTCATATGACCCACTGGACACGGGTCAGCTCGAGGGGAAGGGCGAAACATGCAAGGAACCGGAGAAACCTCCGTTCATGAACTGATCGAACAGCACCTTCCACTGGTGAGGCACGTTGTGTTTCAGGTGGCAGTGAACTTCCCTCGACACGTCGATCGGGAAGAGCTGGCCACTGCCGGGGCCCTGGGACTGGTCGAGGCAGCAAAACGCTTCGACGAGTCGAGGGGCGTACCCTTCGACCGATTTGCAGCTCAGCGGATCCGGGGGGCGATCCTCGACGCAGTCAGGGCAGCAGACTGGGCTCCTCGGTCGGTTCGCAACCTGGCTCGCCGCCTGGAGTCGATCGAACAGCGCCTGGCCACCCATCTGGGGCGGATGCCGTCCTCGGAGGAGACCGCCGAAGCATTGGGTGTCACCACCGAGGAGCTTCGTCGCCTCCAAGACAAGATGTTCCGCTCGGTGGTCCTGGCGCTCGAGTACGACGTGAACGACGGGGACGAAGACCTGACCCTGGTCGAGGTTCTCACCGACGACTCCACCCGAGAGCCGTCCGAGGAGCTGGAAAACCGTGAGCTGCATTCCTACCTGCGCGACGCGGTTCACTTGCTGCCGGAGCGTCATCGCATCGTGGTGGCCGGCTACTTCCTCGAAGGCCGCAAGTCCCAGGAGCTGGCCAGCCACCTCGGGGTGACCGAGTCACGGATCTCTCAGCTCCGTTCCGAGGCGCTGGAGATGCTCCGTGAGGGAATCTCGGCCCAGTACGGCGCTGCCGCCGAAGAGGTCGTGGAACGGCCCCAAGGCCGGGTGGCTCGACGCAAGGCCGGATACGCCAACGCCATCGCCGATGCCTCCCCGTGGCATGCCCGGATCGGCGAAGAGGCCGCTACGGCCTGATTGGCCGCCATGGTCTCCACCTGACTTCCAGGTGGCGGTGCAATCGGCTCGTTTGCCTCACCCCCCGCTAAGCGGGGCCGATGGAAGTGTCCCATGGAGCGAATCAACGCCATTCTCGAGCGTGAAGAAGAGGTCCTGGAGACCCTTCTGTTCAAGCTGGTGGCGACGCGGCTCCTGTTGGAGAACGGGGAACGACGCTTCTTGTCCCGAGCGACCCGGGAGGTAGAGCGGGCCCGCACAAGGGCTCGTGAGCTGGATCTGATGCGGGCTGCCACCGTCTCCCAGCATCGTCCGGGCGTGACGCTGCGCGACCTGGCTGCCGAGGCGCCCGAGCCGTGGCCTGGGATTTTCAGGGACCATCACGACCGTCTCACCTCGCTGGTGGCCGAGATCGAGGTGACCGCCCACCTCAACTCCAACGAGGCCCGATTGGGTCTGGAGACATTGCAGAGGCCAAGGGTGGCAGCCGGGGGACCTGATCCCGCGGCGATGGGCGACGCTGGCGACGCCGAGCTGACCCGGCTGGCTCAGGGGGCCGCGTTCGAAGCAGTGCTGGGTACTGCTGCGCGTCTGCGCATGCCCGACCTGCTCGACTTCTTGCGCTGAGGCCTACTTCTCACCCCGGAGGATGGCCAGGGTCTCGTCGTGGATCAGCCCGTTGGTGGCGAGGCCGCTGCCCCGGTCCGGGCTGGGGCTGCCGTCGATGGCGGTGAAGCGGCCACCGGCCTCGGCCAGGATCACCGGCATCGGAGCCACGTCGTAGAGCTCGGCCTTGGGGTCGTACATGGCTTCCACCCGTCCGGTGGCGACCAGGACGTAGCCGTACCCGTCACCCCAGGTACGAAGGTTGTAGCCCGCGTGCTTGGCTCGCAACAGCTCGTCGTCAGACCAAGGGGACAGGCCGCTGGAGGTCAGATAGGAGCCCGCAACGGTGGGGTGCTGGTTGACCGACACGCGTTCGCCGTTGCAGAAGCATCCGAGGCCTCGTCCGGCGTAGACGGTTTCGGCCAGGGCGGGCACGTTGATGACACCGAGGGCGATGCCGTTCCCGTCCTCTAGCGCCAGGAGGTTGGTGTACAGGGGCACGCCGTGGGTGAAGGCTTTGGTCCCGTCGATCGGATCGATGATCCAACGCCGACCGGACGTGCCGATCTTCTCCGCCTCCTCTTCACCCAGGATCCCGTCCTCGGGGAACCGGCTCTCGAGCTCCTCGCGCAGCATGCGTTCGGCGGCCCGGTCTGCCACGGTCACCGGCGTACCGTCGCCCTTGGAGTCGATGGCGAGATCGGGGTGGCGGAAGTACTCGAGGGTCAGCTCACCGGCCTGGCGGAGCAGCGCCACAGCGGTGTCGAGGAGAGCGAGATCGATCGGGGCAGACATGGGGCCAATCCTCGCGCAAACCGCTGGGTTCTCTCCCCAAACGGGGCCCGTGCCCGAAATCGAGATGGGGAGCCAGACGGCCCAGAGGCCACGGTCAGAGGGACTTGACCCGCTTGGCGTAGTCGCCGCTGGTTCGAAGCTGGCCGACCAGCACGCCAAGGGCACCCCGGTTGGCTCGTGACATCTCGGTCCAACCGTTCACGTCACCCTGGCTGGGTATCTGGTTGAGAAGACCGAAGTAAGCCGAGATCACGCCGACCTCGTGCTCCTTCTTGGCCAAGTACTCAGGTGATTCACACATCTGGCGCATCACCCAGCCCCGGGTCTTGCCATGGTCGAGTTGTTGGGTCCAGTACAAGAAGCCGGCGTTGTCGGGATCCCGATCGAACACGTTCTGGTAGATCTGCTTCACGAACTCGGCGTTGCCGAGGCGGCCGTAGCGGTCCTTGAACTCGGCTGACCCGGCGAAGTCCTGGGACACCTTGTCCAACGAGGTGCCTCCCCTCACCCGCTCAACCCAGTAGCGCAAGCCGGATGCATCGGGTCGCCGTAGGAAGTAGGCGGTGTAGAGGCGAATTGTGGGTGCGACGATGCTGGTCCAGGCATCCGAAGCGATCTGGTCGAGGATGAATCCGTCGGCGGTCACCGACTGTGCTTCGAGTCGTTTGGTGGCGTCGCTAAGCCAGGCGGCGCTGGGGGTGACCCCGAGGAAATCGAGGGCTTGGCGTCGGGCGAAGTCGCCGGCCTTGGCGAAGGGTACGAACGGCCCGGTGGTGGCGAACGCCGACTCCTCCTCGGGCTCGGGCTCGGTGGGCCCTCCGCCCAGCTTGGCGGGCTCGGCCTCCAACAGGGAGTAGTGGGCGTTCACCGCCGATGCCTGCCACATGTTGGCGTTGGGCATACGGATCTCGAAGTGGAGGTGTGCCCCAGAGCCTTCGGCATTGCCGCTGTCACCCAGGTAGGCGATGTGTTGACCCTTGGTGACGCGGTCACCCTTCTTGAGGCCGGCGGCGAAGGCTTCGTCGAACCGGTTGGCGGCGTCGTCGGTGTTGGGGCTGTCGTTGTTGATGTGGAGGTAGCAGTAGTACCAGCCATCGTCGCCCTCGAGGTACAGCGAGTTGCCGCCGCTGCCGTGGCGGAGTTCGGCGACGGTGCCGTCGACACAGGCCAGGAGCTTGAGGAGCTTCTTGCCCATGAGATCTTGGCCTTCGTGCTTGCGCCCGTTGCTGCGGGGAGCGAGGTAGGTGTCTGACCAGCTGGCCTTGCCCAGCACCGGGTCGGGAAGGACCGGGAACATGATGGGCCGGACGTGCTCGGCGCCGGCGGGTTGGGGTGGCAGGAACCCGAAGTCCCGCTGAACACCACCCTCACCGTCGCTGGCCGAGGCGACGCCTCCGAGGCCGGGCAGCAGTGGCGTGGCGATTGCCGCGGCACCGGTGGCGATCACAGTACGGCGGGACAGGTGCTTCCCACCGATCCGGTGGGGGGTCTCGTGATGACCGCAGGAGCAGGACATGTCTGGTTACTTCCTCTGGGCTCGGTTGCCCGGGGGCCTGAGCCTCCGGTTGGCTGACGCCTGTAGGTTGTTACGATAGCGTTACGAACCGGGCCGGTTCCAGGCATCGCATGGTGGATGCCGGTCGAAACGTCCTCCAACCATCGGCACATTGCCGGTCGGACCTGAGTCGAACGGCCCATCCGGCCATCGTCTCTCGGGACGCCAGTGACGATCGTGAACCGATATGGCGGCCGACCGTTTGCCCGGGTAAGAACCGTGACGGGCCGACACAGGCCATCTCCGACCGGGAAAGCCCACGCCATGCCCCGGTAGGGTTCGGGTCGTGAGCGACGATCTGCACGGAGCCGTTGGCGTCCTGCTCGGTGACGATGGGCAGCGCTACACCGCCGGGCGGCGCAGCCTGGTCGAGGTGCTGGGCCAGGCCGGTCGTCCCCTCACCGCGGCCGAGATCTTGGAGGCAGGATCGCTACCCCAGAGCTCGGCGTACCGGAACCTGGCCGTGCTCGAGGCCTGCGGTGTGGTGCATCGAGTCATCGGATCCGACGAGCTTGCTCGCTTTGAACTGGCCGAGGACCTCACCGATCATCACCACCACCTGATCTGCACGAGCTGCGGCACGGTCTTGGACTTCACAGTTCCCGACTCGCTCGAAGCCGACCTCGCTACCGTGACCGCCGAGGTCGCCAGAGCCACCGGATTTCACACCGAGCACCATCGACTCGACCTGCTCGGCCGCTGCGCTGATTGCAGCTGACCAAGTTCACCCACGACCGGACCAACAGTGACCACGCCCTCTGCCGAAGCGGCCCGCCGCCGCACGTTCGCCATCATCTCGCACCCCGACGCGGGCAAGACCACGTTGACCGAGAAGTTCCTCCTCTACGGCGGTGCCCTTACCGGCGGGGCCGGCGCGGTCAAGGCCCGGGGGGATCGGCGATCGGCCACCTCGGACTGGATGGAGATGGAACAGCAGCGCGGGATCTCCATCACCTCCACCGTCCTTCAGTTCCCCTACCGGGACTGTGTGGTGAACCTGCTCGACACCCCCGGTCACCGCGACTTCTCCGAAGACACCTATCGGGTGCTGGCCGCGGCCGACGCTGCGGTGATGGTCCTGGACGCCGCCAAGGGCATCGAGCCCCAGACGCTCAAGCTGTTCGAAGTGTGCAAGGCCCGTC
>WBZX01000971.1_pt1 | contig 23227 bp, 29 predicted proteins | sample 5204211 | NCBI WGS metagenome assembly WBZX01 (sample SAMN12344362, study PRJNA552823) | activated sludge metagenome | biome: Activated sludge suspended growth; feature: Nitrification reactor; material: Wastewater; isolation source: activated sludge from nitrification reactor of wastewater... | reverse complement strand
CCGCATCGAGCATGTGGCCGAGCCCGGTCGAAGCATGCTCGAAATACAGCGCGCCGGCATCGGTCAGGCGCAGGCGTCGTGTCGTCCGCTGCAGGAGCGTGACGCCCAGGCGTTTCTCCAGGCTCGCCACCCGATTGCTCACGGTCGATGTCGGCAATCCCAGCAAACGGGCTGCGCCACTGAAGCTGCCCGCCTGTACGACCTTGACGAAGACAGCGGCCTGATTGAGATCCATTGTTCAACCAACTGGAAAATATTTTCATATTTAACCATCTAGTGCATGAATTGTCTCCCTTCTAAAGTATGTCCAACAACCAACGGAGAACGATCATGAAAAAACTGGCATTCATCAAGCGCAGCAACGGCAGCCACTGGGTCGGCGACGGCTTCCCGGTCAAAAGCATCTTTTCCTACAGCGACATTGCCGAGGAAATGTCGCCCTTCCTGCTGATGGACTACGCCGGCCCGGCCGATTTTCCGCCGACCACGCGCAAGCTCGGCGTCGGCCAGCATCCGCACCGCGGCTTCGAGACGGTGACCATCGTCTATGCCGGTGGCGTGTCGCACCGCGATTCGTCGGGCGGCGGCGGCACCATCGGCCCCGGCGACGTGCAGTGGATGACCGCCGCTGCCGGCCTGATCCACGAGGAATTCCACAGCCCGGCGTTCGCCGAGAAAGGCGGCCGCTTCGAGATGGTGCAGTTGTGGGTGAACCTGCCGGCCCGGGACAAGATGGCGGCGCCCGGCTACCAGGGCATCACCGCCGACCGGATTCCCGTGGTCGCGTTGCCCGGCGATGCCGGCACGGCGCGCATCATCGCCGGCCGCCATGGCGATGCCGTCGGCCCGGCCCGCAGCTTCACGCCGATGAACGTCTGGGATCTGCGGCTGAAAGCCGGTCATCGCGTCGCATTCGATCTGCCCGAAGGCCACACCACCGCGCTCTTCGTGCTACGCGGCACCATCCGTCTCGACGACCGCCACAACGTGCGTGCCGCCGAGCTGGCGGTCATGGAACGCGACGGCAGCCGCCTGGAATTCGACGTCACCGACGAAACGACGCTGTTGCTGCTCAATGGCGAGCCGCTCGGCGAACCCGTCGTCGGCTACGGACCGTTCGTGATGAACAGCGAAGCGGAAATCCACCAGGCAATCGACGACTTCAACAGCGGCCGTTTCGGACAGATCGGCCATTGATCCCCGCAGCACCCTGAACAACCTCGACAGGAGACACACCATGAACAAGCCTTACGTCAAACTCGACAAGAACAACGCCGCCGTCCTGCTGGTCGACCACCAGGCCGGCCTGTCGTCCCTAGTCCGCGACATCGACCCGGACAAGTTCCGCAACAACGTGCTGGCGCTGGCCGACCTGGCCAGGTATTTCAAGCTGCCAACCATCCTGACGACCAGCTTCGAAAACGGCCCGAACGGCCCGCTGATGAGCGAACTCAAGGAAACCTTCCCGGATGCGCCCTGCATCGCCCGGCCGGGCCAGATCAATGCCTGGGACAACGAGGATTTCGTCAGGGCGGTCAAGGCCACCGGCAGGAAGCAGCTGATCATCGCCGGCATCGTCACCGAGGTCTGCGTCGCCTTCCCGGCATTGTCGGCACTCGAAGAAGGTTATGAGGTGTTCATCGTCACCGATGCCTCCGGCACCTTCGACGAAATCACCCGTCACTCGGCCTGGGATCGCATGTCTTCCGCCGGCGCGCAACTGATGACCTGGTTCGGCGTCGCCTGCGAACTGCATCGCGACTGGCGCAACGACATCGAAGGGCTGGGGACGCTGTTCGCCAACCACATCCCCGACTACCGCAATCTGATCAACAGCTACACCACCGTCCAGAACAGCAAATAATGCCTTTGGCGCCCCGTGCACAGCGGGGCGCCTGATTGACCGGCGCTCTGGGCTAGAATCATCCCCTACGTTTTGGGGAGAAGAGCATGAAAATCGGTTTTATCGGCCTCGGGATCATGGGACGCCCGATGGCGCTCAATCTGTTGAAGGGCGGGCACGAAGTCACCGTCTGGGCGCGCCGCGCCGAATCGATGCAACCGCTGCTCGACGCCGGGGCAAAAGGCGCGGGTAGCCCGAGTGAAGCCGCGCAGGGCAATGAGCTGGTGATCTCGATGGTGGCCGATGCGCCGGATGTCGCCGAGGTCATGCGCGGTGTCGCGCAGGCTGCCGCGCCCGGCCTGGTCGCGGTCGACATGAGCACCATCGCCCCGGCCGCGGCACGCCAGATCGGCGTCGACCTGGCTGCCGCCAGTGTCGATTTCATGGATGCACCGGTGTCAGGCGGCGAAGTCGGCGCCATCGCCGGCACGCTGTCAATCATGGCCGGCGGTTCCGATGTGGCCTTCGCCCGCGCCCGACTTGCTTTCGAGTGCATGGGCAAGAACATCGTCCATGTCGGCGCTTGCGGCGCTGGCCAGGTGGCCAAGGCGGCCAACCAGATCCTCACCGGCATGGGTGTGCTGGCAGTCGCCGAGGCCTTCGCTTTTGCCGCCAAAAACGGCGTCGACCGCAGCAAGGTGCGCGAGGCGCTGCTCGGCGGCTTCGCCTATTCGCGCATCCTCGAAAACCACGGCCAGCGCATGCTCGATCGCAATTTCAAGCCGGGCTTCAAGAGCTGGATGCACGAGAAGGACCTCAACATCGTCATGCAGACGGCGCACGAACTCGGCCTCTGCCTGCCCGGTTCGGCGGCGACGGCGCAGATGTTCAACGCCATGGTCGGCTCCGGCATGGGCGAGGAAGACTCGATCGCCGTACTGAAACTGCTCGAACGGCTGTCGGGCCAGGAATGAAGGTCGGCTTCATCGGGCTGGGCGCCATGGGGCGCCCGATGGCCCTGCATCTGCAGCGGGCCGGCCACGACCTGCATGTCTGGGGGCGCCGTCCGGAAAGCGCCGCCGGCCTGCCGGCAACGAGGTGCGCGACGCCGGCTGAGCTGGGCCGCCACTGTGAGGTCGTGTTCACAATCATCACCTCAAGTGCCGACGTCGAGGCCGTCGCCCTTGGCGCCGATGGCCTGAGTGCCGGCATGGCGCCGGATTCGGTGCTGGTCGACTGCTCGACCATCGCCCCCGACGCGGCCCGCCGCATAGCCGCGCGCCTTGCCGAACGCGGCATCCACATGCTCGACGCGCCGGTTTCCGGCGGCGCCCAGGGCGCCATCGACACGACGCTGGCGATCATGGCCGGCGGCGACGCGGCGGTGCTGGAGCGCGTGCGCCCGCTGCTCGACTGCTTGGGCAAGCGCATCGTCCATATCGGCCCGAACGGCGCCGGGCAGGTTGCCAAGGCCTGCAACCAGATGATCATGGTCGCTGCCATCGAGGCCGCTGCCGAGGCGATGCGCCTCGCCGCCGCCTCCGGCGTCGATTGCGCCAAGGTCAGGCAGGCGCTGGCCGGCGGCTCGGCCGCTTCGCGCGTGCTCGACGTGATGGGCGAACGCATGGTCAGGCGCGACTTCGCAGCCGGTATCGAAGCGCGGCTGCATCACAAGGATTTCGGGCTGGTGCTGGAGGCCGCGCGCAAATCTGGGGTTCCCGTGCCGTTGACCGCAACCGTCGCCCAGCAGCTCAACGCGCTGATGGCGCAGGGCTGGGGCAAGGACGATACGGCCTCGCTGCTGCGCGTGCTCGAACTGGCCTGAGCCGACTCTAGAGATAGTCCGCATGAACAAAACTTTCCTCCTCGCCCTGCTGCTCTGCGCCGGCGCCCCGGCGCTGGTGCAGGCGGACATCCGTCCCGAGCAAGTGCGCTTCGAGAAAGACAGGAACGGCGCCACGCTGAAAGGCTCGATCAAGGGCGACGAGATTGTCGACTACCGTCTGCGGGCCACGGCGGGCCAGATCCTGGACGTCAACCTGCAGGCCAACAACCGCTCGGCCTACTTCAACGTGCTGCCGCCGGACGACGAGACCGCCCTCTTTGTCGGCTCGGTCTCGGGCAACAGCTTCAACGGCGCCCTGCCCCGCGACGGCGAATACACCGTGCGCGTGTACCTGATGCGCAATGCTGCGCGGCGCAACGAAAGCGCGCACTACACGGTGAACTTCACGATGGCCAGCAGCAAGGCCGTGTCGGGCACCACGGCCGCCAATCCTCCGGCCATCTACGACGCCTCGGGCAAGATCCGGTGCGCCGCCGGCAAGCCGCCGCTCGACCAGTGGTGCGACTTCCGCGTCGTCCGCCACCTGGCCACCGGCAGCGCCCAGATCTGGATCGCCCACACCAGCACGCCGCGCCAGCGCGTCCTGCACTATGCCGGCAAGCGCTTCACGACCGACGACGGCGCCGGCGTCTCGGCCAGGCGGCAGGACGACAACTGGCTGGTCAGCGTCGGCGACCGCGAGTTCTACCTGATCCCCGACGCGCTGATCCACGGCGGCTGACTAGTGGGCGGCATCAGCCACGCAGCCAGCCGGCGATCTCGTCCTTGCTCGGGATGCGCCCGGAGCACTTGACCGCCTCGTCGATCACCAGCGCCGGCGTCGTCATGATCGGGTAGGCCATGATCGCGTCCATGTCGCGGACGTGCTCGAAGCTCGCGGCGATGCCCAGTTCGCCGGCCGCCTCGCGGGTCAGCTGTTCCAGCCGGTTGCACTTGGCGCAGCCGCTGCCCAGTATCTTGATCAGCATCGCTCTCTCCTTGGTTCACGCCCGGGCCAGCCGGGCTCTTTCGATCAGGTGCAGGGCGCCGACCAGCAGCGCCACGAAGCCGAACACCGCCGCCCCCAGCGTTACCAGCGGCGCGCCATCCACCCACGCCCCGTAGGTCAGCCCGGCCAGCGTCGAGAACAGGGCGACCAGTCCGACGTAGGTCCACGCCTTCAGCTTGCCGATGATCGCCGCCGTGATCAGGATGCTCTGCAGCGACAGCTCGGGATCGGCCATCAGGTAGGCGATCAGCGGCCCCGGGTGCATGCCGAGCGAAAGGAACATTTTCGCGATCGGCACTTCGACCAGGGTCGGGAAATACATGAAGACGCCGAAGACGACGCCGGCCAGGTTGGCGAGGATGGTGTTGGCGCCGGCCACCGCCTTGATCCATTCGGGCTGGATGAAGATGCGGATGACGCCGACCAGGAAGACGCCGACGACGAGCAGCGGAAAGATCATCTTCACGAAGCGCCAGGTTTCCCAGAGCCACTGCTGCATGTCCCAGGCGTCGAAGCGGCAGGCCAGCGGCAGCAGCAGCGCGAGCAATGCCGCGACGGCGACGGTTCTTCCGGTCAACGTCAAAAAGAGGCCATTTTCCGTGGCACGGACGCCGAGCGCAGCGAAGACCAGGGTCAGCGCCGTCAGCCCGAGCGCCAGCGGCGTCAGGCGGTTGAAGCCGTTATCGACCTGCCCGAGCCCGCGCCAGGCGGCGGCGCCGATCAGGCCGAGCAGGACGATCAGCGCCGCCCCCTGCAGGCTCAGCCCCTCGGCGCCGAGCGCCTCGTTGACCGGCACCAGGCGGTCGAGCACCGCCTGCGCGGCCGTCGCGCCCGGCCACGGCAGTTCGGCGGAGAACAGGTCGGCCTTCAGGAAATCGACCTTCAGCGTGCCGGCGATCAGCAAGGCGACCAGCGCGCCGAGGAATACCAGGGTCCGCCGCGAGATGCGCTCGCCGGCGGCGAAGGTCGCGCTTTCGGCCAGGCGCGCTGCCTCGCCGTCGCGGAAGACGATGGCCATGATCATGCCGATGCCGATGCCGAAGGACAGCGCCAGCACGATGCGGGCGATGGCGAACTCGGCGCCGAGCGCGACGCCGGTGTACGAGAGCGCCAGGATATTGGCGGCCGGCGCGAAGAACAGGAAGGTGATGGCCGGCCCCAGCCCGGCGCCTTTCTTGTAGATGCCGGCGAACAGCGGCTGGATGGTGCACGAGCAGACCGCCAGCAGGCTGCCGGCCCCGGCCGCCGCCGGGTAGGACACCCATTTCGGTGCATCCGGCCCGAGGAAACGGATGATCGACTGCTGCGGCACCAGCGCCGACAGCGCGCCGGCGATGAAGAAGGCTGGCACCAGGCAGAGCAGCACGTGCGCCGCCAGGTACGATGCCAAACTGGCGAGACCGCTTTGCAGGGCAGACAGGACGAGTTCCACTTGATGCTCCCTTCAGGCCACCAAGGCCATATTCTCCTGAATCCGGAGACGAAGAAAAGCGGAAAAGGATGCAGTAAAGCGCAGGGAATTCAGCCGAAAATCGTCACCTTCAGTTTTTCCAGAAAGCTCAGGCTGGCCCACCAGCGCACGCCGTTCTCGCGAAAGCGCCGGCCATCTTCGGTCAGCGCCAGCTTGATGGCGCCGAACTGCGTCCTGCCGGCATCGACGACAAAGCCGGTCTCCATCAGGTAGCGCGCGATCCCTGGCTGGACCTGCTGCCCGCCGAGTGTCCAGCGCGTGCCGTAGCCATCCTCGCTGCCGGTCAGCATCAGGATCTGATCGTAATCGCCCATCAGCCGCAGCACCTTCAGCGTCTCGGCGCGGCTGGGGATCGGGGACGAATTGGACTGGGCCATGATGCGAAGGATTATGGCGCTTTTTTTCCGCCCATATAATGGGAGTTCATGCCTTTCGCCGCGCTAACACAGGGAGACAACATGCAGGCCTTTCAGGACTTCTACCCGGAGAACGTCGCCCACTGCTACGGCTGCTCCGACTGAACGGGCACGGCCACCAGATCAGGACTTTTTGGGAAGGCGACGAGAGCGTCACCCGCTTCCGGCCGCAGCCCTGGCACACGGCCATTCCCGGCTTCGTCTACGGCGGCCTGCTGGCCTCGCTGATCGACTGCCACGGCACTGGCACGGCGGCGGCCGCCATGTACCGCGCCGAGAACCGCCCGATGGACAGCCTGCCGGCCTTCCGTTTCGTCACCGGCTCGCTGCAGGTCAGCTACCTGAAGCCGACGCCGCTCGGCCCGGAACTGGAGATTCGCGGCCGGGTCAAGGAAATCAAGGGGCGCAAGGTGGTGGTCGAGGCGACGGTTTACGCCGACGGCGAAGCGACCGCGCGCGGCGAGGTGGTGGCGCTGCAGATGCCGGAGAGCTTCACCGGCTGACTCGCGAACGCTCGGCCAGCGCGCTGCTCAGTAGCCCGGCCACGGCAGCGGCGGCGGCATCAGGCGCGGGCCGTCATGGCTGGCGACGGCGCCGAAGCGCGGACTGCCGGATTCCCAGTCGCGTTGCGCCTGGGCGATCCCGGCCTTGCTGTAGCCGACGAAATTCCACCACATCAGGATTTCCGCGGCGAAGGGTTCGCCGCCGAGCAGGAGCAGGCGGCTGTCCGGCGCCAGGTCCAGTTCGACGACTTCCCGCCCGCGGCCGAGGTCGGCCAGTTCGTCGCGGACGAAGCGTTCGCCGCCGATCTGCGCCGCGCCATCGAGGACCAGGATACCGTGCTCGAAGCCCGGCTGCAGCGGGACGACTAGCCGGCTGGCCGCGCTGGCGTGCAGTTCCAGGCCGAGCAGCGGCGAATGCAGGCGGACGGGCGAACTTTGCCCGCCATGCTCGCCGGCCAGCAACGTGAACGCGCAAGCATCCTGCGTCCACCGCGGCAGATCGGGGTAGTGCTCGAAGGCCGGGTCGCAGTCGCCGAGCGCCGGCGGCAGAGCGATCCATAGTTGCGCCGCGTGCAGGCGCGTTTCGCCCGCTGGCGACTCCTCGGTATGGACGACGCCGCGACCGGCCGTCATCAGGTTGACCTGCCCGGGGCGGATGACCTGGACGTTGCCGAGGCTATCCCGGTGCAGCACCTCGCCGGCAATCATCCAGGTGAAGGTTTGCAGGCAGGTGTGAGGATGCGCCCCGACGCGCATGCCGCCACCGGCAGCGAATTCCGCCGGGCCGGCGTGATCGAGGAAGCACCAGGCGCCGATCATGCGCCGCTGCCGGGTCGGCAGCAGGCGGCTGACCGAAATGCCGCCGATGTCGGCCAGGCGCGGGACGATGCGGGCGATCGCCGTGTCGGACTTGATGCCGGGTTGTTCAGCCATGGTCACACCTCCAGCGGAAAATTTTCGCGGACGGCTCAGGCGCCGGATGTCCCGTCGCTCCCGAGCGGCGGGCGCGGCGTGAAGCAGCAGACCGCACCGTTCTCATCGTAGCGGACCCGGCAGGCGCTTTCCAGTTGTTGCCGCAGGCGTTGCCGCGCCCGCTGCACGCGTGACTTGGCGCCGGCCAGCGAAAGGCCGAGATGTTCGGCCAGCGCCTGCTGCGAATGGCCGTCAATGTCGCAGAAGGTGATGGCCAGCCGGTCGGCGGCCGAAAGTTCGCTCAACACCCGCGGCAGGCACTGGCTGAGCGCCTCGACCGGCGCCGCTTCGGCAACGGCGGGCGCCGGCAGATCCGGCGGCAGCGCGATTTCGTGGTGCCGGCAGCGCAGGCGGTCGGCCAGCGCATTGCGCGCCACCTGGAAAAACCAGGCCCGCGGCTGGTCGACCGCAGCAAACGCCGCGCCCTGGCGCAGCGCCTTGATGAACACTTCCTGCAGCAGTTCGTCGACATCCTCGGGGCGCGGGGAGCGATGGCGCAGGTAGCCGCGCAGCTCGCCGGCACAGGCATCCCAGGCCGCCAGCAGGCAGCCGCTGGCCGTCGTTTCAGGCGCGCTCATACCAGCCCTTGCTGGCATTTACGACGCGCACCACCAGCAGCATCACCGGCACTTCGATCAGCACGCCGACCACCGTCGCCAGCGCCGCGCCCGATTCGAAGCCGAACAGGCTGATCGCCGCCGCCACCGCCAACTCGAAGAAATTGGAGGCGCCGATCAGCGCCGACGGGCAGGCGATGTTGTGTTTCTCGCCGAGGACGCGGTTGAGCCAGTAGGCGAGCGCCGAGTTGAAGAAGACCTGGATCAGGATCGGTACCGCCAGCAGGGCGATGACCAGCGGCTGCCTGAGGATGGCCTCGCCCTGAAAGGCGAAGAGCAGCACCAGCGTCGCCAGCAGCGCCGTGATCGACCACGGGCCGATTTTCGCCAGCGCCGCGTCGAAGGCCGCCTGGCCGCGCGCCAGCAGCGCCTTGCGCCACCATTGCGCGAGCGCCACCGGGATGACGATGTAGAGGACGACCGAGATCAGCAGCGTGTCCCACGGCACGGTGATCGCCGACAGACCGAGCAGGAAGGCGACCAGGGGCGCGAAGGCGAAGACCATGATGGCGTCGTTGACCGCCACCTGTGACAGCGTGAACAGCGGGTCACCGTTCGACAGCCGGCTCCAGACGAAGACCATCGCCGTGCACGGCGCGGCGGCGAGCAGGATGAGGCCGGCGATGTAGCTGTCGAGCTGTTCGGCCGGCAGCCACGGCACGAACAGCTGGCGGATGAACAGCCAGCCGAGGAAGGCCATCGAGAAGGGCTTGACCAGCCAGTTGACGAACAGCGTGACGCCGATGCCGCGCACATGCTGCCTGACCTCGTGCAGGGCGCCGAAATCGACCTTGACCAGCATCGGGACAATCATCACCCATATCAGCAGACCAACCGGCAGATTGACCTGCGCCACTTCCATGCGGCCGATTGCCTGGAAGACGCCCGGCATGGCCTGGCCGAAGGCGATGCCGGCGACGATGCAGGTGAACACCCAGAGCGACAGGTAGCGCTCGAAGCCGCTCATCGGCGCCGCGGCAGCCCGCTTCATCGTCGCTTCGCACTGGGCGCTCATGCTGCTGCCTCCGCATGGATCTTGCGCGCCGCTTCGACGGCTGCTGCGGTCGACATCGTTTCGAGGGGCAATTTCAGGAAGGCCGCGATACGCTGTTCGAGCTCGGCATAGGCCGCCTCGAAGGCCGCGCGGCGCGCCGCCAGCGGCTCGACATGCGCCGGATCGGCAATGCCCCAGTGCGCCGTCGCCGGATGGCCTGGCCACACCGGGCAGGCCTCGCCGGCGGCACCGGCGCAGACGGTGAAGATGAAATCGAAGCGCGGCGCGCCGGGTTCGCCGAATTCGTCCCACGACTTGCTGCGCGGATGGCCGGCGTTCGGCCACGGCACACCGTGCGCCGCCAGCGTTGCCAGCGCTACCGGGTTGACCTTGCCGCTCGGCTGGCTGCCGGCGGAAAAGGCGCGGATGCGGCCCTTGCCCAGATGGTTGAACAGCGCCTCGCCGAGAATCGAGCGGGCCGAATTGCCGGTGCACAGCACCAGAACGTTGAAGGTTTTCATGTGCAGCTTTCCGTGGCGCAGGTGTCGACGACTTCGCCGCAACCAAGGCCGCCGCAGCAATCCTCGGTCAGGTAACGCAGCAGTTCGTTCATCGCGCCGTAATTCGCCGCATAAAAGACGAAGCGGCCTTCCTGCCGCGAACTCGCCAGCCCGGCGCCGACCAGTTCCTTGAGATGGAAGGTCAGGCGGCCGTTGGCGTCGATCGCCAGGGCTTCGGCGATGCGGCCGACCGACAGGCCGTCGGCCCCGGCGCGCACCAGCAGGCGAAAGATTTCGAGGCGGGTTGCGTGGGCCAGGGCGCCCAGCGCGGTGACGGCGGCTTTCGATTCCATATTTCAATAATCATTGAATTGACAGCCCATCTTAACGGCTTTTTACGTACCTCGGCAAGCAACGCGGTCGACCGGGGCGGGCATGGCGGCTAGAATCCGGCCGATGCTCGATCCGGAAACACCCGGCACGCAGCGCGCCCTGCTCCTCGAAATCGCCGAGCTGAAGCGCCAGCTGGCCGATAAAACCTCCCGCAAGCAACGTTCCCTGCAGCTGGCGATCGCCGCCTCGCTGCTCCTGCACGTGCTCATCGCCTTGATCCCGCAGCAGAAGCCGCGGGCCGAGCGCCCGGCGACCCGCCTCGAAGCCAGTCTCGCCGCGCCGGCCGTCAAGCCGCAGGAGGCGGCGCCCACACCGCCGATGCCCGCCGAACTGCCGCCCCGCAAGCCGCCCCCGGCGAAAGCGCCGGAGCGCCGGCCGGTGCTGGCGGTGAACAAGCCGAAGGGACAGGCCGCCAGCCAGCCGGCGCCGAAGTGGACCGTGGCGCAAAAAGAGGAAATGAACAACTTCCTGCGCGAACTCGAGCGCCAGCCGCAGGCCAGCCCGCGCCCCAACCTCGCCCAGCGCTCGCTGGCAATGGCCCGCGAATTCTCGCGGCAGCAGGCGCGCCAGGAACAGGAAGGCAGCGAAATTCTCGAATTGCTGCCCAACGCCCAGCCGGTCGATCCGTTCAGCCTAGAGATGTATCTCGACGCACTGGTCAAGAAACTCAACCGCAGCGCCGGCTTCGTGCGCAACGACCCGCGCAGCCACGGGGTCAAGAAGGCGTCGGTGCAGGTCAAACTGAACCCGGACGGGACGCTGAAGAGTTTCCGCATCGTCAATGCCGGCGACCAGCAGGACCAGATCGCCTTCATCAAGTCGGTGGTCGAGCAGGCGGTGCCCTTCGCGCCTTTCCCCGGCGATCTGCGGCGTTCGGCCAGCGCGCTCAACATGGTGATCTGCATCCAGCCGCCCAGCGGCGCTGGCGGCGGTTTCGGCTTTTCGCGCCTGCCCGAGGGCAGCGGCTGCTGAACGCGCCCTAATCGAGGCGGTTCGAGCGCGTCTCCAGCATCGCTTCGAGCGCCGCGCGCTGTTCCGGCGTCGGGTGGGAAACGGTGAATTCGATGCCCGCCGTGTTGGCCGCGATGAAGCGCAGGCGACAGGGGAACTTGAGTTCCTGCAGCATCCCCAGCCGGCGCATCTGGAAGCTCAGGATCGCCGCCGTGCCGCTGGTCACGGCATTTCCCGGGCGGGTCAAGGATTCGTTGGCCTCGAACTCGACGCCCCCGAATGAAATGTTCTTGGTGATGCCGGAAAAATGCCGGCCGGTCGCGGCGATCAGCAGGTCGCAGGGGATCCGGGCAATGATGCGCAGGTTTTTGCGGCGTTCGTCCATGCCGTGATTATCGGTGCAAATGCCGCACCGGCGAAGCTTTCCGGAGAATTCAACGGTCCGCGGCGCCGGCCTGGTCGAGAAAGGCGACGACCTCGGCGAGCGGCCCGTCGCTGTCGCCAAAATCCTCGTGGTTGCCGGCGACCAGCAGCAGGCGCGCCTGCCCGGGGCGGGCCGCAGCGAGGATTTCATGGGCCTCGGCGACCGGCACGGTTTCGTCCTCGACGCCATGCACCAGCAGCACCGGGCAGGCGACGTCGGCAATCATCCGCCGTGGTGCGATGTCGTCGAAGCGGTGGCCGATGACGTGCTGGACATAGGCCAGAACGTACCAGCCGAACGGCCGGTAGGGGATGCGCTTCCAGCGCAGCCAGCGGCGCATCAGGCCGGCCGGGTGAGCGAAGGCAGCCAGGCTGACCACCGCCGCCACTTCGCGCCGCCGCGCGGCGACCAGCAGCGCGGCGCCTGCGCCGACCGAGTGACCGACCAGCCCGACCCGCGCCGCATCGACCTCGGGCCGCGCGCGCAGCCAGTCGAAGGCGTGTTCGAGATCCTCGGCGAAACGCGGCAGCGAGGAAAAAGTATCGCCGTCGCTGGCGCCATGATTGCGCGCCGAGAACAGCAGCAGGCCGTAGCCGGCGCCGTGCAGGGCGGCGACCAGCGGCAGCATCATCGCCGCGTTGCCGCCCCAGCCATGGATGACGGCCAGCGCCGGTGCCTGGTCGCCGGCCGGAATCCACCAGCCGCGCAGCGTCTTGCCGTTGGCCGTGGGCAAAGCTACAGCCTGCCAGGCGACGCCGGCCGGCGTTGCGTCGTCAGCGATGCGCGGCGCCCGCAGCCCGCGCCGGATCAGCCAGTTGCCGCCAAGCCAGCCCGCCCCCAGCACGCCGAGCAATACCCTGATCATGGATGCGGTGTGAAGATGGCGCCGCTGGCGACGCCGCGCACGGTCCGCCACAGGGTCAGCGCCCACAACCCGCATAGCAGCAGCCAGGCGGCGACGCCGACGGCGAAGGGGCTGCCCCAGCCGAGCAGCCCGCTCAGGCGCAGGCTTTCGGCGACGAAGGCACCGAGCGGAAAGGTGAAGCCCCACCACGACAGCGCGAAGGGCAACTGCCCGGCGGCGCGCGCCGCCAGCGTCAGCAGGATGGCCATCACCAGCCACCACACGCCGAAACCCCAGAAGAGCAGCATCAGCACCGTCGCCGCCTCGCGCGCTGCGGGAAACGGCAGGTGTTCTAGCAGGTTCATCAGGCTGAGCGGGATGACGCCGAGCGGCGCCAGGTGGATCCAGACGGTTGGCGTCAGGATGCCCTGCGCCGGCTTGTGCAGGTACTTGCGGAACAGGGTGATGCCGAGCAGGCCAACGTACATCATGCTGCCGGCGCCGAGGCCGACGGCGCTGACGGTCAACGCGATTTCGCGCATGCCTTCCGGCATGTGTGGCAGCAGCGGACCGCCGGCCAGCGGCATGACGACGAGGCCGACGGCGGGGATGAACTGCGCCGGCGTCACGTGTTCCAGCGTCACCTGCTCGCCGCGGAACATGAAGAAGAGGATGGCGAAGCTGAAGGTGAAGGTCAGCACGACGCCCAGCCACCACAGCGCCAGCGCCACCGCGACATGCGGCGAGAACACCAGCCATTGCGCCGCCAGCACCAGCAGGGCGATGGAAAAGGTCGGGTAGAAATTGGCCTGTACCGGGTGCTTGAGCGTCTGCAGCGCGGCTTCGCGGAAGCGCAGCCAGCGCGTCAGCCAGGGCGCGGCGAGCAGGACGAACAGGAGGCTGTTGAACCAGTGCAGGATTTCGGCCGGCGCGCCGAGCAGCGGCCAGCGCTGCGCCAGCGCGTGCGTGGTCAGCGCCAGGACGCCGGTGCCCATGACGGCGGCGAACCAGCCGGGGGCGAAGCTGCGCGCGATTTCGGAAAACTTCGGATAGGCCATCCGTTTACCCGATCAAATCAGAATTTGCTTATTTTACCCCGTCGACCGCAACCGGCACCGGCGTCTGCGGGAATTCCGGCGCGCCCTTCGGCGCTATACTGAAACGATGATAACCAACAAGCGCACGGCCTCCCGCCGGCCCCGGCGCGATGGCTGAAACCGTCGTCCTGCTGGCCGCCGTCACCGTCGTCATCGTCCTGCTGTTCGACTACACCAACGGCTTCCACGATGCCGCCAACATCGTCGCCACGGTGATCGCCTCGCGCGCCATGACGCCGGCCCAGGCGGTGGTGATCGTCGGCGTCTTCGAGTTTCTCGGCCCGCTGCTCGGCGGCACGGCGGTCGCCAACACCATCGGCAAGTTCGTCGCCCTCGACGGCGTGGCGCCGGTGCTGTCGCTGACCATCCTGCTGTGCGGGCTGATCGGCGCCATCGTCTGGAATCTCGGCACCTGGTATTTCGGCATCCCCTCGTCCTCGTCGCACGCGCTGGTTGGCGGGCTGATCGGCGCCGTCACAGTGTCGGTCGGCAGCGACCACGTCGTCTGGGGCTTCGGCGAACTGCTGCAGGGGCACGTCACCGGCATCGTCAAGGTGCTGGCGGCGCTGCTGCTGTCGCCGCTGCTCGGCTTCTGGCTCGGCTTCCTGATGCACCGGCTGCTCACCGGCCTGCTGGTGGCGGCGAATCCGGCGGCCAATTCACGGCTGCGCGCCGCCCAGTTCTTTACCGCCGCCGGTCTCGCCTTTTCGCACGGCGCCAACGACGCCCAGAAGAGCATGGGCATCCTGACCCTGGTACTGCTGCTCGGCGGCTTCATCCCCAGCTTCGAGGTGCCGTTCTGGGTCATGCTCGCCTGCGCCTCGGCGATCACCCTCGGCATCCTCTCCGGCGGCTGGCGCATCGTCCGCACTCTCGGCTTCGCCATCTACCGCGTGCGGCCGATCCATGCCCTCGGCTCGCAGCTGACCTCGGCCGCCGTCATCCTCGCCGCCTCGGCCGGTGGCGCGCCGGTGTCCACGACGCACGTGGTCGCCACCTCGATCATGGGCATCGGCGCCTCCGAACGCCCGCGCGCGGTGCGCTGGGCCAAGGCCAAGGACATCGCCGTGACCTGGGTCATCACCATCCCCGGCGCCGCCCTCGCCGCCATCCAGGCCTATGCCCTGGTCAATCTATTTATCGGAGGCCCGCGATGAACGACCAGCCCCCCATCTTCCGCCGACTGTTCGAGCGCGTCTTCCCGAAAATGCCGAATTTCTTCGCCCTGTTGACCGAGCAGTGCGAGCATGTCGCCCACACCACCGGCCTGCTCGTCGAGTTCATGGAAAGCGGCGAAGCGGCGACCGGCGACCAGATCCGCCAGGACGAGCACACCGCCGACCACATCAAGATTCGCAACCTGCACACCCTGAACGAGGCCTTCTCGACACCGATCGACCGCGAGGACCTGTACCGCGCCATCATCGACCTCGACGAGGTCGTCAATTACTGCAAGAGCACGGTCAGCGAAATGAGCGTCCTCTGCCTGGCGCCCGACAAGCACTGCCTGGAAATGGCCATGCACATCAAACTCGGCACCGACGCGCTGGCCCTCGGCTTCGCCCGCCTGGCCAAGGAGCCGGCGGTCGCCGCGGCCGATGCCGATGCCGCGCGCAAGGCCGAGCGCAAGGTGGAAAAAGCCTACCGCCGGGCGATCGCCGAGCTGTTCCAGGGCGACGACTACATCAACATGTTCAAGCGCCGCGAAATCTACCGCCACCTGTCCAACGCCGCCGACCGCATGGCCAACTGCGCCAACACGTTGCACGACATTGTCGTCAAGATGACCTGAACACCGCGGCCGTGCCGCGATCGGCTAGACTCGCCGCATGCTCAAGAACCTTGCCCACATCATCCTGTCGCTGCTCGGCTGGCGCCTGCTCGATCCGCCACAGCGGCCGGCGCGTGCCGTCATCATCGGCTATCCGCACACCTCCAACTGGGACGCCCTATACGGCCAGCTCGGCAAGCTGGCGCTCGGATTGAACGCGCGCTGGGTCGGCAAGGACAACCTGTTCCGCTGGCCGTTCGCCGGCTTCCTGCGCTGGCTGGGCGGCATTCCGGTCGACCGGCGCGCATCGCACGGCTTCGTCGCCCAGATGGCCGCGCAGTTCGCCGCGCATCCGGATTTCCTGCTGGTGATGGCCCCGGAAGGCACGCGCAAACTGACTGAAGGCTGGAGAAGCGGCTTCTACCGCATTGCGCTGGCCGCCGGCGTGCCGCTCATTCTCACCACCGTCGACTATGCGCGGCGGGAAGTCGGGATTTTGGCTTACCTCGAACTCAGCGGCAACCCGGAAGCCGACATCGCCGCGATCGCCGCCCACTACGCCGGGCGCCAGGGCAGGAATCCGGCGCTGGCCTCGCCGATCCGCTGGCTCGGCTAGCGGCCACGCCTATTCGGCGACCAGCCTGATCTCTTCGCCGGCGAAAAGCACCGTCTGCCCGGGCCGCAATTTGGCCCTTTTCCGGGTGTCGACCACACCATCCACCCGGACCCGCCCCTCGGCGATGGCGGCATGCGCCGCGCCGCCGGATTCGCACAGGCCGGTCGCCTTGAGCAGCTGGTCGAGCTGGATGTAGTCGCCGCGCACGGCCAGGGTGATGCTCATGAGGATTCTCCGCACAGGATCAGGTGTACCCGGCACGGCCCGTGGGCGCCGAGGACGATGGTTTGTTCGATGTCGCCGGTCCGCGAGGGGCCGGAGATGAAATTGACGGCGCGCGGCAGGGCGCCGTGTTCGGCGCGCAACAGCGCGAAGGCGTCTTCCATGGCGGCAACGATGCGGCCGACGGGAACGACGGCGATATGGGTTTCCGGCAGCAGGCTGACGCTGGCCGGCGTCTGCGGGCTGGAAAGCAGCAGCAGCGTGCCGGTTTCGGCGATGGCGCAGAAGCAGCCGGAAATGCCGGTCCGGTCGGCGTCGACCGCGACCCTGGCAGCGACCTCGATGCCGGCGCCGGCCCAGTCGAGCCCGGCGACGTCGCCGGTCACCACGGCCTGCGGCGGCAGGGCTTGTTCGTTGAGATAGCACGCGACCACAGCCGGGACTTCCTCCGCACTGCCGACACGCTCGACGCTGCTGGCCAGGCTGCGCGCCTTGTCGGCGAACCGCGCGACAAGGTCGCCGGCGAGTTGCGGCTGCGGGCCGCGCTCAAGCTGGTTCATGTAGGCCTCGGCCGCCGCCCGGCGTGCCGCTGCGTCGCCCTTGCCGAGGCCGGCGCGGACCCGCTGCAGGATTTCGTCGCGCGCGCTCATGCCACCCGGTTGCGCGGCTGGCCGGCGACGAAGGCTTCGATGTTGTCGATCAGCTGGTCGGCCAGCTCCTGCATCGCCGGGCGGCTGGCCCAGGCGACGTGCGGCGTCAGCAGGAAGTTGGGCAGCGCCAGCAGTTCCGCGGCAACCATCGGGTGGCCGGGCGGCGGCGGTTCAGCAGTGATGACATCGAAGCCGGCGCCGGCGATCCAGCCTTCGCGCAGGGCGCGGATCAGCGCCGCCTCGTCAACCAGGCCACCGCGCGCTGTGTTGATCAGCAGCGCTGTCGGCTTCATCGCGCGCAGCTCGGCCTCGCCGATCAGGCCCTGCGTCTGCGGCGTCAGCGGGCAATGCAGGCTGATCGCATCGGCCTCGCGCAATACCTCGGCGAAATCCGTATAGCCGGGGCGCAGCGCCGGCGCCCCCTTGTGTTCGGCGCGCAGCACGCGCATGCCGAAGGCCTCGGCCAACCGGGCGACGCCGTTGCCCAGGCTGCCGCTGCCGATCAGACCGAGGGTGGCACCGTGCAGGTCGCGGATCGGGTGATCGAACAGGCAGAACTGGTCCGATTGCTGCCAGCGCCCGGCCTGCACCGTGGCGCGCCAGGCGACCAGGTTGCGCGATAGCGCCAGCAGCAGGGCCAGCGCGTGTTCCGGCACGGTGTGGTCGGCGTAGCCGCGGATGTTGGAGACGACGATACCGCGTTTGCGGCAGGCGTCGAGGTCGACGATGTTGGTGCCGGTCGCCGCCACCGCGACCATTTTCAGGTCCGGCAGTGCGTCGACCGCAGCAGCCGGCAGGGACACCTTGTTGATGATGGCGATGCTGGCGCCCTGCAGGCGTTCGATGACCTGTTCCGGCGCCGTCTTCGCGTATTCGACCCAGTCGTGCGCGAAGGTCGGGCGGCGGACGTCGGCGATAACCGACTCGCGCTCCAGGTTGACGATGCGTTGCATCAGGCGGCCTGCATCGCAAACGGCTTGCCGGCGGCTGCGGCCATGGCGCCGACCTGGGCACCGAGCGCCGCCTCGCCGGCATAGAGCACGCGGTCGACGGCAGCGGTGCAGAGGCCCTCTATCGCCGCCGTATCACCCTGCATCAGGTTGAGCACGCCCCCCGGCCACTCGGCACGTGCCGACAGTTCGCACAGCGCATAGGTCGCCGACGGTGCCTTCGGACTCGGCTTGACGACCACGCTCGCCCCCGCCCGCAGTGCCGGCGCCGCCGCTTCGGTGAAACCGGCCAGCGGCCGCGTGGCATCGACGACGATGGCGAGGACACCGGCTTCGCCGGTCTCGCCACCGCGCAGGGCCGCCACCGCTGCCGCCACCTCGGCCTGCGCAAGCTCGTCGGCAAAACCGGTATCGCCGCGCAGGAGCTTGGCGAAGTGTCCGGCATAGCCTTCCAGTCGGTCAGCCAGGGCATTCAGGCAGGCCTGCCGCGCCGCCGCCGACAAGGCAGCCCAGCCGGGCTGGGCGCTGCGCGCGGCAGCGACCGCCTCCGCCGCTTCGGCCGCACCGCACAAGGGCACCCGATACACGGCTTCGCCGCTGACGGGATTGACCACGTCGTAGAAGGCATCGGTGACGGTCAGAAAGGCGTGGCCGTTCACCCACAGGGGAATGGCCTTCGGGCCCTCAGCTGCAAATTCCATGTTCAAGCTCTCCTTCTTGCTGCGTAAAGTTCGTGAAAGGTCCGGCCCGGCGGCGCCGGCAGGTCGCGTCCCGCGGTCCACGCCGGCGCCAGGCCGAGGACGCGGATGCGCCCGCTGGCGTCGGCCAGCCAGCGTAGGTAGCGCGCAGCACGCCGCGTAAGCCAGCGATACGGGCCGGGATGCGCCGCCAGCCAGCCCCAGGCGCGCAGCGCGAAGCGTTCGCGCCACGGCCGCAGGGCGCGTTCATTCTGGATTTCGCGCAGGCGATGCATCAGGCCGGGCAGCGGAATGTTGACCGGGCAGACGCTGCCGCACTGGTTGCAGCCGGTGGTCGCATGCGGCAGGTCGAGCGCGTTCTCGATGCCGGTGTATAACGGCGTCAGCACCGAACCCATCGGCCCCGGATAGACCCAGCCGTAAGCATGGCCGCCGAGCGAAAAGTATACCGGGCAATGGTTCATGCAGGCGCCGCAGCGTATGCAGCGCAGCATGTCGGCGAAGTCGGAACCGGCGAGCGCCGCCCGCCCGTTGTCGACCAGGATGAAGACGGTCCTTTCCGGGCCTTCCGTCTCGCCGGGGCCGCGTGTTCCGGTCAACAGCGAAACGTAGTTGGAAATGCTCTGCCCGGTTGCCGAGCGCGGCAGCAGGCGCATCAGGGTGGCGAAGTCGTCCAGCGTCGGGACGATCTTCTCGATGCCGGTGATGACGACATGCACCTTGGGCAGCGTCGTCACCATGCGGCCGTTGCCCTCGTTGGTCACCAGCGCCGCCGAACCACTCTCGGCGATCAGGAAATTGGCACCGGAAATGCCCATTTCGGCCGCCAGGAAGTGCTGGCGCAGCACCTGTCGCGCCTCGCGGGCCATTGCCGGAATGTCGGCCGACGTTCGCATCCCGGCCGGCCGGCCATGCTCCCTGGCGAACAGCGCCTCGACCTCGGCGATGGTCTTGTGCACCGCCGGCGCGATGATGTGCGACGGCGCTTCGCCGGCCAGCTGGACGATGTACTCGCCGAGATCGGTCTCGACCGGGTGGACGCCGGCAGCGCTCAAGGCCTCGTTGAGCCGCGCCTCTTCGGAGAGCATGGATTTCGACTTGACCGCCTTGGTCACGCCGTGAAGTTGCGCGATGTCGACGACCAACCGTGCCACTTCGTCGCCGTCGCGCGCCCACAGCACCTCGGCACCGCCGGCCTTGGCGCGCTCCTCGAAAATCTCCAGCCAGACGTCGAGATCGTCGACGACGCGCCGGCGAATGTCCGCGCAGGCGGTACGCAATTGTTCAAATTCGAGCCCGTCATCGGCCAGCCCGGCAATGCCCTTGGCGCGCTTGCCGACGAACAGCGGCTTGGCCTTTTCCAGCGCCTTCTGCAAACCCTTGTTCGCGACCTGCGCACTGGCGCGCGCCTGGAAGTGCATCGCCTGCGAATGCACGGCCGCCTTCACTGCGGCGCCGGGCCGGCCAGCACTTCGGCCAGATGCAGTACCTGCGTGCGGGTATCGCCGCGCCGCCGCAGGCGGCCTTCGATATTGAGCAGGCAGCCGAGATCGCCGCCGACCACGGCATCGGCACCAACCGCCGCAATCGACTCGCACTTGCGGTCGACGATGGCGGTCGAGACATCGCCGAAACGCATGGCAAAGGCGCCGCCGAAGCCGCAGCATTCCTCGCAGTCCTGCATCTCGGTCAGCATCAGGCCACGTACTTTGCCGAGCAACGCCCGCGGCTGCGCCTTGATGCCGAGACCGCGCAGGCCCTTGCAGGAATCGTGATAGGTCACGCGGCCGGCGAACTCTCCCGGCACCGCTTCGGACGCCAGTACCTCGCTCAGGAAACTGCTCAGTTCGTAGCTATGTGCGGCCACCGCCTGCGCCCGCGCGGCCCAGGCCGGATCGTCGGCCAGCAGTTGCGGATAGGCATTGCGGATCTGGTCGCTACAGGAACCCGACGGAATCACCACGTAGTCGTAACCCTCCAGCTCGGCGATCGCCTTCTTCGCCAGATCGCGCGCCAGAGGGCGATTTCCGGCGCTCCAGGCGGGTTGACCGCAACAGGTCTGGCCCGGCGGCACGACGACTTCGCAACCAGCTTCTTCCAGCAGGCGCAGGCTGGCGAAGCCGATGGCGGGACGCATCAGGTCGACCAGGCAGGTAACGTAGAGGGCCAAGCGCATGCTAATATTGCGGCGCACAAGAGAGAAAGTGGCTAATGCTACTCAAACCGCACCAATAAAGGAATCCAGTTGTCCGAAACCGCCAGCGGGTCTGCCAAGACGCCCGGTTCGATCCAGGTCATCGAGCGCATGATGACGCTCCTCGACGCCCTCGCTGCCTCGCCGGAACCGGCCAGCCTCAAGCATCTGGCCAGCGTCACCGAACTGCACCCGTCCACCGCGCACCGCATCCTCGGCGCCATGACCACGGCACGTTTCGTCGAACGCCAGGACGCCGGCACCTACCGCCTCGGCATCCGCCTGCTCGAACTCGGCAACCTGGTCAAATCGCGGATCAACGTGCGCGAAGTCGCCCTGCCCTTCATGCAGGAACTGCACGAAACCATCGGCGAAGCGATCAACCTCGGCGCCCGCCATGACGACGAGATCGTCTATATCGAGCGTACCTCGTCCGGGCGCTCGCTGGTCCGCGTCGTCTATCTGGTCGGCGGACGCGCCCCGCTGCACCTGACCTCGCTGGGCAAGCTCTTCCTGGCTGCCGATACGCAGCAGAAGGTGCGCGATTACGCCAAGCGCACCGGCCTGCCCGGCAAGACGCCGCGCTCGCTGACAACGCTGGCGGCGCTCGAAAAGGAACTCGACAAGGTGCGCCGGCACAGCATCGCCTACGACGACGAGGAGGCGGAAATCGGCCTCAAGTGCGTCGCCGCCCCGATCTATGACGAAGAGGGCCACATCGTTGCCGCCCTCTCGGTCTCCGCCCCTGCCGACCGTCACGATCCGGCCTGGGTCGCGCAGGTCAGGAAAACCGCCGACAGCGTTTCGCAGGCGCTCGGCTATTCCAGCATAAAAAAATAGGGCTGCCCGCAAGCAGCCCTTTCCTGTCTCGCCCGCGCGAGCATCAGACCGGCCGGCGCTCCGGCACCAGGCTGGCGCTTTCCATCCAGCGCTTGATCCGGTTGGCATCGCCGACCCGCGTCATCTTGCCGGCGGAATCGAGCAGGACAATCACGACCGGCTTGTCGGCGACCCGTGCCTGCATGACCAGACAACGCCCCGCTTCGGAGATGTAGCCGGTCTTGGAAACGCCGATTTCCCAGTTGTCGCTGCGCACCAGCGCATTGGTGTTGTGGAAGTCGCGGATATGGCCGTTCAGGTCCACGCGCGCCTCTTCGGTCGTCGAGAAGTTGCGGATTTCCGGGTAGCGGGCAGCGGCAGCCACCATGCGCGCCAAATCCTTGGCGGTCGACACGTTGTTGCTGGACAATCCGGTCGGCTCCTCAAAGCGCGAACTGAACATCCCCAGGGCATGCGCCTTCTGGTTCATGGCCTTGACGAACGCCGGCATGCCGCCCGGGTAGTGGCGGCCCAGCGCATGCGCCGCGCGGTTTTCTGAAGACATCAGCGCCAGCAGCATCGCCGTTTCACGCGTCATCGTCGTCCCCACCGGCAAACGCGAACGCGTTCCCTTGAGGCCATCGACATCGTCGTCGCCAATCGCGATGACTTCGTTCAGATCGAGTTTGGCATCGAGAACGACCATCGCAGTCATCAGCTTGGAAATCGAGGCAATCGGGACGACGGTATCGGACTGCTTTTCCAGCAGCGGCTGCCCGGTTTCCTGATCGATGACCAGCGCCGAGGCCGAGTAGAGCATCAGGCGACGCGGGTCCACGTCCGCCATGCTGACCTTGCGCATCGATTTCTTGGCGCCTTGCTCGCTCGCCGTTTTCTGCGGTGCGGCACGGGATGCCGACTTCACCGGCGCCTTGCCTGCGGCGGTCGATTTGCCTGGCGCCTTGGCGGTCTTCGCCGCGCCTGACTTGCTCGCCGGTACTGCCGCCGTCTTGCCGACCGCAACATCCTTGGATCCTGATTTTTTTGCCACCGCGGGGGGCTTTTTGGCGTCGGTTGCCGCGTGGACCGGGGCACCCAGCCCATAGCCCAGCAACGCGCCCAGCAGCACGGCTACCTTGAATACTTGTTTCATATGCGATCTCCTGCCAACACGCTGCAAATTCTAGCGTAGTTTAGCAGGAGGGTCGCAAAAATCAACAAAAATAGATAGATAGGACAATAAGTTAAGACAGAGTATTAACCCGCATCGACCACCGTCAGCGCCGTCATATTGACGATGCGGCGCACCGTCGCGGTCGGCGTCAGGATATTCACCGGCCTGGCCGCCCCGAGCAGGATGGGACCGACCGTCAGGTTGTCGCCGGCCGCCACCTTGAGCAGGTTGAACGAGATGTTCGCCGCATCCAGGGTCGGCATGATCAGGAGCT
>WBZX01000969.1_pt1 | contig 23260 bp, 29 predicted proteins | sample 5204211 | NCBI WGS metagenome assembly WBZX01 (sample SAMN12344362, study PRJNA552823) | activated sludge metagenome | biome: Activated sludge suspended growth; feature: Nitrification reactor; material: Wastewater; isolation source: activated sludge from nitrification reactor of wastewater... | reverse complement strand
GTGCGGCGGTGTCGGGCGCGCTGGCGAGCGTGCCGATGGCATCGCGCCGGCGGGTTAGCACTGCGCGGTCGCGCAGCGGGTGGTGCAGCCAGTGGCGCAGCAGGCGCGTGCCCATGCCGGTGGCGGTGGTGTCGAGTACCGACAGCAGGGTGGGCGATGCCTCGCCGCGCAGGGTTTCGGTGAGTTCCAGATTGCGCCGGGTGGCGGCGTCGAGCTGCACGAATTCGCATTCGCGTTCGGCACGAATGGATTGCAGATGGGGCAGGGCGGTGCGCTGGGTGGCCTGGATGTAGTCGAGCAGCGCGCCGGCGGCGGCGATCGCCAGCGGCAGGTCGACCACGCCGAAGCCGGCCAGATCGCGGCTGCCGAACTGCTGTGCCAGGCGCGTGGCCGCGCCCTCCGCGTCGAACTGCCAGGAGGCGAGGCGGCGCACGGCGCAGGGCGCATCCATGTCCAGTGAATCGGGCGCGAGAATTTCGGCCGGCCGCACGCGTGCGAGCAGGGCCGGCAGCGCCGGCGGCCGGATCTCGGCGACCTGAAAACGGCCGGCGGCCAGATTCAGCCAGGCGAGCCCGAGCGTGTCGTTGCCTGCGGCGATGGCGAGAATGAGGGTGTCGCGCGTGTCGTCGAGCAGGCCCGAATCGGTGAGCGTGCCGGGCGTGACGATGCGCGTGACCTGGCGCTCGACGGGCCCCTTGGCCGTGGCGGGGTCGCCGACCTGCTCGGCGATGACGACCGACTCGCCCAGCTTCAGCAGTCGCGCAAGGTACTGCTCGGCGCTGTGATAGGGCACGCCGGCCATCCTGATCGGTTCGCCCGCCGATGCGCCGCGCGTGGTGAGCGTGATGTTGAGCAGACGTGCGGCCTTTTCCGCGTCCTCGAAGAACAGCTCGTAGAAGTCGCCCATGCGGTAGAACAGCAGCATGTCCGGATGCTGCGCCTTGATGCCGAGATACTGCTGCATCATGGGGGTGTGTGTGGAAATTCCAGACTCGCCTGAGGCCTTCATCTAATTGGCCTATAGCCCTTCCTGCCTTGTTTTGAGCTTTTCAGTGTCACTGAATTATTCATGAAACCCTGTTAAAAATTGTAGCCACCTGTGTAGGCTTGTCTATTATTCCAGTATAGTTTTTAGTGTAGTTCGAGACTGGAGTAAGCCGTATGGACATAAAACCTACACCGAAGCGCCCCCCTGAGGTGCTCACGCCTGCCATTATCGCCGCAATGACGCCGGCCGAGGAAAGAGGCGACGCCAAGACGCCAGGGCTTCGCGTGCGCTGCCTGTCTGACGGGAAGACCAAGGTTTTCCATTATCGCTACCGGGACGACGCCGGAGCGCTGCGCCAGATCAAGATCGGACAACTAGGCCCTCTGACACTGGAGGCAGCCAGGAAGCGGGTGCTTGAGTTGAAAGTCGAGCGGCATCGCGGCCATGATCCCCAGGCCGAGAAGAAGGCCAGGAGTGCGGCAGCGCGAGCCGAGCGGGCCAAGCAGAAGGTCAGGGCCTACGCTGTTGGGAATGCTGTCGAGGACTATCTGTCCGAAGTGATCGACCGCAAGCGGATGCCAAAGGGCGCAGCAGAAGCGCGCCGAATGCTGGAGCGTGCTATCGTCGGCTATAAGGCATTGCCGGTGACCGGGTTCACCAGGTTGCAGGCCCACGATCTCATCAAGTCGGTGGCGGAGACAGCCCCCAGGCTCGCGCAGATGACAAGGCAGGAACTGCGCGCATGTTGGGAGCATGCGATTTCGGTAGGCCGCGCCACAGACAACCCGTTCCTAGGCCGGACGCTCGGGGCGATCCCCAAGATCGAGAAGCGCCAGCGCGTTCTGAAGGCTGACGAGGTGGGGGCGCTCTTGCGCTGGATGAATGAGCCAGGAACATACAGCCGCACGATCAGGGACGTCCTGGAGCTGACCTTGCGCACAGGCATGAGGACTGGTGAAGTCTGTGGGATCCACAGCGGCGAGTTGGAATACCGGGACGGTGTGCTGTGGCTCGATATACCCGCTGCCCGTATGAAGGCAAAGCGAGACCATCACGTCCCGCTTGTGGGCAGGGCGCGCGAGATCATCCTGGCGCGCATGCCCGAGGCAGGCGGATATCTGTTTCCGTCTAGGCATGGCGAGAAGCCCGTAAACCAGAAGGTTCTCGGCGTCGAGGTCTATGCATGCAGCGGGCGATCACAGGCGAAGGCCTATCAGTCCCGGAGGGTGTGTCCCATTGGTGATTGGGCCCCCCACGACCTGCGCAGGACGGCCAGGACGCTGCTCTCTGACCTTGGTTGTCCGTATGAGATCGGCGAGTCCATCCTGGCACACAGACTGCCGGGTGTGGCTGGCGATTACAACAAGGCCACTCACATGCAGGCGCGGATTGAGTGGCTGGGGAGGCTGGGGGATTACCTTGATGAACTGACGGCTGCGCGGGCGTCGTTGGCATTGGTGAAGAGCGCGGGAGTCGCCCAATGAGTGGATACAGCCGCTGGCTTGATGTGCAGAAAAGGTTTGTCGATCTGGGCATGCCAGACCCGGACTCGGACTGGCCTCCTGAGTTTCGGAGCGAAATGCAGACGGCTTATGCGGAGGCCCTAGAGGAGGGCAAGCTCACGAGTGACATGAGCCAGTATTTGGCCTGGGCCTTCAGGGAGCTGCGCTCCGGGAAAGTCCCCGAACTGTTCATGCGGGCATCAGACGATCCGGGCTCATATGGGGATACATACTCAGTCGGCATGCTGAAAGACTGGGCTGTGGGGTATGTCAGAGCGGCTGAGGCTCAGACGGTCAAAGACTTGGATCCGGTGGAAACGATAGCTCGTGCCTACGACGTGCATCCCAAGACGGTCGAGAAATGGGTACGCGAGTCACCAGGCATCTCGCCGATGTCAGACCCGATGCAGGTAGGTGAAAAGGCTGCAGCGGCTTGGGGCCGCAGATACAGGCTGACAGCAGGGAGAAAAAAGCCGACGAAAGTTCGGAGCTGACTGCTGGAATCTTAATGAGCCATTTCTGATTCCGCGCACCACGTCAATGATGCGTCCAGACACTTCTTTACAGGTCTGGGCAAATGAACAACGGCGAATTCCTGTCCGACACCGAGTCGGCAAAACTACTCGGCAAGTCTCGCTCCTGGCTGTATGACCAAGAGCGGCGAGACCCAACCTTCCCGCGCAAAGTGCGCATCCCTGGGAGTGATTTTTCCACGGTAAGACGCCGCTCCGAGCTGCTGGCTTGGATCGATAGTCTGCAGCGCGTCGAGCAGGACGGCATTGATGTTGTGACAAAGCGTCGAGTCGCGGCCGGTGAGAAGACTGTCGACACCACCAACCAGACGCGACAAGAGTACCTGCGCCTGTCTCGGGGACATTGATGGCACGCACGAAAGGTAAGAGGCGTCCCGAGCTTGCAGCCGCACCCTACATCCCTGTTCCTTGGGGCGTATTGGACAGCCGCGCTTACCAGGGGTCGACCGTCGCAGCCAAGGCCCTGTTGCTTGAACTGGCGCGTCAGCACGATGGATGCAACAACGGGCACCTTCACCTTGCTCACAAGTGGCTGGCACCGCGCGGCTGGCCCTCAAAGGCCGTAGTCGAGAAGGCTCGCGGAGAACTGTTGGAGCGCGGGCTGATCGTCCAGACGAAGCAGGGCGGATTGTTCATTGGCGCAAGCCTATACGCATTGACCTGGCTCCCGATCTCGAACCATGTCGGTCTCGAAACGTCGCCGAGCACCTACCATCCCGGCGTCTGGCAGTTGTGCGATTTACCACCGACCAGCCGGAGAGAAGCCCCGGCCCCGTACTGGTTTAACGCTCACGTTGCGGCGCTTCGTGAGAGGCGATCGCGGAGAAAGCTACCCGTGAAAAAAGTTTCCCAGCCCGTACACCGGGACAGTCTCGCCCCGTACACCGGGACAGCAAGCGAACCTCTCGACCCGTACACCGGGGCGATGGAGGTCATTTCTACCCCTTCGCCTGACCCGTACAGCGGGGACGATGTAATTACGCCAGTGATGGCAAAGAAAAACCCGACCGCTGTCCTGAGCTTTCAGGCTCGCGTCGGTGGTCGGCTGACTATGCCAGCACGCGAGCCGAACCCGCTCGGTCGCGCGCGCAGCGTCCGGCTGTTCAAGACTGCGTTCGGACACCTGATGCCTCGCCAACCTCGAACCGGCCGCTGCGCCCCAGGCGACGGGTTCTCTCTCTATCGTGGGCGAGGAGTTGTGACATGAGTGTGGAAGATAGATTGCGCCAGGTTTGGGGTTCACAGTTTTCGGCCAATATGGATTTGGCTGTGGATGCATTCAACGCGCTGCCCAACAGCACGAAGGATCGTTTCGATCGAAATGACCATCGAAATTTCGAGGCTCTGGTGCTTTCCAAGTCACCCCAATACACCGATCCGAAGCTGCCAGGACACGCACGCGCCAGCGAGTTGGTGCGTGACTTTTTCGAGCGCGTACACGGCGACGAACTGCCGTTTCAGGGTGGCTAAGGGCCACCGCCACCACGTTTATCCACGAACCACCCTTTGAAAGGAAACACCAATGGAACTGAAAGAGCTACTTGGCATCGAGACGCCCACCCTTGCTGAGCTGGAGCAGACTGCGGATCTGCTTCAGAAAGCCGTCGACGCGGCCTCGAAGAAACTCGTTGACCTGGCCGCGGAGGACCGACGCCAAGCAGTCAATCGTCTTCGCGGGACGGACACGGGCGCTGAAGCTCGACAGGCCGCCCGAGTGAAGGCAGAGGGTGATCGGTCTGACGCTGCTGCAGTGCTGGCGTCCACCCAGCACAAGATCGGCGCCGCGCGGGACAGGATCGCCAAGGATGCTGAAGCAAAGGCCTGGCAGGATGTGAGAGGCCACCTTGATCGCCGCCGCGCCGCAATGGCTGAAATCCAGAAGCTGAACGACAAGATCGTGGGCCTCTTCGAAACGGTTGTGGATGCATACCGGCAGGCCAGCAGCGCGGCTCCGCGTAAGCCGGTAGAGCGAGCTTCGTTGACGCCCGGGCACTTTCCGGGCCATGTGGGTGTGGCGATCCTGGCCGATCTTCATTCAAAACTAGGCTCGCCTATCGCCGAGCTTCGTATTGAGCCGGCGCATCTTCACCAATACGAAATGGCCATGCGTCCCGATGGGCTGGTGAGCTACCTTCGGCCAACCGATGAGCTCGTACTAGGCGCCGAGAATCCGGCCGTTGAGCATGTGGCCGCTGAAATCGTCGACGACGAGGCTGCTTGATGAGCGGAAAAGGCCCCCTCGAAAATGAGGATGGAGGCGGGGGAGGGCAGATCATGTCCCCCCCGCCCAAGATCGACCTCAGGGACGCCCATGCGATACGTCGTGAGCTTGGCTCGGTCTACCGTGATATGCGGGCGGGGCGCATCGCGACCTCGGACGGGACGAAGCTGGCATTCGTTCTGGATCTGCTGCGGAGAGCGGTCGAGACTTCAGACCTGCAGGATCGAATCGCGTTGATCGAAAGACAGTTCGAGGGGGTTAGCCATGCGCAGCATTAGGCGCGATCTGAAATCACTTGAGGCTCGAATCGAGGTCGCAGAGCGGTTGACGGGAGCCCCCGCGGTGTCAGATGAGGCACTCGAGGCTTACGAGCATGCTGCGCGCGTCCTCGTCTGCTTTGTTTGCGAATGGCCCAAGCCCGCACCAGAGGTCATTCTGCGGTGTCTACTTCAAAGCGGGATACCTGAAGAAGACGCCAGGCGCTATGCCAGCATGTCTTATTCCAAGGCACGCGATGAGGTGATGGAGGCAGCGGGGCGGGCGACCATTGCGAACCGGGGGGCTTACGCTAAAGGCTGAAGGTCGCGACTGCGTGCAGATTGCATGAAGGCCAAAGCCTCAGGCGAGAGCAAGGCCAAGAATTCGCTCATAGGGACGGGACTGCCATTACGGCGGGCGGACGCGGGATCGAATACGCGAGGCGGAACCACGTCCCAAGCGGCGCAATACGGGACGGGCCCCGGCATGTTGCCGAGTGACACGGGGATCCCTTCAACATCGAAGAGTTCAGGCATTCTGACGACTTGCTTGCTGCTCATATAGTCTTCAGGGGCGTCGAACGGTATGCGGTATCGAACAGCCCCTCGAGTTTGGGGTTCACCCCTCTGAGCTGATCAACGACCGCCTTAGCCCAGTCGAAGTATTCACGCTTGCGCTGGTCTGACCAATCAGCGGGCGGGCTGTGAATGATGTCCCTCAGATTCGATATCTTGTCCGCGAGCTTGACCAGCTTGGCCCGGTCGCTCTTGCCGGCCGCATGCTCGACCTGCAAGCGCTTCCGATCGGCCTTGGACAGTGTTTTGTCATCCGTCACCTCCAGCACTACCGAGAGAACCTCAGGGCCAAACGCCTCGCGTAGCTCGTCAGCTGTGGTCTCTGCGTCCTCGATCGTGTCGTGCAAGAGAGCAGCACAGATAGTCACAGGGTCAGTGATGCCGGCCTCGTTCACCAGGACATTGGCCAGTGCTACAGGGTGATTGATGTAGGGAGAGGCAGCGTGATCCTTGCGACGCTGATCACGGTGTTTATGCGCAGCGAATGCAAGCGCCTGGATGATCCGACCAGTTTCTGACAAATTTTCGTCCACCTTTAAAGCCTAGCTGAAACCGTGCTGGATGCAACTGCTGGTAGCTCATGATTCGCTACCCGCGTTTCTGCGGTGGGCGCCGAGCCCGTGTTTAAGCTGTGCTGCGCGAGCGATTCGATGTAAGGGCTGCGATACTGATCAATGCCAGGCCCGCCAGCATCGAGGCATAGATGGACGGCTCTGGTACGGCTGCGACGTCCCCATCGTGAACAGCCCAAGCGTAACCCTCTTGCTGATAGGTCGCGCCAGTAAGTAGGTCGAGTTGTACAACGCCGGGTAGGTGAACAAATCCATCGGTTGCCCACGCAAGCGACGGCGGCCATGCGTATATCGAGTCACGCACTACCCATCCTTCAATGCTGAGAAATGACCTCGTGGGCGCTGGCTCATTGTATGAGGAACCAAGCCATTCGAAGCCGCCCTGGAGGGGAACGAAAGGCCCCCAGTTTCTGGGCGCGTGAGAAGCGGACGGATTGGCGAGGGAATACTGAACGAGCTGCCCAATCTCGCTGGGCCCTTGCGTCGGATCGTAGTTTGGAAGGCGCCAGTCAGACACGGTCAGCCCGTTGTCGGGGTAGACGATGGACAGTTGAGACACCCAAGCCTGTGCCGAGGCGAACGTCATCAGACCGTCAGTGCCTGAATACCCGTCATCGAATACGCTACCCGCACCGTAGGCGGCACTCCGCAGCCACGTGAGATGGGCCAAGTCGTCATAGACCATGTTCTCGCCACGCAAATACAAGGTGGCGTTTGCAGTACTGGTGAGGCCGAACAAGGTGAAGCAGAGGGCTGCGCGGGCAAAGCGTTTGACTAACTTCATGAGCAATCTCCACAGGGTGATTCAAGTAACGTTCCTCGTTTTGAACCAACGCCAGGTGTAGCCCCACGTGTAGCTTTTTAGGGATAGCCGCGCTATCCCTTTATTTACGGCGATAAAGACTTATGCATCATCGGCGTGTGGGCGGCGGGCTCCCTGCTCGCGCTCATCGGCTGGGCGAGGTATTCAGACCTTGAGTTCGGGCGGCAGATGCGGCGCGAGGATCTGCAGCATCTGCGCGAACACCTTGGGATTGCCGGCGACGATGTTGCCGGATTCGAGGAAGCCTTCGTTGCCGAGGAAATTGCCGACCAGCGCACCGGCTTCCTGTGCGATCAGGCTGCCAGCGGCGATGTCCCAGGCATTGAGCCGCATTTCCCAGAAACCGTCGTAGCGTCCGCAGGCGACCCAGGCGAGATCGAGCGCAGCGGAACCGGGGCGGCGCAGGCCCGAGGTCGCCTTCATCATGTCGCGGAACATGTTGATGTAGGCCTCGGTGAAGGTGAAATCGCGGAAGGGGAAGCCGGTGCCGATCAGGCACTCGGCCAGCTTCGCGCGCTTGCTGGCACGGATGCGGCGGTCGTTGAGCGTGGCGCCGCGGCCGCGGCTGGCGGTGAAGAGTTCGTTGCGCGCGGGATCGAACACCACGGCCTGGGTGATCTGGCCCTTGTGCTTCAGCGCGATCGACACCGAATACTGGGGCACGCCATGCAGGAAGTTGGTGGTACCGTCGAGCGGATCGATGATCCACTGGTAGTCCTCGCCGTTTCTGGCTTCGGACGTGCCGGACTCCTCTGCTAAAATTCCATGATTTGGATAGGCGTCGAGCAGGGTTTCGATGATGGCGCGTTCGGCCATCTGGTCGACTTCGCTGACGTAGTCGCGGTCCTGTTTGCTCCGTACGGTGAGCTGGTCGAGGTCGAGCGAGGCGCGATTGATGATCGCCCCGGCTTTACGGGCGGCTTTCACCGCCGTGTTGAGCATGGGATGCATTGGGAGGTCACGGGCTTCAAAGAACGAGCCCGCATTTTACTAGATGACGCAACCGAATCCCCAGCTTCTGGCCAACATTCGCGTCGTGCTTGCGCGCACCAGCCATCCCGGCAATATCGGCGCCGCCGCGCGCGCGATGAAGACGATGGGACTCACCCAGCTGGTGCTGGTGCAGCCCGCCGTCTTTCCCAACAGCCAGGCCGACGCCATGGCTTCCGGCGCGGTCGATCTGCTTGAACGCGCGCGCGTCTGCGCGACGCTCGAGGAGGCGCTGGCCGACACGACGCTGGCGCTGGGCGTGTCGGCGCGGCGCCGCGACATCGTCGCCGAGATCCTGATGCCGGGCGAAGCCGCGGGCCGTGCCCTGGTCGAAGCGCAGGTTGCGCCGGTGGCGCTGGTGTTCGGCAACGAAACCAGCGGCCTGTCGAACGAGGAACTGGGCCTGTGCCAGGGCCTGGTGACGATTCCGGCCAATCCGGATTACAGCTCGCTCAACCTGGCGGCGGCGGTGCAGGTCTTGTGCTACGAATTGCGTCGCGCCTGGCTGGAACAGGCCGGCTGGCCGCAGCCCGAACTGGAAGCCGCCAGCGGCGACGAACTCGAGAAGTTCTACGGCCATCTCGAGACCGCGCTGGCCGAACTCGACTTCCTCAATCCGGGTTCGCCCGGCAAGCTGATGCTCAAGCTGCGCCGCCTGTTTTCGCGCACGCGGCTGGCCCGCGAAGAAGTGAACATCCTGCGCGGCATCCTCACCGCGGCGCAGGAAGCGCAGGCGGCAGGAACCCGGCGGTCCAATAGTTGACTAATTTACTCGGAATATAGCATCCTCACGCCATGAGCCTCTTCAGCCAATTCAGGGAAGACATCGCCGTCGTGTTCGACCGCGACCCGGCGGCGCGTAACGTATTCGAAGTCGTCACCACCTATCCGGGTTTCCACGCCATCGTCCTGCACCGCCTGGCGAACGCGCTGTGGCGCCTGCGCCTGAAATGGCTGGCGCGCTTCACGTCCCACGTCGCGCGCTGGCTCACCGGGATCGAAATCCATCCCGGCGCCACCATCGGCCGCCGCGTCTTCATCGACCACGGCATGGGCGTGGTGGTCGGCGAGACCGCCGAGATCGGCGACGACTGCACCCTCTATCATGGCGTGACCCTGGGCGGTACCTCGTGGAACAAGGGCAAGCGCCATCCCACGCTGAAGCCCGGTGTCGTGGTGGGGGCGGGCGCCAAGATTCTCGGACCCATCACCATCGGCGCGAATGCGCGCGTCGGCTCGAACGCCGTGGTGGTCAAGGACGTGCCCGACGACGCGACCGCCGTCGGTATCCCCGCGCGCATCCTCGACAACGCGGCGGAAAGGCAGCGCAAGGAACAGGCGGAAAAACTCGGCTTCTCGGCCTACGCGATCTCGGCCGACATGAACGATCCGGTGGTCAAGGCCATCCACGGCCTGATCGATCATTCCGCGCATACCGACCGGCGGCTCGAACTGATTCTGGCGCACCTGCAGAAGCTGGGGGCCGGACTGCCGGCAGGCGACGACAAGCCGGACGACTTCGATCCGAACTATCTGAACAAGATAGTTGACTAAATTGCTAAGGTAAGGAATAGTTGACTGAAATGCTCGGGATTTTTATAGTACGAGCCAAATTTCAGGAGAACGCCTCATGAGACTGACTACCAAAGGCCGCTTTGCCGTGACCGCCATGCTCGACCTGGCCATGCGCGGCGGCAAGAATCCCGTGACGCTGGCGGGCATCAGCGAGCGCCAGGACATTTCGCTGTCCTATCTGGAACAGCTGTTCAGCCGCCTGCGCCGCCACGAACTGGTCGAGAGCGTGCGCGGACCGGGCGGCGGCTATTTCCTCGCCAAGCCGCTTGCCGACGTCAGCGTCGCCGACATCATCCGCGCGGTCGACGAACCCATCGACGCAACCCAGTGCGGCGGCAAGGAAAACTGCCACGACGAACACCGCTGCCTGACGCACGACCTCTGGGTGGGCCTCAACGCGCACATCTACGATTACCTGGACAACGTCACGCTGGCATCGCTGATCGCCAAGCAGGACGAGTGCAAGGACAAGGTATTGCAGGATCGCCGCGCAGCCAAGATGACGCTGGCGGCCTGAACGATTGGCTTAGAAGGGCAACACGATGAAAACGATCTACCTCGACTACTCCGCCACCACCCCGGTCGATCCGCGCGTGGCCGCAAAGATGATTCCCTACCTGACCGAGGATTTCGGCAATCCGGCCTCGCGTTCGCATCCCTACGGCTGGACCGCCGAGAAAGCCGTCGAAGAAGCGCGTGCGCACGTCGCCGCCCTGGTGAACGCCGACCCCAAGGAAATCGTCTTCACCTCGGGCGCGACCGAATCGAACAACCTCGCCATCAAGGGCGCGGCCAATTTCTACGCCGGGACCAAGGGCAAGCACATCATCACCGTGATGACCGAGCACAAGGCCGTGCTCGATACCGTGCGCGAAATGGAGCGCCAGGGTTTCGAGGCCACCTACCTGCCGGTGAAGGAAAACGGCCTGCTCGATCTCGACGTGGTGCGCGCAGCGATCCGTCCCGACACCGTGCTGATGTCGGTGATGGCGGTCAACAACGAAATCGGCGTCATCCAGGACATCGAAGCCCTCGGCAAGCTCTGCCGCGAAAAGGGCGTGGTCTTCCACGTCGACGCCGCGCAGGCCACCGGCAAGATGCCCATCGACCTGAAGACCCTGCCGGTGGACCTGATGTCCTTCTCCGCACACAAGACCTATGGTCCCAAAGGCATCGGCGCGCTGTACGTGCGCCGCAAGCCGCGCATTCGCCTGGAAGCGCAGATGCACGGCGGCGGCCACGAGCGCGGCATGCGCTCGGGCACGCTCGCCACCCACCAGATCGTCGGCATGGGCGAGGCCTTCCGCATCGCCAGGGAAGAGATGGCGACCGAGAACGAACGCATCCGCATGCTGCGCGACCGTCTCTACAACGGTCTCAAGGACATCGAGGAGGTGCACCTGAATGGCGACCTCGAGCGCCGTGTGCCACACAACCTCAACGTCAGCTTCAATTTCGTCGAGGGCGAATCGCTGATCATGGCGATCAAGGATCTGGCCGTGTCGTCCGGTTCCGCCTGCACCTCCGCGAGCCTGGAGCCGTCCTACGTCCTGCGCGCGCTGGGCCGTTCCGACGAACTTGCCCACAGCTCGATCCGCTTCTCCATCGGCCGCTTCACCACCGAGGAGGAAGTCGACTACGCCATCAAGCTGCTGCACGAGAAAATCGGCAAGCTGCGCGAACTCTCGCCTTTGTGGGAAATGTTCAAGGAAGGCATCGACCTGAACACCGTGCAATGGGCAGCACACTGATCCAGAAGTAAAGGAGAACTCTCATGTCTTACAGCGATAAAGTCCTCGAACACTACGAAAACCCCCGCAACGTCGGCTCGTTCGGCAAGGACGACGACGGCATCGGCACCGGCATGGTCGGCGCCCCCGCCTGCGGCGACGTGATGAAGCTGCAGATCAAGGTGGGCCCGGATGGCGTGATTGAAGACGCCAAGTTCAAGACCTACGGCTGCGGCTCCGCCATTGCCTCCTCCTCGCTGGTGACCGAATGGGTCAAGGGCAAGACGCTCGACCAGGCGATGGAGATCAAGAACACCGCCATTGCCGAAGAACTGGCGCTGCCCCCGGTGAAGATCCATTGCTCGATCCTGGCCGAAGACGCGATCAAGGCCGCGGTGGCGGACTACAAGCAGAAGAAGGGCCTGGAGTAAGCCATGGCGGTCACCCTGTCCGAACGCGCGGCGCAGCACGTCGCCAATTTCCTGACCAAGCGCGGCAAGGGGGTCGGCATTCGCCTGGGCGTACGCACCAGCGGCTGCTCGGGTATGGCCTACAAGCTGGAATTCGCCGACGACGTGCCCGAAGGCGATACCCTCTACGAGAGCCATGGCGTCAAGATCTTCGTCGATCCCAAGAGCCTGCCCTACATCGACGGCACCGAACTCGACTACGCGCGCGAGGGCCTCAACGAAGGCTTCAAGTTCAACAACCCGAACGTGAAGAACGCCTGCGGTTGCGGAGAATCGTTCAACGTCTGAGGGATCAGGGGCCAGGAGAGAGGGATCCGGGGGACTCTGTGCCTCGCGCTTTTTTGAACGGGGCGGCCGCAGGCCGCTCGGAATCTTTCGTCCCCGGCTCCTGACACCCGGCCCCCAGTATGCAGAGTCACTTCGCCCTGTTCCAGCTGCCCGAGACCTACGCGCTCGACCGCGCGCGTCTTGATGCGGCCTACCGCGAGCTGCAGAATGCCGTGCATCCGGACCGCTTCGCCGCGCAGCCCGAAGCGGAGCAAAGGGTGGCGATGCAGTGGGCGACCCAGGTCAACGAGGCTTACCAGACGCTCAGGCACCCGGTGGACCGCGGCGTATACCTGCTGAAACTGCAGGGCATCGACGCACTCGACGCGACCAATACTAAAATGGCGCCCGCATTCCTGATGCAGCAGATGGAATGGCGTGAAGCCATCGACGACGCGCGTACGGCCCGCAGCGTGGAAACGCTCGACGCACTGAGCGCGGAACTGCGCGTCGCGCACAAGGGCATCGAATCCCAGCTGGGAGAATTGCTCGACGCGGCGAAGGATTACGAAGGCGCACGCGAAGCCGTGCGCCAGTTGCGATTCATGGACAAGCTCATCGCCGAGGTCGGCGACGTGTACGAAGAAATCGAAAGCTGAGAAGACTGCCCGATGGCCCTGCTGCAAATTTCCGAACCCGGGATGTCCACCGCGCCGCACGAGCATCGCCTGGCTGTGGGCATCGACCTGGGCACGACGAATTCCCTGGTGGCCACGGTCCGCTCCGGGATGGCGGTGGTGCTCGACGACACGGCCGGGCATTCGCTGCTGCCCTCGGTGGTGCGCTATCGCGCCGACGGCAGCGCGGAAGTCGGCTACGCGGCACAGGCCGCGCAGAACCAGGATCCGCACAACACCATCGTCTCGGTGAAGCGTTTCATGGGGCGCGGCCTGTCAGACATCGACGACGTCGCCAGCCTGCCGTACCGCTTCGTCGATGCGCCCGGCATGGTGCAGCTCAAGACCGCGGCCGGCGTGAAGAGCCCGGTGGAAGTCTCGGCCGAGATCCTGAAGGTGCTGCGTACGCGCGCCGAATCGGGACTGGGCGGCGAACTGGTGGGAGCGGTCATCACCGTCCCGGCCTATTTCGACGACGCGCAGCGCCAGGCCACCAAGGATGCCGCGCAGCTGGCCGGCCTCAACGTCCTGCGCCTGCTCAACGAGCCCACGGCCGCGGCCATCGCCTACGGGCTCGACAACGCCTCCGAAGGCGTCTACGCGGTCTACGACCTGGGCGGGGGCACCTTCGACATTTCCGTCCTCAGGCTGTCCAAGGGCGTATTCGAGGTGCTGGCCACCAATGGCGACTCCGCGCTGGGCGGCGACGATTTCGACCAGCGCGTGTTCTGCTGGATGGTCGAGCAGGGACGCTTCCAGCCGCTGTCCGCCGGCGACATGCGCCTGCTGCTCACCAAGGCGCGCGACGCCAAGGAAGCGCTGACCGAGCACACCGAGGTGCGCGTCACCGCCGTGCTCTCCACCGGCGAGATGATGGACGCGACGCTGACCCAGGCCGAGTTCAACGCCATGACCGCCGGCCTCGTGCAGAAGACGCTCGCGCCCACGCGCAAGGCCCTGCGCGACGCCGGCCTTACGGCGGACGACATCAAGGGCGTGGTCATGGTGGGCGGCTCGACCCGCATGCCCTGCGTGCGCCAGGCCGTGGCCGACCATTTCAGGCAGACGCCGCTGACCAACCTGGATCCCGACAAGGTCGTCGCGCTGGGCGCGGCGATGCAGGCCGATATCCTGGCCGGCAACCGGGCCGGCGACGACTGGCTGCTGCTCGACGTGATCCCGCTCTCGCTCGGCCTGGAAACCATGGGCGGCCTCACCGAGAAGGTGATCCCGCGCAACACCACCATCCCCACCGCGCGCGCGCAGGACTTCACCACCTTCAAGGACGGCCAGACCGCGATGAGCGTGCACGTGCTGCAGGGCGAGCGCGAACTGGCCGCCGACTGCCGCTCGCTGGCGCGCTTCGAACTGCGCGGCATCCCGCCCATGGTGGCCGGCGCGGCGCGCATACGCGTCACCTTCCAGGTCGACGCCGACGGCCTGCTGTCGGTGTCCGCCCGCGAGCAGAGCACCGGCGTCGAGGCGAGCGTGCAGGTCAAGCCTTCGTACGGCCTCGGCGACGAGGACATCACCCGCATGCTGAAGGATGCCTTCACGCACGCGAAGGACGACATGCGCGCCCGTGCGCTCAACGAACAGGTTGTCGATGCGCAGGGCCTGATCGCCGCCACCCGCGCCGCGCTGGCCGAAGATGGCGAACTGCTGTCCGTCGACGAAACCGCAGCGGTCGAGGCCGAGATCGCCGCGCTGGAAGCCCTGCTGGCCGGCCCCGATCATCTTGCCATCAAGCGCGGCATCGAAGCGCTCAACGCCGCCACCACCGAATTCGCCCAGCGCCGCATGGACCGCAACGTGCGCCGCGCGATGGCCGGTCAGAAACTCGAAACCTTTGGCTGATCCACCATGCTGAACGACGCCTTCATCGAAACCCTGCGGGTCCGGCTTGAAGCCCACCCCATCTATGCCGCGGTGCGTACGACCGACGACCTGCGCACCTTCATGCAGCACCACGTGTACTCGGTGTGGGATTTCATGTCGCTGATCAAATTCCTCCAGCACGAGGTCGCCCCCGCACGCTGGCCGTGGACGCCGCGCGGCGATGCCTCGGTGCAGCGCTTCATCAACGAGCTGGTGCTGGAAGAGGAAACCGACGTCGCCCTGCCGGGACAGGATGGCTTCACCAGCCATTTCGTCCTCTATCTGGCCGCCATGCGCGAAGTCGGCGCGAATGCCGACACCCCCGCGCGCTTCGTCGACCTCGCCGGTGCACAGGGAATCGATGCCGCCCTGGCGAGCGGGCTTGCGCCGGCACCGTCGGCCCGTTTCACGCGCCGCACCTTCGATTTCATCGCCGGCGGCAAGCCGCACGAAGTGGCCGCGGCGCTGGCGCTCGGCCGCGAGCACGTCATCCCCTCGATGTTCCGCGCCTTCCTGTCGCGCATGGCCGTCACCGAGGCGCAGGCGCCCAGCTTCCACTATTATCTGAATCGCCACGTTCACCTCGACGAGGATTTTCACGCGCCGCTCTCGCTGCGCCTGCTGTCCGCCCTGTGCGAAGGCAAGGCCGAAAAATGGCGCGAGGCCGAAGCCGCGGCCGAAGCCGCCGTCGAAGCACGCATCGCCTTCTGGGACGGCGTGCTCGCCGCCCTGCCGAGTCAACACACCCAGGCCGCCTGACCATGCCCCAGCTCATCGTTCTGCCCCACGTCGAACTCTGCCCCGAAGGCGCCGTGATCGAAGCCAAATCCGGCGACACCCTCTGTGATACCTTGCTGGCCAACGGCGTCGAGATCGAACACGCCTGTGAGAAATCCTGCGCCTGCACCACCTGTCACGTCATCGTGCGCGAAGGCTTCGACTCGCTGGCAGAATCGACCGAACTCGAAGACGACCTGCTCGACAAGGCCTGGGGCCTCGAGCCGCAGTCGCGCCTGTCGTGCCAGGCGCGCGTCGCCGACGCCGACCTGGTGATCGAAATCCCCAAGTACACCATCAACATGGTGAAAGAAGGACATTGACATGAAGTGGACCGACACCCTCGACATCGCCATCGAGCTGGCCGAAGCGCACCCCGAAATCGACCCGCGCACGATCCGCTTCACCGACCTGCACGCCTGGGTGATGGAACTCCCCGACTTCGAAGACGACCCGAACCATTCGGGCGAGAAGATCCTCGAAGCGATCCAGATGGCGTGGATCGACGAGGTCAGCTGAGCTGGTCGAGATTGTCTGCTAGCGTTTGAGCTGAGGGGCCGGAACCGGGATGGCGCTTGGCCCGCGAGGCGGACGATAAGCCAGAGCGCCTCGCGGGCCAAGCGCCATGCCGGTGGAGGTCCCCGCTCGAGCGAAGGGTTAGGCCTCTGGTTCCACGGCCTCGGGTTCCACGGGCTCTGGCTCCTCGGGTGCGAGGAGTTCGAACGCCGGGTCCGGGCCCAGAGTGCTTGCCTTTAGGGATGCCAAGTAGCAATAGGCTGCGCTCAGTGAAGCCATGCCAGCGCCGATGGTGAGCGCGAATGCGCAGACGACTTGAAATGTCTCGGCGGACTGTAGTGGCTCGTAGAACCAAGCGACCAGTACCAGCAGCGCAGCTACCAGTAGGATTTGGAGCAGCCAGCTCAGTGCGAAGAGTGACTGACGGAGCCGGAACTGACTCCGCCTTTCCCCGACCTCTGGGAATGGGCCGTTCCAGGAGAAGGCTAGGCGGCTAAGCCAGGAGTTGGGTTGCTTCCGGAGCAGCCAGAGCACGACCCAAAGGCAACCGTAGAACGCGGCAATCTTTGGGATGAGTGACATTCAGAGGCCTAACGTGGAGCTAACCGGCTCGCCAAAGCGCAGCTTTGGCGAGTCCAGCGACCGAAGGGAGCGAGGTTGAGCGCAGGGTTGGGCGTCATTCTGGCGAGCACTCGCGATAAATCAATGGAGTACGCCCCACGACTCGCAAACACCACCAAAAGGTTTAGCGATTTCCGATGCGGTTCTTTGGACGGACGTGACCAGTTCGTAGGTCAGCCCCGCTCTTACGACAAACGTGATAAACCCATGGCTTTCACCATCTGGCTCGATGACCTCAACCTTTGGGTACGCTTGGAGCAACTTGTTCAGCAGGGCATCGGGAGGAGGCCAAGAATCTAGATCGATATTGAAATCGATGTCCCACTGAGCAGAGAAATCGAATCCGCTACGCGCCAAACGGCGGAAGACATCTCCGTCAGCATCGTCTGGCCATTCGGTCTGAGAGTTCATGGCGCCCAACGTAGAAGTGAGCGGACTGCGCGGCTTTTCGCGCAGGTCCGCTCGACTGCCGGGTTATGCGTCGGTCGGCTAGTGCAGATGGTTTTCAAACCCATCCTCCCATTTGGTGCCTTTGGCCGAAACAGTGAGCACGGGAGTACGTGATTTCTCTGTCCATGGGGAGGTTGAAGAATCAAACTCGATGACCGAGTACTCTCGACTACAAGTCTTCCAACTCATGCAAGGGCACTGGTTGGGTGGGCTATCCCAGGCTTTGTGACTTCTTGCTTCGAGTTCCGCCAAAGCTTCCTTGAAACTCTGGAACTCGCCGCACCATTCAGCATGAATTTCATCTTCAATCACGAACATGAGAAGGCCCCATCATTCGGTGACGCATAACGTGGAGCTAAGGGGCTGCGCTTCAGCGCAGTCCCGCTTGAGCGTAAGGTTAGATGTTTCTGCCTGAAAATACTATTAACCATATTGCCACCAATGAGCCAATAAAATTAACAATCACAAGGCCAGATCGTTTAAGTAAAGGCCATGTCTGTCCGGAAGGAACGCGGATAAGAAGAAGTATAAGCGTTACAGCAAATGTGGCAATTGCGGCGACCATTGCCACCCACCCTCCAACGACCGCAAACGAGATTGCAGCAGGAGACTGATGTGATAACCCAAACCACAGGGAGACACCACATAAAACCAAGCAGACAAAAATGGAAATGTTGACCGTTCTCATGACATCTAACGTGCAATATGCACCTGTGCAGGTGCATATATCGGCAATGAACCGGTGCCTAATCCAGATCGAATGCGCATAACTGTTTGATCCATATGGGCCTCGCTGAAATTAGAGGGACTGCATGGCCTGACAAATACACCTGGGCTGGATTCGCTGGAACCGCTGCGTGTATGGCAGCGGCAGAGTGCCCCGGCCCGTTACCACTTCACCACATGCACATTGTTCAGCGTGCGCCCCAGGAAGCGTTCGCCGATGGTCTGGAAGCGCAGGGGCACGTCGGTGACGTAGAAGTCGTAGCGCGGCTGGGCCGGGCCGGGGTTGGCGAGGCCCTTCTCGGCGAGCACGGCGGCGACCTGTTCGGCCATGGCTTCGGCGGAATCGACCAGCGCCACGTCGTCGCCGACGACCTGCCGCAGCAGCGGCTTCAGCAGGGGGTAATGCGTGCAGCCCAGCACCAGGGTGTCGATGTGCTCGGCCATCAGCGGCTTGAGGTAATCCTGCGCGGTCAGCCGCGTCACGTCGTGGTCGAGCCAGCCTTCTTCCACCAGCGGCACGAAGAGGGCGCAGGCCTGCGAGTGGATGCGCGAGTCGGGTGCGTAGTCGTGGATGGCGCGCGCGTAGGCGTTGCTGTTGATGGTGGTGGGGGTGCCGATGACGCCGATGCGGCGGCCAGAGCGCGCGGAGACGGCGCCGGCGTCGATGACGTCGAGCACGGGCACGGGCGAGAGATCCTTGACGACCTGCGCGGCGACGGCGGCCATGGTGTTGCAGGCGATGACCAGCAGCTTGACGTCCTTTTCCAGCAGGAACTGCGCGATCTGGGTGGTGAAGTGGGCGATGGTCTCGACCGACTTCACGCCGTAGGGCACGCGCGCAGTGTCGCCGAAGTAGACGATGTTCTCGTAGGGCAGGCGCTCCATCAGCGCGCGCACCACGGTGAGGCCGCCGATGCCGGAATCGAATACGCCGATGGGGGAATGTGCGTTCGCGGACATGCGTGGCAGGATGGGCGAATGGAGACATGCGCATTCTACCCGCTGGCTTCGCCGTCGAGGGGACGGCGGTGAGCGGCTGCGGCTGCGAAACGGCATGCGGGGCCGCGCCGCCCGATCCGCGCTACCGGCGTGCGCTGTGGATCGCGCTGGTGCTGAACGCGGCGATGTTCGGCGTCGAGCTCGCGTCCAGCTTTGCCGCGCAGTCGGTGTCGTTGCTGGCCGACGCCATCGATTTTCTGGGCGATGCCGGCAACTACGGCGTCGCGCTGTTCGTGCTGGGCCTCGCGCCGGTGTGGCGTTCGCGCACCGCATTGTGGAAGGGCTGGCTCATGGTCGGCTACGGCTTGTTCGTGCTCGGCAAGTCGGCCTGGCAGTGGTCGACCGGCGTCGTGCCGGAGCCGGTCATCATGGGGTGGGTCAGCCTGCTGGCGCTGGCGGTCAACGTCGGTGTGGCGGTGCTGCTGTATGCGCATCGCACGGGCGACGCGCAGGCGCGTTCGGTGTGGCTGTGTTCGCGCAACGACGCGCTGGGCAATCTTGCGGTGCTCCTGGCGGCCGGCGGGGTGTGGGCCACGGCACGGGGCTGGCCCGACATTGCGGTGGCGCTGGTGCTGGGCGGGCTGGCGCTGACGTCGGGCGCTTCCGTGATCGGTCATGCCCGGGCCGAGCTGCGGGCGCTTCAGCTGCGCGCCTGACGCGCCAGCGCCCAGCCCACGTGTTCGCGCACGAGGGCGGACGGATGATCCTGGCGCGTTTCGAGCGCACGGCGGATCGCGGGGTCGGGGGCGGCGTTGCCCAGCGCAACGGCGATATTGCGCAACCAGCGTTCGTGCCCGATGCGGCGGATGGCCGAGCCGGCGAAGCGGTCGTTGAACGTGGTTTCGCTCCAGGCGAAGAGTTCGACCAGCTGCGCGCAATCCAGCCCGTGGCGTACGGCAAAGTCGGGCAGGGCGGCGGTCTGCGCAAAGCGGTTCCAGGGGCAGACGAGCTGGCAGTCGTCGCAGCCGTAGATGCGGTTGCCGATGAGCGGGCGCAGTTCGACGGGGATGCTGCCCTTCAATTCGATGGTCAGGTAGGAGATGCAGCGTCGCGCGTCGAGCTGGTACGGCGCAACGATGGCCTGCGTGGGGCAGACGTCGAGGCAGGCCTGGCAGGTGCCGCAATGATTTGCTTCGGGGGCATCGACCGGCAGCGGCAGGTTGGTGTAGATCTCGCCCAGGAAGAACCACGAACCGTGTGTGCGGTTCAGCAGCAGGGTGTGTTTGCCGCGCCAGCCGAGGCCGGATCGGGTCGCGAGTTCGACTTCGAGCACCGGCGCGCTGTCGGTGAAGACGCGGAACTGCCCCTGGCCGGCGGCGACCGCGATGCGCTCCGCCAGGGTTTGCAGGCGGGCGCGCAGCACCTTGTGGTAATCGCGCCCGAGGGCGTAGCGCGAGATGTAGGCGGCTTCGCCATCGGCCAGGACGGCGTGCGGGTCGGCCGCGGCGGGCGGAAAATAATCGAGGCGCGCGGTAATGACGCGCAGCGTGCCGGGGACGAGATCGGCCGGCCGGCTGCGCTTGACGCCGTGCGCCGCCATATAATCCATCTCGCCATGAAAACCCTTTGCCAGCCAGTCGAGCAGACCCGTTTCGGCCGCGGACAGATCGCAGTCGGCGAAGCCGACGTCGGCGAAGCCGAGTTCGCGTCCCCATTGCCTGATGCGCTGCGCCAGCGCATTTGAATCCTGCTCATGCATAGCCCCGATGATACCGTGCGCTGCAGTGCGCATCTGGCCGACGAAGCGGCCACCCTGGCATTCGGCGCGCGGCTGGCGCGGGAACTCATGCCGGGGATGTGCTTCTATCTCGAAGGCGACCTGGGGGCGGGCAAGACGACGCTGGTGCGCGGCCTGCTGCGCGCACTGGGGTTTGCGGGCAGGGTGAAAAGCCCGACCTACACCCTGGCCGAAACCTATGAGCTGCCCGGGTTTGAGCTGTATCATTTTGACCTATATCGTATGCATGACCCGCGCGAGTGGCTGGACGCGGGGTTTCGCGATCTTGGCGACCAGGCGGTGAGCCTGATCGAATGGCCCGAAAAGGCCACCGGCTGGCTGCCGGCCCCGGACGTGATCGTCCGCCTTGCCGTCGTCGACGAAGGGCGCGCGGTGACGTGCGAAGCGGCCAGCCCAAGGGGCGCCCGTTTTCTGGAGGCATGTTGCGCAAGCTGCTGAATACCGTTCTGCTGATGGGGCTGCTGGTGTCGGGATGGGCGCAGGCCCTGCAATTGAGCGCGACCCGCCTGTGGCCGTCGCCCGACTACACGCGGCTCACGCTGGAGGCGCCGGCGCCCGTCGCCTACAAGTATTTCAGCCTCAGCAATCCCGAGCGCCTGGTGATCGACCTGGAGGGCGTCGAGGACAGCCCGGGCCTTGACGCGCTGGCGGGGCAGCTTGCCGCAGACGACCCCTACATCGCCTCGATCCGCGTCGGGCTCAATCGCCCCGGCGTGATGCGCCTGGTGCTGGTGCTCAAGAACGCGGTCAATCCCTCGGTGTTCGCGCTCAAGCCGCTGGGCCAGTATGGCCACCGACTGGTCGTGGACCTCTATCCCGTGCAGGCGCAGGGGAGCACTCCCTCGCAGGCGACGGCCGACCCCAGGCCCAGCGGCGCTCCCAAAACCGTGCAAGACGACAAGCCTGCAACCGATCCCAAAGCGGGCAAGCCGGCCGTGCCCCAGTACGCGCGCCTGATCACGGTGGCGGTGGACGCCGGCCACGGCGGCGAGGATCCCGGTGCGCGCGGCGCCAACGGCTCGCACGAAAAGGACATCACGCTGACGATCGCCCGCAAGCTCAAGCAGAAGCTCGATGCGCAGGACAACATGCGTGCGGTGCTCACGCGCGACGGCGATTATTTCGTGCCGCTGGCGCAACGCGTCGTGAAGGCGCGCGCCGTGAAGGCGGACCTGTTCGTGTCCATCCACGCCGACGCTTTCATCAAGCCGCATGCGCGCGGCTCCTCGGTGTTCGCGCTGTCGGAAAACGGGGCGACCTCGACCGCCGCGCGCTGGCTGGCGAAGAAGGAAAACGACGCGGATCTCATCGGCGGCGTCAACATCGACGTCAAGGATCCCTTCCTCAAACGTACCCTCATCGACCTGTCGCAGACCGCGACGATCAACGACAGCCTCAAGCTCGGCAGCGCGGTCCTGAAGGAAATCGGCGGCGTGAACACGCTGCACAAGGGGCATGTCGAGCAGGCCGGATTCGCCGTGCTGAAGGCGCCGGACATTCCGTCCATCCTGGTCGAGACGGCTTTCATTTCGAATCCGGACGAGGAAAAGCGCCTCAATGATCCGGATTACCAGGACAAGCTGGTGGACGCGATCGTCGAGGGCATCCGCGACTATTTCGACCGGCATCCGCTGACCGCACCCGCGCGGCTCACGCGCAACCCATGACCCGCGATCTCCTCGGCAGTGCGGCGCCGGGATTCGACGCGCCGCTCGACATGCTGGAAGCCTGCCATGCGCGCATCGCACGCCAGTGCGACACGCTCGACAAGCTGCTGGCGCATCTGCCTGCGCACGGCGCGGACGGGCAGGCACAACAAGCCGCGCGTGCCGTCCTGGCCTATTTCGACACCGCCGCCGTGCATCATCACGACGACGAGGAACGCAATCTCTTTCCCCTGCTCGAGGCGGCGCAGGCGCCGGGTGCCTGCGACATGGTCGAGGCGCTCACGCTGGAGCACGACGAGCAGGCCCGACTTTGGCGGATGCTGCGCACGCAGCTCGAAGGCATTGCGGCGGGCACGGCGGCCGATCTGGACGCGGCGCTGACCCGGCGTTTCGTCGCCTCCAACCGCAGCCATCTCGAATTCGAGAACGCGCACCTGCTGCCGCTGGCGCGCGCCACGCTCGACGCGGGCGCACTCGAACGGCTGGGACGCGCCATGGCGGCGCGGCGCGGGCTGGGGACATGACGATGATCCGCGTGCTGCCCGACGTGCTGATCTCGCAGATCGCCGCCGGCGAGGTGATCGAGCGCCCGGCCGCGGCCTTGAAGGAAATCCTCGAAAACAGCCTCGACGCCGGGGCGACCGATATCCGCGTCGAGCTGGAGGAGGGTGGCGTCAGGCGCATCAAGGTGGCCGACAACGGCACCG
>WBZX01000967.1_pt1 | contig 23263 bp, 23 predicted proteins | sample 5204211 | NCBI WGS metagenome assembly WBZX01 (sample SAMN12344362, study PRJNA552823) | activated sludge metagenome | biome: Activated sludge suspended growth; feature: Nitrification reactor; material: Wastewater; isolation source: activated sludge from nitrification reactor of wastewater... | reverse complement strand
AATCCATTTCGCCGATGTTGAAGTGGAAGAGCCGCTTCATATCCGGGCTGTACAGGCTGAGGCCGTACAGCGGACGCCCCAGGGCGAGGAAGCGCTCGACGATGCCCATCTGCTCCAAGATCTCGAGGGTCCGCGTCTGAATAAATTGCGCTTTAGAACAGAGCGGCGGGCCTTCGCCCACATCAATGATGCGTACCTTCAAACCATGGCGCAGAAGCTCGCAAGCGAGGAGCAGTCCGGTCGGGCCGGCGCCGACGATCAGCACATCGGGGTCAAGCTGTCGCTTCGATTGCATCGATGCCTCCGAGACGTTCTTCGTTACGCATTTGGAGGAACGAGCAAGCCGCGTTCCGTCTTCGTGCGGCTCGGCGACGGACTAAAGATCCGCTACGACCTGACGAGCACCCCGCAATCTCTGCGCGATGGCCAAAAAGTACGGAAACTTTTTCGCGTCTTTGTGCCGGCCGCCTAGGCTCCAACCTCGAGCGGCAGCAACACACATGAGAAGCTTCGCACGGCTTGGGATGACCACGCCCCGGAGCTACTTGCCTTCGAGCAACTCTCTCTTGAGCCAGAGGCTGAGCGGGCTGTGGCCGATCCAGGTGTCCAGCATGGCGAAACCGAAGCGCCAGCCTTCGATAGTCACCGAGGGGCCGCTCTGAACGGCCACCGTTGTGCCCTTGCTAGGCGTGTAGCTCACGGTCATGACCGTGCCCTTCTTGACATCGGTGAGCGCCGCGGCGACCTTGTCGAGGCTCGCCTGCAACGCCGCGTCGTTCCTCGAAGTCTTCTCGAAGCTCTCTTCGAAGGGGCGGACGATCTTCTCCTTCTCAACGTCTCGCAGAAAGATCATGCGCACGGCCCATGTGCGGTGGCGTTCGAAGATCGCGTGCTCGTCGGTGGAGTTGCTCTCAAGGTAGAGCGCGACGACGTACTCTTTGATGATGATCTTCTTCCGGATGCCGGCGCCGTTGCACCTCAGGCTCTTGCCCTCGACGGTCAGCGTCTCCGGCACGTCGACGTCGGCGACAGAACGGGCAAACGCCGGCACGGCGAAGAACAGCAAGGCAGTAGCAATGAGGGACAGACGTTTCATGAGCATCCTCCTGGCAAGGAACTCGCAAGCGCGGAGCATTCCGGTCGGGTTCGTCCCGCATCTAGAGGAAGTAGCAAGCCGCGATCCGTCCAGCTTGGCGACTGGCCAGGGATCGAAATCGTATCTGGTTCAGACCGTGCCAGGTTCTCTAGAGCTGTCTAATGGGCCCGGGGCCGAGACGTTGCTCATCGACCAGCGAGGTCTTCTCCACCGAATCTACGGTGCACGCGATGCGTGCGCTTACCTGATTCGTCATGACGGCTATGTCGGATTTAGTAGCCAGCCGGGCTAGCTGCGGAGACTGGCCGACTATCTGAACCGCATCTTCTTCTGATGCTCCATGCGCGGCGCGCTGATTGCTTCCTCATCAGGGTGGAGAACAGTGCGCCGGGAATGCTCGGCCGAGTGTGCAACCTCTGCAGGAGGAATGCGATGTACCTCTGTACCCACGATATCCGCACTCCCATTCTACTGCTCCTTTTCGCCTCGCTGATCAGCGGCAGGACGTACGCTGAGACGCCGCGCGTCATTCATGAAACAGGACTTCAGATCCTCTTCCCTGCCGAATTCGACGTGCTCTCACGCGGCGAAGGCTTCGTTGCATCTGCGCCCGCGTTGAGCTTGACCGTCCACCTGATCGTCACCCCGACAGGGGCCGCAGACTTCTTCGCGACCAAGCTCCCGAGTCTCGTGCCGGCCGTCGAGCCAACCGCGGGCGCGCCCGTCCCGATTCGCCTCGCTGGCCTCGACTGCCAGGCGACCCGCGGCCAGACCTGGGAGGCATACCACTGCGCATCTCAACCCAAGGCGCTGGTCCTGCTCGTTCTCGGAGCGAGCCAGGCCAGCTCGAGCCTTGTGGCGCGGCTGGCGGCGGGGCTCTTCCCGCTGCCGCGCTCCGTCGAGGAGGCTACGAGCGCGCCGGCCCTCAGGTGGCAACCCATGGCGTTGCCGACCGGCGCGGCGCGGCCCAAAGGCCTTGCTAAGATCAACGGCCAGCTCGCGCTGGTGATGGAGAGCGGCGTCTTCACCTCTCGCGATGAGGGACTCACCTGGCAGAGCCGCGCGCTTCCACCCCGGTTGATCAAGCCGCTCGGGATCGTGTCCCACAAAGGCCGCTTTTTCGTGCTTGGATCCGATGGAGACATGGCGGCGATGAGTGATGGCGACGCGGAGTTTGAGCTCCTTGCGCGCTTCAATCCGAACCCGCCGGCGATCAAGCTCATGAGCGGCGGCGATGCTCTATGGCTCGACTGCAAGGATCAACTCTTCCGCTCGGAGGACGGCGGCGTGAGCTGGCAGAGCGTTCCGGTCGGCTGGGGCAAGGCTGTCGTCACGGCGGTCGAAGTCGACGGAGCAACCTGGTTCGTGGCGACGAGCGCGGGCTTGTGGACTAGCCCGGCCGGCGGCGCCACCTGGACCCGGATCCTGACGGGGAACGTCGGGGCGCTGCGCAATACTCCGCATGGGTTGCTCGTCGGGCTTAGAAAGGGGGCGGCGCTTTACCGCAGCGGTCAGGCGGTGCCGCTTTTCGCGGGTGAGCAGGCGCTGTTCTGGGGTAAGCTCGACGGCATGCTCGTCGGGGCAACTAGTCCCCACCCTTTGTCGGGCTGGCATCACATGATCCTGGTCCGGCCTACTGGTGTGACGCCCCTCCGCATCGCCCATGGCGTTAGTTTCCTGCTCGGGTCCTACGAAGGGATCCTGACGGAGCCGAAAGGGATCTATTGGGTCACCTCGGGCGAGGTCAGGAAGCTGTCTCTTCCAGAGGGCTGGCCGGATCATCCCGGCGACTTCTGGCGCTTCCCGAAGGCCGGACTTCAGATGTGGATCCCGGCGGACTTCAAAGTCAGCCAGGGTGACCCGGGGGAGCTACGGACCATCAGCGACCTGCGCAAGCTCACCATCGTCTGGACTTCGGCGACGCAGGGCCCGGAGCGCTTCGCCGCCGAGGCCGAGGCCCTGGCGCGTAGGACCTTCGGTCCCATGTTCGAGATCAAGGAGACCGTCCAGGAGGTCCCAGGCGGCGCGATGAAGGTCCTCGTGCAGAGGGGCAGCCATCGGAGTGGCTTGGACGGAATGCAGCCTTGGGCCATCGGCAGATTTCAGGGTCGCGCGGAGCAGAGCCTGCTTGCGCTCGTGCATTCCATGGATGCCTCGGTCCAGACGCCGGACACGTCGGTGCTGTTCGCGATTGCTGCCTCCGCGCAGCCGCTCCCGGTCAACGCGTCGGTTCGAGAGCCGCGGCGTCGCTAGCCGCCAGCTCTTTCAACTCTCCCAAATCAAGGTTAGCTCGATCGAACGACCTCAGGACGACGATCGGCCGCGGCGGACCAGTGAGAGTGTCATCCCCGCAGCAGCCAGCGCCCATGCGCCAAGCGCCACGTAGACAAAGACGCGAGAGATCGAGAGCAGGTACGGCGCATCGACGGCGCGAGATATCCGCGCGGTGCATACGGTGTACATCCCGAGCGGAAAGACAGCGCCCCAGTAGAGCGGATCGTATCGGAGCGGGAAGCGCCGCAGGATATGCCGCCACACGCCGAGGATCACGAGCATCGGGATCCACCAAGTCGCCGTGGCCCACCACAAAAGGGTCAGTCCGCGCACGAAGGGCAACACCTGCTCGATGACCGGCGAGTGAGGCGCCGCTGCGACTAGCATCGTGCCAGCGAGCGTCGAGATCGCCGCCGCGCCCATGTTGATCCAGTACGGCGGCGCCAGATCCGACGGGCTCATCGTGAAGAACGCGTAGCGGTAGAAGATGAGCGCGATGATCCACAGATAGAGCATCCCGCCCCCGAGCCACATCGCCAAACAGAAAGTGAGCACCGGCGGAGCATGCTGGCCCATGCCGGGCGCGAGCTGCGCGCCGAGCACGCACACCGATTGCGCGGCGACGACGGAGACCAGCCAGCCGCCGTTGAGGCCCTCGGCCAGCGCGGGCTTCTCCGGCTTGACGATGATGATCGTGAACACCGCGTACGTGAGCAGCGCCCAGAGCGCGATTCCGGATACCCAAAACGCGAGCGCAGCCTGATACGCTCCGCCGATAAGGAAGCACTGCGTGCCAAGAACGCAGGTGGCCGCCACAGTTGTGAAGAACCCGACCGAGCGGCTGTGATTGCGCAGGTCGGCCACCACCTGCGCGCGATGGCGCACGAAGCGCACGAGGGTGAGGATCCAAAGCGCGGGGTAGAACGCGAGGTTACACGCGAAGAGCCCCTTGGCGGGCAAGGGCAACCCCATCGTGTGGCAGGCCAGCGAGACGATCCCGGTCGCCATGACCAGCGCGAAATACGCCGGATGCATCGCGGCAAGTCGCGTAGGAGGGCTCGTCATCGCCGTCCGAGATAGCGCAAAAGACCGAGGTTTAAGGCCAGGCACGCGACGCTGGCCCCAAAGGCCGGCCAGACCGCGCCGTCGTCGCCCCCGAGGAACGCGTTCATCGTCGCGGTGAAGAGCCACAGCTGTAGGACGACGAGGAGCAGGACGAAGCACAGGACGCCATAGACGACCGTGGTCCGCTGCTCGCGCGTCAACTGGCGGGATAGGCGCGACATCAGCCGGTCCTCGTGTTCACGTCGACGGCGAACACCTCGCCGCCCACGACCTCGAGCTCGATCTGCGGCAGCGGTCGCGGCGGCGGACCGGAGAGATTCCGGCCGGTCGCCAGATCGAAGGAGCCATTGTGGCACGCGCAGAGAAGTACGCCGTCCTTGAACCGTGGGATCACCGCGCAAGAAAGGTGCGTGCACTTCTGGCTGAACGCGACGAGCTTGTCTTCGGCGATGCGGATCAGCAAACAGGGATCGTGCTCGCCGGGGTAGTCGAACATCAGCGATTCTCCGACGGGCACGTCGGTCATGGCGGCGATCCGCTTGCGCGGCGGCGGCGGGCGGCGATGCCGGACCAGGCTCTGCGCCGCGATCCATCCCTGACCCGCTGCGAACGCGCCGCTGGTCAGGACTAGGAACTTCGTGAAGTCGCGGCGCGCGACGTGGTGATCCTGCGGCCAATCGATCGCGAAATCGCGCCGCCACCGGGGCTGCTCCGCCATCGACCGGCCGTCGGGCGGCACCGTGACGTCGTCGCGGTCGTGCGTCGGCCCGTAAACATCGGCGCGCGCGGTGCCGGTGAGCCCCTGCCGAGCTTCGGTGTCGAGCCGCGCGTCGAGCGCGAGATCCTCCTCGAAGCGCCTCTGCGGATCGTCCGCCATGTCAGACCTCCACCTCGGCGAAGGGATCAGGGTCGTCGCCCACCACCGGCAGCCGCACCGCGCGGCTCGGCGGACGCTCGTCCATCGCCGCGGTCACGTCGATCTGCGCGGGCGCGGCCGGCCGGCGCGGCACCATCACGTTGACCCGCGTGCGGATCACCTGGTCGCCGAACCGAAACGTATTCGTCGGCATCGACTGCGGGCGCAGCGCCGAGATCTGCTCGCGCGTGCCGAAGTACAGCGCCTGGCTCGGACAGACCGTCGCGCACATCGGCTTCTTGCCGACCGAAGTCCGGTCGTAGCACATGTCGCACTTCATCATGATCGCGCGATCGATGTACAGCTCGGGGACTCCGAAGGGACACGCCACCACGCAGTTGCCGCACGCGATACAGCGTGGCTTGCGCGCGCTCTGCACCACACCATCCCCCGTGCGCTTGATCGCGTCGGCCGGGCAGACCTCGGCGCACGTCGGCTGCTCGCAGTGCATGCACACGACGGGAACCGTTTGGACCGACGCGCCGCGATCGATGTACTCGAGGTGGATCATCGGCTCGCCCCGGTGCGTGTCGCATTCGGTGCATGCCTCCACGCAGGCGCGGCACCCGATGCAACGGCTCGGGTCGACGAAGAACTCGAGGTGCTGCGGGACGCTCATTGCTGGGCCTCCCTTTCCTTGGCGTAGGCGGGCGGGCCATCGGCGGGCCGCAGCCGGCAGCCGCAGACCTTATATTGAGGGATCTTGCTGATCGGATCCTGCGCCGCCACCGTCAGGCGATTTGCGCTCTTGTCGCCAGGCCAGTGGTAGGGAATGAAGATCGTATCGGGCCGGATGGTCGTCACCACCATCGCGCGCAGCGTGATCGCGCCGCGGCGGGTCTCAGCCGTCGCCCAGGCGCCATCGGCGATCCCAAGCTTCTCGGCAAGACGCGGATGCAGCTCGATCCGCGGCTCGGGGTAGTGCTTGACCAGCGGACCGATACGACGCGTCTGCGTCCCAGATAGAAACTGGCTCACGACGCGCCCGGTGGTGAGGAACAGCGGATATTCCTCGGACACATCGTCGACCGCGGGCCGGTACTCGGCGACATTGAACCGCGCCTTGCCATCTGGGAAGTAAAAGCGCCCCTTCCCCTTGGCGACCGGGTTGTCGCTGCCGGGCTCGAACAGGCGCGGCGTCCCCGGGTGGTCGTCGCTCGGGCACGGCCAGAACACCCCCATCTGCCGCTCGATCTTTTCATAGCTGATGCCGGAGTAATCCGCGACGCCGCCCTTGGATGCCACGCGGAGCTCGTCGAAGATGGCCCGCGGGCTGTCGAACGTGAACCCGTGCGGTCGCCCGAGCGCCTTCGCGAGGTCCTGGATGATGCGCCAGTCCTGTCGCGCCTCGCCGGGACAGTCGACTGCCTTGTTGATCTTGATGACGCGACCCTCGACCTGCGTCACCGTACCCTCGTCCTCTTCCTGCAAGCTCCCCGGAAGCACGAGATCGGCGTGGCGCGCCGTGTCGTTGAGGAAGAAGTCGATCGCGACGTAGAACTCAAGCTTCTCGAGCGCACGCGTCACGAACTGGTTGTCCGGCAGCGAGACCTTGGGGTTGAAGCAGATCGAGATGAGCCCCTTGATCTCGCCCGCGTCGATCTTGCGGAACAGCTCGTACGCATCGACGCCCGGCCCCGGCAGATCCGCCTCTTTGATGTTCCAAACCGAAGCGATATACTTCCGATGGTCCGGGTTCGAGATGTCGCGCCAGCCCGGCAACTGATCGCACTTCTGCCCGTGCTCGCGACCGCCCTGCCCATTCGCCTGACCCACGATCGTGCCGTAGCCGCTCTTGGGCTTGCCGATGCGGCCGGACGCCAGCACAAGATTGATCGTGCCAAGCGCGTTTTGCACGCCGTTCGAGTGGTGCTCGATGCCGCGCGCGTGAAAGAGGAAGCTCGACTTCGCTATCCCCCACAGCTCCGCCGCCTTGCGGATCGAGCGCTCGGGGACACCCGTGACCTCGGCGACCCGCGCTACCGGCCACGTCGCGCAGTACGCGGCCACTGCCTCGAAGCCCACCGTTTCCCGCTCGATGAAGTCGCGATCGATCCAGCCGTTCTCGATCATAAGCTGGAGCACGCCCGCGAACAGGGCCGCATCGCGCCCTGGCCGGACAGGCAGATACAGGTCGCAGGTGCGCGCGACCGGCGTGATGCGCGGGTCCTGGACGATCACCTTCGCGCCGAGCTCACGCGCCTGCCAGATGTAGTTGGTCGTGATCGGCGAGCACTCGGCAACATTGGATCCGGCCACCCAGATGACGTCGGTGCCGACCATATCGGACCATGGGCTCGTCGTGCGATCGATGCCGAACGCCTTCTTGTTCGCGGCACCGGCGCTCACCATGCACAGCCGGCCGTTGTAGTCGATGTACGGTGTCTTCAAGCAGACCCGCGCGAACTTGCCGAGCAGGTAGGTTTTCTCGGTCGTAAGGCTGGCGCCGCCAAGCACACCAACTGCGGCCGGCCCGTGCCGATCTTGGATGCGCCGAATCTCACGCGCGGCGCGCTCGATCGCAGCATCGTATGGCATCGACCGGAATCCGTTCTCGACTGACGGATCGCGCACGAGCGCGGTCAAAAGCCGGTCAGGATGCGAGCCTTGCAGGTAGCGCTTGACGCCCTTCGGGCAGAGCATGCCGCGGTTGAATGGGAAGTCCTCCCACGGCTCGAACCCGATCACCGCGTCGTTCTTCACTTTGAGCTGTATCCCGCACTGCTGGCCGCAGAAGCAGCAGTGCGTCTTGACCAGCCGCTCAGGCTCGTCGGAAGCACGGCTCAGGGTGCGCGGCGATAGATGCGGACCGAACGCCCGCGTGATCGCCAAATCATCAACGGGCAGTGTCGCCATGATTCTCTCCCCGCCACAGCGCGCCTTGTGCAAGCCCGAACATCGCGCGCCGGCACGCTGGGCAGATCCGCTGATAATGACCGGTACCACCAGATGTTTCGTATTTGAAGCCGAGCTCGCGCTCGACGTCGATCAGGTCGCGGATCATCGCGGCGGACGCAAACTCGCGGTCGCACCGTGCGCACCGCGCCTGCTCGCTGCGTGCGCCCACATCTTTGTAAAAGCCGACACCGAGCTGCGCCGGTCGCTGGAAGATGTGGAAGAACTTCCCAAAGGGCATCCAGAGGAGCGTCACGATCACGGTGACCGCATGCAGGATCGCCAGGAAGTCGTACGCATAACCTCGCAGCCAGGTGTAGCTCACGGTTAGCATCAGCCCGGTCATGCTGATGGCGCCGAGCAGAACGAGCGGCAGGATGTCCTCACCGAACTGCTGCGCCGCCATGGCGCCGTGGTCGATCATGCGCCGCCGAAACGCGAGCATCACGCCGGCCAGCACCAGGAACGACGCCCAGACGAGCCCATGGAACACCATGAAGGCGAGCCAGGAGGCGACCGGAAAATCACCCGCTGCGAAGCCGAACACGTAGGTGCGGTAGGTGTCGAGGTGGCCCGGTACCGTCTCGAAATGGATCCAGCCGAACACCAGCGGGAAGGTAATCGCGGCGGCGATGATGCAGCCCCACATGAGGAGCCAATGCGTCAGGCCGCGCAGCGCGCTGCGCCGAAAGATGAAGCGATTGCCCGCGACATCGACGACCGCGCGCTGCACGAAGCGCCCGAGGTTGCCGGCGAGAAACCGCGGCGACACGAACGCCTGCCAGCCCCGCTTCCAGTACATTCGCGTCGGCGGACGCTGCAGCCACATCGCGTACCGATAGGTGATGCCGAACGTCGCGAACAGCGTCGCGAACGTGTATCCGACCAGCGCGGCGTCGAAGTTTGCGAGGCGACGCGAGCCGACGATGATCAGGACGGCGAGGGCGAGCGTAAAAATGCTCGCCCACAAGGACGCCCGCAACGCGTGTGATCTAGCCACCATCTGATTAGCCTCTAGTCGGATTTCCGGGCGTTGGCAAGTTCCCTGCGATGCGCCTCTCAGCGGAAGGATTGGAACCCGCCGGCCGAGCCACCACGAGGACATTTCCCTCCGGGTCGGCGAAATACGCTGCTTCATCGCCCCACGGTCGCGGACCAAGTGGGCTTAGCAGCCGCGCGCCCGCTCGCCCCAACCGCTCCATGAGCGGAGCCGGGTCGTCCGCGTGGAAATAGAGCTCCGTGGCAGCGGTATGGTCCTCCGGAGCACACGCTGCGCGCCGTCCGGTGTTGCGGGCGAAGCCTTCATGATCATAGAGCCCGACGCGCTGACCGCCGGGCATCTCCATCTCTACGTAAACCGGGACCTCGACGAGCACCGGCCAGCCAAAGACCTCCCGATAGAAGGCGACTGCCCTCGCCAGATCACGCACGGCGAGGATGATGAGGACCAGTTTCGGCTGACCGAGCATCAACTACATTTATCACTAACCCTGCTTCCCTTCCTGGGAGATTTCCTTCTGCCCGAAAGCGCGCTCTGCGGATCGCAGGGCCGATTCGGCAGTACGATGGGCGGCGGGTCCATCGAAGTGGGGGGCTGTTCGCACCGCGGGCATGGCCTTCGCGCGTTCGAGCAGCGTGACGGTTTCGCTGCCGAGCAGCGATTCACAGATGGCGTACAGGCCCTCCGGCCCTTCCTCTCGAGGATTGTGGCGGGTAAGCAGCCGGCGAATTTCATCGACCAGCGCCGCATCTGGCGTCGGCACCATCAGCGACGCTAGAGCCGCATGCTCCACACGCAGCGCATGCGCCAGCGGCTTGCCGCCGCTCTGCTTTCGCGCGGCGGGCAGGAGGAGCTTCTCTTCAATTCCGATATGTCGGAGCAGACCGGAGCGGAAGCTTTCGAATGCTTCATGATCGAAGTGCGCGGGATCGGCAACGCTCTTTAGGAGGAGCGCATCCAACCGCGCATGATCTTCGAGCAGGTAGCTGGAGAGTGTGTTGCCCACGGTTCCCTCGCTTCGTAAATAACCATCGCAACCCGCGTACCAGCCTTTCCCCGTCGCTGCATCGCATACTATGCGCACAATTTTCTGCGTTTGTACGCCAAAGCGAAAAAAATTCGCGAATTCGGTTTAGATGAAGATCCGGGACAGGTAGTCGGCGAACTTGAGCTGATCCGCGGGCTGCCCACGATAACCCACATAGCCGTCGGGGCGAATCAGATACAGGCACTCACCGCGCGCGCCGTAGGCCTGGTGTAAGAGCGCGTCTTTGTCGAAGAGCATCGGGCCATCGCGCAGGATGCTCGGTGGATCGCCGGGGCGCGGCACAATCTGCACGAAGTAAGAACGCATTAAGTCGGGGTACCGGGCGAGCGCCCAGGCTTCGATCGCAGCCAGCCGCGCGTAGCTTTCGTCGCTGTTCATCAGGCCGCCGAATAGCAGCAGGGTGTGCTGGCGTCCGCTGAAGAGCTGGAAAAGCCGCGTCGCATCCTGGCCGGTTTCGTCGACGAGCGCCCCATCAAATGCTCGCTCCCCGGGCCTGGGTCCGTGGCCGAAGTCCAGCCAATCGCGCAGGCTGATGGAGTCGCCGGGCTCATGATCCGTCGAGAGGCGCGTGCTGTGGTTCTGCCCGACGATCGGGCTTTTGCGGTATCCGACGTCGAGCATCGACAAGTTGCGCGAGACGCGTCTTTGTACCAGCCCCACCGACGTGACGAAGCGCAGCATCGCGTCACGCAAGCTCTGCGCGGCGGGATTATAGATGGTGAAGAGATCCTGCATGCCGCGTGTCGCCGCGTCCGTGACCTGGAGCAGCGCACGCGCCACCGGCGCTCGCTCGGCGGTGTAGGAATCGAGGAGGAGCGGGCTCCCTTGTTCCTTATGGCAGAGCGCCAGCTTCCACGCGAGGTTATAGGCGTCCTGCATGCCGCAGTTCATTCCCTGTCCCGTCGCCGGGCTGAAGGTGTGCGCGGCGTCGCCGGCCAGGAACACCCGGCCGACGCGAAACTCCTCCACCATGCGGCAGTGGATCGTGTACTCGTTCATCCACGCGGGGTCGCTGATGCGCGCCCCCTTGGGACCGCGGGTGTCGAGCAGCCACTGGAAATTCTCCAGGCTCGGACCGAGGCCGGCGTCGAAAGCGAGCAGGCGATAGCGGTGCTGGCCCGGAAGGGGAAACGCGGCCAGCGGGCCGTGCTCCGAGACAAAGCCAATCATTTCATCGTCGGCATGACGCAACGGCCAGTCGATGCTCACGTCCGCCTGCAACACCCGCTGCGCGTAGGTGCTGCCTGAAAATTCCAGCCCCAGGATCCCTCGCACGGCGCTGTGCGCTCCGTCACAACCGACGAGCCATGCGGCCCGAATCTCTTCCCGTTCATCGCAGCCGGCGCGCTTGACACTGGCGATTACCTGCTTCGCATCTTGCCGCAGCTCAGCGAGATGCACCTGACGCTCGATCGAGACGCCCAGCTCGGCGAGACGGTCGCTGAGCAGCTGCTCGGTCTCGCGCTGCGGCAGGCTCAGCATGAACGGGTACCGCGAGTCGAGCTCTCCGACGATAATGTGGAAGAGTCGCTTCATCTCCTGGTTGTACATGCTGAGCAGGTGCAGCGGTTGGCCGCGCTCGAGGAAACGGGTGACGAATCCGAGCTGCTCCAGAATCTCGAGCGTCCGCGTCTGGAGTACCTGCGCTTTCGAGGCCAGTGTCGGCCCCTTGCCCGCGTCAATGATGCGAACGTGGAGCCCGTGATGAACGAGCGCGCATGCCAGGAGCATTCCCGTCGGACCAGCACCGACGACAAGAACATCAAGAGCCCTTTCAGTTTTCGTATCCATGGGAGTCCTTTTTTAGTTCATTAGCCATGCGCAGCCCGCACGAGCAACAGGCCAGTTGCCATGGTGCTGAGCACGAGCAGCCAGCCGATTCGGTGCAGCTGCTTCGGCGACGGCGGGAAAATCAAGAGTGTGCAAGCCATCCCGACCACCGGTGCCGCGGCGACCGCGACCGCTGCGGAGGTTTGTGTAACGAGCCAGCAGCCGGAAAGCGAGAGCAACGGAATCGCGACCGGGGCACGCGTACAGCGCAAGGTCTGCTTTTGACCGTAAATCGCTCGGCGCAATGACAGCGTGACGAGCCCAAAGCCCAGCGAAAAAATGCCCCAGGCGCAAAGAGCGAGTCGCACCGGAACGCCGCCTGCGACGGCAACCGGGAGCCCGGCAGCGGACAGCGCAAACGCCGCGACGATCTCGCCCCAATCCGTTCGCTCCTCTTTGCGAAAGATGAGAAGCGAGAGCGCCAGCGCCCCGCCGAGCGGTGCGACAGACGCCAGGCGAGCAGTCTGACTCGACAGCAGCAGCGCGAGCCCGCTGCACAGCAGCGTGCCGACGGCGAGCAGAGTCAACCGGAGGCGCGCGCGAGCACCCAGCTCGCGAAACGCACGCGAGCCGCGCTGACCCAGCAATACGAGCAGCGGTTCATGCGCGAAGAATGCGAACACCGCTGCCGTGGAATACAGGAATGCCGCCGCGGTAGGTCGCCCCGAGAACAGCGCCGTGAGTAGTGGCAGTGCTAGCTGCCCATAAGCGCCGTGCTCTCTCGGCATGAGCGAACGCGGTGAGGAATGAGCCGCCATGGACAGACTCCCATCTCGAAAAGCGCGCTTACATCAGGAAGCCAGCGCGCGATGAAAAACCAATTCTTCGAGGCGAATGTGCTCCCGCAAAGAATCATCGATCGCGGCCAGACCCTGCACGATCGACTGCGTCGCCTGCGCGCCATCCATCAGCGGAATGTATCGCTCACGGAGCTTGCCCAACCGAGCGAGCAGCTCTTCGGTCTGCTTGTGATCGTGCTGCATCACTTTGATCGGCGCTTTGGCCGAAGCGCTCCGCCCAGCTCGAATCCAGGGGAAAAGCACCTGCTCTTCCTTCTCCATGTGCAGCTCGAGCTCCTCGCGCAGCGTCGAAAAGCACTGCCAGATCTCTTCCAGAATCGCTTGCCGCTCGACCGAGCAGTCGCGGGACGTCGCGCGCGCTTGGGAGATGAGCAAGTGGATTCGCGCGAGGTCTTCACGCAGCGGTGCGTGATAGGTGTGCAGGATATGATCCAGGATTTGCGAGAGCGGACTCTCGAGCCACCTCGGAGCAATTGCACCGGCTGGGAGGGATACATGATTCGGCTGCATAGGAAGCTCCTTCCTGTTTGCTATTGCAAGGCCCGAACCAGCTGGAGTTCCTCAAACATCGGCAGCGGTCGGAGCCGCAAAAATTGCGCCCAACCTTCCCGCGCCCGCAATTTTTTCCGAGATCTCTGCGACGGGCAGAGGGTTCTTGACTGGCATTGTGATTGCTGTAATTCCCTTAGAAAAAGGACTTCGCGGAGGCTTCCATGTTGGCTCGGTTTTCTCGGTTCACGGTCTCGGCTCTGCTTGTGATCCCGCTCCTCTGCGGTGCAGGCTGCAACAAATCTTCCGCGACGGCTGACGACGTCATCTCCCCCGAAGCCAAGAAGGAAGCGGAAGAGCTGTTCTCCACGCGCTGCATGACCTGTCACGGCCCGCAGGGACACGGCGACGGACCGGCGTCGGCGGGGCTGACACCCAAGCCGCGCAACTTCAGCGACAAGACGTGGCAGGCCACCGTCACCAACGCGCACATCGAGAACATCATCCTCAATGGTGGAATGGCCGTCGGCAAGAGCCCCGCCATGCCGCCCAACCCCGACCTTTTACCCAAGCCCGCGGTGGTCAAGGGCCTGCGCGCGTACATCCGAAATCTGGGGAAATGAGCCATGAGATACCTACACGGTCGAACACTTGGATGGGGTCTGGCCTCGCTGTGCTTGAGCGGAGCGATTGCGTCTTGCGACAATCCACCGGGCGGACAGCAGGCTGGCGGGGCGAATCTCGCCGAGCTCATGAAGGCGCGCGGACTGACTGAAGCCGATGTCACCGCGGCGCTGAAGACGTACACGCCGAGCGGCAAGAAGGATGAGTACTATTTGTTCGCGTCCGGCGGACATGGCGGCAACCTCATCGTCATTGGCGTGCCGAGCATGCGCATCCTCAAATACGTCGGTGTGTTCACGCCCGAGCCCTGGCAGGGCTACGGCTTCGATGAAGAATCGAAGAAGGTCCTAAAGGGTGGCCGCCGCGCCGGCCGCGATATGAATTGGGGCGACATGCACCACCCCGCGCTCAGCGAGACCAAGGGCGACTACGACGGAGAATTCATCTTCGTCAACGATAAAGCCAACCCGCGCATCGCCGTGGTCAGCCTGAAGGACTTCAGCACGGTGCAGATCGCGACGAGTGAGCTCATTCAAAGCGAGCACGGCTCGACCTTCGTCACCCCCAACACCGAGTACGTCATCGAGGCCAGCCAGTATCCGGCGCCGCTCGGCGGCAGGTACGCGGACATCAGCAAGTTCAACGAGGAGTATCGCGGCGCCGCCATCTTCTGGAAGTTCGATCGCCAGAAGGGCCGCATTGATCCCGAGCAGTCGTGGGCCGTCGAGCTGCCGCCCTACATGCAGGATCTCGCGGACGCCGGCAAGCTCGACAGCGACGGCTGGGCCTTCTTCAATTCATTCGACACGGAGCGCGCCTACGGCGGCAATGCCGAAGGCAAGCCGCCGCTCGAATCGGGCGCCTCGCAGAATGACATGGATTACCTGCATGTCTTCAACTGGCGCAAGGCCGAGGAGGTAGTCAAGGCCGGCAAGACGCAGCCCATCGCCGGCATGAAGGTCATCTCGCTACAGACGGCCATCGATGAAGGCCTCTTGTACTTCATCCCCGAGCCGAAGAGCCCGCACGGCGTCGATGTGACCCCCGACGGCAAGGAAATCGTCGTCGGCGGCAAGCTCGACACGCACGCCACCGTCTACAGCATGGAGAAGATCAAGGCCCTGATCGGCCAGAAGAAGTTCGACGGCAAGGATCCCTACGGCGTGCCGATCCTCAACTTCAAGGAGTCGATTCGCGGGCAGTGCGAGATCGGACTCGGCCCGCTGCACACGCAGTTCGACAACCAGGGCTTTGCGTACACGTCTGTCTTTATCGAGACCAAGGTGGCCAAGTGGTCGCTCAAGGATCTGAAGGTCGTGGACAAGATCCCGACCCACTACAACATCGGTCATCTCGCCGCCGCGGAAGGAGACACCGTCAGTCCCGACGGAAAATACCTGGTCGCGATGAACAAGTGGGCCATCGATCGCTTCGCCGATGTCGGGCCGCTTCTACCGCAGAACTTCCAGCTGGTCGACATCAGCGGCGAGAAGCAGCAGATGCTTTACGACATGCCGCTGCCGCTTGGCGAGCCGCACTACGCGCAGATGATCAAGGCGGACAAGATCAAGTCCATCGAGATCTACAAGCCCATGGGCATGAACGCCATCACGCACGAGCACGATCCCTTCGCGGTCGAGGGTGGCAAGGAACGCATCGAGCGCAGGGACGATGGTGTCCACGTCTACATGACCGCGGTGCGCAGCCACTTCACACCCGACATCATCCGCGTCAAGCAGGGCGAGACCGTCCACTTTCACATCACCAACATCGAGCAGGCCAAAGACGCCACGCACGGCTTCACCGTCGGCTCGCACAGCTTCAACCTGAGCCTGGAGCCAGGCAAGCACGCCAACGTCAGCATGGTCGCGGACAAGGCCGGCGTGTTCCCGATGTACTGCACGGAGTTCTGCTCGGCGCTCCACCTGGAGATGGCGGGGTACTTCCTTGTTGAACCCACGGAAACCGCGGCAGCGGCTACCAAGCCAGCCAAGAAGTAGCGGCGCCCGCGTTTGCCTGCTGCTCTGCCTGATGGCGAGCTGCCGCGGCGCGGCGGGCCTGCCCGCTCCCGAGTCGCGCGAGCCGCTGCCGGTCGCGCGCCCCGAGACCTGCGAGGAGGCTTCGCCGGGACAGTCCTTGCAGGCGCTGATCGAGCGGGCTCCGGACGGCAGCGCAGTCTGTCTGCGCCCCGGCGTCTACCCTGAGCACATCTGCGTCGATCGCGGCCTCACCTTGTGGGGGCCGCGCGATGCGGTCATCCGCTCCGATGGCACCGGCACCACCGTGCGCGCCGCCGGACGGGGTACTAGACTCCTCGGATTTACTATCGAGGGCAGCGGCAGTCGCTATGACAAGATGGACTCCGGACTGCACATCCAGGGCGAGGAAATCGAGGCGCAAGGGCTGCTTATCCGCCGCGCCGTCTTTGGCGTCAATGTCGAACGATCGCGCGACGTGCTCATGCGCGGCAACGTCATTCTGGGTACTGGTGACGCGGCGCTCGGCCTGCGCGGCGATGGTATCCGTTTCTGGGAGGTTACCGGCGCGCGTATCGAGCAGAACTTCGTCACCGGCAGCCGCGATCTGGTGATTCGCTATACCAAGCACACGCGGATCGCCGGCAACACGGTCACTCGCGGTCGCTATGGACTGCATCTCATGTACAGCTCCGACGTGACGCTCGAGGACAACCGCTCGCTTGGCAATGTCGTCGGCACCTTCATCATGTACAGCCGCGATGTGCGCTACCTGCGCAACCTGATCGCCGCGTCTTCGGGCGCCGCGGGCATCGGGCTCGGCATGAAGGAATCGGGCAACGTGTTCGTCCAGGGCAACGTCTCTTTGCGCAATAACATTGGGCTCTATCTCGATACCTCGCCGCTGCAGCTCGGCGACAGCAACAGCTTCCGCCATAACGCCTTCCGGCTTTGCAACTCCGGCGTCATCTTTCACAGCAGCCAGCGCGGCAATACGTTTTCGGAGAACAGCTTTCGCGACAACCTGGAACAGGTGCGCGTCGAAGGCGGCGGCGATGCGCTGGGCACCCACTGGGAAGGCAACGACTTCGACGACTACGCCGGCTTCGACTTTGATGGCGATGGCCAGGGAGATGTCCCCTACGAAATCTATAGTCTCTCGGGCGATCTGCAAAACCGCTTTCCCGATCTGGCCTTCTTTCGCGGCAGCCTCGCCCTCAGCCTCGTCGACGCGGTGACGCATCTTTTTCCCCTGTTCAAGCCACGGCCAGTGCTCATCGACAAGCGGCCCACCCTGAGCCGCATCGACGTGGAGGTTCCTCGTGCGAATTGAGCTTCGCGATGTAGATAAGCGGTTCGGCGCGAACCATGTCTTGCGCGGCATCGGGCTCGAGGTTCCGCGCGGCCGTCGCATCGGCCTCATCGGTCCCAACGGCTCCGGCAAGTCGACGCTGACCCGCGTGATCATGGGCATGCTGTCCTGTGCAGGCGTGGTGCGTCTCGATGGGAAGGATCCGTCCGCGCCGGGCAGTGCCCTCCAGTCCCGCATGGCTTATGTGCCCCAGATCGCGCCCCAGCTTTTCGCGCTGATCGGCGAGGTCTTGCGCGCGGTGTGCGAGCTACGCAGCTTGCCCCGCGCCCGCGTCAAGGAGACAGCCGACGGGCTCGGCTTCGACATCGATGCGCTCGCCGCACGTCCATTTCGCAATCTGTCGGGCGGGATGAAGCAGAAGTTCCTCATCGCGCTGGCCCTCGCGTCGCGCGCGACCCTGCTCATCCTCGACGAACCGACAGCCAGCCTGGATGCCTGGGCGCGCGATCGCTTCTTTCGATTGTTTCAGGATGTGCCAGAGGACACCACGCTCATCCTCTGCTCGCACCGGCTGGAAGAAGTCCGGCACCTGGTCGATCACGTCGTGGCGATGCAGGACGGGAAGGTGGTGTACGACGGTGCCGCCGGGGAATTTCTGTCGCAGCGCGCTTTATCGATCATCGAGATCAGCCTGGATGCTGGCGCCGAAGCCGAGTGGCTCGTCGAGCAGGGCTTTCGCCAGGGAGTAAAGGGCGACACCGACCGCTGGCTGCGCACGGTCAGTCGCACCGACAAGATGCAGGCGCTGGCGGGGCTGCGCGAACGACTCGGCGACCGTCTTCGCGACTTGAACGTCCGCGAGCTCGAGACAATCGACGTTCCGCAAAGCCAGCCAGCAGGAGGCGTTCATGGCTGAAGCGCGACGCTTCAAATGGCTGCTCCCGTCCATCTGCGCGATCGCGGTCCTTATAGCGATCGTTTTGGTCGTGCGCTTCACGCAGCGGCTGCCCAGCGGCCTGGTCCCCATCGTGTGGGATCGCGAGGCATGCGCCGAGTGCCACATGCACGTTGGTGAGCCGCGCTTCGCGGCACAGCTTCAGACCAAAGAAGGCGCGGTGCTGAACTTCGACGATCCGGGGTGCCTTTTGCGCTATCTTGCGACTCGTCAGCCGAGCGTCCACGCGCTGTACTTCCACCATCTGCGAAAGGACCTCTGGCTGCCGCGCGCGGTGGTGGGGTTCGTGCCGGCGGAGGGGACACCCATGGGTTATAACCTCGGAGCTGTCGAGGCGGCGACCTCCGGAGGGCTCTCTTTCGAAGCGGCGCAGGCGCAGGTGGCCGCCCGCGATTCGAGGAGCGCCGAATGAACATCGAGCTTCTCGCCGTCGCGCGTCTCGAGCTCGCCGAGGTCCTGCGCTCGCGCTGGCTGCTGTTCTGCGGAATCATCTACGCGGTGCTCGCCGCGATGTTCGTCCTCGTCGGCGTGCGCGAGTCGAACGTGCTCGGCTTCACGGGCATGGGGCGCGTCCTCATGTCGTTTACGCACGCACTGTTGCTGCTGCTGCCGCTGCTGGCGCTGACCGCGACCGGTCAGCTCATAAACCGCGCGCGTGACGACGGCACGCTGGAGATGCTGTTCAGCCATCCGCTGTCGCGCGGGCGCTATTTTCTTGGCATCACGCTCGTGCGCTACGCGCTGCTCCTCGGCCCGTTGATCATGCTCGTGCTGCTGCTCGGCGGGCTCGGCAGCCTGTTCTTGCGGCAGGCGATTCCGTGGGCGTTTCTTGGGCGGGCGCTCGCGATCAGTGCTGCGCTGCTCTGGGCTTTTTTGGGGCTGGGGCTGCTCATCTCGACGGTGGTGCGCAATCAGGCGCGCGCCATGATGTACGTGCTGGTGGCTTTCGGGCTGGGCGTGGCGCTGCTCGACTTCGGCGTCATCGGGCTTCTGCTCAAGTGGCGGCTGCACGCCGCGACATTGTTCGTCATCTGCGCGGCAAACCCGGTGCAGGCGGCGCGCATGGCGCTGCTCTCTGCCGCCGAGCCGGAGCTCGGCACGCTGGGGCCTGTCGGCTTCTTCCTTTCGAGCCGCATCGGAGAGAACGCGCTGTTCGCGCTGGGCACTCTGTGGCCGGTGGCGCTGGGCTCACTCTTGTGGTGGGCGGCGAGCCGCCACTTCCGCAAGAGCGATCTCGTCTGAGCGATGCCCCGAAGAGTCAAGGAGAGGATCGTGAAGGACGCAGTCAAAAAGTTCTACGAGTTTCTCGATCGGCCGCTCTTTCCGAGTGCGCGGCTGCTTCTCGTCGTTCTGCTCGTACCGCTATTCGTGAGTCTGGTCGTGCCGCTGTGGCAGATTCGCATGGAGGCGCCGCAGTATCCGCGGGGCCTGCACATGGACATCTATTCCTACACCATCGAGGGTGGCAACGACGGGCACGACATCGTCGAGATCAACACGCTCAACCACTACATCGGCATGCACAAGATCGACCGTCAGTCGCTGTCCGATCTCGACTTCATGCCTTTCCTGTTCGGTGTGCTCGCCCTGCTCGTCCTGCGGGTGGCGGCCATCGGCAACGTGCGGGCGCTCATCGACCTGACGGTGCTCGCCGGCTACGGCTGCACCTTCGCGTTCGGGCGCTTCATCTATCGCCTGTACGTATTCGGGCACGAGCTCGATCCGACCGCGCCGGTCAAGGTGAAGCCGTTCACGCCGGTCATTATCGGCTCGAAGCAGATCGCCAACTTCACGACCCACAGCTATCCGCAGCTCGGTGCGATCCTCGTCGGCGTATTCCTTCTCGGACTCGTCTTGATTCTCGCCTGGCACTTGATCGCCGGCCGGCGCGCTGCCGCGGCAGCCGGCTGAGTGTGCGTCAAAGGATATTCCGCGCCAGCATCCCCACCGCAACGATCAGGATGAGGATGGCGAAGCTCCGGCGCAGCGCTGCCACCGAGATCCGCTTGGACAGAAGTCCCCCGGCGGTGCTGCCCAACGCCATGACGAGCGCCAGGACAGGCACCACGTCCCAGCGCACGGAGGCATGGGCCAGGTAGCCAAGCGCGCCCATGCTCGCCTGCAGCGTGATGACGAAGAGGGACGTGCCGATGGCTCGGTCCATCGGCAACCCGCCGAGCTCGGTTAGCGCAGGAACGATCAGAAACCCGCCGCCGACGCCGAGCAGCCCCGCCAGGAAACCCGTCGCGGATCCAACCGCGGCACCTCGAACCAGCGAGGGCGGCGGGCGCTCGGTCGCGGCAGCCGAACGCCGACGGAGCATGGCAACGGCGCTTATCGCCATGAGCGCAGTGAATCCCAAGAGCAGCAGCTTGGTGGGAACAGAGCGGGCAGTCCGTCCACCAAGATAGGCCCCCGCCATTCCAGCGATCCCAAACGCGGTTCCGACGGAGAAGACCACGCGCGAGGCTCGTGCGTGTACCACGACCGCCACCGCGCTCGTCGCAGCCAGGATGACCTGGGTCGACGCGAGCGCCGACTTCGGCTCCATTCGCAGAACGTAAAGCAGCACCGGCACCATCAAGATCGAGCCGCCTCCGCCGAGCAGACCGAGGAGGATTCCGATGACGAAGGCGAGGGCAAGCGCCACGGTGAGCATCGCGAATCCTAGATCAAGGCCGGCGCAGCTTGAGGAGCAAGAACACCGCCCAGAGCAAGAGCCCGAGCAGCGCGAGCCCCGCCGCCGCAGTCAGACCGTCGAGGAAGTATATGCCGAGCCAGTCGGCGCCCACCCGTAGCGCCGCGGCCAGATAGAGCAGCAAGGCCGTCGTCGCGACGGCGGGCGAGCTTCGTTCAGCTTCTGCTTCATGGCCTGAGTGAAGCAGGGTCACATGGACCGATGTGGCGAAGGTCAGGGCCATCAAGCCGGCAACGAAGGTGATATGAAGACAGGCGACGCGATGCAGCGGCGTCGCAGCGGCACAGAGAAATCCCACGGGGATGAGCCACAGCGCGACGCGAAATAACACCCGGTGCAACCCTGCGCGCCGTCGCGGCTGCCACGGCAGCGTCACCCGCCACAACAGCGCCGCGCAGAGGATTCCGCGGAGCAAGAGTCCCGCTGAAATCGATCCGCTCTGCTCCAGCACAAAGCTGGCAACGAGCGCCACTGCGCCCCCGGCCTGTTGGGCGCGCTGCGCTGTTGCGTGTCGCGGCGGCGGCGGCGCATTTCCCGTCCACAGCATCGGCGCCAACATCGGCGCCAGCCCCAGAACGAGACTGAGGATCAGTCCCTGCTGAGCTAGCTGTCTGGCCAGGCCATACGTCCACGGCGGCGCGCTCGACGGCGGCAAGGTAAACAGCAAGAGCGCGCCTAAGAATCCTTGAAAAAGACCTGCTGGAATCCAGATGAACGATGGTAGCGGCGGCTGCTTCTGTTCGGTCCGACGCAGAGAGCGCAGCGCGTAGCGGCCGAGGGTGAGCAGCGCCAGGCAATAGGCGAGCTGCGCGGCGCGCTCTACGCCGAGGCCCAGGCAGAGCGGGACACTGAGCAGGGCGACCGAAAGCAGCACGAGCTCGGGCGTAGACAGAGGCGGCGCGCCAGTCCGCCGCGGCAGCATCGTGCCGAGAAAGCCGACGGCGAAGGCTAAAAGAAACCCCTGCGTCATCGCCATCGCGTGCAGTGGGCCGGGCCAGCCGCGGATCCAGCCAAGCTGCACCAGGGGCCACGGAAAGAGGCCGGCGGCGGCGATTCCCAGTCCGATCAGGAAGCAGAGACGAAAGGGTTCTTTCGACGAAACGAAGGTGCCGATGGCGCTCTTCATGATGATCGCTTTACTCAACGGGAAGTATGGCTTTCGTACATCGCAAATCCGATGCCAATGGCGGCGGCTTCCAGGCTGGTGATGGCACGAAGCCTGCTAGGAATTTGAGCAGGAGATCAACATGCTGCACCCAGGCCAAAGCGTTGCCGACATCGTTTCGGAATTTTCAGAGTGCGCCTCTGTCTTTCAGCGCCACCGCATCGATTACTGCTGCCACGGCAGCATGAGCCTTGCGACAGCATGCGGCGCGCGCAACCTCGATGTACAGACGCTGCTAGAGGAACTCGAGCAGGCTATCTCGGAACGTGTCGATGCGTGTGAGGATTCCCGCAGTCTGTCGACAGCCGCGCTCATTCGACACATCGAACATCGGTACCATCACTCTTTGCGCAAGACGCTGCCGTTCGTAGAAAAGCTGTCCGCAAAGGTCGGCCGGGTTCACGGCGACCGCAACCCGCGCCTGCGCGAGTTGGAGGCCGTCGTCCGTGAGCTGAACGCGGCCCTCATTCCTCATCTCGATCGCGAGGAGCAAGAGCTCTTCCCGGCGCTGACGGCGCGAAGCCCCGCGGATGCCGTCGTGCGTAGAGAGCTATCGGAGATGCTCGAAGAGCACCGGAGCGTAGGAAGGCTCCTCCTGCGCATGCGCGGAGCCGCCGAGAATTTTCAATCGCCTGCGTGGGCCTGCAACAGCTATCGCACGCTGATGACAGAGCTCGAACACCTGGAGGGCGACATCCTGCGTCACGTCCACCTGGAGAACCACGTGCTTATGCCGCGCTTCATACCAGCGGAGCTCGCGCGGTCCATCGCGTGACCGCGGCGCTTGGCTCGTCCGCAGGAATGGACTTCCACGCGAGTTGCCGGGGCGCGGCAGGCCCGCGGCGCGAGCCGGAACAGAAATGGACTATCATCTGTGTGCGCGTTCGAGGCTCCGCTTATGCTGATATCGCTATGAGGTAAATCGTCGAGTCGTTTGCGATTACTGTTTTCGAAACAGCATAAGCGCCATGGTGGGCTTTCCGTCATCACCGTGGCCATAGGGAATCACAAGGTCAAGATGCCAACCCACGGCGGTAAGGCTGCCAGCGAGCTTCTCGGGATCATAGCGACGGGTGCGAAACATGAGGAACCGCCGTTCTGGCGCTCCGCTTTGCATCTT
>WBZX01000044.1_pt6 | contig 23299 bp, 17 predicted proteins | sample 5204211 | NCBI WGS metagenome assembly WBZX01 (sample SAMN12344362, study PRJNA552823) | activated sludge metagenome | biome: Activated sludge suspended growth; feature: Nitrification reactor; material: Wastewater; isolation source: activated sludge from nitrification reactor of wastewater... | reverse complement strand
AACGGATGGCTGAGCCAATGTCGGTCGTGTTTCGATCCAGACCGTTTCCAATATCTCTGATGTTGAGTTCAGGCACATCACTGACGGGGAACTCGAGCCGAGGCCGAGCAGCAAAGCTGATTACTCCCACACGATCCTGTACCTTCAGCCGCTCACGAGTCGCCTGCTTGATCTGCTCTACCAGACGTTCCCAGCGGGCATCACGAACGCTATTCGCTGCGGTCTCTTGCGGAATGCTGAACGACCGATCGACAACGACCATCAGCGTCATGCCTTCCTCTTCCCGTACTGTTGATAGTTCCGCAAGAGCCAGGATCAGGGACGTGAACAAACCCAACCGCAATGTCAGTACCAGGAACCGACGGAAGCCCCCCAGGTTATAGAGCACCGGCCAGGCATAGACCGCCAGCGGAGGCAGCATGGCCAGCAAGAGCAACCACCACGGCTTCGCCCAGCCGAACTGGAGTGCATACCAACCGGTGGTTGCTACGTATGTAGCCAACCCTATCAGGATCACGCTCAGTATGCTTGCGACAATCCAGCGAGGCTTCATGGTTTCGTCCTGTTTTGTCCCTTCGCCAGCACATCCAATTCCGCCAGCGTCAATCGAACTGCTAATATGTAAGGCGACTCACCCGCTATCCAGTGACCATAGGTCACCGTCACTATCGTGCCGTCAGGCAACACTTCCACCCCCGGGTAAGCACAATCCCACTTGTTATGATTGTCCTTCAAGCGTACCCGATACTGCCCGGGTTTACCAGCTACCAAATCGGCATAGGTTCCCACCCATGCCACCCAGTCACCTTTGGTGGGTGAATCAGCAGCCATGTCACGGAAAGAAATGAACAGCCTGCCATCGGGAGCGTACTTAGCCGTGTGACGATCCCCTGTCAATGACCGTGGCACCTCTCTCGGCTTACTCCAGGTTTTGCCTTCATCATTCGAAAAGATGAGGTGCGTTTCCTTCTTTCGTCGGTTCTCGCGAAGCAGCACAGCCAATTGTTTACCATCTGGTGAATAGATCGCTCCCGGTTCGCAGAGATGAACATCCTTGGATGCATAGATCGTCTCCGGTTCTGACCACGTCAGCCCGCCATTGCTGGAACGAGTTTGGTAGAGCGTCATCACCCCTTCGGATTTTCCCTTCGCTCTGAAGTATCTGCCATCATCATGAAACAGTGCTAGATAATGTCCTGGACCTTTCAGTGGTACCACGCTCCCCATCACGACAATGCCACCCCAGTTGCCTATCGGTTCCAGTGGCGACCAGGTAGCGCCATCATCTTCCGACTTGGCCAAGCGTGCAGGATAGAGCCCCGAAAAGACGATCAGCCGCTTCTTTCCGTTTGCATCCACCACCCGATGAATTGTCGGCGTTTCCAGCGAGGTACTCCAGTTCGCTGGAGTAGGCAGTCTGCCACTCCAGGTCTTGCCCCCATCACTACTTCGCTGGTAGAGGATGGCTCCCTTCCCATGTCCCTGTGGGTAAACCGTAAGGATGGTCTTGTTGTCTTCCAGCAGCACGGTCGTTGGATGACCCAAGTACTTCTTGGGTTCCTTATCCACAACCGTTTGACGATGCGTCTGCTTATCCAGATCGAGCAAGGGAACGCCAGCATAGTGTTGCGGAAGTCCATCTTGCAGAATGAGCAAACTACAGAGCAGTGTCAGCATGCCTTGTTCCATCAGTAACCAAGTGTCTGTCAAGATAACATGCCCTCACTGTGAAGTCGAATAAGATTAGTGCCTATGACTGCCCTTGCACGATTTCTCGTTTTCTGACACTATCCGCCCACTAATGGCAAGGGAGTGCCTCTATGGTTCGTGTTATCCGCTACCTGGCGATGGGTTTCCTCGTTGCTGTCGCCTGGCTCTCTGCACTCTCTTCCGCCGAACCTGTACAGTCTGTTGAAGCCTCGCGAGCTGCCAAGCTGCGGGAAATCCTGAGCAATGCTCATCAATCACTGGAACGGCTTGATAACTACCGGGTTCGCCTCCGTCGTCGTGAAGTGGTGCTCGGTAAGCAGTGCCACGAAGACCTGGTGATGCTGACCATTCGTTCCAAACCCTTTGCAGTACACGTCAAATGTCTGCCCGGCAGCGAGAACGAAGGTCGTGAGATTCTCTTCGATGCTGAGCAAGCCGATGCACTCAACATCCTGACAGGTAAAGGCGATGTGCTGGCAGGCATGCGAATGAACGTTGCTTCCAACTCAGATATGGTGACGAGCAATTGCAGGCGAGCCCTCAGCGAAGCAGGCTACGCCAACATCATGCAGCGCTTTGCTCTCTCCGTCGATCGCTACATCTCCGGTCAGCCTGGTGCATCTTCTTTTGAAACGATCGGTTTGCAAACCCGTTCTGAATCACGAGCGCCGATGGAAGTGGTCATCCAGCGTATCCCCGCCAAGGAAGAACCACTACTCCCACTGGGTGGTACCCGTTATTGGCACTTCAGCGCTGATGCAGACCTGGCAGAACGTCATCTGCCTGCCCTCATTATTACCTTCGATGAAAAGGGCCAGGAAGTGGAATACTACCATCATGATCGACTACTTCCCAAGGTGACGGTCGAGCGGCACGACTTCGTGGCTGACCGCTTGTGGGCAAAATAGCTTCTCGATTGTCGCTGGCTTGGTATCTTGAAGAATTGCAAGGCTTCGAGGTTAGTCGCTGGTGACGCTGTCTACATTTCTGCACGATTGGTATTTCCTGATCTTCATGATCTGCTGCCTGGGCCACGCCCTCATCTGGGTACGTGCGCTCAATTGGATGCATGGCATCAAATCGCAGGAAGCCTGGACCGATGTTGTCCGACTAGGCTTACATGTCATTCTCAGTGGTCTGCCCTTTCTCTGGTTCTGCTTCGTGGGCTTCACTGCTCCCGCACCATTCTGGTGGGACTGGCCCACACCGCTCAACTATCTCTTCACTGGTTACCTCTGGCTCATCGGCGCCCTCGGGTTGTTTCTCTTTCCCTTTGTCTGGGTCACTTACCTGCTTCGCCGCGAACCACCATCTACCACTGTAGTAGAACGGAATGTTCACAACGTCGGTAGAGCATTGGGGAAACGACCTGTGGGTACCGGACGACGAGGGTGGCAAGCCAAGCTACCTCTCAACCAGGCGTATGAGATTGAACTCGTTGAACGTGACCTTTTTCTCAACAAGCTACCCACTGCATTAGACGGCTTACGCATCCTGCATCTGAGCGATACACACTTCTGTGGCAGACCGGGACGTGCCTACTTTGAGCGGGTCTTCCACTACTGCAATCAGAAGCCCTTTGATCTGCTGGTAGTGACTGGCGACCTCATAGATGGGCCCGATCACTATCACTGGTTGAAACTCTTTGAGATGCTTAAACCCGGCATCGCCCGCTGGGCCATATCAGGCAATCACGATAGCCGCTATGACCTGGAACGGGTTCGCAATACCATGCGTGAGCTTGGCTTCCAGGTCTTCAGTGGTATCTCGGTAAAAACCGAGCTACTGGGAGTGCCTGTGATTGTCGCAGGCAACGAAGCTCCGTGGAATGAACCGATTCCCGAAATGACACCGTTTGAGAACGACGAGAGTTTCCGGCTGGCTTTGATCCACAGTCCCGACCAGTTCGCCTGGGCCGTCAAGCATCAGTTCAACCTCGTCCTCGCTGGTCACAACCACGGCGGACAAATACGCATCCCCGCCTTCGGCTCCATCTTCGTCCCCAGCAAAACCGGCCGCCGTTACGACATGGGCGTCTTCCAGGAAGGGAACACCATCCTCCACGTCAACCGTGGCCTGAGCGGTGGCCACCCGGTGAGGTACTTCTGCAGGCCGGAGGCGACTTGGTTGACACTGCGATGTCAACAAGCCGCAACGCCATCACTTACTGACTCGTCGCCTGAGTAGCTCGTCCAATATCGCACTGATCAGCAGCGCCCCGCCAATCACCGTATCCTGTAGCGCATCCTTGATGCCTGTCATCACGGTAAAGTTTGGCAGTATCCACAGAATCGTCGTTCCCAGGATGACACCAAAGATATTCCCTTCACCTCCACGCAGACTGATGCCCCCGAGTACGGCACCCGCAATGGCATATAGTTCATAAAAACTCGCTGTCGTCGAAGGCATCGCAGATCGATTCTCAGCCAGGAACAGTACCGCACTGAAAGCTGCAGCGAGCGAACAGATCATGTACGCCGCCACCTTGTACCGATTCACCGCGATGCCACTGTAGAGTGCCGTCTTCTCGTTAGCCCCGATGGCCTGCCAATATCGGCCATACACACTGAGGTGAACAATCACGCTCAGCACGCAGGCCAGGATGATGAAGATGATGAAGAACTTCGGGACACCTGCAATGTCGCCGGTGAAGGCATCCACATAGAAACTGAGATAGTTCCTCACCCCTTTGGTTTCATCCTCTGCAATCCATCGCGACAGCCCACGATAGATGAATAGCCCGCATAGCGTGACCACAAAAGGTTGCAATCGCAGTCTTGTCACCAGCAGGCCATTGATGAGCCCTGCCAGCAAGCCGATACCAAGCGTTGTTGCCACGGCAAGGTGCTGATTCCACTGTAAGTCATTCACGAGAATTGCCAGAATGGTCGCACAAAAGCAAACTACTGAACCAATGCTCAGATCAATACCACCACTGATGATGAGGGGTGCCACACCCAGACAGAGAATGCCATACCGACCGATTCGCTTGGCTACATTCTCGTGGTTGGAAATGCTTCGCGCCTCGGGTACCAGGAACAGCAAGAGGCTGTAAATAAGAAGCAGAAAGAGAAACAACCCCGCCAGCTTTTTCACGATGCTCTCCTTCGTTCCGCTTGTCCTGTCGCCAGATGCATGATGGCTTCCTCACTCACTTCATAACGACTCAACTCACCAGCCACAGTGCTTTCATGCAACACCAGCACCCGATCACTGATGCCGAGCACTTCTTCCAGATCGCTGGAGATCATCATGATACCAACGCCTTGCGCTGTCAATTCACGGATGATCGAATAGATTTCCGCCTTGGCACCCACATCAACGCCACGGGTAGGCTCATCGAGAATGAACAGCACCGGCTGCTTGACCAACCCCTTAGCCAGCACCACCTTCTGCTGATTGCCACCGCTTAGCAAACCTACAGTCTGCAAAATGGAAGGTGTTTTGATCGCCAGTTGATTCACCTGTTGCTGGCTGACCTCGTTTTCCTTTTGACGGTATATCAGCCCCAGCGCCTGCCGGAGGTAAAGAGTAGCCATGCTAATGTTGTTGCGGATCGATTCGCTTAGAACTAAACCCTGATGACGACGGTCTTCCGGTACGAGGAAGATACCAGCCTGCAAAGCAGCACGAGGCGTAGTAGGCCAATACTCTTTGCCTTCGAGCTTTACATTACCGCTGAGCCTGGGGCGGATGCCGAATAGTGTTTCGGCAAGCTCCGTACGCCCTGCCCCGACGAGACCAGCGACGCCAACGATCTCGCCTGCGTGTACCTTGCAGGAAACTCCGGATGAAGCCTGTGCTGGCGACCATCGCAGGCCACTCACTTCCAGCACAGTCTTGCCACTGGTGGTCACTGCTGTGTTTCGCACCTGCTTCTTGATATCCCGCCCGACCATGAGCTTGATGAGTGCATCGGGTTTGATCTCTTCTTTCGTGAGTTCGCCCGAATTGCGACCATCTCGCAGCACCACCGCATGGTCAGCCAGTTGCTCAATCTCTTTCAGCCGATGGGAGATGTAGAGAATGCTCACACCCTGTGCTTTCAAATTCTCAATCACACCGTACAGTGTCTGCGTTTCGGTTTCGGTCAAGCTGCTCGTAGGCTCATCCATAATAAGCAGTTTCGACTTCAGCGATAGTGCCCGAGCAATCTCAACCAGTTGCTGCTGCCCCACCGAAAGACTTCCTACCCTTGTCGTGGGTGCCTGATGCAACCCCACCGTCTTGAGCAGTGCTTCTGCTTGTGGATAGATATCTCGTCGCAGTAATCTGAGCGGCCCACCCCACGTCTTCTCACGACCCAGGAAGATGCTCGCTGCGATATCGAGGTTATGTGCCAGGTTCAGTTCCTGGTGAATGAGCACGATGCCCAACTTCTCTGCAGCCTGCACGCCGGAGAGATGGATGTTCTCGCCATTCCAAGAGAGCGTACCCGCATCAGGCCGTTCCACGCCAGCGATGATCTTCATCAACGTCGATTTGCCAGCGCCATTTTCGCCCACGATGGCAATGACCTTGCCAGGTGGAATGGAGAGCGACACATTCTGCAAAGCCTGCACACCGGGGTAGGCTTTGCTGATACCGCTGGCTGAGAGGAGAGGTTGTGTCATTACTTGTTCGTGGCCTTCGGCACTGCTTCGAGATAACGGATCAAGTCGCGAAGGTCTTGCACCGTCATGTTGTTGCTCATCCCTTCAGGCATCAGCGATTTCGTCGAGGTTGATTGTTCTTCGATGTCCGCTTTCACAATCACTTCGATGACTGCATTCTCCCGTTTGAGCCGTAGCGTTGTCGCATCCTCTTCGACAAGGATGCCCGTGATGAGCTTGCCATTCTTCATCACCACGGTGCGGCTGAAGTAAGGTGTCCCCACTACCCGATTCGGATCGATAATGTTGGCCAGCAGATACTCCTTCGTTCGCTCAGCGCCATCCAGCACCGGGCCCACATCATGCCCTTCGCCTTCAAACTTGTGGCACTGCTGACAGTGCTTGGCAAACACAGCCTTCCCGAGTTTGGCATCGCCCGTACCCTTGGGCAGTTCGACACGAAGCTTGTTGATGAGGGCATCAATCTCCGCCGGACTATCGCGGAAGGCACCGTAATGCTTGTCCAGCAACGCGTTCAGTTCGTTATCCCTGAACTGCCTGATGGCCATCGCCACATTGTCGTTCACATCGGCACGAGGAATCTGCTTGTTGCCCAGTGCAGTAAGGAGTGCGTACGCCCAGGGCTTACGACTACGGAGGGTATTGACCAACTCCGCACGCACCACGGGGTGATGCTTGCTCCAGTCGGCCAGCAGTTCCTTAGCCAGGTTGGAATCATTGAAGTTAGCCAGCCCCCGTGCCGCTTCCTGACGGAGTGACACATCCGCATCACTGCGAAGCACTTCCACAAGCACCGGCAAAGCTTTAGCTTCCTGCACAAGAGCCAGTTGCTGAATAGCATTGCGACGAGCCTCACGATCAGCCTTGGCATCTTTCAAAGTCGATAGTGCTTCAGCCATCGCTTCCGCATCGTAGAACGACGCGGAGAGTTGCATAACAAGCTTGGTGATTTCGGGTTGGTTCAGCCCTTTCAGTTGTTTTGCCAGTGGCTTCCACTGCTTGATATCTTCAAAGCGCCTGCCCTTAACTGCTTCAGCCATCCCCTCGAGTGCAGCTTTGATGACAGCAGTGTCTGCCATGTCTTCGATAAATACTAAACAAGCTTTCAAATCGTCTGCCCTGCCGAAAGCAGCGTATCGGCGGAAGGCGCGACCAACGATATGGTTCGTGAGTAATGGATTGCGTTGTGACAACTCAGCAAGTCTTCCCAACTGATTGAACGGGTCCCGCGAGATTTGCTGCTCAGTGGCCAACCACAGAAGATGTGGAATAACAGGATCATTCGCAAGATGGTGATGAGCATACAACGCTGTTAATATCTGCTGGATGTTACAGTGTTTGGATAATTTAACACATACCGAAGCTGCTTCTCGCAACACCCGAATCGACTTCTCTTCCTTAAGAAGTTCCGCCAGACTCTTCTGATTTACTTCACTCAATGATCCAAAATCTCCAAGAGTTCGTAACGAAAGAGCTCGCTGTGTTTCATATGTAAAGACGAACCCCAATAACACATTAACGGGCGAGTTATTGACCAGTGCTGTCTGCATTGTGACAAGTGTTTCTCGCAGTGGAGGAGGTTGATTCAGAGAACCGGCATTGATCTGAATCTTGGCACCTGCAACAGGCTCCACCTTCTCCATCGCCAACCGCAGCTTCGTCTTCTGCATGAACGGATTGGTCTCGTCCTTCAGTTCACTCTTCGGTGGCACGATCCGATAGATACGCCCCTTGTCGTAATCCCACTCGTCAGCCTTCGTTTGATGACACGGGTTCTGGTCATGCCAATCGCTCACCAGGATAGAACCATCGGGCATCCATCGCATCTGGATTGGCCTGAAGTTTTTGTCCCCCGATACCAGGAAGTCATCAGCCCGGCTTGCCACATAGGTTGAACCGTTAGGCTTCAGCGTGTTCCGTTTCAACGAGCAGCCATGAATGGAGCCGAAGATGACACTGTTGCGATACTCCGCGGGCATGTGGGGATAGTCGAGGCTCAGCAGCCCGGCATGAGCCCAGCCACTCTCCTTGTGAAAAGTGTGGTTGCAAATCTCCTTGATCGCCCCGTAGGCATACTGGTTGTAGCTGGGTTTGCCACCCTGCTTGATGTAGATGCCACCAGGCACGATGTGAAAGAGATGCGGGATCACGCAACAACAGATGATGCATTCACCATCGGAAGTGAAGTCCATGCCCCACGGATTGCTCGTCCCCTCAGCGAACATCTCGAACTTCTTCAGCTTGGGGTGATACCGCCAGACTCCTGCATCCATATCCACGCCCGGGTCACCATCGTTCTTGCCAGGTTCACCCTGCTTCACCTTGGAAATGGTGAAGACACCGTGTAGCCCATAGAGCCAGCCATCGGGGCCCCACGTAAAGGTGTTCAGCGTTTCGTGGGTATCCTGTGAACCGAACCCACGGGCAACAATTTCGAAGCTGTCAGCCTTGTTGTCGCCATTGGTGTCTTTGATGTGGTACAGATATGGCGGGGCGCCGACGAAACAGCCACCGTGGCCCACTTCGATGCCGCTGGCCATATCGAACGCCCCCAGCCCCTTGGCTTTGCGTTCCTCACTCACGGGGAAGTCCTTACCTTCAGCGAAGACGGTTCGCTTATCTGCAACCCCATCGCCATCGGTATCTTCCAGGATGACAATGCGATCACGCGGAGCCTTGCCCGGTGCAGTGCGCTTGGGATACTCGAAACTCTCAATGATCCAGACTCGACCCTTCTCGTCAACAGTCATCGCAATCGGATTGGTCATCAGCGGTTCGGAAGCGTAGAGCTTCACCCCAAAGCCCGCAGGCACCTTCATCCGCTTGACCGTCTCCTCCGGGCTCAGGTAAGGCTGCCCGGACGACTTGCGATTATCGAAACCATATTCCTTCTGGGCACACAGCGATGATAACGAACAGACCGAAAGTGCCAGAGCAAGAACCAGACGTTGCATAGGGAGAGCCATCAAACAAGGTTGGTAGTACAGCGATACTACACCATTTTCCGCCAGTAACAAGCAGAAAGCCCACAGCGATTGCTGTGGGCTTCTGAGTCAAATTCCCTCTCCCCGGGAGGGAGAGGGGGTAATGTTTAAGTCAGCTAACCAATCAGGTTATTCACTGGTTCGTTGTTCTCTTCACCAGGCTTGTTGTTCTTCAGATTGTTCAACTGCTTGCGAAGCTGTTCCATCTGCTGCTGGAGCATTTCGAAGTCACCGTTGCCTTCGCCCAGCTTCTCCATCTCCTTCTCGAAACGCTTCATCTTTTCCTGGAAGACCTTCTCGAACTGAGCGTTGTTGAAGTTGCCATTGATGTTGCCGAACTGGAAGGTGTTACCCTTGATGTTGCTCAGCAGCTTCTCGACACTGGCACGATCTTCAGCAGGCACATCCTTCACAGCCTTGTACTTCTTTTCGCTGTCTTCACCCTTGATGGTAATGCTGTCAGGAGTGGCTTTGCCCTCTACCACTTTACCAATGATGGTGATGGCCTTACCGTCCCGATCATTCTTGATGGTGAACTTGCCATCGTTGAGGGTGATGGAAGTGTTGCCATTGTTGCGAGCGAGATTGAAAGCCCGATTGTTGTTGCGAGCTTGTGGGAAGAAATCGGCATCCTTCTCATCCTTCTTCTTGTCAGACTTGACTGCATCTTTAGCCTTGGGCTTGTCAGCCTTCTCTTCGTCATCAACCATCCAGTCCTTCGCCTTGACTGTATCAGCCTTGGCATCGGTCAGTTGGATATCACGGATGCGAATTTCCTTGCCCTTGCGAACTACGGTAGCGGTGTACTTGCCGGGCTTCAGTTCCTTCACCATCTTCGTGAAATCAGGATGATTGCGAGTGACAGGCTTGTCAGCGAATTCGATCAGGATGTCGTTTTTGAGGAACCCTGCCTTCTTCGCAGCAGAACCGTCAGTCACTTCGATGACCAGAAGACCACGATCATCTGCAAGTTCAACCTGGGAAGCAACCGTTTCAGGAACTTCAGCCAGTGAGACACCCAGTCGAGGCTTGCTGCCAACTTGCACACCCTGGAAAGTAGTTGGGGCTGTCGTGGTTCGGAATGTGGTCATGGGCCTGACAATCACATCTGCAGGTGCAATTTTGACATGGTCCACGACGACATCAGCCTTGTCTACTTTGACAACGCCTTCCACCTTGGCCACGCCATCCAGGTTGAGTGACCTGACGCCTGCCAATGGTGCGGTCTTGACATCATCACCAACAATGCGTGTTGTCAGTCGGAGTGGCCTGCCTTCGACTTTCGCCAGATCAACATGTTTGCCGTCCACTACCACTTCACCAACGATGTGCCTGCCATCAACATGCACATCATTAGGTTGACGAATAACCACGTTGCTGGGTTTGGATGCAGCAGGCAGCTTGATGCCGTTGATGTTTACCTTCTTGCCCTTACGGATCACCACTGCACGTACATCGCCTTCAGGCAGCTTGCTCACCAGTTCACGGAACTTGTCCTGGTTGCTGGGGATGCTCTTGCCACCGAGTTCGATCAGGATGTCGGATGAACGGAGACCGTTACCCTTGTTCCAGGCTGGGCTGGGGTCGATCACTTCGTTCACCATCAAGCCTTGGCCTTCAGCGAGGTCGAGATGACCGCGAAGATTGTTATCGATGTCACCCACGACTACACCAAATCGGCCCTTGGGTGATGAAGAGGCTGCATCTGAACGTGCTGTGGATAAACGTTCGACCACGCGACGGCGATCATCCTGCACTCGAGCCTCAGCGAGTTTGCCATCCGTTTTGAGTGCCCGGAGAGCCTTCTCTTTAGCTTCGATAGCCTTCTCGAGTTCGGCGATGGCATCATCCCGACCCTTGCCATCTTTCGCTTCAGTCCAGCGCTTCAAGGCTTTCTCTTGCGCAACCTTGGCTAGCTTTTCCGCATTCTGAGCCTGTGCTCGAGCAGCCTCAGCCATTTCTTGTGCTCTGACACGGTAGACTTCTGCTACCCGTCGGGCTTCTTCACCAGCACGCTTGGCATCATCGCCTGCTTTACGGGCTTGTTCCTGGATCTTACCCTGCCATTCGCCGCTGATCTTCGGAGCAACAAAATGCCACTCGCCGTGATTAGCCTTCATCGAACTGAGTGTCTTCTTCAGCTCTTCCAGACGTGCCCGGGTATCAGCATCAAGCTGCTTGGGCAACTTCTCGAGAGCAGCATCCAGCTTCTTGATCGCTTCATCGATCTTAGCCTGATGATCGCCAGTGAAGAAGCCTCGCACTTCTTTGACCTTGTCACCCTTGTTCTTGTCGTCCTGCACGATGACGACATTCTTGTCATCGGTCTTCAGAAGCTTGCCATCCACACGAATGACAGACTTCTTCTTCTCTACTTTTTTATCGTCGTCATCATCGTCATCAGAAGTGACGATAGCCACTCCTTCAACCACTTTGATGTCAGTATCATCGGCGTACAGCTTGATGCCTGAGGTGCAGGCTGCCAAAGCGAGGAAGCTGGCAGCAGCAGTCAGAGTCCACCAGCGAGGGGCGCTGCGGTCGAGCGCGCTCCGTTGATGTAGTAACATGTCCACTCTCCGGTAAAGATCAGATGGGGTTTCAAAGACACCTGCTGCCTGGCTGCTGGCCAGCGTAGGCCTGGAAGCAAGTGTGGTTAAGCTGACAAGGTATTGAGCATATTCCACAGCATTGGATAATTTCACAGCGGCAGCATCAGCCAGGTATTCCTGGGCCAATCGCACGTGCCGTTTCATCCACCAGAACCAGGGAACATGGAAGTACAAAGCGCCGCCCAGGGCCAGGAGCAGACAACTCCAGGCATCGCGTCGCTGCAAATGGGTTAATTCATGGGCCAGAATCCAGCGAAGCTTTTCGGGATCGCCCTCATTACAGAACTTGGGGGGAAGCAGAATCGTCGGCTTCCACAACCCATAACTCACCGGCCCAGGCACCAGAGGATTCACACCAATGCGCGGTCGGCGTGATTCATCAGGCTCCAGTTCAGCCAGTGCTGTACAAACATGGGCTGGCGCAGGTCGGCGAAGCCGCCAGTAGCGCCACAGCCCGTAGTAGCCAATCACACAACGTCCCAGCAGGACGAGGACTAAGCCAAGGTAACCAATGCCGAGAATCCTCGTTGTCCAGCGAAACCAGTTACTCATGGTCACTGGAGCAACAAAGCCCTTGGTATCGCTGTCGTTCGTATCAGGTATCACCAGGCTCTTGCCATCTTTTTGAGTCAAAGCCTCTTGTTCTTCCTGAACCGCTTTGATGAGCGCTGCCACATCAAACTCAACGGATTCATCTTCTTCCCAGGCGTACTGGTTACCATCAACGGGCACTTCCACCAGTTCAACCGTCTTGCTGGGGTTCTGATTCTGCACTGGCAGATGACCAAAGATCGCCCGTTGGGTTGCATCATTCTGATGCGTGCCAGGAAGTGACCACCAGGCAGGCAGCGCAGCAGGCAGGGCAACGAGGAGCGCTGTCAGCAAAGCAATCTCACCAATACGCTGTCGATGCGAAGGCTGTTTGGTGAAAACCATCCAGAGACTGCCAAGGCAAAGCACTACCCCCCCGGCAAGAGTAGTCCGGAGTAACCAATTATCTAACGCCCACGATGTATCCGGTAATGCGATTGCGAGTAAAGCTTCGGGCATGGCAGCTTCTCCCTCTGGACTCTCACTGGCTTTCAGAAATACCAATGGAAATACAACGACCTCACACCTTGCGGCGTTTGGCCTCATTGATTAAGTGCTGTATCTTCTCTAATTCCTTCGCTGGAAGTCGCTCATTATTGAGCAAAGTGGCAACCATTTCACTGGCAGCACCATTAAAGACCCGATCAACATAACCGTTGACACTCTGTTCACGGGAAAACAGTGGTGTGTAGATGAAAGCCCGCCCTTCGACGTGATGCTTCACCAACCCCTTGTCTTCCATAATGCGAAGCAGGGTTTGCACGGTGTTGTACGCTAAGTCATCGTCCTGAGCATCAGCGAGGACCTGGTACACCTCACGAACGCCACTGGGACCATGATCCCAAAGCGTCTTCAAAATTTCCAACTCACGAGGAGTAGGTTGATTAGCTATCTGCACGGTCGTTCCCTCGCGACTCCTAATTGTTTAGGTATTTAACTCCTAATTACTTCGGTTGTCAATAGACCTGAAGGACTTTCAGAAAGATTTCATTTGGGAGCGAAAGAGCCTACTGCGACGTAGGGTGCTGTGGAGCGATAAAGCTGCTTGTGTCAAGTGATCAGCGAATCAGAGCGAGACGCACCATGAGTTCGCGAGACGTTCGGTGCGTCTTGCTTGGATTCGCATGAAGTCTCATTACAGGGTGTCAAGCGCTGCGACTCACCCTACTACTAAGATGAAGCCTCTTATCAGAAAGAATCACCATGACCGAATGGAACGCCAGCGGCTACAACCGTGAATCGATACTGCAGCAAACGATGGCTCAGGAACAACTGGCCTTACTATCCCTGACCGGCAACGAACGAATCCTCGATGTCGGCTGTGGCGATGGCAAGATCACTGCTGCGATTGCAGATCGGGTGCCTTCTGGCTCAGTGGTGGGAGTGGATCCATCCAGTGATATGGTGGCTTTTGCTACAGATCACTTCAGCACTCATACCAACCTACGATTCGCAGTAGCTGATGCACGCAAGCTGCCTTACCGCAGCGAGTTCGATCTCGTGGTATCGTTCAATGCCTTGCACTGGGTGCCTGACCAGGGAGAAGCCTTGACTTCCATCCATTCCGCACTGAAGCCCAGTGGCCGTGCGATGCTCCGTCTGGTATCAGGTGGTCCACGCGAGTCGCTTGAAGATGTGATCGAAGAGATTCGGAAGCATCCACGCTGGAGCAGCTACTTTGTTGGCTTCACCAAGCCCTACTTACACCTGTCTGCCGATGCCTATCGAGCCCTGGCTGAGAAGGCTGGTTTCAAGGCGCTTCGTCTGGACGTGCTGGACAAAGCCTGGGACTTCAAGACCCGCGAAGGCTTCGCCGCCTTCGGCCGCGTCACATTCGTCGAATGGACCAAGCACATCCCCGAAGAAAACTGGAACGACTTCATCACAGAAGTATTGGATCGCTACCGAACCGTTGCATCACAAAACGAAGCCGATGCAAATACGTTCAAGTTCTACCAGATGGAGGTGGAGTTGAAAAAGTAGATTTGCAGTGCTGACCGACTATGTTTTGATTCCCTGCCCAATGATGCCCAGGAATAGCCACAACAGAATGGCATTCAAGTTCAATATCCCAACCAGACAGCATGGTCTGATGAAATAGATCACACTTGGCACTATCAACAAAACTGCCAGAGCTATGAAGAAATACACAGACGCACTATCCCCATTGACAATGAAGAAGAACGGCCCAAAGAAAAGGCTCGCGTTGGATTGAGATGTGTATCCGTAGTAATCGTAAACAACGATTGCTATCAGACATGCCCAAACTGCAACCGTCATCAATCGATGAAGGACAACTGGCGTATACGTCTCAGTGATCCAGTGTTCTTTCATTCGATGTCCCCTACACCCGCTCCTCCACCACAAACGTCGGCACCGTCGACCCCGTTCCCGCGGTCACGTTCAGCAAATCCGATGACGAGATGCGAGACAGGCAGCCGTCCATGTGTTCCCCATGACAAACGAACGGGTTCGTATCGAGCATGATCTCGCTGGTCTTCAGCTTACCATCAGCTATGAACGGGAAGGTTTCTTTCGGCAGGTTCACCCGTTCCTGCACGATGTACGGCGTGGCCAGGGCGACTTCGATGGCTTTCTCCCAGGCGGCTTGATCGACTGTCCACCCTAGCACAATACCCTTGCCGCCGTAGTCGTCATTGGGCTTGAGCACCAGGGCATCCTTGTTCTTCTGCACGAAGTCGATCAGATCAAGCGTGGCACCATTCACCTTGCTTGCCATCTCCTTCACAACAGTGGGGCCAGCTTTGCGAACCTTCGGCGTAGCCGATTGCCTGCGGGTGACCACACGTGTCCAGGGGATGTGTTCATGGATGGCTGACAACTCTTCCGGCGTGAACAGATGGGAGTTACGCTCATCGCTCAGCACCGCGAAGCTTGCTTTCTTGTAAAGAATCTTGCAGCGAAACGGATTAATCATGCACACATGCCGATTCCGCACTGCCTTGATGACGATGTTCTCCATGCCACCCCGTTCGATCAACTCGGTGATCAACACCCGTTTGTAGATGAGATCAATCGGCTTGCCATCTGGGGTTCGCAGCTTGTCGCCGGTATAGGTCACCTCGCGGGGATCAGCAATCACCACATCCAAGCCATGATGTTCAAACAACTCCTTGTACAACACGAACTCGCTATAGGTCGGCACCTCTTTCCAATCCAGAATCGCAATTCGTGGCAACTCTCGTCGGCCCAGCCATTGCTGGTAGCCACGAATGAGTGTCGACATTACCCCATAATGGGTGGGCATCGGGTAAACCTGGTACTTGCGCTGAAACTCCTGAAACGCAGGCAGTGCCAGGAACATCTGTGTAAGGGCGTAGTTGTAGCCAGCCCCCGCTGGTGTCTCCGAGTTGTACTCTGTGAAGCGAAGCTCATCGTCGGAAACGTAAAACGAATCGAACCGCGAAGTCGGGAATGGATGACACCCTGGATCAAGCATCGCCAGTTCATCTTCCTGCGGTGTCAACCCAAACTGCTGACGGAAACTGGCATCACTCAGTGCTGCTGACTGTATCTTGTGAAACGCCCCGAGCAGAATCCGCACCCGCTGCTGCAGGAAGTGGTACTGATCGAAACTGAGGAACCGTGGCCGCAGCACCGTACAGATGGCACGATCACCAAACAACAACTTATGCTGGCGATGGTACTTCTCCATCTGCCCCTGCGTTTCAAGGGCCAGCGATTCAGTCAGCAGATCGAGATAGGTAGCAATGGCGGACACTGAGCACTCCCTTCAGCAAGTTCAGAGCAGTGTAGTACGGCATGCAGCAAGCCGCTACTAAACATTCCGTACTTCTCTCGGAATTCGCTGCTTGCCATCGCCTCAATCTCGTTTATGCTGAGACTGGCATTACTCTCCGTGAGGTTCTCCATGTTACGTCGTTTGATGATCACGCTCAGTCTGGCTGCTTTCGTTCTTTCTCAGGGATGTGGCAAATCTACCAGCGCTACCGTTGTCGTTCCCAACAAAGGTGGAACCGAGTCCGAACTGCGGGTTACCTTCATCAGCAACAACGCTCACGAATTCTGGAAGCTTGCTGAGATCGGTGTCAAGCAGGCAGCCAAGGATCTTGGCGTGAAGGCTGACTTCCGCATGCCCGCCAAGGCCAGTGCTGACGAGCAACGGCAGATCATCGAAGACCTTATCACCCAAGGCTGCAAGAACTTCGCTGTCAGCCCGAACGACCCTGAAAACCAGGGCGACTTCTACGACTCCAAGGCCAAGCAAGGCATCAACTTCATCACCGTAGATAACGATCTGCTTGCAGGCAGCAAGCGCCTCTGCTTCCTCGGCACCAACAACTTTGCTGCTGGCATGTCAGCGGGCGATCTGGTGAAGAAGGCCATTCCTAATGGTGGCAAGGTCGCCATCTTCGTGGGCAAGCTTGATAACCTCAATGCCCGTCAGCGTCGCAATGGTGTGATCGCATCTCTCGCTGGGCTGAAGACAATGGAAGAAGCAGATGTTTTGGTGAAGGCGAACAAGGTCATCACCGCAGGCAAGTACACCATCCTCGAAACCCGAACCGACAATGCTGAGATCCCCAAGTGCAAGGATAACGTCGAAGACACCATCACCAAGAACCCCGATGTCAATTGCATGGTCGGCCTATGGGCATACAACGCTCCACAAATCCTGCTCGTTGCCAAGGAAAAGAAGCTGCTCGGCAAACTGAAGATCGTCAGCTTCGATGAACAGCAGGAAACTCTCGATGGCATCCGTGCTGGCGAAATCGAAGGCACTATCGTTCAGCAGCCTTACGAGTTCGGCTACCAGAGCGTAAAGACCCTCGTCGAAGTAGCCAAAGGCAACAACGCCAACCTCCCCAAAGATGGCATGGGCTTCATCGCCCACAACGTCATCGACAAAGCCAACGTTGATAGCTTCGAGAAGAAGTTGAACGAACTGAAGGCGAAGAAGTAACAAAGATTGCTACTCGTCCCCTGGCTCCGCCGGGGGACGCACTGCCAGCCAGTCTCCGACTGGCAGCGGGGATGAGAATCCTTCACGTCACTGCAATCGAGAGAAGTACGCTCACGATTGTAGCCTGCCAGAGGCAGGCATCCAGGACATCCCCGGTCGGAGACCGGGGACGAGAATACCCAACATGTTCGACGACTTCCTTGCAGAGTTCTGGTTCGTCTTCGCCATCCCGTTGGCGATTATTGTGTTTTTCTTCTTCGCCGTCGTCGGAGCGTGCCTTATCGAGAAACGCTATGTACAGACTTTCGCAGTGCCGGAAGAAGGAAAGGAATATCCCCTTACACCAACGGCACAGCAATACGCGAAGGACGCAGCCAAACTACAATTTGTCCATGCTGGACTGTGTCATCATGCCAAGAGTGACCTCTATCGCATCCGCTATGATTTCTGGACATCACCTGATCTGAAAACCCTGGCCGTGATCGGCAGTGGCACGCTCATCAAGATACCCGTCAAAGGTATCTGGCTCTGGTCGCGCACTACCGATGGCCGCATCCTTAACAGCACCAACGAAATCGGTGAGCAGGAGATCAGCACTAACGTCATCCAACAGACCTTGCCTGATGCCTCCTTCACCACTCTTGCCAGCTGCCATGCCAAGTGGTTGAGTCAGTTCGAGGTTGAAACCTTCACAGCTGATAGTGCCCTGGCAGTCTACTTTGATATTCGCCGCAGCAAAGTCGACAACCTCATTGAACGAGGCTACGCCTATTACATCGACGAAGACCAGTCCGCTTGGAAATTCACACTGAAGGGTGCGTTGGTGTTCTACTTCAAAGCGATGTGGATACGGCCTATCTCACGAGGTTTGCAGTCAATTGGGATCAAAGTGGGCTGAGGTCATTTCTCGTCCCCTGGCTCCGCCGGGGGACGCACTGCCAGCCAGTCTCCGACTGGCAGCGACGATGAGAGTACTTCACTTCACTGCAATCGAGAGAAGTACACTCACGATTGCAGCCTGCCGGAGGCAGGCATGCAGTGCATCCCCCGGTCGGAGACTCGGAGACTGGGGACGAGAATTGCTACCTCGGTACCAGATAAATCCCAGCCATGCGATCCTGTATACCCCGTTGGGGACGTAGCAGAGCTACTACGCCAATGCCAGCCAGGTAGATGAGCGCCAGCCACCAGGGAATCCAGTAGAGCCACATCGGTCTGCCATCGGGCCCCCAGTTCTTGGTGATGTCTTGAATCCAGACCGATGCCAGAATCAGCCCAAAGAACGGTGCCCAGATCAACAGGCTGCGTAAGCCGCACCGCCAGGGTTCTGCTGGCTTTCCACGACGGTTCTGCAGTTCAATGCCCATGAGTTTCAGTGACAGGCCGCCTCGAGTCACCATCGACCATACTACCCACAGCGCCAACCACAAACCAATCGTGATGGCTGCTAATTGAAACGGTGTCAACTGCTGAACCAGAGGCAGTACTTCTTCATCCAGTTGACGTGGACTCATGGCGTGTTGCAGCGTCAATTTCAGGTCCTCAGGCGACATCGCCGGCTTGTCCTTTTTCAACTTCGTGTGTGTCAGCATCTCCACTGCTGCCAGTTGTGGTAGAATCGCTGCCATGCTCAACTGGTTGCTGAGTATAGTCAGTCGGCTGACATCCCTGGTACGCTGCTTCTTCACCCAGCCTAGACAACTGGCCATGCGTAAACGATCCGGCGCATCTCGGCTCAGGAGGCCTAGCCCCGGACTAGCAGCGAAGTCGAAGATAGTCATCTGAGTGACCATTCGCATCTCCTTCGGATTCTGCCTCATGAACAACTGGAATTCCTTGAGATTCTCTCGCTGCTGCAACCATTCGATGTAACGATCAGCCCGGCGAACCTGGTGGGTCAGTTGTAGCGTCGGCTTAATCTCCGAGTAGTAACGCCCCACAACGAGGATAGCTAGCACAATCGGGCTGAAGAGCACGCCATAGAAAAGCATCTGGCCGAGCCGGGTCATCGCGGTCACTTCAGTAGGCCGATGGGCCGTCTTCTTCAAATCCTCCGCGACCTCGGCAGGGGTGACATAAGGCTTCGGGCCCATCCCCATCAAGCGGTCAATGCAAGGCCGATCAAAATGAGGGATGGGTGCATGGATCGACCTTCTGACTTCGGGAACCAGTTTGCCTTCGAGCATCATCTGGGCAGATCGTCTCAGGAACTGGACCGAACGAATCGCATCACTCTCTGCATCCTCGAGCCCGGTCGGATGTGATTCGTGAAAGCGTGCTCCCACAATCATCAATTGCCCATCAGGCTGCAGCCAGACCTGATCCAGACTCAAGCCGTCGGGGAATGTGTCATCAGTGAGGGCAATCGCCAGTTCATCGGCCAGTTGTTGAAGCAGATACCGACTCGTTGTCCAGGGAAGTGTCCCACGATCAGAAATGAGTTGCGTCAGGGAACATCCCGTTGATGGTGCAATGAACGCATCCCAGTGATGGGTCAGCTTGTGACTGCGATTGCCCAGCCCGACATCGCCACCGCCGAGCCAACGTAATCGACTGGTTCGACTGATCTCACGACGAGCCGGTGCAATCTTGCCATCTTCCAGAGGCCGCATGACCAGCCAGACCTGCCGATCCAGGATCAGATCGGTACCCACCAGGAAGATGCGATCATCCATCACCCGATGGATGCCATTGATGGCGTAGTTTCCAATACGCGATGGCAGATTGGGGGGCAGCGGTGAAGGCGGTGAAGGCGGCACCAGTGGAAACTGAATCGGCTGAGGCGTGACTGGCACCAGCACCACACAAGTGCGGCTGAGAATTTCATGCACACCCCGGAAGCCTCCCTGGGCACGCATCGAATCGAGCAGCAAGAGCAAACCCAGGCCGTGAAACAGCCACATGATCCAGACATTGCCTGTGAGTGCCAGAGCCAGCAATCCCGGCAAAGCCACGATGGCAAAGAACCCCAGTGCTCGAAGCAGCAATTGTCGACGCTTGGGTGGACGCCCAGGCTTCAGGCCACCCACTTTGAGCCGAAGCAGCCATTTTCCGAAACTCGCCCCTGCCACCACTTCCGTTGCAAGGAAGTAGACCAGAATCAGAAGCCACATTGCCAGGTCAGAAGCCAGGTCAACCAGTTCCGTGCCCCAGATTTGAGGATCGAAGATCACAGGCATCAGTTGGTTCAGCAGCAACAGCCCCGGAGCCAGCAAGGCCGCATCCACAATCGCTGCACGAATACGTGTGCTGCGGGGTGCATTCTGAAGAAAACCCGGCTGGAACTGCAAGAGTGCTGCTCGCAACTCGCTCAAGTTGCTCCAGCGATTATCACGATCCCGTTCCAGCCCCCGCATGATTACCCGATCAAGCTCCGGTGGCAGATCAGGCCGAAGTTGGAGAATACTTTGTGGCTCTTCACTCACGATCCGTGCAATCGTCGCAGTATTGTCGCCACCTTCAAACGGAGCCTGACCACTCAGCAGGAAGTAGAGCGTTGCAGAGACGGAATAGACATCGGTACGAAAATCTACCATCTCACCCTTAATCTGCTCAGGCGAGGCAAACAGTGGCGTCCCGACGAAGACACCCGTACGGGTAATTCCCTCCTCTTTCTGCTCTGTTGTCTCATCGAGTTCAGGTGTCCGGCCAGTACTGACCGTCCCGGAAGGAAGCACCTTCGACAAGCCAAAGTCCCCAACCTTCACATGCCCATTGGTCAGCACAAAGCAATTGGAAGGCTTCACATCACGATGAATCACCCCTAACTGATGTGCAGCCTGCAAACCATCAATGACATCCAGAATCTTGTTGGTAGCCTGCCCGATCTGGAGTGGCCCCTGCTGCGAGACGATATCCTTCAGTGTCGCCCCAGGCATCATCTCCATCACGATGTACGGCCTGCCCTTATCCTCATCGGCATGATACACAAACACGCAACGAGGATGGGTGATGAGACTGGCAAGTCGGCCTTCCTGCCTGAACCTTTCCAGATTTTCTGACGATGCAGCAATATGAGGCTTGATCAGCTTGATTGCCACCTTCCGGTCATGATCACTATCTTCCGCTTCGTAGACCGTGCCCATTCCTCCGGAACCAAGTTGTCGGACGATCTTGTAGTTGCCAATCTTGTCAGGCATCCGCTGACCCACGCCAGCAAAGCTGATGATCCGGTTGCTGGGGGGGATCTCAGTCTTGGTGCCAGGATCAACAACGGGGGTAGGCTTATACGAATCGGTACGAGTCAACGACTGCGCGTGCAGCTTCTTGCCACAGAAAGCACAAAACGACGGACGTTCTCCACTGAATTCCAGACTCCGTTCACAGGCAGAACACGTCACTAACATATGCTTGCAGATTCCTGGATTTACCCTCTTCATGCTTCAGTTGAGAGTTGGGAGCGAGAAAAGTGGTAACTTTTCCCTGATCCACCACTCTCTGCCTTCTCCAGCACTAAGGACTTCTCTCAACTATGCTGCAGCCACGATAGCTGCAAAATCATCAGCTTTGAGGCTGGCTCCGCCAACCAGCAGACCATCCACATTGGGTTGCGAAAGCAACGTCTTGGCGTTACCCGGGTTCACGCTGCCACCATATTGGATGCAAGTGGCTTGTGAGACATCCTGCGAGTAGGTCCTGGTCAGCCACTGGCGGATGAAGTGGTGCACTGCTTCCGCTTGTTCTGGTGTAGCAACGACACCAGTACCGATTGCCCAGACTGGTTCGTACGCCAGCGTAATCTTGCTCGGATCAAGCGTAATACCAGCCAGGCTGCCTTGCAATTGGCTTTCGACCACTGCTTCGGTGTTGTTCTGCTGCCGTTGCTCAAGCGTCTCGCCGATGCAGAGGATAACATGCAGACCAGCAGCGAGAGCCGTGTTCACCTTCTTGTTGATGACTGCATCCGTCTCGCCCAGGATCAATCGGCGTTCGCTGTGCCCGATCAGGGTAAATTGGCAACCCACATCAAGGGCCATCGCTGCCGACACTTCACCCGTGAAAGCGCCCTTGGCTTCGAAGTAAATGTTCTGTGAACCAAGTTGAACACTGCTTCCTGACAGCGCCGATTTCACACCTGCCAGATAGGGGAATGGAGGACAAACTCCCACGCGAGCCTTACTGTTACCTGCAGACTTTTCTGCCACCCCCTTGGCCAGTGCAACGGCACCAGCGCTATCGAGGTTCATCTTCCAGTTACCCACAATAAATGGCGTTCGCATGTCGGTTCTATCTCCTTGTCTCTTGCTCTTTTCTTATGAACCTGCACCCCAGTCGCTGGGATATTTCTAACAAACCTCATTCAGGCAATTCGACACATACTAAACTGTTACTGCTACGTAAGAAGAGCCGCCGGCCAACCAGGGCTGGATGTGAATAAAGCCCCTTCTCATCCTCGAAGACCTTCATCCGCCCCAGAAGTTGAAACTCCTTTGGATTCGCAGCCAATAACATGACCTCTCCTTCGGATGTCGTGATCAGCAATCGTTCTTTATCAGCAACAATGCTGGTATGCGAAGCAAAGGCATCATCCTCCTTCATCCATCGCTGCTTCAAGCCATTTTTCAAATCCAGGCAGTACATATCTTTCCAAATGGCATAGAGGGTATCGCCCACCACCACCGGTGTATGTGTTTCTGGTGTCAGATCCATGTTCGTTGCCAGCGGTGCAGGAATAATCTTGCCTGACGAATCAAACCCATAGAGTCTGGTGCCATTGTTCTCGGTCGTCACCAGCAGTTTGCCATCGTAAATGATGGGCGTGGGAACATTGTAATCACCTTCCTTCTTCGGCTTCAGAGTCCACAATCGTGTACCAGTTTGCACATCCCAGCCACCCAGGGAAGTCGC
>WBZX01000964.1_pt1 | contig 23354 bp, 18 predicted proteins | sample 5204211 | NCBI WGS metagenome assembly WBZX01 (sample SAMN12344362, study PRJNA552823) | activated sludge metagenome | biome: Activated sludge suspended growth; feature: Nitrification reactor; material: Wastewater; isolation source: activated sludge from nitrification reactor of wastewater... | reverse complement strand
TGGACTCGTAAGGACTTTTATGCCGAGTGGGATTTCGTGGTCGATGATGCTCCGGCGGTGCCGTATCGGGGTGGTCCCGGGGCTGCTCACGGCCGGGAGGGCTGGACCCTCACCACCGTCTCGATCGAGGAGCACGAGAAGATCCTGTTCGCCCAGTTGGCTGAGACCAATGAGGAGGTGCGTCAGAAGCTGATCGCTCACCTCATGGCGAACCAGGGTGGCGAAGGTGGCGACGGCGACACCCCGTGAGCCCAGGTGTGCCGGGCCACAACGAACCGATCGGTGTGCTCTGAGCGATCTATCCTGCCCGCCGTGCCCAGCCCCACCATTGATCCTCCAACCGGCGACAACGCGATGGCCCAGCGATACCTGGACCTACTGAAGGGTTGCCTGACCCGAGACCTCTTCCCCGACGATGAGGTCCTCGATGTCTTGCACTGGCAGCCAAGTGAGGTCCTTGGCCCCCCCAACGATGTCTGGGATGTTCTTCACGCCAACGGGTGGCGGCTGGTGCGACGGATGAGCGCTGATGATCGATCGACGATCGGCCAGGACTGGATACCGGGAAGCGCTGAGACGATGGTGAGCCGGGCCCGGTTGGACAACGTCGAGGCTCTGGTGAGGCGAGTTGTCGCCGAGGGGGTTCGAGGTGACCTCGTCGAAACCGGGGTGTGGCGTGGGGGCACGGTCATTCTCATGAAGGCGGTACTCGCCACCCTCGGTGTCACCGACAGAACCGTATGGGTGTGCGATTCGTTCCAAGGCCTGCCCGAACCAGACCCGGACCGTTACCCGGCTGATGCATCCATGCAGGTCTCCAACCCCGATGCCAAGGCGATTCTGGACCTGGGGTTGGCGGTATCGGTCGAACAGGTGAAGGCGAACTTCGCCCGCTATGGCCTGCTCGACGACCAGGTCAGGTTCGTGGAGGGGTGGTTCTCCGAGTCCCTGCCCACCGCTCCCATAGGTGATGTCGCTGTCCTTAGGCTCGACGGAGATCTCTACGAGTCGACCATGGACGCCTTGGTCAACCTCGAGCCGCGGGTCTCACCCGGCGGGTTCGTCATCATCGACGACTACGGCTGCATTCCTGCCTGCCAGGAGGCGGTTCACGACTATCGGAAGAAGCATTCGATAGAGGCCGAGATCCACCCGGTGGATTGGACCGGGGCGTACTGGCGAAAGCCGTTGGGTTGAGCTCGGGCGGTAGGTCAAAAGGACCCGACCAGAAGGGCCCGATGTCACGCGGATCAACCGTCGTGCTCCCGCTACCATCCCCCCACCTCCCTGGTCCCGGGATGGTCCCCGTCCGTCAGCCCGCCGGTAGATCACACCATCGTGCCCACCAACTCTGAATCGCCGCCGCTCGTTTCGGCCTTGGTCGCGGATGCCAGAGCCGCGGCCCGGTTCAGGGGCGAGTACCACCGCATGGGCAACCGTTGGGTGACCGCCGGGCAGATGGTGAGGCTCGCTCTCGAAAGCGATGCCTACCTGGCCCAGGTCTGTTACCGAATTGGGGCCTCTGCCCGCCAGCATGGCGTTCCGTTGGTTCCTCGCCTCATGAAGGTGGCCGCCGCCGTCGTGGCCCAGGTTCACATCGGGCCCGAAGCGGTGGTGGGGCCAGGGCTGTACCTGGCCCATGGTCAGGTGGACCTACGCGGACCGGTTCGCCTGGCTGACGGCGTTGTGATGTTCCCGTGGTCCACCATTGACTCCTCTGGAGGAGAGGTGACCATCGGGACCGATGTGAGGGTTGGTACTGGCGCGGTCATCAACGGACCGGCATCGGTTGGAGCCCACACCCGAATAGGCGCCAACGCGGTGGTCACCGGCGACGTGGCGGCGCACAGTCGGGTGGCTGGCGTACCGGCCCGTCCGGTGGGCGCAAACAGCAAGAAGGAACCCCAGGCGACCCCGGTGATAGCGCCGGAAGATCAGGCGCCCCAGGGTGCATCGACACGGAGGACATCCGCATGACAGGTTCGTTGGTTTCCGACGGTGGGGGTCGGGTCATGGCGGCGGTCGACATCCTCACCGAGGAGTACCGCCACAACCCCGACTCTGACCTTGCCCGCCAGATCGTGAGGCTTCGTCATGATGCCTTCGGCCGGGAACGAGGTCCGTCGCTGCGGGCATCTTGGCCGCCGGACCTATCCGATCCCTTCCCTGAGGTAACCGGGATTCCCGAGATCATTCCTGATCAGATCTCGGTTGACGTGGTGGGAGGGAGCATCCTCCACCACGGTGGCGTGATAGTCCGCGGCTTGTTGTCCCCCGAGGAGGTCTCGGCGGTGAAGGCCCGGGCACTCGATGTGCTGGGAGACCGAGACGACGATCCCAGCGCTGGAGGTCCAGAGGGCAACGGGTCCTACCGTCCCTTCCAGGTAGATGCCGCCAGCGTCCCCACCGAACGAGCCTGGGTGCGCGAGGTCGGAGGGATGTTGGTTGCCGATGCGCCAGAGATGATGTTGGAGGTCCTGGAGATCTTTCGGGCCAAAGGCGTTATCGACACCGTGACCGGCTATCTGGGGGAGCGTCCGGCTCTCTCCTACAACAAGTGCGTTCTGCGGCGCCTGCGGGAATCGGCCCCCACCTGGCACCAAGATGGGGCCTTCATCGGTGCGGGGATCAGGGCCATCGACCTGTGGCTGTCGTTGTCGCACTGCGGTGGAGACCATCCCGCTCCGGGCTTGGACATCGTGCCCAAGAGGGTGAACGAGATACTGGAGACCGGCACCAAGGGATCGATCTTCCCCAACTCGATAGGCCAAGGTCTCGTCGACGAGGTGGCCGTGGACGCTCCGCCCGAGACCCCGTCGTTTGCGCCTGGCGATGCGATCTTCTTCGATGACTTCTTCGTTCACCGGTCTTCGTCGGAGCGGGAGTTCACTGCCGATCGGTACGCCCTGGAGTCATGGTTCTTCGCGCCTTCGTGCTTCCCTGAGCGCTACGTCCCGATCCTCGTATGAGTGGGCGGAGGGTGAAGGCAACGACCCCGGGGCCAACCAAGGCGCAACGTCGGGATCTGATGCGCAAGTTCCGGCGTCGTTTCCCATCGTTCAGACGGGCGGTGCGCGAGGACGCGCGCATCTTCTGCCTGTTCAGGGGTGAGCGTTACGAGTTTCGGTCCCGGACTGACCTAGTCCTCCAGGTGATCAGGCTTTGTTGGCGCAGCGACGCTTTCGCCGCTTTGCTCTGCTATCGGCTGAAGGCGACGCTCCAGGTTCACGAGGTCCCGATTCTGCCGTCGATACTCCATCGGTTGGCCATGATGATCGGCCAGGTGTGCATCGGTGATCCGGTGGTAGTCGCTCCTGGGCTCTACCTTCCCCATGGGGCGGTGGTGATCGACGGGATCGTAGAGATCGGGCCGCACGTGGAGGTGCGTCCGTGGGTCACGATCGGCCTCAAGGAGGGCAATGTGAACGGTGCTGTCGTCGGGGCCCGGGCTCACATCGGCACGGGTGCCAAGGTGATCGGACCGGTCAAGATCGGTGAGGACGCCCAGATCGGCGCCAACGCCGTCGTAGTGACAGATGTCGCTCCAAAAACGACCGTTGTGGGGGTTCCCGCCCGGCCGTTGTCGAAGTAGCTTCCGGCCATGACGCCTCCGGGAACCCTTGCCACGGACCACGCAGACGCCGATGCGGCCCTTGAGGCCGGTCGAGCCGCAGAGAAGGAAGGAGACCTTCAGTCTGCGGTGCAGCACTATGCGAACGCGTTGAAGGTCAGGCCCGACGATGCCCTCGAGGTTCGAATGGTCGAGCTTCGTCATCGAGCTTTCAGCCAGGTGGCCCGCAGCGGTGGTCGGGAGTCATGGCCCCCCTCGGTTCCGGACCTTTTCGAAGGATGCGTAGAACCACCCGAGATCGATGCCTCGGAACTGACCACCGACAAGCTGGCATCTGCGGTGCGCCACCACGGCTGTCTCCTCGTGCGCGGGTTGCTCGACGCCGAACAGGTCGAGCAGTTCAAGGGCGTGATCGACAAGTCCTTGGCGGCGTTCAAGGCACGGGTGGAGGGCACCAGCTCAGACGGCTCCGAGGTGTGGTGCTCGTTCTTCGAGCCCAGTGAGGCCTACGGCCAGTACGACGTGATGGGTGGCCGTCACTTCTTGGTACCCCAGGGCTCCATGTACACCGGCGATTCACCGCGGGCGCTCAAGACCCTGCTCGATTTCTTCGAGGGTGCCAACCTCCAGGCCGTTCTCACCGAGTACTTCGGGGAACGCCCGGCCCTGTCCCTCAAGAAGGGCACTCTGCGTCATGTCCCCTACACAACGGGAACGGGCTGGCACCAAGACGGGGCGTTCATGAGCCGTGGGATCCGTAGCTGCAACGTCTGGGTGACGCTCACCGACTGCGGGGGAGACTCCACGGCCCCTGGCCTGGAGTGGATTCCCCGCCGCCTCGACGAGTTGGTCGAGACCGGTTCTCACGGGGCGTTGTTCGACTGGGCGGTGGGCGACGGTTTGGCCGACGAGTTGGCAATCGATGCACCGGTGATCCGGCCGGTCTTCAACGCTGGTGACGCTCTTCTCTTCGACGATCTCCTGCTCCACCGCACCGGCATCTCTCCGGGGATGGACACCAACCGCTACGCGCTGGAGCACTGGTTCTTCTCGCCATCGCACTACCCGGCCGAGCAGCTACCGATCCTCTTCTGAGCAAAGGTGGGGGTTAGCTCGGGGTAGTCAGCGTTTGCGCCCTTTTCGGCGCGCCGTGTGTTGGACCTTGCTGATCCGCCGGAGGTAGCCGGTGGTGTTGAACGTCAGGCCGTACTTCTCCAGGGATGTGTCGGATACGAAGTCTCCCCTGGTTTCGGTGATGCCCTTGACAGCTTCGTAGGGCCCGACCCCAAAGTTGCCCCACACCGGGTGGCCACCGACGATCGTGTCCTCGACGATCAGGTACGACCCCTCGGGGACCAGGTCCTCGTAGATGTGGAACTCGGCCGAAGTCCGTGCTGAGCTGGCCTTGGTGCCCAATATGACCACGGCATGGCTATCGGGACCGGTCAGGTCGGTGACCTGCTTGTTCACCTTGGAAAGGTGGGCTTCGCCCTCGATGTAGGTGATGCGATCGTGGCGGGGAAGGTCTTCGTGCAGCTTGCGGTCTATGGAGATGACCTGACCGTGGTCGAGCAGGTCGCAGATCGTGGCCAGGAACCAGTCCAGTCCACCGTTGGCGGTGCCGGTGTGGACGATCCAGTCGGGCCGGACCTTGGTGAGGATCTCCTGGATGATCACCATGTCTCCAGGAAGCTTGGACAATCGCTGACCCATCCAATGGGTCTGGCGCCACTTGAGGGTGTGCCAGTAGGCGTCGGTGAACTCCGACCACAGGTCCTGCGGCATCGGTGATGCCTTCTCGGGTACTCCGCCGACCTGGTCGGGCGCATGAAGGCTGAACATGTTGGGCGAAACCCGACGGCGGGCCTTTGTGCGGGCTGCCTCACGGGGCATGGACCCGACGTAGTGCACCGGTTTGGCGTTGCCGCGGAACGGGCGACCGTGAACATCCTGGTAGTGCTGGGAGTACTCGGCCAGGGTGTTGTGGCGCTTCTCGTCACCGGACAGATTGGTGGTCGTACCTCCGTGGACCTGGTGGAACGACCCCTCACCGAGCATGGTCACCACCGTGACGTCAGGGCTGGCGCCGAGTCGCTCGTAGAGGTCGAGGTTGGCGTATCCGCCACCGGGCATAGAGAACCGTTCGTCGAACCCTCCGACCTGTTCGAGGAGGCTGCGGGGAGCAAACAGGCAGTTCGACTCCCACATGCCGTCGAACCAGTCTCGCTCGCCGATGAAGTGGCCGATGTCGAACAGGCGGTAGCCATCTGAGGGCCAGCTGATCTTGTCGAAGAGGACGTCTTCGTAACTCTGGTTGTAGCCCTCTGCCACCAGATCGGCCTGTTGTCCGGGGCCCACATACCACTGCTGGGTGGCGACGACGGCGGGGGCATAGGTGGTCAGGCCGGCCAGGCCGTGGCGAAGGACGCCAGGGGTGAGGACGTGGGCACCGTCGATCATGAGGGCGTAGTTGATGCCGTGGCCTTCGGCGATCCCGCGGTTAAGTGCCGGGATGGGCGACGGTTTGGCATCGCTGCCCATGTCTATGAACCGGAACTCCGGGCCGAAGCTTCGGACCCAGGCCGGATCGAGCTTCTGGTCGGGGGCCGAGCCGTTGTCGACGACGACGACGTCGTAGGTGATGTCGTCGATACCTTGCTGGTAGGCCCGGGACAGCGAATGCAACGTCCGGGCTGCCTCGCGCTTCATGTTGTAGAAGACCACGACCACGGTTAGGTCGGTCGGGAACCAGCCTCGTGCTGGGGCCAACACGGGGCCGGTGGGTCGATCGTCTGAGGATGGCAAGGCTCCGTCGGCCGCATCGAGCTCGGCCTGGGACCTCTCGGTCTTGCGCCACATGACGGTGCCGTGGTCGATGGTGACGATCTCCTCGTCGGACCCATGTCGGGCCCGGACCGCTTCCACCGCAGCCCGGCGGTCGGGGTCGTCAAAGTCGTCGACCACAATGAATGCACCCAGTGTCAGACGGTCGTAGAGCAGATCAAGGGCAGCGGCAACGTCCAAAGCCGACCGTTCACCCAGGTGGAGCAACGCAATCCGTTCGATGGGAGCGGCTTCCAGGGCGGTGAGGTCGTCTCCGGCCACGAACCGAACTTGGTCATCGAGTAGGTCGAAGGAATGGAAACCTTCGCGAACGCTGTTGAGGTCCCCGAGCAGTTCCGGCAGTCCCGGTCCTCCCACGACTTCCCAGGCACTCTGGGCCTCTACAGGCTTGTCGCCACTTCGACCGACAGACGTCGCCCGAGGATCATCGGATGGCGCTGGACGAGCTCGGAACCGGTCGACCACCCATACCCGGGGCACGTCGATGGCGTAGGCCTCGAGGTATCCCCGGAAAAGGATGGAGGTACCGCCGCGTCCTGGGCCTATGTCGACAAGGTCTCCGGTCACCGCTTCGGCATGGATGGTGTCGAGAAGCTGGACAAGGTGGCGGAGGTGCTGGCGCCCGACGGTGGTGTAGGGGAACGCGGCACCCACAGGCCCGGCATCGTCGACGGTATCGCCGGCGTGTCTGGCCCGACGAAGGCGCTGGAGCTCCTCGGTGAGCTGGCGGGCTGGGTCTCGAAGTGCCTCGGGTCGAGGGGTGATGCCGCGCTCGCTGCACTCCAGCAGGTAGCTGATGCGGATCTCCTGTTCGATGTAGTGCTCGTTGAGGAGGGCGCCCTCCAGCAGCCCGAGGTAGCGGTCGGCGGCCGCCGCGCTCCGCTCCTTGTCGGTGAAGTAGACGCTGTGCTGCATGACGAGCGTGTCGAGCCGGGAGGCCTCGGTCATCTCGACCAAGGCGGCCTGACCATCCCTGCCTTCGAGCCAGTCGAGATGGTCTCTGAGCGCCGGGTGCGCCTCTAGCACCGTTTCCTCGACCACGATCGCCAGCCCGAAGTAGGTGGGGAGGAACACGAGTCGGAGCGGCCGGTCGTAGCCATCGATGAAGTCGTCGACCGCGGTCATGACGCCGTTGCGGGGCCCACCTTCGTGGGTGGCGTTGCAGTTGGTGGGGTTCAGCCCGCCTCGCTCGGCCAGCTCGGATTGGCCCCTGAGCATTCCCTGAGCGGCGTAGGGCTGGCGGAACTCCTCGGGGATCTGCTCGGGGACGTAGTACAGGTCCCGCCTGCCGTAGGGCCACCCGACGTCGTGGAGGACCAGGAGCGGCAGTGGGGCCTCGGCGGCGCGGGCGGTCTCGCTCAACAGCCGCAGCTCGTTGAACACCGTGTACCAGTTGTGGTCACCGTCGATCAGGGCGGCGTCGACCGCTGGGAGATCGGGCAGGACGTTGAGGCTCAGGTCGCGGTGGAAGATGTAGCGACCAGGGAACTGCTCCTCGTGCTCAGACGGGTCGAAGACCGGAACAGGGTCGATCACGTGAAGCTCGGTGTCGGCTCCGAGGTCGGCGAGCATGAACGCCGTGGTCTCCCCACGGAGGGCACCGATCTCCACGATCCTTCGTGATTTGGCGGCCTTGAGCGCTGGCGCGACAGCGATATCCCAGAACGGATACATGTTGCGGATCTACCCCTTGACAGATGACGACGCGCGGAAGCTATCAGCGAACGCGCATCTAGTTGTTAGGTCCCAAAGGCGAATCACCACGGCCGATGCCGTCGATCAGATCCAGGACCGACTTCAGTCGCGACCCCCAGGAATGGGGTTCGAGCCTGGCACGGTCGACGGAGGTGCGCGGCTTGGTCAGCTCGGCTTCGATGGCGGTCACGAAGCCGTCGACCCCGCTGGCGATCGAGATGAGCCCACCTAGTTCGCCCAGGTTGGCGATGGGCGTAGACACGACCGGGACACCAACGGAGGCGTACACGAAAGCCTTGAGTGGATTCATCGACTGGGTCATCTCGTTGTCGATGTGGGGAATGAGAGCCACATCGAAGTTGGCCATGATCGCTCTGGCCTGGTGATGGTGGACAACTCCGAGGAAATGAACGTTGGCGTGCTCATCGAGGCGGAGGATGGCTGGGTCCAGGTGGGTCGAGCCCACGAACACGAACTGCCAGCGAGGTCGTGCCCGGGCTAGGGCGTCGAGCAGATCGATGTCTATGCGGGACGAGAGGTTCCCCACGTAGCCGATGATCGGGCTGCCGAAAGCGCGCACATCGATCTTGGCGGTGACCGTCGGGGGATCGAGCTCGAGACCATTGGGCACCACGTGCACCTCGGGGGCGAACTCCTTCATGGCCGCGGCTGCCGGCTCGCAGTTGGCGATGACCAGGTCGGAGCGGCTCAGCACGTCGCGGTAGTTCTGGTCGATCCGATCGTGCTCGGCGGTACCCGGTGAGTACCAGGTCCGGTTGTCGTCCACCACGTCGGCCAACACCACGTCGGGACGAAGACGATCGATGAGAAGGGGGAGGTCGGGATTTGTCGGGTATGCCCAAAGCACCCATGGCCGCTCGCCGATGCCCTTCTTCGCCAGTGCGCGGGTGACGTGGTCGACGTAGTCGCTGCGGGCCGGCAGGCCGAGACGTCTGGTCCGGGAGCCGCCGTACAGCCAGGTCCGAGACTCGAGGCCGGGACGGTTGGCGCGCCCGGCCACTCGGGCCAGCGTCGAGCGCACCACGAGGCGTCCTTGATGGGTGGGAGAGGCGGCGTCCCGCCACGTCCGCTGAAGCTGTTCGGGCGTGATCGGGTTGTCGAAGTGGACGACGGTGCCGACCCGGGGAGAACGGACCAACTGGTCCACGATCATCTCCTGGCGTCGGCCGTAGATGCCGGTGTCGTTCTGCTTCCAGAAAACCACCACGTCGAACGTCTGGCCTGGATCTATCGGTTTGGTGTCAGGCCCAGGCTGTCTCTTGGGAATCAACGCCTGGGGTTCGCGGCTCGAGGAGGTCTGACCGGCGAACAACTCCGTTGGCACCTCTATCAGGGCACGGAGGTCAGCAGATAGGGCGGGGGGATCGCTGATGAGCGAGTCGAACACCGGGCGGATCTGGTGGCGGACCGCCCCATAGCTCATCGTGTCCAGGAACAGCCGGCGGCCGGCATCCACCCGCTCAGAGGTGGTCTCGGCATCTTCGAATACCGCACCGATGGCATCTGCGAGGTCGTCTTCGGGCTGGAGAGCAGCGACGGCCCCGGCCTCGATGATCGGACGGAGCGGTGGGGTCTCCCGCAGTAGGACCGGCACCCCCATGGCCAACGCATCGGTGAGCTTGGCCGGCAGTTGGTACGCCGAGACCGGATGGTCGGGGTTCTGGAGGATGCAGGCCAGGTCGGCCGCTGCCACCACCTCGGGCAACGCCGAGAACGGCTGATAAGGAAGGGGTAGGAGCCATCGAGCCAAATCACCGATCTGGGGTCGCATCTCGTCGAACTCGCGGGTTCCGAACACCATCAGCCGGTAGCGACGGTCGCCGAGCTTCTCGAGCGCGGTGAGGATCTCCATTATCCCCTTGTGAAGCCTTGGTGTTCCCCCGAAGAGCAGAACCCGCTCGTTGGGCCCGATGCCCAGCCGATGGCGAGCCGCTCCACGGTCTACGACTCCGGGGTCGAAGACGTCCTCGTCCCGGGCGTGGGGGACGATCGTGCCCCCGAACCGTTGTTGGAGGGCGACGTTGGACACGGTGAGGAGATCTGCCCCACCGACCAAGGGCTCACAGGCACGGGTCCAGTCCCGCTCGAAGGGGAGAATCAGCGACTTGTCGCCGCGTCGGGGTGAGAGCGATCTGATGTCCAACCCTTCGTCGACGTCGAAGAACGCCAGCTCGTGGTCATCGATGTCCAGCACCAGTGGTCGATTTCGGAGCTGTTTGGTCAATGCCCCGAGCAGGAACGATGGCAGCCGAGGCTTGGACACCCAGAGGGCGTCGGCATCGATGGTGGCGGCGACCTGTTCCATCGTCTCGAGGTGGTCGGGGAAGGGACGTCCGGGGAAGACGTTCACAGGAGTCGGGATGTCTCGCAGCGGGGCCCAGATCCGGCTTCCATATCGCTCGAACTGAGCGCCCCAGAGCTCTACCTCGTAATCACCGCTCAAGACCTCGGCCAATACGTTGGCTCGACCCAGCGGGTTGTGCCCTACGTCCCAGGCCAGTACGGCCACCTTCGGTCGATCGCTGCTCGGTGTTCTAGGCCGGGTCCGCTGGATCGGAGTCTCAGGTTTGGATGGGGGGTCGGCTTGGTCCTCAGCAATCCCAGGGGTCGTGGTACGTACCGAGGTGCTGGGTAAGTCGGCGGTCATCCCGCGAATGCGACGTCGTCCCTTCTCGACGCCGGCTAGAGCCCGGGAGAACGGAGTTGGGTCGGTCCGACTGACGCCAGGTGTCACGGTGCGGCGGGCGGCAGTGAGGTAGGCGGCGGCCGTCGCGGTCCGGCCAGCAGTCATGGCCCTGATGTCGCGCTCGGCTCGGTCCAGCGATTCGAGGGCTGACGCTCCGAGTTCGGCCCTTCTGGTTCGCTCATGGTCCAGGGTGGCTTCCATGCGCTCGATAGCGCGCTCAAGCCTTTGGGTCTCGGCTGTCAGCCGCCTGGTCTCGGCCTGTGCCCTCCGCTGGTCGAGCTCGGCCTGCTTGCGGGCCACGATCTCGTCATCGAAGCGGACGAGGTCGGCAAGCGCGTCGGCCCCACCTGCTGACAGTGGCGGCAGGACCTCAGGCAGTGGGTTGCGGTCCAACAGGTCGGCCAGGTGGAGCTGGTCGGCGTTCAGGTGGTGTTCCCGATTGGAGCGATCGCTGCGCTGGCGGTGAAGGCTGGGAACGATGAAGTCGGTTATCGCCTCGGGGTCCGGTGCGACGAGTCCGGTCACACCCAACGCTTCCAGGTCAGCGATCAGGCGGTTCAAGGTGCCGACCGGGTCAGCCATGACCTCCTCGTGGCGGACGTGGGCCCGCGGGCGGCCTGCGGATGCCGAAAGGGCGCTGAGGGTGTAGGTCTCCCAGAGGGCGACGGCTCCCGCCATCGGGAGGTTGTTCCTGTGGTGTACGGATCGGGCCACCTCGATGGGGTCACGCGACACGTGAACGAACACCGCGCTGTCGAGGAGGTGTTCCAGAACCGGCATGAGCAGGCAGAGCCTCGGTTCCTTCACCACCCAAGGCTGATGGGCGTTCAGGTCATCTAGGACATGAGCAAAGGCTTCTGCCTGGACCTGACGTAGATCATCGGGGATGGCGGACGGCTCGAAGCCGCCGAGTCGGAACCAGTCGAATCCGGCTCCCTGGAGGAGCCCGTCGCACAGGGCGCGCACGTCTCGGCGTTCCCAGAAACCCTTGGGGTTCTCCTCGTTGGCATCGGTGGCGATCCCTGGGGGGCCAAAGTAGGCGCCGGCCATGTTCAGCAGCCGGGTGACACCCGAGGTGCCGGACCGGTGCATTCCCAATATGACCAGCTGCATGGTTAGGGGAGTGCCGATGCTTACTGGCCGGCCGTGGGCGGCGTGGAGGTGTCGGGAGCGGTGAGGTCGACGTCTGCTCCCTCGGGGATGACCCAGAAGTTGATCTTCCCGGACTCGATGGCCTTGAGCATCACGTAGGCGCGGGAGTTCTGCTGGAGGGCTTCGTTGATGGCGGCGATGGCCCGAGCCTCCTCCTCGCGTTGACGGACCTCGTTCTGGCGGGTGGTGATCATCACCTCAGAAGTCCGGTTCGACTCGAAGGCGGCGGCTACCGACTCGGGGATGTCGATCCGCTTGATCACGAAGGTCGGGTTGCCGCACTCACCGCCCGCTGTGAACGTGGGGCCGCAGAAGAACCGTCCGCCCATCGCCGCTTCCAGGCGGGTGCTGATGGTTCCCTGGATCTCGTTCTGGACCTTGACGAGAAGGTCAGCGTCGCCGAACAGGTCGGCGACGGTGTGCCGCCTGGTCTCCTCCTGGAGGGCAGCCTCGATCTGCTGGCGCAGGGTGTCGGCCACCAGGCGATCCCAGCCCTTGTTGGTGTAGGCCTGATAGCGGAGGCCGAACTCCTCGTGGAAGTCTCGGAGCTTGTCGGTGTTCAGCCGGTAGTAGACGGCAACCTGATAGCTCACGTTCACACGGTCTGAGGTGGGTGCAACGACCGCGTCGGGGGTCGTGTCCTTGCCGTCCTTGGTCGGCTTGGGAGCCAGGATGTAGTTGAGCTGGTCGGCGGGGTAGAGGTAGAGAGAATCGAAGAAGCCGTTGAAGAAGAGGCCGTGGCCGGGTTCGACGATCTTTTGGAAGTGAACGCCTTCGATCGGGCCACCGCCGTAGCTGATGCCGATGCGGTCCTTGGGTGTGCGGGCGAACGCCGACTTGAGGAGCGGAAGGCCAGCGAACACCACCGCCGCCAGAACCACGAGTGAGATCCCCAGGATGGGGCGGCTGCGGCGCCGCGCTCCTGAGCCACCTGAACCCCCGGTCCGAGCCTTGCGCCTAGACGCCTTGGCCGAGACGTCGGCCTTGGAGATGGTGGGCGACGTCCCCAGGCGGGGTTCGTCGTCGTCTTCGGTCACATCGTCGCTGGAGGCGCCGGCATCGGGGGTTCGGCCCGTCTGCGCTGACGTTGGCGGCACGGTGTCGTCGATCGGCTCGGGCTCTTTGACAGGACGTGATCTGGGTGGGAGGTCGTCGTCTTCGAATGGAGTGAAAGGGATCGTCACGTAGGTGTCCTTTGTTCCGTATCAGAAGTCGAGTTCGCCGCCGAGGGCCTGGATTCGAGCAAAGCGCATGTATGAGGAAACGACGTCATCGGGGTCCCCGTCCTCGACGATCTGTCCTTGGTGCAGCCAAATGGCGGTGGTGGCCATCGACCGCAGAGCATTGAGACCGTGGCTCACCAAGACGATGGTCCGGCCGCTGCTGCAGATCTCGGCCATCTTCTTGGCCACCTTCTCCTGGAACTTGGAGTCGCCGCCAGCCAGGGCCTCGTCGATGAGGAGGACTTCGGGGTCCAAGTGGGCGACGACCGCGAATCCGAGGCGGGCCTTCATCCCCGACGAGTAGGCGTTGACCGGGAAGTCCACGTACTCGCCCAACTGGGCGAAGTGGGCGATGTCGTCGGTCATGTCATCGAGTTGGTCGGGGCTCAGGCCGATGGCCAGACCACCGAGCCTGATGTTCTCCCGTCCGGTGAGGCTGCCGTTCATGCCCACGCCGATGCTGAGAAGTGAGGAGATTCGGCCCCGGACCACCACTCGCCCCTGTTCGGGGGGTAGTACCCCAGCGATGCAGCGCAGCAGGGTCGATTTTCCGGCACCGTTTCGTCCGATGACACCCAGAACGTTGCCTCGGGGCACCTCGAAGGAGACATCTCGTAAGGCCGGGACGATCCTGTCGGTGTCCGGGCTGCGTCGAAGCAGGTCGTAGATGCCGCCCCACGTCGAACCAGCGTCGAGGTGGACGTGGTAGGACGTCGACAGGTTCTGCACCTCGATCGCGGGCAGATCGGGTCCTGTAGTCACTGGAGCCTCATGGCGAAGCCCCGTTCCCGGGACACGAAGAACCGAAATCCCAAGATGGGTAGCACCACGGCCCACACCATCGACTGGGCGATGTCCGTGGGCCGCGGAACCCCACCGCTCAGTGCGGTCTGGTAGGAGGTGAAGAGGGTGAAGAACGGGTTCAGGTGCAAAATCGCGGCCAGAACCGTGGGGAGCTTCTCCAACTGGGACGCCGGATAGATGACCGGGGTGACGAACATCAGGATACGGAGGATGTAGTCCAACAGGTTGGACATGTCCCTCACGTAGACGGTGAGGGTGGCGAAGAGGAGCATCAGCCCCACGATTATCGCGACCTGAAGGATGAACAGGAGGGGAAGGGTGAACAAGCCAACCCCGAACGCGCCCCCGAAGACGAGGTGGAACACGGCGTACACGCCCAACGTGGGCAACAACTCCAAGAACCCGCCGTACAGCATCGAGAACGGGAGGGTTGCCAGCGGGAAGGTCGAATTGAGCACCAGCCCTTTCGACCGTTGGATGGCCCGCCCTCCACGACCCAGACCGACCATGGTGAAGTTGAACAGGAACACCCCCGACACGACCATGAGGAAGTAGTCGGTGCTCCCGTTTCCTCTGATAGCGGTGAACAGGAACATGTAGATCAGGGCTTGGAAGAGCGGATCGAGGATGTGCCAGGCTTCGCCCAGAACGGTCCCGGCGTAGGGGCTCTTCATCTCCGCCTTGGCGTTCGCCACCATGAAGGCACGACGATCCCAGACATCGCGGATGTAGCCGCGAGGGTCGGGAAGCGAGTGGTCGTGCGGCTCGAAGACGTACTCGACGTCGCTGTACGGGCGCTCGCCGGCCGCGCTGGCGAAGTCTGTCACCCCGGAAGCCCGCTCCCTGTGGAGGTGCCTCCGGCCAGGTCGTTCTGTTCGGCCTGTTGGATCAGGGGGGCCAGCGCCACGTTGGTGGAAACGATGGAAACCGGCCGGGTCCGCCCGTTGGCCAGGGTCTCGGTGGCCTCCTGGACCATCAGGACCGCGGGCCTTTCGATGTCGTGGGCTCGGTGGTTCACGTCTCGCACGATCCCGAGGATCTCCCGTTGGGTGACCTCCATGCGGTCTGCTGCTGATGCCTGGGAGATCTGCCGGTTGGCCAGCGTTGCCCTGGCAACCAACGAAGCCAAGGCCTTGGCCCCCTCGTCGAGCCCGGCCCAGAACTCATCCATGGATTCCTGATCCCAAGGCGTGAGTCGAGCGCTGCGCGTGATGCGAAGGACGGCCTCCATCGCTTCCTCGACGTGTTCCTCGGGCACCGGCACCATCACGTAACCCATTGTGCGAACCGACTCCTTTGGTAACAGCGACCGGAAATGCTAGCGCGCGTTATCGATCGCCGATCAGCACACTGGATGGTGGATGGGAACTCCAGCCGCGGCCAATGCGTTGGTCAGCTCGCGGGCCCGCTGGGTGAAGGTGTGGGCCGCGGTGATGGTTGTCCGGGCCCGTTCGGCAAAGGCGTCTCGGTTCAGCGACAACGCACCGCGGACCAGGTCTGCCAGCTCACCGGGTGTCGAACAGGTTGGTACCAGGTCGCCGAGGTGTTCCCCGAGGCCGGGAATCGGGTCGGATATGACAGGTGTACCGCAGGCGAGGACGTCGAACAGGCGGTTGGACAGGAAGCCCCAGTGGCGCATGGTGTCCCAGTGGTCGTTGAGGACAACTCCGGCCGATGAGTAGAGCTCGGGGAGGGATTCGTTGTCGATGTGGTCGCAGACGATCAGTGACGGGTCTATTAGGTGGTCCCAACCGCTGCCGTAGATGGCGGGCCGAAGGCCGGCCGCCAGGGCGTGGGACACCATGGGCCGAAGGACATCCCTGGACTTCGCGACCACCACCACGTCGTGGTGACGATCCGGGTTGGTGGGTACCGGGCGGAAGCGCGCCGTGTCGGTGGCCTGGAGGAGCACGCCGACAGGAGTCGAGGTGAGGGTCGCCAGGTGATCGGCGTAGAGCTTCGAAGCGACCAGTACCAGGTCGGCTCGGTCGCACTCGGTGATCTGCAGGTCCTCGGGGTGGCTGATAACCCACAGCACCTGGTGGCGTCCCGGGGTGGGGGTCGAGCCAGCCAGGCCACGGACGACCACCTGAACGTCGGCACACAGGGCCCCGGGATCGTTCCGCTCTGATTGGGTGTGGACGGCGGCTCCGTATCCCGCCGATCGCAGGGCGCGGGACATGGCCTCGGCCAGGTGCCAATCACCCCATCGGTCGGCCACCTTGGGTGAGGGTGCAGCCACCGCGAACGTGAACGATGTCGGGGCATTGCGGTCGGTGGCTGCGCTTCGGCGCAGCGCCGGACCACATCGCTCGAGCAGATCGCACCAAACCGGAGCGGTCTCGTCGAAGGGGCGGCGCAATCCGCGTCGATCGGTTACGTCGCGGTGGTCGATACCGAGCGCAGCCGACGCCACGGTCACGGCCCGGGCCCTCCGGTTGAGCCTCGAACACAGGTCGACGGCACAGGCATCGGCGGAACCCCAGCGGTCGAAGCCACCGGCGGCGACCGCGGCCTGGCGATCCACCAACAACATTGCCCCGCCGGCCAGATCGACGGTGCGGTCGACAGCACGGGAGACGATGCTGCCGGCCAGGAGCGGGACCACCGATGGGGCGCCCGAGGTGTCGGTGAGCACTTCGAACCCGGCTGAGCGGATCAGGCAGTCGTGAGGCGTCGAATGAGCGAGGGCCCGTTGGGGGTGAACCATGACGCCGGTTGCCGCGGCCGCGTCGTTCTCGGTGAGGGACCCATACAGATGGTCCAGCCAGGTGGACGTGAGCGGCTCGACCTGGGCATCGACCAGGCAGATCAGTTCGATCTCGTCGTCGGCCTGAGACACAACCTCGGGCAGGTCCTCGATCTCGGACACGGTGACGGTGATCGAGCCGGAGGCGGTCGAACGACTGGCCACTGATGCCGCCCACGCCGGAGGCGATGCAACCCCGATGCACACCACCAGGACTGGCCGAAGGTCGAGGGGGGGCATGCGATTGGCTTGGGCCACCGCTTCGTCCAACGCCCGGCGTCGGGAGGGGATCACCGCCCTCGTGGGCAAGGCCGAAATCGTCAGCGCTGACCTCGAACCGGCGGCTTGGACCTCGGCGGCGACGGCCTTGGCTCGTCGGCGAATCCCCGCGGTGCGACGTTCGAGAGCCAGGACCGCTCGGACCCCGGTTCGGGACTTGATCTCAGCCAGGGCGCTCTCGTGGTGCTGGGCCCGTTCTCGCCAATAGGTGGCTCCGGCCCGTTCTGCTTCGAGTTGGCGTTGAAGGTTGGGAATGTCGCCTTCGCGGGCCTGACCGGCCTCGTGACCGCCGGTACCCGGTTCGGTGGCGCTCATCGGGCCTCGACCATCGTTCGGTACAGATCCTCGGTCCGCTTCACCGAGGTCTTGATCGAGAGCTGATCGCCGGTGGCCAGCGCCGCCCGGGCGTGGGTGGCGCGTTCTTCGGTGTTGCGGGCCTCGGAGATGAGGGCGTTGGCCAGGGCGTCCACCGACCCGATGTCGACCAAGAGGCCTTGATCGCCGTCGGTGATCAGCTCAGGAATGCCTCCAGCTCGTGTCGACACCACCGGCAGACCCAGAGCCAGTGCTTCCATTAGGGCGACGGGCAGGCCTTCGTGATGCGATGCGAGGCAGAACAGGTCCAGCCCGGACATCACCCGCACGGCATCGGCCCGGTGACCGAGGAACCTGAATCGGTCACCTAGGCCCAGGTCGAGGTGCAGGGCCTCCAGCTCGCCCTGTTGGGGCCCTCGTCCCGCGGCCACGAACCGGGCGTTGGGCACGGCATCGATCACGTGTCTTGCCGCTCTCAGGAGGTCGGGATAGCCCTTCTGCGCTCGCAGGTTCGCCACGGTGCCGATCAGGACCTCGTCATCGGAGACTCCCAGTTCTGTGCGTATCCCGGTCCGGTCGGCGTGAGAGCGGACGTCGTCGAGGTCGACACCCGCTCTCACCACCTCGACACCCGGTCGGTAGGTCTCTGGGAGCGACTCGAGCACAGCGGTGGACACTGCTAGGTGGGCGTCGTCGAGTTTGAAGGTGATCCGCTCGGCCAGTCTGGTCAGGGGGTGGTGGCTGTCCCAGACGTTGTGCTCGGTGGTCACCAGCGATGGTCGACGGTGGCGGGGAATCGTCCGCGAGACGATCCTGGCCGCGGTGGCCGGGACCGGTGAATGGGAATGGGTCACGTCCACTTCGGCTAGGGCGCGACGCAAACGCCAAAGCCAGCGGGGGTCGACCATAGAACCTGGTGCCAGGCATGTGACCTTCACCCCCTCGGCGGTCAGCTCATCGACGAGTTGGTCGTGGCGGGAGCTCAGGTAGGCGATCTCGGAGGTGATGGCGGGGTACCGGTGGCGGGCGCCGGTCAGTAGGAGCGTCTCGGCTCCGCCTCGGTCGAGCCCCTTGACCAGGTCGAGGACGCGCACGGGCCGCTCCTGGCCATTGACAGGTGCGCAGTCGGGAGTGGACACGGCACGCGAGTATGACCCGCTCCGATGGTCCGGGTGCGCGTGACAGACTCCCGGCCGTGCGGATCCTCCACCTCGTCGGCCGCAGTCACCATCGTGGTGCCGAGTTGGTGGCGTTGGAGTTGGCTCGAGAGCTGGAGCGGTTCGGCCACTCCAGCTCCTTTTGGGCAGTCGGTCCGGGTCACGAGGGAGGAACCGTTGCCGACCTGCCGGTACTGACCGGAGCGGTTCGTCAGTCCCCGCTGGCGATTGCCCTGGCGGCGGCCCGGTTGCGTCGTGCTGTCGGTGTTACCGATGCCGACGTGATCCTGGCCCACGGCGGCTCAGCGTTGCAGGTGGCGGTGTTGGGCGGTCGGAGGCGTCCGGTGGTCAACCAGCTCATAATGGGGATGCCGGTGGCAGAGCGGGGCCGGTGTTGGCGCTGGTGGTGGCGATTGGTGTTCGGGCGTACCGATGCGATCATCTCGCTGACACCTGAGTTGACGGCTGAGGTGAGGGCGTTGGCCTTCGAAGGACCGGTCGAACTGATTCCCAACTCTCGTAGCTCGGTTCGCTTCGACACCATCGACCGAGAACTCGAGGCCGGTCGTCTGCGGTCGCGCCTGGGTTTGCCGTCCGATGCCGTGCTCGTCGGCTTCGTGGGTCACTTCGTAGACCAGAAACGTCCCGACGTGGCCGTGGAGGTGGTGGCCGCACTGGCCGAGCGGGGCGTGGAGGTTCACCTGGTTATGGCGGGGGAAGGGCCACGGTCGGGTGCCGTCAAGCTCCAGGTCGGCAAGGCCGGTCTGGCGGAACGGGTTCACCTCTTGGGTCATGTGTCAGAGGTGGAGCAGGTCCTAGGTGGGATCGATCTGTTGATCCTCACCAGCGACGGGGAGGGAATGCCGGGGGTGGCGATCGAGGCTCAGATGGCTGGATGCCCGGTGGTCTCCTTCCCGGTAGGCGGGGTGGCCGCGGTGGTGGCCAACGGTGAGACCGGGCTGGTCCTCGCATCACACGAGGTGACCGCCATGGCCGACGCGGTGTCGGGTTTGCTGGCCGATCGTGAGCGCCTTGACGGCATGGGCCGGGCTGCACGTCTACGCGCGGCCCGGTTCTCGATGGCGGTGGCAGGCGAGCGTTACCGCGGCGTCCTGGAAGCGGTTGTAGACGGTCCCGGGTGAATTGTTCTAGTGGTTACTAGATATGATCCCGCCATGAGTCAATGTCGACCCACAACCACGCCCACCCGGGATCTCGACACTCCCGAGGAGGTGGCCGAGATGGTTCGCCGCTTCTACCAGGACGTGGCTCAGGACCCGCTTCTCGGCCCGATCTTCATCGATGTCGCCCAGGTCGACTGGAACGAACATCTGCCCAAGCTCGCTGCCTTTTGGAATCGCGTGCTCCTAGGGATTCCCGGGTTCACGGGTAACCCGATGCGCGCCCACGTCGAGACCCACGAGCAGGTGCCGTTCACACCCGCGCACTTCGATCGATGGCTCACGCTCTTCCACGACACCGTCGGCGGTGGCTGGACCGGTCCCATGGCGGACCAGGCCATGGCCCTGGCCCGCAACGTGGCCCGAGTGCACAGCCAACACCTGACCGGTCGGCCCTTCGAGTGGCAGCCGGATGCAGAGGCCGGCGACCCGGCTTGCTGGTCGGGCTTGGTGTGGGCCGACTGAACGAATCCGCTACGTCCCCGACGTCGCAGTTGCGTCTCCGACATGGCACCTGAGGCGGCACTCGGCTCGTTTCGGTTCGTGGGCTTCCAGTGAGGTCACCTCGAGCCCTCCCACCGCTTCGGCCACGCCACGGGCTAGCCCGAGGTGTAGGCCACACACCGTGTCGGCGTCGGCCGGAACCACGGACTCGAACGGGCAGTTCATGAGGGTCACCGTGGCTTCGGACCCATTGCGCTCGACGGTTGGAGAGAAGCCCTGGCGGGCCATCTCCTCGCTGAATGCGGTCATGGGGTCTGGGTGGCTAGACCTGTTGGAGCTTCCAGTTCGGAGCCCGGCTCGTCGACCTACTTCCTCAGGGCTGTCGCCGCTCCGCACCACCTCGGCGAGAAGGATGGCCAGCCGCTCGTAAGGGCCGGTGACGCCCCACCTGCTGTCTGCATTCGGGTTCTCCCGGTAGAGCAACCGTGGGCGTCCCCGTCCGGTAGGCGGCGCCGTCCTCTCCAGTAGCAGCCCCGCCTCGACCAGCCGGGCCAAGTGCTGGCGGATGGCGTTGTGGTTGAGGCCCAGGTGATCGGTCAACTCGGCTACACCCACAGGAACGGGCGAGTCGGCGACGTATCGGAAAATGGAGTGCCGTGTTGGATCGCCGAGCGCTCGGGCCTGGTCCTGCAACGACGGTTCTGGCATGGCGATTCCTTAAGGTCAGGTGTGGGTCTGCGGGTAATGGGCGAGGGTCTGAGGTGGAGGGGTCCCGAGTGCGAGGGTGACCAGCGCCTTTATATCTGGTAGATACCAGAAGTATGACCGATCATGGTGTTGCAGGTGACCAGTGGCAGGAGACCCCGGGGATGGGACGGGCTGTCGCGTTGGGCGCGGCCATCGGCATCGTCCTGTCGTTCATAGCCACCACGGCTGGCATGGTCGCGGCCGGTGCCGAGGTGGGTTCGGCTGTAGGTCTCGGACTTTTCGTCGGGTTCTGGGGTGGCGTCGGGTTCGGCACGATGGTGGCGGGGGTCACCTGGGTGTCGAATCACGAGGAGCACTGACCCGTTCCGCCAGCTCTTCGTTGGTGGGCCACCAGGGACTCGAACCCTGAACCAGCGGATTAAAAGTCCGATGCTCTGCCAATTGAGCTAGTGGCCCCGGGGTCCGGGTCCCGGGCCGTGGTTGACGGCGTCTGTCCGGGGCGTGCGGGGTCAGTAAACCTAATGGGGATCCACTAGGTCCAGCTACGGCTGGCCTGCACAGCTGGTGTTCAGAACGATTCGTCCCCGGTGAACAGGTCCGACAGGTCGGCTCCGAAGCGCCGTAGCTCGTCTCGGTGTAGCACCGACAAGGCGCGGAGCTTCTCTGCTCCAATCGCGGTGAGGGACACGTGCTGTCTGCGGTGATCGCTCGGGTCGACGTGCAGGTCTACCAATCCGGCGGCTTGAGCCCGTCGGGCCAGTTCCCCAGCGGAGTGAAGACGAAGCTGGAGGGCTTCGGCCAGGTTGGTGAGGGTGGGGTCTTGTGGGTGGGGCCAGCCTCGCACGGCCAGCATCAACTGGTGTTGGGCCGGGGTGATGCCCTCGAAACGGGCCGCTTCCTCGGAGAAGCGAAGGAACACCCGCAGGCCGTGGCGGAAGCGCGCCAGTCTTTGGTAGTCCTTGTCGGTCAGTTCATCGTCGGGCCGGGCGTTCATGTCGTGGACAGGTCTACCCGGGGTCGTTGAGATTCGATCACCGCGTCTCGGTTGGTCAACACCAGGGCGAGGGTGGCGGCGATCAGCGCAGTGGGGGCCAGGGTCAGGCCCGCCATCTGGGTGACGACCAGGGTCGAGCCCAGGGGGGTTTTGGTGACCCCGACGCAGAGGCCGACGGCCAGGCCCACCATCACCACCGTCACGTTTGCCGATGGCACCAGCTCGCCGATCAGTTGACCTCCGGCGATTCCGATGAAGAACAGAGGGATGATGAAACCGCCCTTCCACTGGGCGGTGAGGGTCACGAGCACTCCGGCCAGCTTGGCCACCATTGCTACGGCCAGAGCACCGGCGGTGAGGCCTCCGGCCACGATCTCCTCCACCTGGAACTCGCCGTTGGTGAGCGCGAAGGGCGACCACCAGGCCAAGGCGCCGAGGGCAGCACCGCCGAGCGCCGGCAACCAGATCGGAGAAATCCCCGAGGTGACGCGTTTCGCCATGTTCACCAGGCGGCCGAAGGTCAGGGCGCCGACGCCGCCGAGCAGGCCACAGACGATTCCCCACCCGAGGTCGGCACCGCCCAGGTTTCCTACCGGGGGAAGGGTCCACACCGGGCGGAGCCCGAGTCCAGATGCGGCGAAGTAGACGGCGTGGCCGGCCAAGGCCCCGATGATGGCGGGCACCAGGGCCTCGTAGTACTGGAGACCCCGTCGGTGGAGGATCTCCAGGGCGAACAGCGCGGCACCCAGCGGAGCTCCGAACAACACGCTGAACCCGGCGGCCATGCCGGTGATGGTGAGCACCCGCACGTCGGCCGGATCCAGTCCGTACTTTCCGGCGACCCAGGACCCGAGGGTGCCGTTGGTCTGCACGAGCGGGGCCTCGGGGCCCATGGTTCCGCCTGCGCCGACGCACAAGAGCGAGGTGGGTATCACCGATCGGACCATCCGGGTGTCCTCGGCACCTCCGAGTACGTGGATGTTGTCGACGAGCAGTTCGACGTTGCCGCTGGGGCCCAGGACCTTCGTCAGCACGGTGATGGCAGCGCCGACCACGACCAGGATCAACCCTTGATGCCAGCTCGGACGATCACCGGGTCCGATCAGTTCGGTGACGAGGTGGAGGGCGGCGAGGTAAGCGGCGCCGATGAGCCCACCGCCTAGGCCGACAACGATCACCGGGATCGAAAGACCCGCGCTCAGTTCGGGGGAGACCAGACGTTGGCGCAACCTGTTGGTTCTCCATCGGAGGTCTGACGGGGTCTTGTCCTGGGCAACCACAAATACATCGTATTGCGATCTAATTACCAGCCCCAAACCGCCAACATCCACCGATTTCCTGTGGGACCATCGCGGTCCCCGCCGGCGCCCCGCCCGGACCGAGTCAGGGACCACGATCGGAGCCACATGGCATCACCCGGACCTGAGCCGACCTCGACCGAATCAGGTCCCCGGTTGGCGCCCACCACTGCAGACCAACGCGACCCCGAGACCAACACGCTGATCGACTCGCTGGGTGGGCTCAACATTTT
>WBZX01000963.1_pt1 | contig 23369 bp, 24 predicted proteins | sample 5204211 | NCBI WGS metagenome assembly WBZX01 (sample SAMN12344362, study PRJNA552823) | activated sludge metagenome | biome: Activated sludge suspended growth; feature: Nitrification reactor; material: Wastewater; isolation source: activated sludge from nitrification reactor of wastewater... | reverse complement strand
CTCGGCCATGGTGCGAGCGCTGGAGAAGCTGGCGTCGTTCGAGATCGGCGGCTGAAGGGCTCGGTCGCTGGGGCTGCCGCTGGCGGTCTCGGTCTGTGCGTTCTCTGCCAGGGCCTTGCTGGCGCTCCGCAGCCCGGGCCTCGCTGGCGCTTCGAGGTGCGTGCCTGCATCGGGGCGGCCCGGGCGTGGGCGGCCGGGGCCGGGCGCGCAACGTCGGCGGTCGCCGCTGCGCGGCGACTGCCCTGCGGTGCTCGGTCCTGCGGCCCCGTGGCCGAACTCGCTTCGCTCACTGCGTTCGCTGCGCTCGGACAGCGTCCACGAGTCAGTTCACGAAGCGCGCTGCGCGCGCGGCCGCAAGCCCTGCGCTCCTCGGCGCCGCCCACCGCGCCGCGCTACTCCGGACCTGCGTGACGCACCTCCCGCGACGCACCCCCCGTGCCCCAAGTCGCACCCACCATCCGCAGTCCTTCCCTGGAAGCACGCGCATAACATCGGCCTCACGATGTCTCCACTGCCCGATCCCACGCCCGCAACGCTCGCCGCCTGGATGGCCGCAGAGCCCGCCGTGCTGGTGACGGTGCAGCGCACGCAGGGATCGGTGCCGCGCGACGAGGGCACGTGGATGGCGGTGTTCGCCGACCGTCTGCTCGGCACCATCGGCGGTGGACACGTGGAGCACGAGGCGGTGGCGCTGGCACGCGCGGGGCTGGCGGGCGGCGAGCTGCCGGCCGATCGTCGCTACGCCCTCGGGCCGTCGCTCGGGCAGTGCTGCGGCGGCGTGATGCACCTGGGTTTCGAGCGCCTGGCGGCCGGGCAGGGTGCCGCCGTGCAGGCGCGCCTGGTCGCGGCACAGGACGCGCGGCGCCTGCCGGTGGCCCTGTTCGGTGGCGGGCACGTGGGGCGGGCCATCGTGCGTGCGCTGCAGCCGCTGCCGGTGCGCATGCGGTGGGTGGACAGCCGCGACGAGATCTTTCCGCCCGACCTGCCGCCGCATGTGGTGGCCGAGCATTCCGCGCCGGTGGAAGCCGCCGTGGCGGACCTGGCATCCGGCTCGCGCGTGCTGGTGATGAGCTTTTCCCACGCCGAGGACTTGGAAATCGTCGCTGCGTGCCTGCGTCGCCTGCGCGAGCGCGACGACCTGCCCTTCGTGGGCCTGATCGGCAGCCGCAGCAAGTGGGCCACGTTCCGGCACCGGCTCGAAGCGCGCGGCTTCGCGGCCGACGAGATCGCGCGCGTCACCTGCCCCATCGGCGTGCCCGGCGTGATGGGCAAGGAGCCCGAGGTGATCGCCGCGGCCGTGGCCGCGCAGCTGATGCAGCTGCGCTGAGCGCCGCGAGCAGGCTTGTCGACACTCGGGCGCCGCGGTGGTGCCGCGCCGCGAGGTCCACGCGACTCAGGCGTCTCGGCGATGCCGCGAAGCCTGGGGCGACAGCGCGTTGGGGAAGTACAGCGCCGTCAGGCTCTTGCTGTGCACCGGGCTGGCCTGCACCGGCTCGCCGGTCTCGGCGAACTGGCGCCAGTCGCGCACCCAGTGGATGGCGTCGCAGGCTTCCAGCATGCCCATCGTTTCGCGGTCGCCTACCAGCACGCCCTGCACGTGCAGGCCGAACTGCTCGCGCGCGGCGTCGAGCCGGTCGAGCGTGGCGCGTACGCAGCCGAACTCGCCATCGCTGACGATCAGCAGGTCGGCGCCGTGCCAGCCGGCGTCATGCACCCGCGCCACCGCGCGCTCGATCGGCGTCTGCACGTCGGTGCCTCCGTCGAAGGCCTGCGACATCAGCGCCAGCGCCGCGGCCAGGCCCTGCGCGCCGTCGGCCAGGTCGTGTTCCACCACCTCGCCGGGGCCGCCGAAGGCCACCACACGGCAGCCGCGGCCTGCCGCGTGGGCCGCGCGCATCGCGGCGATCGCCACCGCCTTGGCCACGTGTTCCGGTGCGCCGGCCATCGAGCCCGACGTGTCCAGGCACAGCACGAACGGGCCCCGCTGCTGGGCCTGCGCGCCGGTGAGCGGCGGCGGGGCGTCCGGGCGTCCCCGCGGGTCGGGGCGATGGTCCACCACGCGCGCGGTGGTGTCGTGTGCCAGCAGCCGGCCCTCGGCGCGGCGCGCGCGCCACAGGCGCCCCAACACCGGATGGCGCAGCCACAGCGCCTCGCTCGGCAGCATGTGCTCGATCCGCGAGTCCAGTCGGATGCCGGTGATCTCGCCCGGCGCGCCGGGCAGGTCGGTGGCCACTGCGCGCACCGGCTGTCGCCGCACAGTCGCCGGGGCCGGGTCGCCGGCCGAAGGCCGCGCTGCGCCGCCGGGCTCGCGGCGGCCCAGGCGGTCGATCAGCGCCACCACGTCGGGCAGGCGCGCCAGGCGGTCGGCCGCGCGCCGCGCCTGCTGCCAGCCGCGCTGGCGCAGCTGGCCGCGCAACTCGGCCCAGGTCAGGTGCGAGCCGCCCGCCAGGTCGCGCAGCAGCGCCAGGTCGGGCTCGAGCGCCTGCGTCTCCAGCGTCCACTCGGCGCGGAATGCCTGCGCCGCCTGCGCGATGGCCTGCGCGCGCGTCAGCCGCGGCTGCAGGTCCGCCAGGCGGTCCAGGTGCCAGAGCATCGTGCGCAGCACCTGCTCGCCCAGCGCGTCGATGCAGCGTGCCAGCGCCGGCAGGCGCAGTTCGGCCACGGCCTCGCGCAGCGGCGCGCTGGCGACCGCGTCGTCGAAGTCGGCCTGAGCGTGCGGCAACTCGCCCGCGTGGAGCGCGGCCAGCCACGCCTGCGCATGTGTCAGTCGCGCCTCCCGCGTGCCCACCGCTGCCGTGAGCACCGGCAGCCACGTGCCGCGGGGCAGCGCGGCCAAGCGGTGGTAGGGCGCGTCGAGCGCGCTTGACGCGTCGCGCGCACCTGAAGCCGTGACCGGCGGGACGCCGGACGCGTCAGGCGCAGTGGACGTGTTCACGGCGCGGCGAACTGCGTTGCGCTCATGGCGCAGTGAGGGGCCGGCCGCTCACGGTGCGGGGGCGGTTTCGGGCGCGTCCAGCGCCACGGGCGCGGGCGGCTGCGCCAACGCGGCGGCGCTGTCGCAGGGCAGTGCGGCGAAGCCGGCGCGGTTATCGGCCAGGCGCGCGGCCATGGCGTCCAGCCATTGCAGCGCACGCAAATGCGAGTCGGCCACGCGCGCCGCCAGCGACGGCGGCAGCCACACGCGCGCGGCCAGGGCCTGGGACTGCGCATCGGCCCGCTGCGAGATGCGCTTGCGTGCGTCGGCCACCTGGGCCTGCACCTGCGCCACCTGGGCCACGCGCGCTGCGATGTGCACGGGGCTCCAGTGGCGCGCGAGCCGCTCTTCCAGCCGCGTCGACACGATGCGCGCCATGCCGCCGTCGGCGTTGACCGTGGCGCCCATCGCGCGCGCCAGCGCCAGCTTGCCTGCACCATCGTCGCCTTCGTCGCCTGGCATCTGCCGTTCCAGCGACAACTGCTGCTCGAACGCCTGCACGGCGCGCTCGAGCCAGGGCGCCTGAGCGGGCGGCAGAGCAAACACGGCGTCGTCCACCCAGGCCTGCAGCGCAGGCACGGCCTCGGGCCGCGCGGCGGCCACGTAGGGCGCAAGCCAGAGGTCCAGCGCGTCGAGCGTGCTGCGGCCCTCGGCGGCCGCGGCAGTGCGCGCCAGCGCGACCACCTGACGCCAGCGCCTGTCCGACAGCGCTGGCTCCCCCAGCGCGGCCAGGTGCCCGCGCAATGCCGCGCAGCCTGCGACGAAGTCGTCGCCGAGCGACACGCCACGCGCCGCGTGCGCGATGGCGGCGCGCTCCGCAGGCTGCAGCGCGCAAGCGGCCGTGGAGTGGGCCGCCGCGTCGGTGTCCAGCGCCAGCAGCGCGGCAAAGCGCTCGTCGCCCACCGGCCCCACGGGCACGCGCACCAGGAAGCGGTCGAAGAACGCCTGCAGCGCGTCGTCCACCGGCACCTCGTTGCTGGCCGCCACCACGGCCACCAGCGGCGTGCGCAGGCGGCCGGTGCCGTTGTCGAACTCGCGCTCGTTGAGCAGCGTGAGCAGCGCATTGAGGATGGCCGAGTTGGCCTTGAACACTTCGTCCAGGAAGGCGATGCCCGCGGTGGGCAGGAAGCCGTCGATCAGGCGCTCGTAGCGGTCGTCTTCGAGCGCCTTGAGCGACAGCGGGCCGAACAGCTCCTCCGGCGTCGAGAAGCGGGTGAGCAGACGCTCGAAGTAGCGCGTGTCGGCGAGGGCCTGGTGCAGCCTCCGCGCCAGCGCGCTCTTGGCCGTGCCCGGCGGGCCGATCAGCAGCACATGCTCGCCGGACAGCGCCGCCAGCAGCGCCAGCCGCACCGCGGCGTCGCGCTCGAGCAGCCCGTGTTCCAGCGCCGCAAGCAGCGCTCGCAGGCGGGCGGGGGAGGGCACGAGGGGGTGCGCCATGGTGGCATTGTGGTGCACGGGACGAGCCGTGGGCCCGGGGCTGCGGCAGGCCAGGGAGTCAGTCCGGGCGGGAGATGCCGGTGGACGGCGTGGTCAACCCCTGGTGTGGAGAACCTGGCAGCGGCAGCACCCCGCCGTGCAGGCACGGAAGGAGCGATGCTTTTCGCTGCCGGCTCGATGTGTGTTGCAAACACCTGAGGCAGCGTGGAAACTGCCTGGGCGTCGAAGGTGCGGGCAGGTGGCCGGTTCAACTTGTCCCGAGCACGCGCGGCGCGAGTCCGGAGCCAGCATGTACGAGCCACGCAAGCATCAGCCGATCCCGAAGCATGCCTTCGTCGCACGCCTGCTGCGGCACGTGGGCGCCGCATTGGCCCTGCTTGCCCTGTCGCTTCTGGCGGGCATGTTCGGATACGCCCATTTCGAGCACCTGGCCCCTGTCGATGCCTTCCTCAATTCGGCCATGCTGCTTGGCGGCATGGGTCCGGTCAACCTCCCGACGACAACGGGAGGCAAGCTTTTCGCGGGTGGCTTTGCGCTCTACGCAGGCTTGATCTTCATCATCAGCACCGCATTGATCCTGACACCCATCGCCCATCGGGTTCTTCACCAATTCCACTGGGACTCCGAGCTCTGAGTCTCGGCCCGCCATGCGCCCATTGAAAGCGCTCTCCGTCGTCTGCTTTGGCGCCATGCTCTGCGCATGTGCCGCGCCGGTGTTCGACGTCGGAAGAAGCGAGACCGTGCTGCCATTGAGCCGGGCCTGGGTGGAAGGCAGGATCGTCGAGTACGTGACGACGGACATCTCCGATCTCGCGATGGCGCAGATGATGGGCGCCAATCACGTCCCCGGCCTGGCTGCCGCGCTCAGGCTGCCGCCTGGAAGTTCCATCGTCCAGCGGGTCTACAAGTTCCCCGCAGAAGAGCAGATCAGCATCTTCCAGTCGGCCCCGCGTCCGGTCGGTGCCGGCAACCAGGACAGGAACTACAGCCCCCTGTGGAGGGTCGTGCTCGTCCGTTGGACCCAGCCCGCCGAGAGGCGGGACCTGAAGTCCGAGGAGGAGCTTCTGGCGGCGCAGGACAAGAAGCAGGTCGAGCTGGAAGTGACCGACATCGTCGTCAACTGCCCCGTCACCCGCGCAGGCATCGGGCAGGCGCTGAGGGGCGTGCGCTGACGTCCGCCGCCTGCCCGGCTCGTAACCGCGGATCCTCGAGCTCCACGCATGTCAAGCGTCCGGCCCGGTGAACACCCGAGAACGTCGCTGCTGGTCGGCGTGCTGTCGACGGACGCGTTCGCGGACTGCTACGTGACGGAAGTCGAAGGCGCTGTGTCCCAGCAGGCTTATATCGAGGCGTTCTACACGAGCCCTCTGTTCAAGGTGGAGCGAACCCTCCTCAAGTGGCTGCTGGGCAAGCCGTCGACCGATGATCAGGTCCGTCAACTGGCTGCGGGCACCGTGGAGACGTTTGCGGCCTGGCGCGTCGAGAGCAGGACCGCGGAGCAACTGCTGCTGGCTGACTTCTCCGGCCGCACGAGGTCGTGGCTCATGGTGGAGCCGGTGCAGACGTCCTCCACCTCCCGCGGCACGAGGCTGTATTTCGGTTCGGGCGTGGGCCCGCGCGAACGGGCGGGCGGCGGCCCGGGCAGGATGGGCTTCGCCTTCCATGCGCTGCTCGGCTTCCACAGGCTCTACTCGCGGATGCTGTTGAGTGCCGCGCGCGCCGCGTTGGCTCGAAAGGCGGGCCGAACGTGAAACAGCCGCCCGCACCGCTGCGCATCACGGACTTCGACCCGGGCGTGACCGATGTGCTCGTGCCCCTGTGGCGCGAGAGCTTCGAGTTCGGTGTCGGCATCAGGGATCCGCACTCGATCGAAGAGCAGACAGCCTTCTTCCGTTCGGAGATCGTGCCGAAGAACCGGGTGCGCCTGGCCTGGTCTCAGGATGAATTGGTGGGCTTCATGGCGTCCACGCCCGAGACCGTCACGCTGCTGCACGTCAAGGTCTCGCACATCGGCCGGGGCATCGGCACGCAGTTGCTGCGCCTGGCGCAGGACGAGTCCTCGGGCACCTTGTGGCTCTTCACGTTCAGGCAGAACGAGAGAGCGTGCCGCTTCTACGAGGGCCACGGGTTCAAGGTGGTGGCGCGCGGGTTCGAACCCACCTGGCAGCTCGAGGACGTGAAGTACGCCTGGTCACGGCAGGCCGAACTCACCGCTCAAGCCCTGTAGCCCCTGGAGCAGCGCTCCGACATCCGCTTCAGGGTGATGCCGGCCGCGGTGTCGCCTGATGAGGCGCAAACCCGGGCCCGAGGGCAGGCCTACGATCCGGCTGCGGGGTGCGTCGCGCCCTGAGTCGTCGTCCCGTATCGGCCACGCGTCGCGTGCGCCCTCACCCTGGGAGCCCACATGAAGTCCGTTCTTCGTCTGTCCGTGGCCCTGGCGCTTGCCGGCGCCGCGCTCGCATCGCCTGCGCAGGACGCCACGTTCACCAGCCGGTCCCTCACCACCGAGACGGCGCTTGCGGCCGCCAACGCCGCCTTGCAGAGCTGCCGCAAGCAGGGCTATCAGGTGGCGGTGGCGGTGGTCGACCGCGCCGGCCTGGTGCAGGCGCTGCTGCGCGACCGTTTCGCCGGCGCGCACACGGTGGACGTGGCCGCCAACAAGGCCTGGACGGCGGCGAGCTTCCGCACGCCGACGACGGACCTGGCCCGCGAAACGCAACCCGGCATGCCGATGAGCGGCATCAGGGCATTGCCACGCGTCATCGCCGCAGGCGGCGGACTGGTGATCGAAGCAGGGGGCAGCACGCTGGGCGCCATCGGGGTGTCCGGCGCGCCGGGCGGTGACGCCGACGACGCCTGCGCCAAGGCCGGCATCGCGGCCATCCGCGACAGCATCGAGTTCTAGGCCGCGACCTACAGCTGCCGGTTGCGCGCCAGCGGCGGGTTGCGCGCGAAGTAGCGCCGGATGCCCGACAGCAGTGCGTCCACCAGCTTGGCGCGGTAGGCCGCGTCGCGCAGCTTGGACTCCTCTTCCGGGTTGGAGATGAACGCGGTCTCCACCAGGATGCTCGGGATGTCCGGCGCCTTGAGCACCGCGAACCCGGCCTGCTCGACGCGCGGCTTGTGCAGGCGTCCGACGCGGCCGATCTGGCCCAGCACCTCGCCGCCGATGCGCAGGCTGTCCTTGATCTGCGCGGTGGTGCTCATGTCCAGCAGCGTGCGCAGCACCTGCGCGTCGCGGCTGACCTTCAGGTTGACGCCGCCCACCGCGTCGGCCGCGTTCTCCTTGTCGGCCAGCCAGCGCGCCGCGGTGCTGGTGGCGCCGCGGTCGGACAGAGCGAACACGCTGGCGCCGCGCGCGGCGCGGTTGGTGAACGCATCGGCGTGGATCGACACGAACAGATCGGCCTGCACGCGGCGTGCCTTGCGCACGCGCTCGGCCAGTGGCACGAAGTAGTCCGCGTCGCGAGTCAGGAACGCGCGCATGTTCGGCTGCGCATTGAGGCGGTCGCGCAGGGCCAGGGCCACCGACAGCACGACGTCCTTCTCGCGCAGCCCCGTGGGACCGACAGCGCCCGGGTCCTCGCCGCCGTGGCCGGGGTCCAGCGCCACGATGACCAGCCGGTCCACCTTGCGCTGCAGTTCCGCGGTGGGCGGGCGCGGCACCGGGGTCTGGCCGGCGGGCTCGGGGGTCGACGCCGGCGCGGCAGCGGCCAGGGGCGGCGCGGCGGGCCGCGACGGCGGCAACGAAGGCAGGGGCGAGGGCGGAGCGTCGACCTTGCCGATGAACTCGCCCAGTGCGTCGCGCACCGCGCCCGCGGCCTGGGCCTCGGCACGCTCCTTCTCGCGAATCAGCTCCAGCAGCGGGTCGCGTGCCTGGGTCGGGTACAGGTCGAACACCAGCCGATGCTGGTACGGCGCGACGGGCACCAGGGTGAACACCTGCGGCGCCACCGTCTGTTTCAGGTCGATCACCAGGCGCACCACGCGCGGCTGGTTCTGGCCCACGCGCACGCCGGCGATGAACGGGTCGTCGCCGCGCACCTTGCCGACCAGATCGCGCAGCTGCGGGCTCAGTTCGAGGCCGTCCACGTCGATCACCAGCCGGTCCGGCCCGGCGAACAGCGAGTGCTTCGCGGCCAGCGCGGCGTCGGACTCGATGGTCACGCGCGTGTAGTCGGCCGCCGGCCACACGCGCACGGCGACGATCTCTGCGCCCCAGGCGATCTGCGGCGCCTTGAGCAGCAGCACCAGGCTGCCGGCGCGCAGCACGCGGCGTCGGGTGGGGCGCGGCGGCGTACCCGTCATGCGGCCAGCAGCTCCACGCCGTGCGGCGTCATCGCCTGCAGCGTGACCCGGCGCGCGTCGTCGTGCACCGGGTCGGGCTCGATGGAAAGGCGCAGGTCGGGCACCGGCAACGCGGGCGCCGCCTTGTCGGGCCATTCGGCAAGCTTCAGGCCCGGCGCCGCGAACACGTCACGGAAGCCCGCGTCGTCCCATTCGCGCGCGTCGCCGAAGCGGTAGAAGTCGAAGTGCGACACGGCATGCCCCTGCACGTCGTAGGGTTCCAGCACGGCGAAGGTGGGGCTCTTGACGCGGCCGGCCACGCCGAGCGCGCGCAGCAGGTGGCGCACGAAGGTGGTCTTGCCGGCGCCCAGCGGGCCGTCGAGCGCGACGAAGGTGGTCGGCCACAACGCGGGCGCGGCAGCCAGGCGGGCCGCGAAGGCGGCGCAAGCCGGCTCGTCGGGCCAGGTGAGGGTGCGGGTTTCTAGAATCGCGGGATGCTGCGCCAGGGACATGCTTCGATCGATGGTGCGCCGCTGCTTGAACGCATGCGCACCTGGGCGAAGGAGCTGGGATTTTCCCAGATCGCGGTCGGCCCCGTGGATCTGTCGGACGCGGAGCCCGGGCTCGCGGCCTGGCTGGACGCCGGCTTCCATGGGTCCATGGCCTACATGCAGCGCCACGGCATGACGCGCGCGCGCCCGGCCGAGCTGGTGCCGGGCACGGTCAGCGTGGTCAGCGTGCGCATGGACTACCTGCCGCGCGAGGCGCCGGACGAGTGGCAGGCCGCCGAGTGGCAGCGCCTGGCCGACCCGCAGTCGGCCACGGTGTCGGTCTATGCCCGGGGGCGCGACTATCACAAGGTGCTGCGCGCGCGCCTTCAGGCGCTGGCCGATCGCATCGCCGCCGAGGTGGGGCCCTTCGGGCATCGCGTGTTCACCGACTCGGCCCCGGTGCTGGAGGTGGAGCTGGCCACGCGCGCCGGCCTGGGCTGGCGCGGCAAGCACACCCTGGCCTTGTCGCGCGACGCGGGCTCGGCGTTCTTTCTGGGCGAGCTGTTCGTGGACCTGGCGCTGCCCGCGGACGCGCCGACGGCAGCGCATTGCGGCACCTGCAGCGCCTGCATCGACGTCTGCCCCACGCGTGCCATCGTGGCGCCGTACCGGCTGGACGCGCGGCGCTGCATCTCCTACCTGACCATCGAACACGCAGGCCCGATCCCGGTGCCGCTGCGCCACGCCATGGGCAACCGCATCTACGGCTGCGACGACTGCCAGCTCGCCTGCCCCTGGAACAAGTACGCGCAGCGCAGCACCGTGCCCGACTTCGATGCTCGCAACGGCCTCGACGGGGCCACCCTGCTGACACTGTGGGCATGGACCGAGGCGCAGTTCCTGCAGCGCACCGAGGGCAGCGCCATCCGGCGCATCGGCTACGAGCGCTGGCGGCGCAACCTCGCGGTGGGCCTGGGCAACGCGCTGCATGCCACCGGCGACGCTGCTCTGGCCGACGCGCTGCGCGGCGCGGCTGCCGGGGCGTCGGCCCTGGTGCGCGAGCACATCGACTGGGCCCTGTCTTCGGGGCAACCCGGTGAGTGATGCCCACAACGACGGCGGTCGGCCAGGATGGCACGCTACGCGTTGTGCGGCGATGCGTTCGCTGCGAAACCTGCTGCCCGGGGCCAACCTGCCGCCCGACACCGCCCTGACCACGCGCCGAGCCATGCTTGCCGTCCTCGCCACCGTTGCCCTGCCGGCGCGCGCCACGCGGCCGATCACCGTCGAAGGCACCACCTTCGTCGGCGACATCACGCTGGCCGACGTGCCGCTGCAACTCAACGGCGTGGGCCTGAGGGCGGTGGCCTGGGTCAAGGGCTATGCCGCCGGGCTGTACCTGCCGCGCCGGGCCACCACCACGCCGCAGGTGCTGGCGCTGGCGGGCCCCAAGCGCCTGCAGCTGCGGATGCTGGTGGACGTGGATGCCGAGGAGTTCGTCAAGGCTTTCCACAAGGGCGTGTCGCGCAACACGCCGCCGGCCGACGCCGCCCGTCTGGCCGAACGCATGCTGCGCTTCGACACCCAGGTGCGCACGATGGGCAAGCTGCGCAAGCGCGACACCGTCGACCTGGACTACCTGCCCGGGCGCGGCCTCGTGATGACCCGCAATGGAAGTGCCCGCTTCGATCCCATTCCCGGCGACGACTTGTATGCCGCGCTGCTGCGATGCTTCCTCGGCGATCGCCCGGCCGACCCCGAGATGAAGACGGGTCTGCTGGGTGGCCCGGTGGGCTAGCCACGGCAAGCCTGCGAAGATGCACCCTGTACCGATTCCGCAACCCCCGATGGAGACCGTCCATGCAACGTAGAACCCTGGCCGCCGCCGTTACCGCCGCTCTTGCCACCGCCGCCTTCTCGCCGCTGGCCGGCGCGCAGTCGTATCCGGCCAAGCCGGTGCGGCTGATCGTTCCGTTCGCACCCGGGGGCACCACGGACATCGTGGCCCGCGTCGTGTCCGAGAAGGCCAACCTCGCGCTCGGCCAGACCCTGGTGGTCGAGAACAAGGCCGGCGGCGGCGGCTCGATCGGCGCCCTGGAGGTGATCAAGGCGCCGGCCGACGGCTACGTGCTGGGCATGGCCACGGTCAGCACCACCGCGGCCAACCCGGCCATCAACACCAAGATCGGCTACGACCCGACGAAGGACTTCACGCCCATCATCAACATCGCGGCCACGCCCAACGTGATCGCGGTGCACCCGAGCTTCCCGGCGCGCGACTACAAGACCTTCATCGAGGTCGTGAAGAAGAACCCGGGCAAGTACAGCTTCGCCAGCTCGGGCACCGGCGGCATCGGCCACCTGCAGATGGAGCTCTACAAGAGCCTCACCGGCACCTTCATCACGCACATCCCGTATCGCGGTGCAGGCCCGGCGCTCAACGACACCGTGGCCGGCCAGGTGCCGATCATCTTCGACAACATGCCCTCGGCGCTGCCCTTCATCAAGGACGGCCGGCTGGTACCCATCGTGGTGGCGGCACCGCAGCGCCTGGCGCAGCTGCCCAACGTGCCCACCTTCAAGGAAGTCGGCCTGGAGCCCGTGAACCGCATGGCCTACTACGGCGTGCTCGGTCCCAAGGGTCTGCCCAAGGACGTGATCGACAAGGTGGCTGCCGCGATCAGGAAGACGGCCGAACTGCCCGACGTGAAGAAGCGCATCGAGGACACCGGCTCGCTGATGGTGCTGAACACGCCGGACGAGTTCGCCAAGCAGATCGCCGCCGAGTTCGACGTCTACAAGAAGGTCGTGGCGCAGCAGAAGCTGACATTGGATTGACCCCCCCGTTGCGCCTTCGGCGGCTGCCCCCAGGGGGCACGCCGGCGGGCCGGCGGAGCCGGTCCCGCGGCGTCTGCTGGGTTTCCTCGGGTGCGTGCGGTGTCCCTGCTCGACCGATTCGTTGATGCACTGTGGATCGAGGACGGGCTGTCCTCGAACACGCTGGCGGCGTATCGACGCGACCTGACGCTGCTGCAGGCGTGGCTGGCGAAGGAGCGCGGCGCGACGGCGCTGGAGGCCGCGCGCGAAACCGACCTGCTGGCCTACATCGCGGCGCGCCACGCGGGCTCGCGCGCCACCAGTGCCAACCGCCGCCTCACGGTGTTCAAGCGCTTCTACCGCTGGGCGCTGCGCGAGCGGCTGTCCGACGCCGACCCGACGCTGCGGTTGCGAAACGCGAAGCAGCCGCTGCGCGTGCCCAAGACCCTGTCGGAAGCGCAGGTCGAGGCGCTGCTTTCAGTGCCGGACGTTGACAAGCCGCTCGGCCTGCGCGACCGCGCCATGCTCGAGCTGCTGTACGCCTGCGGCCTGCGCGTCTCGGAACTGGTGACGCTGAAGTCGGTGCAGGTGGGTCTGGCCGAGGGCTGCCTGCGCGTCACCGGCAAGGGCGGCAAGGAGCGGCTGGTGCCCTTCGGCGAGGAGGCGCTGGCCTGGATGCAGCGCTACCTGGCCGAAGCGCGCGGCGCGATCCTGGGCGGGCAGGCGAGCGACGCGCTGTTCGTCACCGGCCGCGGCGCTGGCATGACGCGGCAGATGTTCTGGAAGCTGATCAAGGCCCACGCCCTGCGCGCCGGCATCGACGCGCCGCTGTCGCCGCACACGCTGCGCCACGCCTTCGCCACCCACCTGCTCAACCACGGTGCCGACCTGCGCGCCGTGCAGATGCTGCTCGGCCACGCCGACATCTCCACCACCACGATCTACACCCACGTGGCGCGCGAGCGGCTGCGCGCGCTGCACGCGCAGCACCACCCCCGCGGCTGAGCGGCCCCACGTGCCCCGCGGCTGAGCGTCCACGGCGGCGACAATCGCCGCATGGACCACACCTTCCTGTCGGCGCTGGTGCTGCTGATGCTCGTGCTCGACCCTTTCGGCAGCCTGCCGATCTTCATCTCCGTGATGCGGAACGTGGCGCCGGAGCGGCGCGCCTTCGTGGCGCTGCGCGAGACCGCCATCGCCTTCGGAGTGCTGCTGGCGTTCATGCTTGCCGGCCAGGGTTTCCTGTCGCTGATGCACCTGTCCGAACGCTCGCTGGAGGTGGCTGGCGGCGTGATCCTGCTCGTCATCGCGATGAAGATGATCTTTGCCACCGGCAGCGAGATCTACGCCGGCGACGGCAAGGCGCGCGAGCCGCTGATCTTTCCGCTGGCGGTGCCGCTGCTGGCCGGGCCGTCGGCCATGGCCACGGTGCTGCTGCTGGCGTCGCGCCAGCCCGAGCGGCTGCTGCACTGGGTGGGCGCGCTCACCGTGGCCATGGCCGTCAGCGCCGTGGTGCTGATCGCGTCGGACCGCATCCGTCGCTTCATCGGCAGCTCGATGGTCAGCGCGATCGAGAAGCTGATGGGCCTGGTGCTCACCGCGATTGCGGTCGAGATGATCCTGGCCGGCCTGAAGCGCTACTTCTTCGGCTGACCCTGCGGCAGGTCGCGCCAGCGCGCCATGAACGCGCGGTCGATGCGGTCCTTCCACCAGCCCATGAGCCAGCCCTGCGCCGACCAGCCACCCCAGCTGGCGATGGCGCGGCCGTCGCCCAGCGCCAGCAGGTTGAGCGATCGGCGCTGCGGCACGTAGGGCGCAGGCGTGGCTCCACCGGCCAGGGCGCGCAGGTTGGCGGCCAGCGTCGGCCCGGCGCGCACCGCATACACGCCGCTGCGCGGGTGCGGCGCGTCGTCGCGCACGATGATGTCGCCCGCCGCGAGCACCTCCGGGTGGCTCGCGCTCTGGAGCGTGGCGCCCACGCGCACGAAGCCGGCGTCGTCCAGCGCCAGGCCGCTGCCGGCCAGCCAGGCGGGCGCGTCGCTGCCGGTGGCCACCACGGGCACGTCGCAGCCGATGCGCATCGACCCCACGACCACGTGCCGCGCCTGCACCTCGGTGCAGCGGCCGGGCAGGAGCTGCACGTTGGCACGGCGCAGCGCCGCCTGCGCCATGGTGCGCACGGCAGGCGGGTAGGCCGCCAGCAGCGGGCCGTCGCTGACCACCGTCAGGCTGTGCCGCGTGCCGAGCGCGCGGCGCGCGGCCAGCGCCAGTTCCACGCCGGCCGCGCCGCTGCCGACGACCACCAGCGCCAGCGGCCGCTCCTGCGCCAGGGACAGCGTGCGCTGCCACAGGTCGACGAAGCTTTCCATCGGGCGCACGAACAGCGCGTGTTCGCGCGCGCCGGGCAGGCGGTCGCGGTCCTGCACCGGGCCGGTGTTCATCGACAGCACGTCGTAGCCGATGCGCTCGCCGTCGGCCAGCGTCACCACGCGCGCATTGGCGTCCAGCGCCACCGCGCGGCCCAGGTGCAGTGGCACGCCCGCGGCCTGCGCCAGCGCCGTGACGTCGATGGTGCAGTCGTCGGCGCCGTAGCGGCCGGCGATCAGGCCGGGCACCATGCCCGAATACCAGGTGCGCGGCGACGGCGTCACCAGCGCCACCTCGGCGCCGGGCAGACGCTGCCGCGCCAGCGCACCGAGCACCGACAGCTGGGCATGGCCCGCCCCCAGCAGCAGCACGCGCTTCATCGGGGCAGCAACTCCAGTGCGGCCACGTAGCCGAGCGTGTCCGAGCCGGTGTTGTCGGTGTCGGCGCCCACGGCGATGGCCAGCAGCGGCGGTGCGGTGGGCGCCTCGTCGCCGAAGGCCCGCAGGAAGTCGGCCGCGAGGTCGTGCCGCTCGGCACGCCACTGCGCCGGGGCACCGCCGAGCGCGACGATGCGCACGCGCCGGGTGTAGGCGTTGTCCAGCAGCGTGCCCTGCGGCAGGGACGGGTCCCACACGTAGCACAGCGTGGCGTTGGGCAGCGCCTGGCCGGTGCGCGACTCGGCCAGACGCATCAGCTGGCGTTCGAGGAAGGGCACGGCCTGTCGTGGCAGGTCGAACATCGCGCACACCTTGAGCGCCGTGTCGTCGCCCTGCTTGCGGCGCAGGTCGACGCCGTGCGCCGGCCGGTCCACCCGCCAGCGCCAGGCCAGCATGCCTGCCGGCGCGGCATCGAGCCGGTGCACCAGGTTGCCGTAGGACCGCTCGGCCCGGACCTGCAGCACACGCTGGCCGTCCAGCGTGACGACGCCATAGCGCGTGGCCGGCAGCGTCTGCGCCGGCAACCCGGCATAGGCCCAAGGCGCCGAGGGCGCATCGCCCGGACCGGCCAGCGGGGACAGATGTGGCGACTGCGCGCCCGCCGCCGTCGCGCTGCCGGCCAGCAGCGCAACGAACGCAGCCGCCATGCAGGCGGACGGCAGGGACCGCCGCCGCGGCGTCATCGGGTCAGCCGCGGCGCCACGCGTGGTACTTGGCCACCCATTCGAGCAGCTTCTTCGGCTGGTGCGCACGCTTCCATTCTCCCGCAGCGTACTTGTTGGCCTCGGCCAGCGTCGGATAGGTGTGGATGGTGCCCAGGATCTTGTTCAACCCCAGCCCGTGCTTCATCGCCAGCACGTACTCGGCCAGCAGGTCGCCGGCATGCACGCCGACGATGGTGACGCCCAGAATGCGGTCCTTGCCCGGCACGGTGAGCACCTTCACCCAGCCGTGCGCGGCGGAATCGGCGATGGCGCGGTCCAGGTCGTCGATGCCGTAGCGGGTGACCTCGTAGGCCACGCCCTGGGCCTTGGCGTCCTGCTCGTTCAGGCCCACGCGCGCCACCTCGGGGTCGATGAAGGTGGCCCACGGGATCACGGAGTAGTCGGCGCGGAACTTCTTCAGCGACCCGAACAGCGCGTTGACGCTGGCATACCAGGCCTGGTGCGCCGCGGTGTGCGTGAACTGGAACGGCCCGGCCACGTCGCCCGCGGCCAGGATGTTGGGGAAGTTGGTCTGAAGGTATTCGTCCACCTGCACGGTGCGGCCCACGGGCACGCCCAGGTCTTCCAGCCCGAAGCCCTTGAGCCGGGCGCTGCGGCCCACCGCGCACAACAGCGCGTCGAACTCGATCTCCCGCTCGGTGTCGCCGGCCTGCACCACGATCACCTTCGCGTCGCCGCGCCGCTCGCAGCGCAGCGCCTTGTGGCCGGTGAGCACGGTCACGCCGTCGGCCTGAAGCGCGCGCTGCGCATAGGCCGACACCTCCTCGTCCTCGCGCACCATGATGCGCGGCAGCATCTCCACCTGCGTGACCTGCGAGCCCAGGCGCGCGAAGCTCTGGGCCAGCTCGCAGCCGATCGGGCCGCCGCCCAGCACCACCAGCCGCGCCGGCAGCTCGCGCAGGCCCCACAGCGTGTCGCTGGTCAGGTAGCCCACGGCGTCCAGGCCCGGCAGCGGCGGCACGAAGGGCGCGGCGCCGGTGGCCACCACGATGCTGCGCGTGGACAGCGTCTGCTTCGAACCGTCCTCGGCCGTGATCTCCACGTGCCACGGGCTGGTGATGCGCGCGCGGCCCTGCACCACGTCCACGCCGAGCTGCGTGTAGCGTTCCACCGAGTCGTGCGGCTCGATGTCGCGCACCACGCGGGCCACGCGGTCCATCACCTGCGCGAAGTCGATGCCCGGCTGCGCCGGGGCCAGGCCATAGTCGGCGGCGTGACGCATCTGGCGCGCCAGCGTGGCGGTCTTGATCAGCGCCTTGCTCGGCACGCAGCCGTAGTTCAGGCAGTCGCCGCCCATCTTGTGCGCTTCCACCAGCGTGACCCTGGCCTTGACCGCCGCGGCGATGTAGGACGTGACCAGCCCGGCCGCGCCGGCGCCGATGACCACCAGGTTGCGGTCGTAGGCCTTCGGCCGAAGGTGCGCCCACTTCGCGTAGACCTTGCGCGCCTTGATCGCGTCCACCGCCTTCTTGGCCGCCAGCGGCAGCACGCCCAGCAGCACGAACGAGCCCACCAGCGCGGGCGACAGCAGGCCGGCCAGCGATTCGATGCGCGCGATCTGCGTGCCCGCGTTCACGTAGGCCAGCGTGCCAGCCAGCATGCCGAGCTGGCTGGTGGCGTAGAAGGTCAGGGTCTTCATCCGCGTCAGGCCCATCAGCAGGTTGATCGCGAAGAACGGGATCAGCGGCACCAGGCGCAGCGTGAACAGGTAGAACGCGCCCTCGCGCTCGATGCCACGGTCGATCTCGGCCAGCCGGGCGCCGAAGCGCGCCTGCACCGAGTCGCGCAGCAGGTAGCGCGACGCCAGGAAGGCCAGCGTGGCGCCGATGGACGACGCGAACGACACGATCACCGTGCCGGCCACCAGACCGAACAGCGCGCCACCGGCCAGGGTGAGGATCAGCGCGCCGGGCAGCGACAGCGCCGTGGCGGCCACGTAGACCACGAAGAAGGCGCCGGCCACCGCCAGCGGCCGCTCGGCATACAGCGCGGCAAACGCGGCCTGCTGCGACTTCAGGTAGTCCAGGCTCAGGTAGCGGCCCAGGTCGAAGGCGAAGTACGCCCCCACCAGACCCGCCAGCAGCAGCACGATCAACAGCTTCTTCTTCGACATGGCGCCTCCTCGAGTGCACAGCGGTCGTGCCAGCGCGGGCGGACCTTACACTGCGCCGCCCCCCTTGCCGCAATTCGCCTCGACTTGCCGATGAACACCGCCGCCACGTCTGCCCCCGAGCCGCGCCTCACCTCGCTGTCCCACGGCGGCGGCTGCGGATGCAAGATCGCACCCGGCGTGCTGTCGCAGATCCTGCGCGGCACCGGCGCCATGCCGATGCCGCCCGAGCTGCTGGTGGGCATCGAGACGTCCGACGACGCGGCGGTGTACCGGCTCAACGACGAGCAGGCTCTGGTGGCCACCACCGACTTCTTCATGCCCATCGTCGACGACCCGTTCGACTTCGGCCGCATCGCCGCCACCAACGCCATCAGCGACGTGTACGCCATGGGCGGCCGGCCGATCATGGCGCTGGCGCTGGTGGGCATGCCGATCAACGTGCTGTCCACCGCCACCATCGGGCGCATCCTCGAAGGCGGCAACTCGGTGGCGCGCGCGGCCGGCATCCCGATCGCGGGCGGCCACACCATCGACTCGGTCGAAGCCATCTACGGCCTGGTGGCACTGGGCCTGGTGCATCCGAAGCGCATCAAGCGCAATGCCGACGCGCGCCCGGGCGACCGCCTGGTGCTCGGCAAGCCACTTGGCGTGGGCGTGCTGTCGGCCGCGCTCAAGAAGGACAGGCTCGGCGCCGACGGCTACGCGCGAATGATCGACTTCACCACGCGGTTGAACACGCCCGGCATCGAGCTGTCGGCACTGGACGGCGTGCATGCGCTGACCGACGTCACCGGCTTCGGCCTGGCCGGCCATGCGCTGGAAATGGCGCGCGGTGCAGGCGTTGCAGTGGCGATCGACTGGGCCCGCGTGCCGCTGATCGACGGCGCGCTCGCGCTGGCGCAGGGCGGCTGCGTCACCGGCGCGTCGGGCCGCAACTGGGCCGGCTACGGCGACGACGTGGACCTGCCCGACGGCTTCGCCCCCGAGGACCGCGCGCTGCTGACCGACCCGCAGACCAGCGGCGGCCTGCTGGTGGCCTGCGCGCCGGACACGGTGGGCGCGGTGATGGACATCTTCCGGCGCCAGGGCTTCGGCGCGGCCGCGGAGATCGGTGAAGTGCAGGCCGGGCCGGCGCGGCTGAGGGTGCGCTAGGAGGGTGGCGCGGCGAGTCGAGGCATCGGGTCGCGCAGGGACAGGACCTTCATGAGATCCCTGCCCCAGCGGACCGTCCCACAGCCTCTGCCTTGCCCGTCCCCGGCTTGATTCGCAGGCACTGACGATGCAGGCAGCAGGCCACCCGGACCGGGCAGCGCCGTGGGCCATAGTGCACCGCACGGGTCGGCAGCCTGCCCTGGCAACCCGCCTGACTCATCCGTCAGGCGGCACAATCCCCGCATGGTTGCTGCCGTATCGTTCCCGATCGAGGGTGGTTGTGACTGCAAGGCCGTCCGCTATCGGATGACTTCCGCTCCGCTCTTCGTTCACTGCTGCCACTGTCGATGGTGTCAGCGCGAGTCTGGGTCTGCGTTCGCTCTGAACGCGATGATCGAATCCGACCGAGTGGTGAACCTCGGCACCGTGCCCGACCTCGTGCACACACCGTCCGACAGCGGCCTTGGGCAACAGATTGCCAGGTGCCCAGGCTGCAAGGTTGCGCTGTGGAGTCACTACGCCGGGTCAGGCCCGATCACAACGTTTGTGCGCGTCGGCACGCTGGATCAGCCAGACCTGCTGCCTCCGGACGTTCACATCTTCACTGCCACAAAGCAGCCTTGGGTCGTGCTGGCCGAGGACGTCCCCAGCTTTGCCGAGTACTACGACAGAGATGAGCTATGGCCCAGGGAGAGCCTGGCGCGCCGTGCGGCATTGCTGCCCAGGATTGAAGCCTACCAGGCCCAACGGCGTGGTGACGCCTAGCGGTCGTCAACCAGACCCGATACGCCCAGGGCCCCCGGACTGCGCGCGCCGATGGATACGGCGACTCTGCAGAACTGTCGGAACAACTGATCGAACTCATTCGCTCAGGCCCGAAGCGAGCGGGTACAGGCTTGCTCTGGGCCATCGAACACGACCTTGAGGCCTTGCCCCGTGTCGGCGACATCGAGATCGTCGTGAATCGTCGGATGGAGCCGGTTCTCGTCACGCGCATCACGCGAGTGGAGATCCTGCCTTTCAATCAGGTTTGCGCAGAGTACGCCGCGATCGAAGGCGAAGGCGAAGGCGACGGCTCGCTTGAACACTGGCGCGCGGCCCACTGGAAGTTCTTCTCACGCGAGTGCGTGCGCGTTGGACGTGAGCCCAGGCAGGACATGCCTGTTGTCTGCTCCGTGTTCGAACTGCTGGCCTGACCCGCTCAGCGCGCCGCCGTCGCGGTCGCGTTGAGCGACCAGTCGTAGTCCAGGTGGTCCACCGGCAGGCTGCGCGCCCGCAACGCGGCCTGCTCGGCCGGCACATCGGTCATCTGCGCCGCGTACCTGGCGAACACGTCCTCCACGCGCGAATACCCCTGGTGCCCGCGTTCGAAGTCCTCGCGGAACCACTTGAAGATCGCGCTGGCCTCGACCTTGCCGTTGCGCACGCGGTTGCGCGTGCGGTCGCCCAGAAAGCGCGCCATGCCGTCTTCGAGCTGGGCTTCCAGCCTCGCGGCCACGAAGGCCTCCGGGCGCAGCGCCGGACAGCCGATCGACGCGCAGTTCACGGCCGCGTGCACGCGCGGCTCCGCATACAGCGGGCGCAACTGCTCGTGCTCGATCCAGTCCAGGTGGCGTCGCGCGCCGAGCAGGGTGAAGAATTCCTGCTTCCACGGGCTGCGCAGCAGCGAGCCGATGTCCTTGATCGACTTCAGGTCCGGGTACCGGGTGAGGATCAGCTCCACCGTGAACGCGTTGTAGGCGTTGACCAGGAACGCCATGCGCTCGGGGGCGCTCCAGCGGTCGAACTCGGCGCGCGGCACGGCGGACAGGCCGGCCAGCACGGCCTGCAATGCAGGGCGGTCGCGAGCAAGGCCGGCATAGTCGACGCGGCTTTGCTTGCCGTCGGGCAGCCAGCGCACGTGCTTCTTCAGCAGCGCGTCCCAGGCGGCATACGACGGATCGAACGCCTGGGCGAAGGCCGGGCGGGCGGGCAGGGCACAGGCCAGCGCCAGGCCCAGGAGGATGCGGCGGCGGGTCATGATCGAGGCTCCTTCAGGGCCGACGCGCCAGCGGCCACGCGGGTGGCGATGGTCAGCGCGCACAGAAACGCAAAGCCGCAGGCCCACCACGCGAACTGTGCGGGCCACAGGCACATCAGCACGAAGCAGGCGAGCGTCTCAGTGGCCTCGGTGAGGCCCCCCAGGTAGTACAGCCCTTTGCCCGGCTGCGATGCGCTGGCGGGCAGGCCGCGCCGCTCGGCGAACACCGCGAACGCAAGAAAGCTGGAGCCGGTGCCGATGAACGCCGCCAGCAGCACGGCCGCGGGCAGGGCGTTGGCGGCGGGGTCGGCAATGGCAAACGCCAGCGGCACGCTGGCGTAGAACAGGAAGTCCAGCGTGATGTCGAGGAACGCGCCGCGGTCGGTGGCGCCGTGCAGGCGCGCCAGCGGGCCGTCCAGGCCGTCGGCCAGGCGGCTGGCCAGCAGCAGCGCCAGGCCCCATGCGTAGGACTGCATCGCGATGGCCGCGGCCCCGGCCACGCCGATGCCAAAACCCACCAGCGTCACCGTGTCGGCGCTCACGCCCGAGCGCGACAGCGCGCGCGCGCCCGCCTGCAACGCGGGTTGCAGCGCGGCATTGGCGAATCGGTCAAGCATGGCGGGCGTGCGCGGGCGGCAGCGGGTCGGCCGGCGCGTCGAGCTGCACGCAGGCCGCGCCGGTCGGCACGTCGGCGGGGTCGTGCGTGACCAGCACGGTGGGCACGCCGCGTCTGCGCAGCGTGGCGAAGGTGAACTCGCGGATCTGCGCGCGCAGCGTGGCGTCCAGGCGCGAGAAGGGTTCGTCGAGCAGCAGCGCGAGGGGCTGAGCCAGCAGGCAGCGCAGCAGCGACACGCGGGCGCGCTGGCCGCCCGACAGGCTGGACGGCAGGCGCTGCTCGTGGCCTGGCAGGCCTGCCTCGGCCAGCGCCGCCGTCACCGCGGCCTCGCGCGCCGGGCGCGGGCCGGCGGGCAGCGCGAACAGCAGGTTCTCGCGCACGGTCATGTGCGGAAACAGCAGGTCGTCCTGGAACAGCAGGCCGATGCGGCGCCGCTGCACCGGCTCGTGGCTGATGTCGCGGCCGCCCAGGCGCAGCGTGCCGTTCGCGGTGAACGGTGGCTCCAGAGTGCCGGCGATCCAGGCCAGCAGGCTGGACTTACCCGAGCCGCTCGGCCCCATCAGCGCCAGCACGGCGCCAGGCTCCACGCGCGCGCTCAGGCCGCGTACCAGCGCGCGCCCGGCCACGCCCACGTTGACGTCAAGCAGTTCGAGGGCCATCGGCGTGCGGTGCGGGCATGGCCCCGATTCTGCGGCGCTGCGCCAGGCCCACGGCGGCGGCCAGGCCGAAGCCGATGGCCGGCAGCAGCGCCTGCAGTGCGGCGAACGCGGCGGCGGTGTGGCGCTGGCCGCCGGCGGCCAGCGTGACGGCCTCGGTGGTGACGGTGCCATGGCGGCCCGCGCCGAGGAACTGCGTGGGCAGGTACTGCGCCACGCTCACCGCAAAGCCCACCGCCAGCGCGGCGGCCACCGGCGCGGCCAGCATCGGCAGCTTGGCGTGCCACCAAAACGCGGCGCGCGAGCGGCCGAGCGCGAGCGCGGTGGTCTCGTAGCGCGGGTCGAACGCGCGCCAGGCCGGCGCCAGCGCCACGAACACGTAGGGCAGCGCCACGAGCGTGTGCACCCAGGCCAGGCCGGCCAGCGTGCCGTCCAGCCGCAGCGGCAGCGCCAGCGAATACAGCCCGACCATCGTCAGCAGCGAAGGCACCACCAGCGGCGCCAGCACCACCGGCATCGCGCGGTCGTCCCAGGCCGGCGGGGCGGCTTCCAGCCAGGCCAGCACCAGTGCCAGCGCGGCCAGCGCGGCGAACACGCCCAGGGCGGCGGTGAGCCCGACCGTGCCGGCGCTGTCGGCCACCTGCACCCAGGCGCCCGCGGTCCAGGACTGCGGCCACAGCGAGGGAAAGGTCCACACGCCGGTGAACGAAGACAGCGCGATCAGCAGCACCACGGCGCCATACAGCGCCATCAGCATGCCCAGCACGGCCGGGGCCATGCGCGGCGCGGTTGTGCTTTGGCGCGACGCCGGAACCGGCCGGCGCCGGCCGTCCACCGCGCCGGCGCGCCATGCGCCGGCCAGGGCGCGGGCCAGCGCCCAGCCCAGGGCCACCAGCGCCGCCAGCACGGAGGCCAGCAGCAGCGCCCACGCGGCGCCCTCGGCGTTGCGCGCGGGGTCGGCGTCGAGCAGGGCCTGCCATGCCAGCACCGCTAGCGTCGGCGGCGACGCCGGGCCCACGATCAGCGCCAGGTCGACCACGGTGAGGCCGTAGGCCAGCACCGCCAGCAGCGGCCAGGTCAGGCGCGGCAGGAGCTGTGGCCACAGCACGCGCCACCAAATCGCGCGGTCGCGATAGCCGAGCGTGCGCCCTGCGGCCAGCCAGCCGCGAAGCTGCAGCACGAGTTCGGGCCGCGCCAGCAGCGCCACGATGCTCCACAGCAGGAACGGCGTCTCCTTGGCCACCAGCACCAGCACCAGGCCGACGCCCCAGGGGTCG
>WBZX01000962.1_pt1 | contig 23382 bp, 16 predicted proteins | sample 5204211 | NCBI WGS metagenome assembly WBZX01 (sample SAMN12344362, study PRJNA552823) | activated sludge metagenome | biome: Activated sludge suspended growth; feature: Nitrification reactor; material: Wastewater; isolation source: activated sludge from nitrification reactor of wastewater... | reverse complement strand
ATGACAGAAGGTTGGTAGGACGATCCGGCGGTGCGATGCAAGGGTGCAGGTATCTTGCCCCCATGTTCACGGAAGATGTACGACATGTGAGCGCGGATCCGGCGGCCCGCCGACCCCGAACCTTCGGAAATGGCCGTCCAGCGCGGAAAAGCGCGGATTTTTCCGATCCGGGAACTTTCTATATTAGCGCCCCCTCGTTGCGCAGTTCAGCAGAACGTAAAACCTATCGTTGATGGTGAGAAGGTTATTCTCCTCGGTCGCCCTTTCGTTCATCGCAGTGCTTTCGGTGCACGCCCAAGTGGGTACCGGTAGCCTCAAGGGCAAGGTCACGGACAAGAAGACGGGCGAACCGCTCCCGTTCGTGAGCATCTTGATCGAGAACCGCGGCACGCAGGTGTCTGGCGGTTCATCCGATTTCGATGGCAACTACTTCATCAAACCGGTCGACCCCGGTACGTATGATGTGGTAGTGAGCTACGTGGGCTACCAGACCATGCGCCAGACCGGCGTGGTGATCAACAGCAACATCATCACCTTCTTGAACTTGGCGCTCAACAGTGCCGGTATCGAACTGAAGGATGTGGAGGTGATCGCCTACAGCGTTCCGCTGATCCAGAAGGACGGTGGTGCTTCGGGTGGAACGGTGACACGTGACCAGATCGCCAAGATGCCCGGTCGTTCAGCCAACTCCATCGCCACTACGGTGGCAGGTGCCAGCGATGCCGGTACCGGTGGCGGCATCAGTATCCGTGGTTCACGTACGGAGAACACCTACTACTACATCGATGGTGTGAAAGTGCCTGCTGGCGCTGGAACGGGTCTGCCGAAGAGCGCGATCGAAGAAGTACAGGTGATCACCGGCGGTGTGCCGGCCAACTACGGTGACGTGACGGGTGGTCTTATCAACATCACCACCCGTGGTCCCAGCCGCACCTTCTTCGGCGGTGTGGAATACTTGACCAGCGGCTACAAGGTGGGTGATGACATCACGGACATCATTGGCTTGGACAAGTACGCGTTCAACCAGTTGGAGGCGAGCCTCAGCGGTCCGCTGCTCTTCAAGCGTGATAGCGTGGGTAACAAGGAGAAGCCGCTGATCGGTTTCTTCCTGAGCGGCCAGTACACGAACGTGGTCGATCCTTCTCCGAGCTACCTGGGTGATATCCGGGTGAACCCCACGCTGCGCAGCCAGTTGCTGGCGAACCCGGCGGTATTGCTCCCAGCTGGCGGCAACGACTACACCATCGGCTACGGTAGCCAGTTCCTGCGCACGGGTGATGTGGAGACCGTGAAGACCCGCCAGAACGCTGGGCAGACGAGCTATCTGGCCTCGGGTAAGATCGATATCACCACCACGCCGACGGTGACGCTCACGGTGGGTGGTTCCTTCGACTACTCGAACCGCCAGGATTATAACCGGAACAACTCGCTGCTGAACCCGGAGAACAACGTGCGCACCAAGGAGACCACTTGGCGCTCATTCATCAAATACACGCAGCGCTTCACCAACCGCAGCGAGGAAGAGGAGCGCACCGCTACGATCAAGAACGCCTTCTACAGCCTGCAGTTCGACTACAGCCACTACCAGAACAGTGTGCAGGACTACACGCATGGCGATGATCTGTGGAACTACGGCTATGTAGGTCGCTTCAATACCTACCGCGCACCCCAGTTCGAACTCCAAGGGGCTCGCTGGGTACAGATCGGTGAGCGTGATACGTTGGTCACCTTCTCTCCGGGATCGGCGAACCCGGCTTTGGCTGCGCTGAACAGCTTCTACTTCAACGCACTCCCCCACGAGCAGTACCCGATCCCGAACTTGTTCGGAGCTCAGATCACGGGTGGTGATTACCTGGGTTACTACCAGGACTTCACGGAGACCAGCAACCGCGGTGTGCTTTGGAATGGCGCCCGCCCGCTATCGCTCTACGACCTGTGGAACAACATCGGTCGCCGGGAGGGCACCTATAGCAAGCGCAACAACGACCAGATCCGCTTCACGGCAACGGGAAGTGCGGACATCGGACAGCACGCTGTTTCGCTGGGTGTTGAATACGAACAACTTACCCAACGTCGCTATGATCTGGCTCCGGTCGGTCTGTGGACCCGCGCGCGCCAGCTCACGAACTTCCATTTGCAGAACTGGGAGTCGGACACCATGCCGGCGTCGCAGATCGTGGAGATCCCAGGAAGTCCCTTCCCCTTCTTCTACCACCGCCGCTTGGTGGGTGATGACCAGCAGTTCTTCGACCGCAGTCTGCGCAGCTCGCTCGGCCTTGATCCCAACGGTTCGGACTACATCGATGTGGATGCGCTTTCGCCCGATGTGTTCGCGCTGGACATGTTCTCGCCGGACGAACTCATCAACAACGGTAATGGCTTGGTGAACTTCGTTGGCTACGACTACCTGGGTAATGTGCTCACGCGCAAGCCCAGCTTCGATGACTTCTTCGACGCCAAGGACGAGCGTGGTGCCTACACCCGTCAACAAGCTCCCTTCGAGCCGATCTACATGGCTGGCTACGTCATGGACAAGTTCGCGTTCGATGACATCATCTTCAACGTGGGTGTGCGTGTGGACCGCTACGACGCCAACCAGAACGTGTTCAAGGACAAATACCTGTGGCGCGAGGCGTACAAGGCCGGTGACGCAGTGCCCGATGCGGACCTCCGCAATGCGCTCAGCAATCGTCCGAGCAACATCGGCGATGACTACGTGGTGTACGTGAACAGCTACGAGAGCCCCTCCCAGATCAAGGGCTATCGCGATGGCGACACGTGGTACAACGCGAACGGTGTCGAACTCACGGACGGTAACTCGTTGCAGGAGGGTGGTTCCATCCGTCCTTACTTGATCGGTGGCGACCAGCGTACCGACCTGAGCGGTTCTCCGCTCTCCAAAGGTGCCTTCACCGACTACACACCGGTGGTGAACGTGATGCCGCGTGTGGCGTTCAGCTTCCCCATCAGCGACGAGGCCGTGTTCTTCGCGCACTACGACGTGCTCACGCAGCGTCCGAGCTCGGGTCAATCGCGGATCAACCTGGCTGCGCTCGCCTACATCGAGAACACGGGTGATGTGCAGACGAACCCTGCCCTGAAGCCCACCAAGACGATCGACTACGAATTGGGCTTCCAGCAAGTGCTGAGCAAGTCCTCTTCGTTGAAGCTCTCCGCATTCTACCGCGAACTGCGCGACCAGATCCAGGTGCGCAACGTGGTGAATGCCTGGCCGCGTGACTACCGCACGTACGACAACTTCGACTTCGGTACGGTCAAGGGCTTCACGGCCACGTTCGACCTGCGCCGTACCGGCAACGTTTGGATGCGTGCGAGCTACACCCTGCAGTTCGCTGACGGTACGGGTTCGGGCCCCAACACGGGTATCAACCTGATCAACAGCGGTCAGCCCAACCTGCGTACGATCTCCCCCCTTGACTTCGATCAGCGCCACCGCTTCCAGACCACCTTCGACTTCCGCTACGGCGGTGGCAAGGACTACAATGGCCCGATGCTCTTCGGCAAGGCCATCCTCCAGCGCACGGGTATCAACGTGGTGAGCATCCTGGGTAGCGGCACTCCATACAGCCGCAGCAGCCAGGTGGTGAGCGAGGGTACGGGTGCTTCCAACTACCGCTTGGACGGCACCTTGAACGGGGCACGCCTCCCCTGGCAGTTCACCACGGACTTGCAGTTGGACCGCGATATCCCGCTGACCTTCGGTGGTGGCGAGGGTGAGAAGGCGAAGAGCGCCAACCTGAACATCTACCTGCTGGTGACCAATGCGTTCAACACGCAGAACATCACCGGTGTCTATCGCTACACCGGCTCCCCGAACAACGACGGCTACCTGGCCCAGTTGAACGATCGCACGCAGGTGGACCCGGACGCTTACCGGGATATGTACACGCTCAAGATCAACAACCCCGGCAATTACGGCGCACCGCGCACGATCCGTCTGGGTGTACGCTTCGATTTCTGATGAACAAACGACCTACGAACATGAAAGGCCTCATTAGCGCGATCCCTACCAGAACCTTCGCTCTGAGCCTCTCCGTTGCCACGGGCCTGACGGCTTGGGCATGGAATCCGCCAAGCAGTGGTGGCATGGGTACCCAAGGCGGCGGCACGGTTGCCGGTGCGCCCAAGGCTGCTGCATGCAACCCGGCTTCGCAGGTCACCCAGATCGCATTCAACAACGTGCGAGCGGTGATCGAGAACGGTGGCAACATGTGGCAGCGTCGCGGTGTGAGCCGCAGCGGTTACGAGGTGCCGAAGACGGACGACTTCAGTGGCCCCAACGCCATCTATGCGGGTGCGCTTTGGATGGGTGGCTTGAGCAGCACCGGCCAGCTGAGGATCGCGGCAGTGCTGTACCGCCAAGACGGTAACGATTTCTGGCCCGGCCCGCTGAACACCTCCGATGCTTCCACGGACGAGGCCATTTGTCAGGAGTACGACAAGTTCTGGACAACGACCCGCGCCGAAGCGGAAGCCCATCTAGCTTGGAAGAACTGCAACGGGGATCCCGCATGCATCGAGGCGCTCTTCCCGGACGGCTATTCGGTGCCGACCGCGTTCCAGGAGTGGCCAGCCATCGGAGACCCGGAGGCAGGACAGGACCTGTACCTCGCTCCGTTCTTCGACTTCGACGATAACGGGGATTACGATCCGTTCGCAGGGGATTACCCGGACTATGGCTTCGAGCAGAGCGTGGAGGATTGCAAGACCAGGCTGCCGGATGATCCTGTGCCTTTGTTCGGTGACTACAACATCTTCTGGATCTTCAACGACAAAGGAGATGCCCACACCGAAACGAATGGTAATGCCATCGGTCTCGAAGTACGCGCGCAGGCTTTCGCTTTCAGCGCGAACAACGAGATCAACAACATGACCTTCTACAACTACACGGTCATCAACTGGGCCTCGCAAACACTCACCAACACGTACTTCGGCCACTTCGTGGATCCGGATCTGGGTTGCGCCGATGATGACTTCGCCGGTTGCGATGTGCGTCGTGGTCTTGGTTATGTGTACAACTGGCAGGATGTGGACAACGGCTGCAACGGAGCCGTGGGTTACGGCGGTCCGGCTCCCCCTCCACCCGCGATCGGTGTGGACTTCTTCGAAGGGCCTTACCAAGATGCCGATGGCATGGACAACCCAGGCCCCCAGACCTATCAGGACATCTTCGATTGTGCTACGGCGGCCGACCCAGCTGTGAATGGTATCCCGTACAAGGGTATCGGTATCGGCTACGGCGATGGCATCGTGGACAACGAGCGCTTCGGTATGCGTGCGTACATCTACTTCAACCGTTCTTCGCCCAACAACAACATCACCGACCCGGCCAGTGCAGGCCAGTTCTACAACTACCTGCAGAGTATTTGGAAGAACGGCATTCCGCAGTCTTACGGTGGCAATGGCTACAGCGAAGACCCCAATGCTGTTCGGGCCTACTACATGTTCCCGGGCGACAGCGATCCCGTGGGTTGGGGTACTGGTTGTGTTCCTCAGCCGGCTTGGAGCGAGACCGCCCCTACGCCTGCCACGCCCGACCGTCGTTTCGTGCAGAGCGCAGGTCCCTTCACGTTGGAGGCCGGAGCCTTCAACAACATCACCGTGGGTGTGGTGTGGGCCCGCTCGCAGACCGGTGGCGCTGCCGCCAGCCTCGGACCATTGCGCGTTGCGGATGACAAGGCACAGGCGTTGTTCGACAACTGCTTCAAGATCCTGGATGGTCCGGATGCACCGGACCTGAGCATCCGTGAGTTGGATCGTGAGCTGATCCTCTTCATCAGCAACCCCGACCCGGGTAGCAACAATGCGAATGAGGCCTACCACGAAGTGGATCCGATCATTCCGCTGGACAATGGTATCGGTGGACCTCCCTACGATCGTGAGTACCGCTTCCAGGGCTACAAGATCTACCAGATGAAGAACGCTGATGCCAGTGTGGCCGATCTGGACAATGTGGAACTGGCGCGCTTGGTATACCAGGGCGATGTGCAGGACAACGTGGGGCAGATCATCAACTTCCCCTTCAGCGAGACCCTGCAGCAGCCCGTGCCCACGGAGATGGTGAACGGAGCCAACGAAGGCATCCAGCACTCCATCCGCATCACGGAGGACCTCTTCGCACAAGGCGATCCGAAGCTGGTGAACTTCAAGACCTACTACTACATCGCCATCGCTTACGGCTACAACAACTACGAGGACTACGATATCGCGAACCGCACCGGTCAGGCGTTCCCTTACGTGGCCGGTCGTAAAGCGGCATTCGGTGCCATCCGCACATACTCGGGTATCCCGCACAAGAACACGCCGGAAACGGGTGGTACGGTGTTGAGCTCGGCGTATGATGATCGCCTGCCGGTGACCCGCTTGGAGGGTCAGGGCAACGGTGCGCTGGAATTGGAACTCAATGCGGAAACGGAAGCCGCGATCGTTGCTGAATTCCCATGGCGCCGCGATAAGCTCACCTACAAGACCGGCAAGGGCCCCATCGACGTGAAGGTGGTGGATCCGCTGCGTGTGCCCGATGCACGTTTCGAGGTGTGGTTCAGGGACACGATCACCCCAGGCGACCTGAACGATGCATACTGGTACTTGGTGAACACCAACACCGGCGAAGTGGACACGTGTGATCGTGCCATCGACATGCCGTACGAGCAGTTGTTCCCTGAATACGGCATCTCCATCACCATCGGTCAGTCCTACTTCACCAACGACTACACGGCACCCATCGGAGCCGGTGAGATGACCTTCGCCGATCCTTCCAAGGCATGGCTCACGGGCATCGCTGATGCGGAAGGGGAGAACCCCTTCAACTGGATCCGCTCCGGCACCTTCATCCAAGAGGTGACCGCACCTGCCGTTGCTGAATACAGTGATCGCGTGGGCAAGGACGACACGCAGACCTATGAGAAGCTCCTCGGTGGAATGTGGGCGCCTTGGCCGCTGGTGGGAGAGGCTGCTTTCCAACCGGCTGCTGCACCTGAAGTGAACCAGTCGCAAGCGCTGTCCCGGATCAATGAGATCCCGAGCATACAAGTGGTGATCACGAGCGATAAGAGCAAGTGGAGCCGCTCTCCGGTGCTTGAGCAGGAGGCCAACACAACGCTCTCCGTTGGTGGTGTGGCGAAAATGGCGCTGCGCTCCTCGCCGAGCATCGATAAGCAAGGACGGAAGTCTGGAACCCCCGGTTGCGATGAGGGTGAGGCCACCTTGGGTGGATCACAGCCCACGGGTATGGGTTGGTTCCCTGGCTATGCCATCGACCTCGAGACCGGTGAGCGTTTGAACATCGGATATGGTGAGAACAGCTACTGGGGTGGTGAGATCGGTCGCGACATGATCTGGAACCCGAACTGCGAACTGTTGACCAACGCGGGTGAGCCCTACTTCGGTGGCGGACACTGGATATACATCTGGAAGAACGACCGTCGCCAGAGCGGCAATACGGACCGTGTTGGCCAGTACGACGAAGGACAGTACATCCACACGACGCTGCCGCTTCCGGGTCAGTCCCGCTTGAAGGTGTTCCGCGGTCTGGCTTGGGTGGGTAGTGCCATGGCCGTGTGCGGGTCGGATTTCTTGAGCACCGACGTGCGTATCCGCCTGAACGTGGAGAAGCCCTACAAGTCCTACGTGGACTACGCAGGTGCTGCTGAACCCATCGTGACACCGTTCAACAACGGACTGCCGCTCTACACCTTCACCACGAAAGGGTTCGCTACGCAAACCCAAGTGGCTACGGTGCAGGAGGAGTTCCTGGAGGAGATCAACATCACCCCCAACCCGTACTACGCGTTCAGCGGCTACGAGACCTCGCGGTTGGACAACCGGGTGAAGTTCATCAACCTGCCCAAGACCTGCACGATCTCGATCTACACGGTGAACGGTACGCTGGTGCGCAAGTACCGCAAGGACAATGCGCTCACCTACTTGGATTGGGACTTGAAGAACTCCAACAACATCCCCATCGCGGGTGGTGTGTACATCTGCCACGTGGATGTGCCCGGAGTGGGAGAGAAGGTGATCAAGTGGTTCGGGGTGTTGCGCCCATTGGACCTGCAGAACTTCTAAGAGCCGTACCTGACGAACCGAAGCACGGAAATGATGCGAACGATGAAACATACAGCGGTCCTACTCACGGCACTCGCCGTGGCCGCCAGCGGTACGGTGCAAGCCGGGAACCCGGATCGGGCAGGCTCGGCCGGCGCTACACAGCTGTTGCTCAACCCATGGGCGCGCAGTAGCGGCTGGGGGCTTGCCAATACCGCCAGCGTGCGCGGTGTGGAAGCCATGTTCGGCAACGTGGCCGGGTTGAGCCAGTTGAACAAGACCGAAGTGGTCTTCTCCAACACGCGTATCCCCAATGCCGGCATGTCGGTGAATAGTGTTGGCTTCGGTCAGAAGCTGGGCGCTTCGGGCGTTCTCGGCATCATGGCGACCACCATGAGCTTCGGCGAGTTGGAGGTCACCACCACCCAGAACCCGGAAGGGGGACGCGGCGGATTCACACCCAGCCTTGCCAACATCGGTATCGCCTATTCGAAGAGCTTCTCCAACAGCATCTTCGGCGGATTGCTCATTCGCGTGGTCTCGGAGAGCACGGCCAACGTGCGCACCTCCGGTATCTGCTTCGATGCGGGCATCCACTACGTTACCGGCCCAACGGACAACGTGCATTTCGGCATCTCGCTGAAGAACGTGGGACCCGCCATGCAGTTCAGCGGGGATGGTCTTGCATTGCAAGGCCTGTTGATCTCGGGTAGCGACCAGCTCACGCTGCAGCAGCGCTCGGGCAAATTCGAGATCCCTTCCTTGTTGAACATCGGCGCGGCCTACGATTGGAACGTGAACGACATGCACCGGGTGACCTTCGCGGGTACGTTCGTGTCCAATTCCTTCACGAAGGACCAGGGTATCGTGGGCGTGGAGTATGCCTTCCGCAAGATGATCCACCTGCGCGGTGGCTATTTGTACGAGAAGGATATCACGAATGCCGAAGAACGGGCGACTTGGTTCACCGGTCCATCCGCAGGTCTGAGTGTGGACCTGCCCTTCGGTGCCGAGAAGAAGTCGGCCATCTCCATCGACTACGGATACCGCACCACGAACCCGTTCAATGGGTTCCACAGCGTGGGCATCCGTATCAGTCTCTGATCAACCACATCTATATTTGGAAGAGGACCTTTCGGGGTCCTCTTCCAATTGTACACCTACCAGTCCGCTGTCATGAGCACGCCGGCTTACTACACCGAAGAAGGCCTCAAGAAATTGATGGATGAGTTGCACCACATGCGAACGGTGGAGCGCCCCCACTTGAGCCAACAGATCGCCGATGCCCGCGACAAGGGCGACCTGAGCGAGAATGCCGAGTACCACGCGGCCAAGGAGGATCAAGGCCTGCTTGAAGCCCGCATCGCCAAGTTGGAGGCCGTGGTGGCCAATGCCCGGGTCATCGACTCCACCCAGATGGATACGAGCAAGGCCTACATACACACCACGGTGAAGGTGAAGCAGGTGGGTTCGGGGGCGGAGCGCAGCTTCACCTTGGTGGCCGAGAGCGAGAGTGACATCAAGACGGGCAAGATCAGTGTGAGCTCGCCCATCGGGAAGGGTTTGCTCGGAAAAGCGGTGGGCGAAGTGGCTGAGGTGACTACTCCCACGGGCACCACTCGCTTCGAAGTATTGGAGATATCCCGCTGAGATGGCCAGCATATTCACCCGTATCGTTCGTGGGGAGATCCCCTGTCACAAGGTGGCCGAGAACGATGCGTTCCTGGCTTTCTTGGATATCGCTCCACTTCGGGAGGGTCACACATTGGTGATACCGAAGGTGGAGGTGGACAAGTTCTTCGACCTGCCTGTCCCGATCCTTGCGGGCATCATGCCATTCGCACAAGAGGTGGCCCTGAAGATCGCGCGGGTGATCCCCTGCGATCGCGTAGGCGTGAGCGTCATCGGCTTGGAGGTGCCGCATGCGCATGTGCATCTCATCCCCATCGACCACGTGGGTGACATGGACTTCTCCCGTCCCAAGCTGAAGCTCTCCAACGAGGAGTTGGCAGCGATAGCCGCTAGGATCAAAGCCGCCTGAGGGCTTTCTATCCCTTCACCCGGTCCGGGTTGTTCCGCACGAAGCCCGACCAATCCGAGGAGGATCGTTTCCCGCCCGTTGAAGCGACGGCGCGAACAGTACGACCACTGTGAGCGAAGTGATGGCAGACCGCAACGGCGATCGCGTCCGTCGCATCCGTGCTGGTCGGCAATTCCGTAAGTGAAAGGATGCTCAGGAGCATGGCCGCCACTTGCTCCTTGCTCGCATTGCCGTTACCGGTGATGCTCTGCTTCACCCGTTTCGGGGCGTATTCGACCACCAAAAGGTCGCGCTGCAGGGCGGCGGCGATGGCGACGCCTTGTGCACGCCCCAGCTTGAGCATGCTTTGCACGTTCTTGCCGAAGAACTGCGCCTCAATGGCTAGTTCGTCGGGCTGATGGGTCTCAATGATGCGCGTGGTCTCCCGGAAGATGGCGCGCAGCTTGAGCGTGTGGTCGTCATCCGGCGAGAAGCGGATGGCTCCAGCGTCCAACAGGCGCGTGCGCGCACCTTCCACCAAGAGCACGCCATAGCCCATGACCGTGGTGCCAGGGTCTATTCCGAGTATGATACGCTCCGTGGGTGTGGCCACCGGTCTACTTTTGGTCGTCTACTCCGTATGCCGCCGAAGTTACCGTGAGCCGCCGCACCATCCTGTTCATCCGTTGGGGCGTTTTCCTCCTGGCGTGCGGCTTCCTCTATCTCAGGCTCGCGCAAGGCGATGGTGCCTTGGACCTCTCTTCCGCGCTGTCCCGTGCGAAAGTGGGCTCCTGGCGAGACGACCTGGGCTTGGTGTTGTTCCTCATGCTGCTCAACTGGGGGGTCGAGTCCTTCAAATGGCGCATCCTTGTGCGCGGAGTGGAGCACATCTCTCCAGTGGCCGCCTTCAAGGCTACGCTTGCGGGCACGAGCATCGGTCTCATCACGCCGAATAGGGTCGGGGAGTTCGTCGGGCGGGTGCTGTTCCTGGCTCCGGAGAGCCGCATACCGGCGAGTTTCGCGACAGCAGTGGGGAGCATTGCTCAATTCGTGACCACTCTCGTATTCGGCACGCTCGCGTTCGTTGTTCCGTTGCTGATGCCGGGAGATCCGGTGCAGGGCTATTGGCAGACGGCAGCGTGGGCGGGACTATGCACGGTGGTCGTGCTGGCGAGTTTGGTCCTCTACTTCGCTCCCGGCCTGCTCCGCGCATTCTCCGCCCGGCTTCCCATCATCCGGAAGTGGAAGGAGGAGGCTGCCGTGCTCGAAGGCTTCCGGACACCGACGCTACTGGTGGTCTTGCTGCTGAGCGCCTTGCGCTACGTGGTCTTCACCCTGCAGTTCGCCATCCTGCTGCTGGCTTTCGCGGATATCCCCATCGCGGATTCGATCCCTGTTATCCCCATCGTGTTCCTCTTCTCCACGCTCATCCCCACGGTGGTGCTCACCGAGTTGGGTATACGTGGTTCCGTGGCCATCGCCTTGCTTTCTCCCGGCACTGCGCAAGACGAGGGTGTGTTCCTCGCCTCCACCTGCCTGTGGCTCGTGAACATCGCCCTCCCCGCGATCGTCGGCAGCGTTGTCCTGCTCCTTGCTCGTATCCGAAGCACATCGAATCCATGAGCTTCGTCGTGGTGATCGCCTTGGTGCTCTTCCTGTGCATGCTTGCTTTCGCGTTCGTGCTGGCAGGTTGGAGGGATGCGTTGGCCCAACAGCCTCCCGTGTCGGAAGGGTCGGAGAGCGACCTTCCCAAGGTGACCTTGATCATTCCGGTGCGCAACGAGGAGGAGAACATCGCTGCCGTGCTTCAGGATGCCTATGCGCAACGCTATCCGCGAGCGCTGTTGGAGGTGATCGTGGTGGATGACCACAGCGAAGACCCGACCGCCTCCATAGCGAAGGGCATGATACGCACCTGGCCTCAACTGCAGGTGATCGACTCCAACGGCACAGGCAAGAAAGCTGCGATCGGAACAGGTGTGGAGGCAGCCACCGGCGAGTTGATCCTGCTCACGGATGGGGACGTGCGTTTTGGACCGGACCGTGTTGCTGTGGTTGCGAACTACTTCCGGCAGGCCTCCTGCGACCTATTGGTACTCCCGGTCGTTACCACGGGAAGCGGTTTCATTGGACGGGTGCAAGAGGATGAACAGATGGCCCTGTTGGGAGTGACCATGGGAACTGCCGCGCTCGGCAAACCCGTGCTTGCCTATGGCGCCAACCTTGCGTTCGCGCGGGAGGCCTTCCTTGCGGTGGGCGGCTACAAGGAGGATCGCTACGCTAGTGGTGACGATATCTTCCTGATGCGCAGGATGGCGCAGGCCGGACGTGCGGTAGGGTCGCTCTTTCGCCCGGAGGTGGTAGTGCACACGGCGGCCGAACCTACGCTGGCAGGTGCATGGCGGCAGCGGGTCCGATGGGCGGGCAAGATGCGCGGTGTCCTGGACACTAGCACCTGGCTCGCTCTGGTGGTGTTGCTGCTACCCTGGGTGTTGCTGCAACGTACTTGTGCCTTCGAACTGAGGCCCAGCATGGGTCAGCATGCGCTCTACACCGCGGCCCTGCTTGTCGCCGCTTGGCTCTTGTGGGCGCTACCGGTGCTCAGTCTCGCAACACGCGTGCGGCAGGTGCTGGTCAAGCCCGCACCTACCGCACGAATGCTGTTCAGTCTGCTGGTCTTCACCTGCTACGCACCGGTGGTCGGCATCGCATCCTTGCTGCTACGCCCGCGCTGGAAGGGACGCCGCGTGTGACGTGAGCTGGGCTCAACGGCCGGACCTCCAGCGTGGCGGCGCCACCTGTGCTAGAACGGAAGGTCGTCCTCGTCGCTTCCGCCGACGGGCATGTCGGCCAAGCCTGGAGGGGGCGGTGCGCTTTGACGGCCACCACCGTAGTTCGCTCCAGCGCCTGCGCTCGCACCACTGCGCTCGATCCGATTACCGCTGAGGCTGAGGAAGTACTTCGTCACCCCGTCCTTGCCCGTCCATTCGCGACCGTTCACGTAGCAGGTAACGGTCACTTCATCCCCCGGGTTGTACCCATCGAGCAGCCCGGTACGGTCTTGCGTGAATTCTACGGGAATGTGCTGCGGACGCTGGCCACTGGGCTCGGTCACTACCAGTTCGCGTTTGCTGAATTTATCGCTGACCTGCTGGGTCTTGCCAACGGCCTTGACGGTTCCTGTGATGGTGACTTGTGCCATGGTGGATATGCGTTTCGTTTTCGGGTATGGGCTGGCTCGTTCAAGCCTGGCGTTCATTGTAGGCGAGCAGTGTCTTCCATGCGTCCTCCACACGGTCCTGCGCAAGCAGTTCCTGGGCATGGCGGTGCAATGCGGCTCGTAGTTCCTCGCGTTGGTCTTGCAGAGCGATGAAGGTATCGCTCAACTCCGTGAGCTTGTATTCGTTCACACTGGTCTCATCGGGCACCCGCAGTGCGGCCCCCAACTTTCCCAGGTCGTTACCGGTCAGTACGGTGCTCCTCCGAGCCTCCAGCGGCAGCGCGTCCACCCCGACTCCGATATTGGTATTGGGTTGGGCCAGCTCGAACAGGGCATCGCCGTGTGCACGTACGTAGAAATGTCCGCCCATGCGTCCCACGAGGTCGATCCTCCGCTGGTCGATCTTGCCATTCAAGTCCAGCACCTCCTCGTTCACGTGGATCATCACCACTTCACAGAGCACGAGATTCCCTGCTCCGCCTCCCGTGCCGGTCTCGATCACCTGCTTCACCACACACTCGAACTGCACGGGGCTTTCCTTCACCCGGAACGGCTTCACCTTGGTGGAAGGAACGGCGGTGAGCCCGGACCGTTCGAACTCGTTCACGCCCTCCGGGTACTCCCCACTGGCTACGGAGACCTGTTGCACCATGGCGTGGGTCACCACGTTGATGACCACTTCCGGGACAGCCTTCACATTGTGGTAGCTGTGCTTCGTGGTATTGTCGCGCCCCCGCCGCGCAGGGCTGAAGATGAGCAAGGGTGGGTTGGCCCCGAAGCAATTGAAGAAGCTGAAGGGGCTTAGGTTGGGACGTCCCAAGGCATCTATGGTGCTGGCCAGGGCCACCGGGCGGGGACCAATGGCGCCAACGAGCAGGCCATGCACCTCCCCCACGGAGAGGCTGGACGGGTCGAAGGCTTTCATGGGTGGGCTGCTTGGGCGGGGAGGCGAAGGTAAACGCATGGCCTGCACCCTCGGGAACACCGAGGCCACCGGCTATCTTCGCGCCCCATTTCGAGAATACGGACGTGGCGGAATTGGTAGACGCGCCAGACTTAGGATCTGGTACCGCAAGGTGTGGGGGTTCGAGTCCCCCCGTCCGTACCCCTACAACCAAGCACAGCGCACAAGCGCTCAAGACGACATGAACATCCAGAAAGAAGAGACCGGAACGCTCACGGCCACCCTCACGGTGAAATTGTCCCCGGCCGACTATACTCCCGGCTTGGAGAAGGCCCTGAAGGAGCAGCGTAAGAGTGCCGTGCTGCCTGGTTTCCGCCCGGGTCAGGTACCCATGAGCCTTATCAAGAAGCGCGTAGGAAAAGCGCTGCTCGTCAATGAGGTGGAACGCCTGATCGATGAGAACCTCCGAGGCTACTTGGAGACCAACGCCATCCGGGTACTGGGCCAGCCGCTGCCGAGGAACGACAGCGCCGAAGCCAACAACTGGGATGAGCCCGGAGAGCTTGAGTTCGCCTACGAATTGGGCATCGCGCCGGTGTTCGAGGTCGAACTCGACAAGCTCAAGGTGGAATATCCGATGATGGATGTGAACGACGAACTCGTTGCACGCGAGGTGGCTGATATGCAGCGCCGCTTCGGGAAACTGGAAGAGGGCACGACGAGCGAGGCGAATGACATGTTGCTCGGCGACATGATCGAGTTGGATGCCGAGGGCGCCATCAAGCCGGGCGGCATCATGCACCGGGCCACCATCAGCTTGGAGTATTTGGAGGACCAGACCACCAAAGACCTACTTACAGGTAAGGCCATTGGGGATGAGGTGGTGGTGGACCCCCACAAGGTGAGCCGTGATCACGAAGACCTGGCCCGTATGCTGGGCGTCGACCATGATCGGGTACACCACTTGGAAGGCAACTTCATCTTCCGCATCGCGGAGATCAAGCGTATGGCCCCTGTCGAACTGGGTCAGGAGCTCTTCGACCGGGTCTATGGACAAGGTGCGGTGAGCGATGAGGCCGGTTTTCGCGGCAAGGTGAAGGAGGGACTGGAGCGCAGCTTCGTGCGTGACAGCGACCGCGTGTTCAAGCGCTTGGTGGTGAAGGCCCTGCATGAGAAGTCGAACTTCAGCCTGCCGGATAGCTTCCTGAAGCGTTGGATACAGGAAACGAGCAAGGAGCCGGTGACCGCCGAGCAGGTGGAGGAGAACTACGCTTCCTACTCCGAAGGCCTAAAGCGCCAGTTGGTGGAGGACCGGGTGATCGAGAAGTACGGACTGGAAGCGAAAGGGGAGGAGATCGACGCATTCGCCAAGCGTTACATCACGGACCAGTTCGCGCAATACGGCATGCCAGCACCCGAGGGCGAGCAGCTGCAGCAAATGGCGGGTCGTCTGCTGGGTGATCGGGAACAGATCACCCGCATGCGCGACAGCATCGTTCAGCAGAAGCTCATCACCCACTTCAAGACCCTGCTCGAGCCCAAGGAGAAGAAGGTGAGTTTTGAAGAGTTCATAACCTTGGCCCGTACGGCCTAGGTACCAGTCCGTTCGCTTTCGTACTTAGTGACCCAAACACGCACCCGGATGTTCCCCAAAGACGAATTCCTCAAGTACGCCGTAAAGCACCGCGGGATCAGCAGCACCGCGCTCAATGGTTACATCACCTCCTCGATGACCCCCTATATCATCGAGGAACGCCAACTGAACGTGGCCCAAATGGACGTGTTCAGCCGATTGATGATGGATCGCATCATCTTCCTGGGCACGGGCATCAACGACCAGGTGGCCAACATCATCCAGGCCCAGCTCCTGTTCCTGGAAAGTGTGGATGCCAAGAAGGACATCCAGATCTACCTGAACAGCCCCGGAGGTGGAGTGTATGCCGGCCTCGGCATCTATGACACCATGCAGTACATCAATTGCGACGTGGCCACCATCTGCACCGGCATGGCCGCCAGCATGGGTGCCGTGCTGCTTTGCGCAGGAGCCAAGGGCAAGCGTAGCGCCTTGAAGCACAGTCGGGTGATGATCCACCAGCCGATGGGCGGGGCCGAAGGTCAGGCCACGGACATGGAGATCACCGTGCGCGAGATCCAGAAGCTCAAGAAGGAGCTGTACGAGATCATCAGCAGCCACAGTGGCCAGCCGTTCGAGAAGGTGGAGAAGGACGGGGACCGGGACTATTGGATGATCGCCGAGGAGGCCAAGGCCTACGGGATGATCGACGAATTGCTGGTACGCCACAAGTAGCGCGTATCGGTCGAATAGGACCAAGGCCCGGGGCATCCCCCGGGCCTTGGTGTATCTTGCAGGGCCATTTCGGCGTAAGCCGGTCTCTTGGCATTCCCCATGGACAAGAAAGAGATCAAGTGCTCGTTCTGCGGCCGCGACAAGCAGGACACCAATGTGCTCATCGCGGGCATCACGGGCCATATCTGCGACAGCTGTATCGCGCAGGCTCAGAACATCATCAGCGAAGAGCTCAGCCAGCGTTCCCGCACGGAGATGGAGGGCAGCCTCATCCTGCAGCGGCCGGCGGATATCAAGCGCTTCCTGGATGAGTACGTGATCGGACAGGACGATGCGAAGAAGGTGCTCAGCGTTGCCGTGTACAATCACTACAAGCGTCTGCTCCAGAAGCCGGCCACTTCGGTGGACGATGTGGAGATCGAAAAGAGCAACATCATCCTGGTAGGTGAGACGGGGAGCGGTAAGACGCTTCTAGCGAAGACCATCGCACGCATGCTCAACGTGCCCTTCGCCATCGCGGATGCCACAGTGCTCACCGAGGCGGGCTATGTGGGGGAGGACGTGGAGAGCATCTTGAGCCGTCTGCTCCAGGCCGCTGATTACGATGTGAGCAAGGCGGAACGAGGCATCGTCTTCATCGATGAGATCGATAAGATCAGTCGCAAGAGCGACACCCCGAGCATCACCCGGGACGTGAGCGGCGAAGGGGTGCAACAAGCACTGCTGAAACTGCTGGAAGGCAGCACCGTGAGCGTACCCCCACAAGGTGGTCGTAAGCACCCGGAGCAGAAGCTCATCCAAGTGGAGACCAAGAACATCCTCTTCATCTGCGGTGGTGCGTTCGATGGTATCCAGAAGATCATCGCCCGAAGGGTGAAGAGCAGTGCGGTGGGCTACAGTGCGAGCAAGGATGGGCGTATCGATGATGATAACCTGCTTCAATACGTAAGCCCTTCGGATCTCCGCAGCTATGGCCTCATCCCCGAGCTGATCGGGCGGTTCCCGGTGCTCACTTATCTCGATCCGTTGGACCGTGAGAGCATGCGCCGCATCCTCACCGAACCCAAGAACGCGTTGATCAAGCAGTATGTGAAGCTCTTCGACATGGACAAGGTGAAACTCACCTTCGACAAGAAGGTGCTCGATTTCATCGTGGAGCGTGCCATCGAGTACAAGCTGGGGGCACGCGGACTTCGGAGCATTTGCGAGGCCATCATGACCGACGCCATGTACGAGATGCCAGGTGCGGCCGATCGCCCTGCCGAACTGCGCGTGACGTTGAGCTATGCGCGAGAGAAGTTCGATCGTTCGCGATTGAGCGCGCTGAAGGTGGCCTGACCCTGCCGAGGCCCTACTTTCGTCGTCCCGTCTCCAAGGCCATTCCTTGGGGCGGGTAATGATGAAACGGACCCTGCTCGCATGCTTATTGGCCGCACCTCTTCTCGGTAGCGCCCAGGATCTTCCCCAGCCCAGTCCTACTGGCACCGTAGAACAGATCGTTGGTCTCACCACGATCAAGGTCGTGTATTCACGCCCCAGCATGAAGGGGCGCACGGTATTCGGGGACTTGGTCCCGTACGGTAAGGTTTGGCGCACCGGTGCCAACAAGTGCACCACGTTCGAAACGAGCGGCCCCATCAAGATCGAGGGGCAGGACCTGGCACAGGGTATCTACTCGCTTTTCACCATCCCGAGCGAGGACACATGGACGATCATCTTCAACAAGGATACCTCGCTGTGGGGCGAGGGTGACCGCAAGGAGGAGGCGGACGTGCTTCGCGTGAAGGTGACGCGCGCCAAAGCACAGGACGCTGTCGAGACGCTCACGTTCGACTTCGCGTCCGTGAAGGATGATCATGCGGATTTGGAGCTGCGCTGGGAGAACATGCGGGTAAGCATGGATATCTGGGCTGATGCCACGTCGCAGGCGCTGGAGAATATCAAGGCGGCACTGGGCAAGCCGGACCCGAGCTTCGGTGTCTATCACGGCTGTGCTCGCTTCTGCGTGGACCGCGGGATCAACCTACCGGAGGCCCTGAAGTGGGCTGAGGCCAGCGTTTCGAAGGAGAAGAAGTACTGGAACATGCACACGTATGCGCGAGCCCTTGCGGCCAATGGCAATTTCAAGGAAGCCATCGTGGCTGCCGAAGAAAGCATGAAGCTGGCCCAGGCCGCAGATGCCACCGCCTACGTGAACATGAACAAGGATAGGATCGAAGAGTGGAGCAAGGCGCGTAAGTAGCCGGGATCAGTATCGACGAACGAAGGCCCGCAGCATGCGGGCCTTCGTTCGTTACAGGCCCTTCGAAAGGAATCCGCCATCGATGGCGAGGCATTGCCCCGTGATGAAGGAAGCCTTCTCCATGCACAAGAAGGCGATAGTGGCTGCTACTTCGTTCGGTTCGCCCACACGGGCCATGGGTGTGCGGGAAAGAATGCCGGCCAATCGTTCGGGTTGGGATAACACGGGCGCGGTGAGCGGTGTGTTGATGTACCAAGGAGCCACCGCGTTCACGCGGATGCCTTTCGATGCCCATTCCACAGCCAGGCTGCGCGTGAGTTGAAGGACCCCTGCCTTGCTGAGTGCATAGGCCGATCCACTACCAACATCCACCATCGCAGCCACGCTGGCAACATTCACCACGGCGGGAGCCCGCCCTTGGGCAAGCAGGGTGTACATCCCCCGAAGCAGGTCAGCGGGCCCAAGGAGGTTGGTGCCAAGCACATGATCTTCCTCCTCTGGAGCCAACTCCACCCACGGTTTGCGGATGTTCGTCCCGGCGTTGTTCACGAGGATGTCCAGAGCACCCCACTGGTCACGCACGTGATCGATCACTCGTTGGCGGTCCGTTCGCTCGGTGATGTCGGCCGGTATGCACCGCGGGTCGCCGTTGCTCGTTCGTGCGGTGTAGAGCACGTCGGCACCCAAGGCCAGGAGCTCCTTCACCGTGGCAGCGCCGATGCCGCGTGTTCCACCGGTCACGAGCGCCCGCTTGCCGTGGAGGTTCCAACTGGTCATGTGCCGAATGTAGGGATGGGGTGAAAAGAAGAAGCCCCGCAGCTAGGCTGCGGGGCTTCTTCCGAAAGGCGTGGCTCTTAGTCGAGCGCGATGCGCTGCACCAAGGAACCCTTGCTGTTGCTCACACGCACCAGGTAGATGCCCTTGGCCATGCCGGTGAGGTCGATCGTGCCGTTGCCGGAGATACGCTCGGTCATCACACGTGCACCGAGCAGGTCCATCACTTCGATGGTGTGTGCTTCAGCGTAGGTGCTGCTCAAACGCACGATGCCGGTGGTCGGGTTCGGGAACAGGCCCACACCTTCCAACGCGGCTTCGCTGATACCCACGGTGGGGTTCAACACGGCACGCACCGCAGGAGCGTTACCGTTGGTGTACACGTTGTCGTTGGGGATGAAGATGAGACCATCGCCACCAGGCTGGGGTACGGTCGCATCATCCAGGATGGTGATGGGGTAGAGGTTGCCTTGGCTGAGGAGGCGGATGGTGGCGTAGTACGCACCTGCGGCGATGTTGGCCGGGGTGATGAACAGGCCCACCACACGTCCTTCGTCGAGGTTCGTTTGGGTGATCTCGATCACATCGCTCTGTGCGATGGGGTTGCTCAGGGATGCAGCGGCGCCGGGGGTGTTGAACACGGTGGTGGTGTCGTAGAGGGACACGATCACTGCGCTACCCACTTCCGTTCCGTTGCTCAGGATGGCTTCCACGCCGTGCACCGTTGCAGCGGTCACGAATTCGTAGTAGGACATCACTTCCAAACCATCGGCTGCGCCGGTGAAGCTCTCCGAGCCAAGACCGAGCAGGGTGTTGTTGTCATACACACCGATGCCGTCGAGCGCGTACACATCGTTGTCGATGCCGAACTGACGGTTGATCACGTTGTTGTCCACCACGGTCTCAGAGCCAGCCTCGTTGGAGGTGACGGTGAAGACCACATCGTACACGCCGGGGGCGAGCGTAGGCAGGGTCACCATTTCGTCCATGCTAACCGTTGCACCAGCGGCCAAGTCGCCGAGGGTGTAGGTCTGGTCGATCACGGTGGCAGCGCTGGCGTCGGTCACCAAGAGGTGAACGGACAGGCCCGTTTGATCCAAGGAACCGAAGTTCAGGATCTCAGCACCGAAGTTCATCTCGGGGTTCAGTTGAGCCACGGGCACGCGGCCGTACTCATCACCAGCACCGGTGTGGGATACAACGCCGTAGTTCATCACCAAGTCGTAAGGCTGCTGCTCGATCAGGGACACATCGTCCACGAACCAGCTGTAACCGTAAGCACCGGTCCAGTGGAAACGGATCCACACCGTGCTCTGGCCACCGGCGATGGAGGAGATGTCCAAGCTCACGGTCTCGGGGTTGGCCGTGCTGGCGTTGGTGGCCAGACCGGCGAACAGGCGGAACACGTTCGGCATGCCGGAGATGTCGCTGCTGGTGTTCAGCGCGGGGAACGTCCCGTCGGTGCTCACCACCACGTAGCAAGCCTCGGGTGGGAACTTGCGGTAGTGGTTCTCGAACTCCAGAACCACGTTCGAGGAGCCGCTCAGGTCGATGGAGGAGGCGGTGGTGATGTGCGCGCTCTCTTCCGTGCCGGAGGTGTTGTTGGCACCATCGGAATCCAACATGGCGTAGCCGTTGGCCGCGGTCGTGCTCTCGATAGGAGCCGTCGGGTAGCTGCCCTGGTTCGTGAGGCCTACGCCGATCTCCCAATCCAGATCGAACGCACCAGCGTCTTGGGCGATGGTCCACGTAGCGGCATTGGAGAAATCATCGGACCAGATCACGTCGCGGTCAGCGGAGCCGTGGTGCACCGCAGGACGGGTCTGGAGAGGGCCGGCCATGCGCTTCTCTTGGAAGCTGCGACCGGATTGTGCCACACCAGCGACGGTGAGGCCCAAGCAAGCGCCGAAGAGTACAGTCTTTTTCATCGGGTTATGAATAGGGGTTGATCGTTTCCTTTTGAAGGGGTCGAAAGGTAACTCTTGGGCGGGTGCGAACGGTTGATCCCGGTGCGAAAGGAGACGCATGCCTTCCTGCTGTCCACGGAAAGCTACTGGGGGTCGCCGAACGGTGACCGGTCGGCTTCGAGCGAGGACCGGTACCCTCCAGCGCAGGGATGGTCTGTTCACCCGCCGGAACGGTTGAGCATCCCGGGCTTCTTGGATGACTGAGCTGGAAAGCGAACACCCCGTGGCGTCGGCCACGGGGTGTTCCAAAGGGTTCCGGGTGGGTCTATTTCACCGCGATACGCTGGGTCCAGGTGCCTTGAGCGTTCTCCACACGGGCGGTGTAGAGTCCAGGGGCCAAATGGCCAAGGTCCACGGTGCCGCTGGCGCCGAACCGGCCACGGAGCACCACCTGCCCCAAGGCGTCGGTCATCTCCAGGCGGTGGGTGCCGGCGTATGGGCTGTTGAAGTGGAGCGGGCCTTGGGTGGGGTTGGGGTAAGCCACCAGCCCTTCAAGGGTGGAGCGGTCCTCCATGCCCACCGTGGCGTTCAACTCCAGACGAACGGCATGGGCGTTCCCATTGCCATAGACCGTTTGGTCCGTGGGGTCATAGATGAGGCCTGCGCTGCCGGGTTGCGGTACGGAAGTATCGTCCAGGATGAAGATGTCGAACTCGTTGGCGGCACTCAGCAAACGCACGGAGGCATAGTAGCCACCGGCGGGTAGGTCCACCGCAGGGAGGAAGAGCCCGAGCACACGACCTGCCGCGAGGTCCGCCGCTGTCACGCTGATCACGTCGCTCTGTGCGATCGGCATGTTCAGGTTGTTATTGAACACCTGGGTCGTGTCGTGGATGGATACGATGACGGCGCTGTTCACCTCCGTTCCATTGGCCAACTGGGCCGAAACGCCGTAGATCGTGGCAGGCGCGGCCAATTCGTAGTAGGTCATGATCTCCAAGCCATCGGCAGCGCCGGTGAAGCTGGTGCTACCAAGCGCCGTCAGGGTATTGGCATCGTACACATCGATACCGTCCAGCGCGTACACATCGTTGTCCACAGCGAATTGACGCACCACCGTGTTGTTCGTCGGATCGTTGTCTTGCGCCGCTTCGTTAGAGGTGACACTGAAGGCAACGTCGTAGATGCCCGGTGCCAGCGTCGGGAGCGTGACGAGTTCATCCAGGTTGGCGAGTTGGCCAGCGGCAAGGTCGCCCAAGGTGAAGGTCTGATCGAGGATCGTGGTGCTACCGGCATCGGTGACCAACACCTGAACGGTGAGCCCCGTCTGATCCTGTGCGCCGAAGTTGTGCACCTCCGCGCCGAAGTTCATCTCCGGGTTCAGCTGGGTTACGGGTACGCGACCATACTCTTCACCCGTGCCCGTGTGGGAGATCACACCGTAGTTGAGGACGAGCTCGTACGGCTCTAGTTCCACCAGCGCCACATCGTCCACCATCCAGGCATAGTCGCAACCAGCGCCAGCGCCGTGCACCGCCACAGTGGAGAAGTAGCGGAAGCGCAGCCACACCGTGGCTTGCCCAGCCACGACCGCGGAAACGTCGACCGAGGTGGCTTCGGGATTGGCGGTGGAAGCGTTCACGGCCACGTCGGCGTTCACTTCGAACTCCGTCCAGTCGGTTCCATTGGTGCTCACGTCCACGAAGCAGTCACCACGGAAGCGCGTGAAGAACTGTTCGAATTGGAGCACGGCCCCGGGATAGGCGGATAGGTCGATGGGGTTGGCCGTCTGCACCCAAGCCTGTTGACTGCCCCCGCAGAGGAAGTCGGAATCGAACAGGGCGAACCCGTTAGCGGCCGTGGTCGATTCGATGACGCCGTACGTGGAGGAGAACGAACCTTGGGGCTCGTCCGTCCCGATCACCCAGTGGTCGTTGTTG
>WBZX01000960.1_pt1 | contig 23408 bp, 16 predicted proteins | sample 5204211 | NCBI WGS metagenome assembly WBZX01 (sample SAMN12344362, study PRJNA552823) | activated sludge metagenome | biome: Activated sludge suspended growth; feature: Nitrification reactor; material: Wastewater; isolation source: activated sludge from nitrification reactor of wastewater... | reverse complement strand
GCCTGGCCTCGGGCACCGCGTTCGACTTCCTCGGCGACGGCATCGCCGAGGCCATCTACGGTGACGAGAGCCAGCTGTGGGTCTTCGACGGGCTCACCGGCGACGTGCAGCTGATGGCGCCGCGCGGCAGCATCACGATCATCGAGTACCCCGTGGTGGCCGATGTCGACAACGACGGCTCGGCCGAGATCGTCGTGGTCACCAACCACAACGACGCGCACCCGACCGTGCAAGTGTACCGCGACGCCCAAGATCGGTGGATCCAAGCCCGCCGCATCTGGAACCAGCACACCTACCACGTCACGAACGTTCGCGAGGACGGCACCATCCCGCAGCACGAGCCGCCGCACTGGCAGTACCTCAACACCTTCCGCACCAACGCGCAGATCGAGGGCGGCTCGGTCTGCGAGCCCGAGGGCTGAGCGTCGCCATCAGGCGCGTGCTCGCGAGTGCGAGCACGCAGCCGACGTGTTCGGGACGCTGCAGCTCGTCGTGGCTGCGCCCGTGGTCACGCGCGACGCCGTGCGCGACGGCGCCGCAGCACGACGAGGACCGGCGCGAGCCACCACCCGCTGCTGCTGCGCGACTGCGTGCAGCCGCAGCCGCTGCCGCCACCACCGGCGCCGCCGTCGAGCCCCGCGCCCCCGCTCTCGTCGTTGGCCGTGCCGGCCGAAGCGCCGCCAGCGGTGCCGTCGGCGGTGGCCGAACCCGAGCCGCCCTCGTCCGCGCCACCGGTGGTGCCGACGGGGTCGGGCGGTAGCGGCGAGTCGAGCAGCCATCGCACGGTGCGTCGCAGCTCGGTCTCGTTGCCCGCCAGGTCGCGCACGCGCGCCAGCACCTCGACCTCGGGATCGTCCAGAGGCGTGTCGAGCGGGATCTCCAGCACGTCGTGGGGCGTCGCGCCGCCGTCGGCGAGCATGGTGGTGCAGTTGCCCGCGCCGTCGACGATGCACACCAGCAGCGATGCGACATCGATGCCGCTGGGGACGTCGACGGTGCCGACGCGCAACGCCGTGACGGCGTCGTCCTCGTACAGCGCCGCGAGCGTGAGGGTGGGGCGCTGCGTGTCCGTGAGCTCCTCGGGGCCGCCAGGTGCACCGATCTCGATCCACCGTGCGAGCAGGCCCAGCTCCTCGGGCGTGATCGTGGTGTCGTGGGCGGGACCGAAGTCGAGGTCGCGATCCTCCGCCGGGCTCGCGTCATCGAAGGTCGCATCGGTGTTGCCGTCGGTGCGCTCGCCGGCGGCCTTCCAGTACAGCAAGCTCCCCAGCGAGTTGAACGCGCGCACGTAGCGGGTGAGCTGCGGACGGCGGAACGAGGTGCTGCTGCCACCGGCGCCGGTGTTCATGCGCTGCGTCTCGGGCACGCACGACTGCCCACCGTCCTCGACGAGGCACCACCACGTCGAGCCCTCTTCGATGCCCGGCCGATCGAGCGCCAGCGATCCCGCCGGCGTCGTACCGCCGTGGCAGCTGTTGCAGTGGGCGTCGAAGATCGGCGAGATATCGCGCTCGAAGTCGATCTGCAGCCCGTAGCCCTCGACCTCGCGCACCGCGGGACCGTCGGCGGTGGCGCCGGCCAGCAGGGGCACGGTGCCATCGCCGAGCGTGATGATGGGGTAGTCGGGGAGCGCGGCGAAGGTCTCGTCGAACCCGACGCGCGATTCCTTCGAGTGCACGTGGCACCCACCGCAGGTCTTCATCTCGCCGGGGCGCAGGCTCTGCCAGCTCTGGTCGGTGTTGAGCGTGCGGCCGTCGCAGTCGATGCCCTGCATCAAGTACGGCATGTTGGCCGGGAAGCGCACGAGGAAGCTCGTGTCGGGGTTGCCGCTCGGATCCATGAGCGCGGCCCCGCCCTCGTCGGTGTTGCGCACGCCGAACTCGCCCAGGATCAGCACGCGCTCCCCGGCGACGTTGGCGATTTGCTCGTAGGTGTTGTCGCCGCGGTTGGGCATCACGCCGAGGATCCGCACGCCGCACAGATCGTCGTCGCCGTAGTCGATCGTGTCGGTGCCCTGCAGGTGGAACTGGTGCTCGCCCTGGAAGTGGATGCCACCCACGGGGTGGGTCTCGCGGTCGAGGATCGACGCGGCGCCGAGCAGGCCGAACGGCGTGCCGACGGGAAGGTCTGGGCGCGATGTGGCCCGATCGGCACGCGGGATCTCGGCCGGGCGTTCGATGCCGTGGATCGCCGCGTAGGGCACCACCGCGCGCGGCATGATCTCGTGATACTGCTTCGAATCGACGATCTGTTCGAGGTCGCTCGGATGCAGCGATGGGATCGTCGTGACCTCGTAGATGCCCGCATCACAGCCCGGTGTGTCGAGGCCGAGCTGGGTGAACACGTTGGCCGCGTTGCCACCCCCCGAGCCGGAGGTGTTCGGTGGCGTGGGCAGGCCCAACGACGCGAACACGCCATTGTCTGCGACCGTGCTGCACGCGCCCTTGCCCCACACCACCGCGAGGCCACCGTCGGGTAGCGCCGTGGGGTGGCCGAGCTTGCCCGCCCACGGCAGCGGATCGGCGTACTCGGGATGGACGTACGCGGGCGCGGGCATCAGCGCCGCGAAGCTGTCCGAGCTGCTCGACCACGTCGCGAGTCGGACGATGTCGCGCGGCGCGTACAGATCCGGCAGGGGCGCCTCGGGGTCGAGCATGCCCTCTTGCCCCTCGGGCTCGGGCATCACGCCGACGATGTTTCCGAGCGCGTTGTTGTTGCCGCGGTAGTAGTCGTTGAACCACACGCGGCCGGCGGAGTCTTGGGTGAGAAAGTGCGCGGCCTTGTGATCGACATTGGCCGAGGTGATCGGCGAGTGGTCGCCGCAGTGCTGCCCGTAGAACGCGAACGGTTCGGCGCCGTCGGGCGACTGCACGAAGATGTTGAAGTGGTTGCCGATGGTGCCGAAGCCGCCCGGGCTGCCGTTGGTGTAGCGGAACGTGATGCCGCCGAAGATCTGCCAGCTCGAGTAGGCCACGCGCCCGTCGGCGAGCACGAGCGGATGCTGCTCCTGGGACAGCGAGTGATGGCTCGCCAGATCGACGTTGCGGCCGTCGGGATCCATCGACCAGATCCGCGAACCCGGCGCGGCGCTGTTGGTGCCGAAGACCATCGTCGAGCGGTTGCCATCGCGCGTCGATGTGAACGCGATGCGTCCGTCGGGCAGCCAGGCGGGGCCGGCATCGATCGCGCCGGCCACGTGGGGCAGCGCAGTCACCTCGCCGCTCGCGACATCGACCAGGTGCAGCTGCGCTTCGGTGGTCGCGAGGTTGCGCCCGGGCAGGTCGTGAAAGGCCCCGTCGCCGCCGATCGCCTCGGAGAAGCTCTCCTCGCCGGGCACCAGCGGCCCGCGAAACACCGAGAACGCGATGGTCTCGCCGTCGAACGAGACCGCCGGGTCCATCGCCGCGCAACCGGCCTCGTCGGTCGAGGTCGCGGTGCAGTCGTACAGCACCGTCTCGGTGCCCTCGGGTTCGCGCAGCACCAGATCGCACGGTGCTGCGAAGCCCCCGAAGAAGTGCGTGACGTCGGGCAGGATGTCGTAGATGTCGATGCCGAAGATCGTCGTGCCCGTGGGCAACTGCAGCGGCTCGGTCGTGTGGGGGCAGCGCACGTAGACGATCGGTTCGTCCTGCGCGTGCGCGACCGCGGGCAGCGCGACGACGAGGGCGAGGAGCAACCACGGAAGCGGGCGCGTGGGCATCGCCGTAGGAGGTCGCTCGAGCCGGGCAAGACGGCTCAGCTGCGACGCGAAGGCGCGAACGCGCCCCGGCCGGCCTTGAGGTGGTCGTGGTCGGACAGCTGTCGTCGTACCCGGGGACGATCTCGAGGTCGATGCGCGTGTCGCCGAAGACGTCGAGATCGGCGGCGACGATCACCGGCGCGCGGGTCGTGCCGCCGGGTGCGTCGACGCGGGCCACGATCGTGCGTACGTGCGCATCGGTGCGCATGCGCGGCGCGGGTGGCTGCTCGCCGGAGGCGCCGATTCGCGGCCCGAACAACGGATGATGCTGCACGTAGTCGTCGAGGCGACGCGCCGCCGAAGCCGCGGTAGCTCTCGCCGAGCGGCGCACTTCTGCCTGATATGCTGCGACAGTGGAGGACCGCCTCGGCTCGACGCACCTGCGGACCCGCGAGCGAGAGGTCGTGCTCGACGTCGTGAACCGCGGGTGCCGCAAACTGCGGTGGCGCTGCTTCGTTGCGCCGGTGCGGGGCGAGTGGATCACCATCTATCCCGCCGGCCATGGCCAAGATATCCGTCTGGCCGAGTACCTCGCCTCGAAGCTCGATTGCGACGTCGTGCACATCCAGGTGACCGACGAGCTCGAGTTCCGCTGCGCGCTGTGGCGCGACCATGCCCGCGTCGAAGACGATCGCACCGCTTGGGGACCGCTGGTCCGCGAAGCAGACACCGTGCGGCTAAATGCCCTGCTCGACGGGGCCGAAGACGCGTTCCGGCGCGCCATGGAGCTCGGGGAGCTCCTCGGGCTCGCCGACGTCGAGCTCGACTACGAGTGGATCGTCGACGAGCGGCGCGACGGATCCGAGCAGGTCCTCGCGCTGACGCACCTGCCTCCGGCCCGAGCGTTCGCGCGTCGACCCACGGACGCGGTGGCGGTGCTGCGCCGCACAGGCCCCGTGGTCGCGGTCGACGGCGGCTTCGTCCACCGCACCACCCGGGAGTACCGGGGGTTGTCGGTCGTGCGCCTGCCCGCTGGCGTCGCCGAGCCCGTGCTGGCGCTCGTCGGCGGACCGGGGAGCCTGCAGGGGGCACAGCGCGGGTCGTGGGTCGCGTGCAACGAAAGCGACGAGGTGGTCGTGTTCGACGTGGAGCGTCGTACGACGGTCGGCCGCTTCACGGGCGCACTCGCTGGGTTTCATCCGCTCGGTGATCGCGTCGTCGTGATCGACCCGGACAACGTGTGCACGATCCACAACCTCCGCACAAAGGCGGCGCCGGTACGGATCGAGGACACGATCGGCGGGCAGTGGCGGGACCCGGGGCTGCAGTGGCACCCCGAAGGGCGCTGGGCCCTGGGCCACGCGAGCGAGCTCGCGCTGTACGACTTCGAGCGCCGGACCGCGCACGCGCTCCGCTTGCGCTCGGGGACCATCGATGGACGCGCGAGCCTCATCCAAACACTTCGAAGCACTGTCGGGTGGCCCCTGCCCGAATCCGCGGACCAGGCCCGCATGGATGTCTTGCTGGCTCAGATGGCGGCGCTTCCGCTCGAGCGGTCGTACCGTGCCTGTAGCTCACACGACGGCCGGGCAGTTTGGGTGTTGGCCTCGAGCGGCGTCTACGCCTACGACTGGGCGCAGCTCATCGCCGCCGTCGAACGCGGAGACGACACGCTCCCGCCCCCGCGGTGGTTCAGCGCGATGCAGGACGCGGTCCTCGGCGCCGAGATCCGCGACGCGATGTTCCTCGTCGGCAGCGGCGACCACGTCGTGGCGCTCCACCGCGATAGCGGAGCGATCCATCACACGGTGGACGTCGGGGCGCAGGTCGAGGACTTGGCGGTCTCACGTGACGGCGCTTGGGTGGCAGTGTCGACCGGCCGCGGCCACGCGTACGGGGCGGAGCTCGCGAGCAGCTTGCAGATCTGGCGCACGGACACGCTGGTGCCGGCGCACGCGAACGCGACGTGACGCCCTTCACGCGACCGGCGGGCGCGCGCGCGCCGAGAGGCGCTCGTCGGCGCCGCGATCGTGCCGCCGCCGTCACCGGGTGAGGGAGGGTGTCGTGATCCGCATGCCAGGCGGCACAGAGCTGCTCGCAAAGGGAGGTGCCCTGCTCCCGCGCGCGAGTCCGAGGGCGACACGATGGGCGACACCCCACGCCTGCGGTGCGGTCGCGCCGCGACGCGGATCGGGTCATCGCGTGGGTCGTGCGCGGCTCGATCCGCGTCGACCCGCGGCGCGCCCCGAGCCCTGGGCCTGCCGCCCAAGCCCGCGCGATCCCACGACTATCGCGGCTCCGTGCGGGGCACTCCACGGGCCTGGAACACCGCCTGCTCTCGAGGGGACGCCAAGAGGCCCCGCCATGCACCGAACGAAGCTCCCCGCCAAGCTCCTCGCCGCGTCCCTCGTCACCGCCCTCGCGGCTCCGCTGGCGGGCTGCAGCATCATCACGATGGTGGTCGACGCGGCGAAGAAGAACTCCGCCAAGCTCGATCACTGGGAGGTCTCGAAGATCACGCTGGGCCTGCGCGACGCCAAGGGCATCTGCGCGCGCGGTGGCGTGCAGCTGGCGGTCTACGCCGACGCGCAGCACAAGCGTCGCAAGAACAAGCACAAGCGGCTCGAGACCTGGTCGCTCGCCGACGAGGGCAAGCACGCCGGCAAGCTCGACTTCAAGGAGTTCGGGTTCACGGCCAAGGGCGGCGAGGTCGACCTCGAGACCGGCGCGTTCGTGCCCGGCGACGACATGCTCGCCAACGAGCTGAGCGGCTTCACCATCACGGCGAGCTATCCCCGCGAGCGCAAGGTCGCGCCCTCGACGCTGAGCTTCGAGCCCAGCTACGACTGCATCACGCACGCGGGCGCCTTCGGTGAGTTCGGCAGCACCGGTCGGCGTGGTGCGACGGGTTCGATGGGCAAGTCGGGCGACGGCGGAGGTGACAGCGCGCCCGGTGCCGACGGTGCGATCGGTGACGACGGCGGCGACGGTGGCCATGGCGGCGACGGTGCCGACGGGCCGCGTGTCACCGCCTATGTCACGCTCGTGAAGACGCCGCACCACGATCGCATGTTGCTCGTGAAGACCGAGGGCGACGCGAGCGACCTCGTGCTCATGGACGCATCGAAGCCGGTGATGATCGTCGCCGGAGGTGGCGACGGTGGCGATGGCGGCTCCGGTGGCGATGGTGGTCGCGGTGGCAGCGGTGGCGGAGGCAACCCCGGCGGCACCGGTGGCAATGGTGGCCGTGGCGGCAACGGTGGCAACGGTGGCAACGGTGGCAACGGCGGCGTGCTCGAGGTCATCTACGACGCGTCGCTGCCGGAGCTCGCAGGCATGATCGCGCTCGATGCCTCGGGTGGTCGCGCGGGTGAGGCCGGCCGCGCCGGGCGTGCCGGCGATGGTGGCTTCAGCGGCAACGGCCAGGGCAGCGGCGGCAAGGCGGGCAAGCACGGCATCGACGGCGCCGAAGGCAGCGCGGGCCAGGCCGGCCGAGCAGGCAGCGACGGCCAGGGCAGTGCACGGGCTGGTGATGTCGGCTCGGTGTTCGCGAGCTTGCCGGCCGGCATCACGCGACTGTCACGATGAGGTGCGCGCGAGCATCCTCGCCGCGCTCGCCCGCCCGAGGCGCCGCTCGACGCTACGACCCACGCGATCGAACGGCCGTGCACGCCGCGTGCGAAATCGAGGCAGCGGCGCGCGATGGCGAATGTTACAACTCGAATCATGACACCGGCAGGAGCCACCTCGCGGGCGAAGTACCGCTATGTTCCATCGGGACTGATGTTGTTCTTCGGGCTCGCCTTCGCCGTCATGGCGGCGGGAGGGTTCGAGACCGTGCAGCGCAATCCGGAGCTCACGACGCTGGCGTGCGATGCTGCCGCGGCGCAGGACATCGGATCGAACCGCTGGGTGAAGCTGCCGGCCTGCGAGATCGCGTTCGACGAGATCTTCGTGATCAGCAAGGGCTCGCGGGTCGAATCGGTGTGGCTGCCGCTGGTGCTGCCGGGGTCCGCGGCGGGCGCGGAGCCGGTGACGCTCCTGGTGAGCGAGGATCGGCGCGTCATCGATCTCACCGCCGAGCTCGAGCGCGCCAACGACGACGCCGCGGTGCTCGGTGTGATCGAAGAGCTGATGCCGCTCGTGGTCGGAGACGGTACGACCGGCATGACGACGACCACGCGGCGCGACGATCGTGTGCTCGTCGAGCGCAACTTCCCCAAGGTCGATGGTCGCTATCTCGTCATCGAGCACGGTGGGCGTCCGGATCTCCGTCAGGCGATCGTCTCGGCGGTCGTCGGGGCGGTGCTGCTGGTCGCAGCGGGCGGGTATGCCCTGTTCGCGCACAAGCAGACCCGCGCCGACGCCGAGGCAGTGGCGCGCTGGCAGCAGGAACAGGCGGCGGCGCAGGCCCAATACCAGGCCCAATACCAGGCCCAATACCACTACGCCCAACAGCAGGCCGCGGCACACGCCCAGTACCACGCCCAACAGCAGGCCCAGTACCAGGCCCAACAGCAGGCCGATCAGGCCCAGTCCCAGCCGCCGCGTCCGCCGGGCGGTTGAACCCGCTCGCGCGTCGGTCGGCTCACCAGCTGCGCCGCCAGGCCGTGGTGCCATCGCTGGTCGCGAGCCACAGCGCCCCGTCGGCGTCGCGTCCGACCGCGACGATCGAAGACGCGTCGATCGTCGCGTCCACCTCGTCGCACGCCAGCGGCACCAGCTCGAGCTCCGGGCGCACGTCCCAGCCGAAGCGCATCGCCAGCGAGCCGTCGGATGCGATCGCGAACACGTCCGCCCGTTCGTTGCCATCGATGCGCAGGACGCCGACGTGGACGACGTCGGTCAGCGCGAAGTCGTCCGCGTTGCCAAGGCTTCCGAACGCGGGGTCCCAGAGGCGCAGGTTCGCGTCGGCGCGCACGTCGAGCAGATCGATCACACCGTCGCCGTCGAAGTCGTCGGCAAACATCCCGACCGACGGCGACGCGGCACCGACACCATTGAGGCCGGCCTCGCCACCGGCACCGCCGAGGATGATGCCGTAGCCCATCGCCACCGGATACGCGAGGTCGATGCTGCCGTCGCCGTCGAAGTCGCCGGCGGCCATGCGGCCTTCCGCCGCCGCGGCACCCAGCGCGACCGCGTCCGCGAGGCCGCCGCCGCCGAGGCCCGGCAGCGACGAGATGCCGGCTGCGGTCTGCACCAACAGATCGAGCATGCCGTCGCCGTCGTGATCGCCGAAGACCATCAGGTCGATGGCGTGCCCACCGAGTTCGTCTTCATGAAAGGCGGTCCACGTGGTGCCGTCCGCATCGCGGCGGAACACCTGCAGTGTCGGCGCCGGCGCGATGCCGGCGACGGCGAGCTCGGCCACGCCATCGCCGTCGAGGTCGGCGGCCGCCAAGCGCCGCGCCGGCCCGGCGGTGAGCAGCGCCGTCGCGGTGGTGTCGCTCGTGGCCCACACGGTGTCGCCGCGCGCGACGAGCAGCTGCGGCGCGCCGGCATCGATCTCGACGAACGCCAGCGCCGTGATCGCGCCATCGCCCTCGCCGAGCGCGAGCGGCTCGGCGGCGCCGAGCTGTGGACGCGAGGCGCAATCCGGGGGTGCGGGGTTGCACAAGCTCTGCAGGCAGACCTGGTCTGTGCCGCAGTCACCGTCGACGGAGCACTCGGTCGACGGGCAATCGTCGGCGGCCACGGCACAGCCGCAGTTGCACGGATCGGCGCAGTCGCACCAGGGCACGCACGTGCCGTCGACGCAATCGCTGCCGGCTGGACACCCCTCGGCGCACGAACCACCGGCGCTGGTGTCGTCGCCGTGCGTCGACGCCGATGACGAACCACCGGAGCCGTCACCGCTGCCATCGCCACCGCCGGTACCGCCGCACGCCGATGCGACGACCAAACCCACCATGGTTGCACGCACGAGATCCATCGCCACCATCGTCTCCACCCTACCTGGCCGGTCCGGCCCAGCTCGGCCCCCCAATGGGACCCGATGCCCGAAACACCCCAACGCGGGCGCTTCGCAGCCAGCCTAGCACGCCGCGGGCACGCGTCACTCGCCGCCATCGTCCGCGCTTGTGCACCGACGTGCACGTCCATCGAGACGTCACCTCACGGCAGGTCGCGATGCCACCAGGACGCCGGCTCCGACCGGCCCCGCAAGGCACGAGCAATCCTCGGCGAAGGATCGCCCGCGTCGCGGCCGTTCACCCGAGCGGACCTCGTGGATGGCGTTCATCCGCGGGCCGGGAAGGGCTTGGTGGACCATGCGCAAGTTGATCTCCATTGGTTTTGCGTCGGCGTGTCTCGTCGCGGGTTGTGGTGACGATGTCACCGGCGACACCGATCCCTCGAGCTCGAGCTCGGCCTCGGGGGGTTCGACCTCGACCACCGCATCGACGACCGCGACGACCGCGGACACCTCGGCGTCGAGCACCGCGACGACGACCGATGACACCGGCACGACCGCGACCACGACGGCGACCACCGACGGCAGCAGCAGCGGTGGCAGCAGTGGCAGCGGCAGCAGCGGTGGCAGCAGCAGCAGCGGGAGCAGCGACGGCAGCAGCAGCAGCGGCGGCAACACGACGGGTCCCGACGTGTGCTGCTTGCCTGATGAGGCGCCGCCGTGCATCGAAGGGTCGAGCTGCTGCGTCGACGGCACGTGGGCGTGCAACGACGAGGGTGGCAACCCGACCTGCGACGTCGGCGTCGTGTGCGAGCAGCCCCAGTGCTGCGTCGGCGATCCGCCGGCGTGCATGGGCGGCCCGGCTTCCTGCTGCGGCAATGGCGAGTGGTCATGCCCCGAGCAGGGGGCCTGTGACGTCGAGGGCGAGCCCTGTCCGCCGCCGCCGAGCTGCTGCGACCCCGATGCGATGCCGTTCTGCCTGATCGGCACGGCGTCGTGCTGCGCCGACGGCATGTGGCAGTGCCCCAACGGCGACGAGCCGCCCGCGTGCGATCCGGGCGAGGTCTGCGGCGGGATGTGTGTCGGCGACGGCGAGAGCTGTGCGATGGGCGAAGCCTGCTGCGAAGACCTGCAGTGTTGCGGCGGCGTGCCGATCGAGCCCGGCCAGGAGTTCTGCGGGCAGGTGTGTCCGATCAGCGATCGCAACCGCAAGCACAACTTCGCCGCCGTCGACCCGCAGACCGTGCTCGAGAGGGTGGTCGCGATGCCGATCACGACGTGGAGCTACCGCTTCGAAGACGACGCGATCCGGCACATCGGCCCGATGGCGCAGGACTTCCACGCGGCCTTCGGGGTGGGCAAGACCGACAAGCTCATCTTCCAGGTCGACGCCGATGGTGTCGCGCTGGCGTCGATCCAGGCGTTGCACGCCGAGCTCGAGCAGTTGCGCGAGGACAAGGCCGCGCTGCAGCGCGAGCTCGGCAGTCTCGAGCAGCGGCTCGCCAAGCTCGAGGCCGCGGGTCGGTAGCACGCACGTACCCACAAACGACGACGGGCTCGGGACCACGATGGCGTGGTGCCGAGCCCGTTGGGCGTTGCGGTGCCGATGGATCAGCGCAAGCCGTCGAGCGGATCGTCGCTGTCGCCACCCTCGATCTTGCGCTTCTTGGGCGCCGGGGGCTCGCTGGGCTCCTCGGGCTTCTCTTCCGGCTTGGTCTCCTCCGGCGGCGGTGCGGCCTTGCTCGGCTTCGGCGTCACGGTGATCGCGATTGCGATGCCACCTTCGATGCGGATGACCTCGCGCTTCTTGATCTCCGAGGACACCGTGTGGTCCTCGATGATGGCCTTGCCGTCGCGGGTATAGCCGACCGTCAGCTGGATGGTCTTGCCCTCTCCCTCGCCGCGATCGACCCGCAGCGCGACATCGTGGACGTGGTTGTCGGCCTTGAACTCGACGTTGCCGTCGGCGCCCCAGTCGAGCACGGCCCCGTCGTACTTGAGGACCTTGCCGCTCTCTTGCTTGAGCTCGATCTTGATCGAGGCGGAGTCCTTGGGTGCCTCTTCGTCCTCGGCTGCGATCACGTCGTCTTCCTCGGCGTGGGCGACGGGCAGCACGACGCCCGAGACGGCGAGGGAGAGACCGAACAAGCCAGGGACCACGAAGCGGGCGCGCAGACGAGACGACGCGAACATGGGCCAGATCTTAGTCGTCGTGGCGGCACGATCAAGCGATCGGCGAAACGTGACCTGGCGCAAGATCGTCGTCCGAAGGCACGTTCGGAGCTGAAATTGGCTCACGTTCGTCGGCCCGGGGCGTGGGGTCTCACCCGTGGCGGAGTCCCCGCCCTCGCGGTCGCGGGCGCGCCCGCGATGCGCGGGAAGGCCTACGCCGGGCTGCGTACGCGGCGATATCGTCGTCCTCACCGGGTGACCAACCGGGTACCTCTCATGGGGGACCCTCGGGTCCCCGGAGGGCGGCGGCGATGAGCGAGCGACAATTTCGAGGGGGGCGAGAAGGGCGCGTCGGGCGTGTGATTGCAGTCGCGTCGCTGTCGGCGATGACGGTCGCGGGCATCGCACGCGCCGCCGAGCTGCGACCGGTGGGTACGATGGGCGCGGGGCTGCAGCGCGCCGGCGATGCCGTCGGCGCCGACGATCTGCTCGCGCCGCAGGACCCGCAGGCCGCGACCACGTGTGCCGATGGCACCACGCTGCCGGGCATCGACGTCTCGAAGTGGCAGGGCTCGATCAACTGGAACTCGGTGGCGGGCGCCGGAATCGTCTACGCGATCATGCGGGCGACGCACGGCATCAACACCATCGACGAGTTCTTCGTGGAGAACTGGGCCGAGTCGCGCGCCGCCGGCATCTACGGCGGCGTGTACCAGTACTTCGAGCCGGGTCAGGACGCCGTCGAGCAGGCCAACATCATGCTCGAGATGATGGGCCCGCTCGGGCCCGAGGATCTGCCGCCGGTGATCGACGTCGAGAGCCACGGCAACCTGCCGCCGGCCGAGGTCGCCGCCGCCGTCAGTCAGTGGATCACGACCGTCGAGGCGGCGACCGGCGTCAAGCCGATCATCTACACCGGTCGCTACTTCTGGCAGGACTACGTGCAGTCGCCGGCGTTCGCCGACTACCCGCTGTGGATCGCCCACTACACGACCGGTTGCCCGAACATCCCCGATCAGTGGGACGATTGGTACTTCCATCAGTACACCAGCAGCGGCTCGGTCGCGGGCATCAGCGGCGACGTCGATCGCAACGACTTCAACGGCGATCTGACCGCGCTCTCGGGCTTGTTTGCCGCGCCTGCGGTGTGCGGCGACGACAAGTGCACCGGTGACGAGGACGCCGACGTGTGCCCGGAGGACTGCACCGCGTGCGGCGTCGTCGATGCGCTGGGCGGCACCATCGACGACGGCGACGCCTGCTACCAGCTCGGTGGACCGCAGGAGTACTGGCGCCACGAGACCGTCGGCGAGGGCGGCGATCTGGCGTGGACGATGGCCACCGACTACGACACGAAGTCGAACTTCGGTCGCATCGAGCTGCACTTCGCCGACGCCGGCACCTACCGCGTGGAGGCCCACCTCGTGCCCGAGTTCGCGATGTCGACGCGGGCCCGCTACCACATCACCCACGCCGGCGGCAGCGACGACATGATCATCGATCAGGTCGCGGCCGCGTCGGCCGACGACGGCTGGGCGCCGCTGGGCGAGTTCGTGTTCGAGGCCGGCGGTCACGACCAGGCCATCGAGCTCGACGACAACACCGGCGATCCGCCGGCCAACGAGATCAAGCTGGTCTACGACGCCGTGCGACTGACGCGGCTCGATCCGCCCGCGAGCGACGACACCGGGGCCACCACCGATCCGACCGCGGGCGACAGCACGGACGACGGCTCGCCGAGCGACGGCACCGAGGGCCTGCCCAGCGGCGACAGCAGCGGTGGGTTCGACAGCGGCGACGACAGTGCGCTGCCGCCGGGCTTCGCCGACGGCGACGACGCCGGCGGTTGTGGCTGTCGCAGCGATCTCGATGCACGCGCGTCGGCGTGGTGGTTGTTGCTGCCGATCGTGTGGCCTCGCCGACGTCGTGTGCAGCGACGCCGCGGCTGATCGGACGACCGCGTGCCGCAATTGCGGTCGCGGTTCACTGCGGCCGTTGCCTACATGTGATCTTCGTACGTAGGCCTGCGTAGTCGCGTCCTCACTGAGCTGTCGCTCGTCGTCGCGCCCCCCTAAGGTGATGTTGGGCTGGGGCAGAGAGACGAGATGCGGACATGCGAGAGCGACTTCGAATCGGGCGAGAGCGCCGCACGGTGTGGGCCGCGGTAGCGGCGAGCGTCCTGAACCTCGGCATCACCTTGGCCCTCGTGGGCCTGCCTGCGACGGCCGCCGCCGCCCCGGCACACCCCGACGACGACCGCGCCATGGGCGACGGCCTGCGCGACTACGAGCTCGCGGCGGCCCTGCGCGCCGGCGAGGTCGAGGCCGCCGGCCAGAGCTCACCGGACGAGCTCGCGACCGAGATCGATCCCAGCGCCGCCTCGGTGTGCGCCAGCGGGGGCACGGTCAAGGGCATCGACATCTCCAAGTGGCAGGGCAACGTCAACTGGACCTCGGTCGCCAACGACGGGGTCGAGTTCGCGTTCGTCCGCGTCTCGCACGGGCTCAACACCTTCGATCAGTTCTTCGACGCGAACTGGGCCAAGGCCCGCGCGGCGGGTCTGCGGGTCGGCGTGTACCAGTACTTCGAGCCCGGCCAGAGCGCCGAGGCGCAGGCCGACCTGCTGCTCGAGCACATGGGCCCGCTGCAGCCGGGTGACCTGCCGCCGGTGATCGACGTCGAGAGCCATGGCGGTCTGTCGTCGACCGCGGTCGCGGCGGCGGTGACGAAGTGGGTCAACCGCGTCGAGGCGGCCACCGGCGTCAAGCCGATCATCTACACCGGCCGCTACTTCTGGCAGGACTACGTCAAGTCGTCCGCGTTCGCCGACTACCCGCTGTGGATCGCCCACTATACGAACGGCTGCCCCAACCTGCCGTCGCAGTGGAGCGAGTGGACCTTCCACCAATACACCGACAGCGGTTCGACGGCCGGCGTCAACGGCAACACCGACACCAACCGCTTCAACGGCGATCTCGAGGCGCTGCTGGCCTGGGGTGGCAACGGCGACAGCTGTGGCGACGGCACCTGCGGTGGCGGCGAGGACAGCAGCACCTGCGCGGCCGACTGTCCCAGCTGCGGTCTGATCGCGGCCGACGGCGGCACCATCGACGACGGCGACGCCTGCTACGTCTTCCACGGGCCCTCGCAGTGGTGGCGCAAGGTCCAGGGCGGACAGGGCGGTGACTCGGTGTGGACCGGCACCACCAAGACCACGGTCACCAACTACGCCGAGGTGCTGTTCGACTTCGCCGAGGCTGGCACGTACCGCGTCGAGGCCAACGTGCCGACGCCGAACAACACCAGCAAGCAGGCCAAGTACAAGCTCCAGCACGCCGGTGGACTCGCGACCGTGGTGATGAACCAGTCGACGAAGAACGGCTGGGTGTCGCTGGGCACATTCAACTTCGACGGCGGCAGCGGGGGCTCGCTGACGCTCGCCGATGCGACCGGTGAGTCCAACTCGCTCGGTCGGCGCGTGGTGTTCGACGCGATCCGTCTGACCCGGATCGACGAGCAGGCCGCGGGCGTCGACCCCGACGCCAACGACGGCATCGGCGGCGGCGACGTGTGGGGGCGCGGGGTCGAGGGCGAGCAGTCGTGTGCGGTCGATCCCGGCGCACGCTTCGGCTCCCCGGCGTGGGCGTTGCTCGTGCTCGGTGCATGGGCCGCTCGTCGCCGCGTGCGTCGCTGATCGAGCGGGCCGCGCGGAACCGTCCGGGCGCCCTGGGCGCCCGAACCGGGCTCGCGCGGCCGCTGTTTGCATCGCATCTGTCAACCCGGCGCTCGTCGTCGCGCGACGCCGCGGACGAGCGCCCACGAGCCCTGGTGCAGGCGAGGTCGGTGTGCGCCGCATCGCCCCGCGAGGACCCGCACCGTTTCGGCAATTGCCTCGTGGGCCCGACCGTGCAAAAAATCTTGGAGCTGCCTGATGTCGCTTCGCGCTCAGCTAGACGCCGCGGCCACGCTCCTGGACGAGGGCGCCTCCAACTCCGCGGTACGGATGCTCCGCAGCTCCTGGGAGCCCGAGCTACCGGACGAGGACCGGCTGCCGCTCTACTGCATGTGGATCCGCGGCCTGTGCGACACCGGTGACCTCGACCACGCGCTGACCCTGGCCGAGCGCGCCGCCGACGAGCTGCCCCGCGAGGCCGACGTGCTGATCGCGCTGGGCAACGTCTACGACCTTCGCGGCCAGCTCAATGACGCCCGCGACGCCTTCGTGAAGGCCATCGAGGTCGACGCGACCGGCTCGCTGCAGCACTACAACCTCGGCGCCGTGCTCGAGCGCCTGGGCGACGAGTCCGCGGCCGAGCAGTGCTATCGCCGCTCGATCGAGGTCGACGGCGATGGCCCGACCCTCTTCGAGGCCAATGCCGCCCTGGGTGCCTTGCTGCGTCGCAGCGGTCGGCTCGAGGAGGCCGCCGACGTCTACGAGGCCTACCTCGACGAGGACCCGCTGTCGGTCGAGATGTTGGTCGAGCACGGCATCTGCCTGTCGGATCTCGACGAGTTCGAGGAGGCGATCGATCGCTTCCAGACCGCGCTCTCGATCGATCGCACCCACGGCAGCGGCTGGTACAACCTCGCGATCACGCAGTACCGCATGGGTCAGCCCGAGGAGGCGTTCGCGTCGATGCGCAACGCCCACGAGTCCGATCCGAACAGCCCGCTGACGCTGGCGGTGTTCGGCGCGTGGACGCTGGCGCAGCCCGATGCGGATCTCGACAAGGCGCTGGGCCTGCTCTACGGCGCCATCGATCGGCTGGCGGCGATCGACTCGGCTCATCTCTCGCCGAGCTATGCGAGCCTGGTGTCCGAAGAGGTGTTCGACGCGTTGTGGTCGCGGCAGCGCTACGGTGAGGCCCGCGAGGTCGCGCGCATGGCCGGCCAGCGCGACTGGATCACCGCGCACATGCTCGAGACCCTGAACGAGGCCGACCACGGTCGTGCGCCCGAGATGACGACCTTCACGGTCACCGCGCGCGCGCAGTCGCCCTCGGCCCTCGAGCACTGGCCCGAGGACGCCCACGGCTACACCACCGGCTTCAGCGTGCTCGCCCGCGACGAGGACGAGGCCCGCAAGTACTCGCTCGAGTACCTGCAGAGCCTCGAGCCGTTCCCGCAGGTGCAGTTCCAGATCGAGGCCGTGCGCCCCGGCAACCCCGACGAGATGATCCGCCTGCAGAGCACGCAGCTGCGCGCCCGTGGGGTCATCGGCGTGCTGGCCGGCCGCGCCTACTTCCGCGGCTGAACCGGCCATCACCGAGGGTGGTGCTGCAAAGTGTGATTGAAACCACCGAACGGCGGTGGCCATCGCATGCCCGAGTTCGTGATCGCGCATCACCTCGCGTCGATGCCCGTGTCACGGCGTTCGTGTCCGGAGGCCGCGCTTGACCACCCGCGACGGCGAGGTCCATCGTGGCTGACGATGCACGCCGACCGCTCTGCTCCGCTCTCGCTCCTCGCCGCCTGCATGTTGCTGCTCCCGGTCGCCTGCGACGAAGGTGGTGATGGGCCCGCGCCCACCGCTTCGCTCGTCGAGCCCGACGACCCGCCGGTGGCCGACGTCGGGCTCGCCGCCGCGACCTCGCCGCAGGCCGCGAAGAAACCCAACGGCAAGAAGCTGTTCGAAGACGAGACCTTCGATGGCAACGGACGCACGTGCCGCACGTGCCACACCAGCTCGACCGGCGCGCTGTCGCCCGAGCAGGTGCAGGATGCGTTCGAGTGCGACGACGACGGGCCTTTGTTCCGTGCGCTCGACAGCGACGATCGTCTGGGCGAGTCCTATGATCGCCTGCTCACCGACGCGACGGTGCTGATCGACATCCCGCTGCCCGCGAACTGGTCGCTCGCTGCCGATCCATCGGCGACCCACGCGACCTTCGCCCGCGGCGTGCCGACCACCAACAACGTGCCGTCGCTCGACACCATCTTCATGGTCGACGGTCGCTTCACCACGCTGCAGGACCAGGCCAACGGCGCGATCCATGCCCACGCGGAGCCCGGTCGCGAGCCGACCTTCGCCGAGCTCACCGCGATCGCCGAGTTCCAGCAGACCAACAAGTTCTTCTCGAACAACAAGCTCAAGCACTGGGCCAACGGTGGCCCCGCGCCGACGCTGCCGCCGGGCACCACGCCCGCACAGATCCGCGGGCGCGAGTGGTTCGTGCCGAGCGAGACCGGCATCTGCGGCCACTGCCACGCTGGCCCCATGCTGAACGAGACCTCGGAGTTCCTGCTCGCACCGCTGCCGCCGGGCTCGCGGTTCTTCACCGCGTTCGTGTCGGAGCTCAACAAGGCCGGCAACCCGGTGCAGAGCTTCGTGGTCGACAACGGTGACGGGACCACCACCGTGATCGACTCGCCCGACCCCGGACGCGCGCTCGTCACCGGCGACCCGGCCGAGGCCAACTTCTTCCGCATTCCCACGGTGTGGGGCGCGAAGGACACCGCGCCGTACTTCCACGACAACTCCGCCGCCGACCTCGACGAGCTGATGGCCCACTACTCCGACTACTTCCAGATCGTCGGGCTGCCGCCGCTGTCGATGGACGAGCGCGCGGACATCATCGCGTACATGCAGCTGCTGTAGCGGCAGCGATCTTCGCGACGCGAGCGGCGTGCGCGGGTCAGCGATGGCCCGCGCACCGCCAACGCCTCAGGAGGGCTTCGCGGGCGCCTTGTCCTTGTCGAGACAGATCTCGCCGGTGTCCTTCTTGAGCAGATCGATCTGCTCGCCGGCCTTCTTCTTGTAGTCCTCGGGGGCCTTGGTCTTCTTCTGGCGCAGCGCGTCGAAGTACGCGATCGCGTTGGTGCACTGACCGAGCTTCGCGAACGCGAGGCCCGAGTAGTACAGCGCGTCGGGGATCACCGAGGAGTCGGGCGACTGCTGGATCACGTTGTAGAACTCGCCGAGCGCGGCCTTGTAGTCGCGCTCGGAGAAGTACGTCAGCCCGATGAAGAACTTGACCTCGGCCAGCTTGCTGTCGTCGGGGTAGCGCGACTCGTACGTGCGCCACAGCCGTCGGGCGTTCTTGTACTTCTTCGCCTTCATCTGCCGATCGGCCTCGGCGTAGAGCTCCGACTTGCCCTCGGGGATGTTGGTGGCCTCGTTGAGCTTCTCTTCGAGCTGCTTGAGGCGCGCATCGAGATCCGAGCGGACCTCCTTGAGCTCGGACTGCACCGCGCTCGCGACGTTCTCGGCGTTCTCGACCCGACCGCGGAGGTCCTGGGTGTCGGTCTCGAGCACGTCGACGCGGGCACCGAGGCCGGCCTGGTTGCTGCGCAGCACCTCTTCGACCTGCGCGAGCTTCTTCTCGAGCTCGTCGGAGAGCGACGACGCGCGCTGCAGCGTCTCCTGGCTCTGCGCGACCTCCTTGCGCAGCTTGGCGACCTCGCGGGCGATCTCGTCCTGATCGGCCTTGAGCGCGAGGCAGCCGGTGGGCAGCAGGGGGAGCGCGAGCGCGAGAACGAATGGAGCACCGAGACGGATTCGCACGTTCAACACTCCCCTTGGCGGACTACGGCCACACGAACTCGACGCGACGATCCTTCTGCATCGACGCGGCGTCGGTGCCGGTCGCCTCGAGGTCGCCCTTCGAGACCACCTGCATGTTCGACGCGGTGACACCGAGATCTTCGAGGAACTTCTTCACGCCGTTGCCGCGCTTGTCGGTCAGCATGATGTTGTACTCCTCGGTGCCGCGCTGGTCGGCGTGGGCCTCGAGGTAGACCAACCGGTTCTGCTGCTTCATGCACTCCGAGAGGCCCTTGAGCTGGTCCTGCGCCTCGCTCGAGAGGTTCGGGCTGTCGAAGTCGAAGAAGACCGCCTCGACCGAGCAGGGGTTCGGGCCGGCCGGGGTGTCGCCCGAGAAGGCGCACGTGCCGTTGTCGCAGATCTCGTCCATCGCGCACTGGTCGTCGGTCTGGCACGCCGTGCCACCGCCGCCGCCGGGCGTGGTGCAGGTGCCAGTGCCGAGGTCGCAGGTGCCCGGCGAGCACTGCAGGTCGTCGGTGCAGTTGGCACACTTGCCCTCGGCGCAGACCAGGCCACCGCCGCACTCGTTGGTCGCCGTGCAGGGCGAGCCCAACGCACCGGCACCACCGGCGCCCGCGGGGATCGTGCTCGGATCGGTGCAGCGGAACTGATAGCAGGTCCAGTCACCGCCACCGGGCGCCTTGCCCTTGCAGTCGTCGTCGGTGGCGCAGTTCTGACACTGGCCGTCGACGCACTTCTCGCCGAGGTCGACCTTGCAGTGCTTGTCCTTCTTGCACTTCGGGTACTCGGGCTTGCAGCCGCCGAGGGGAAGCACCATCACGAGTGCGCACGCGAAGAGCGAGGACGGGGCCAGTCGAGACAGGGTATTGCGCATCGTTTCGGTTCTCCCGCAGAAGAGGGTGCGGCGGGTGGGTCGGTGGTTGCCGCGAAGCCCGAACGAAGGTACCGCAGCGGGGCTTTCGGCGGGCCAAGCAATAGCACGCCGGTGGCCTGTGTCAACCGCGCATGGAGCGGGCAAAGATGCGGATTTCGTGGAGTTCTCCGTCGATCTCGAGCCGCTGCGTGTGGCCTTCGCGTCGCACCGAGACGATGTCCGCGCGCGCGATCTTCAGGGTCGGCTCTGCCAGCTCCAGCACGTTGGAGAGCTGCAGACGATGGAGCAAGTATGAGGGCGCATCGAGCTTGCGGTACTCGGCATCGCGCACCTGCAGCGACCACTCGAGCTCGACCGCATCACCTGGGTGCTGATGGGCGGTGACGCTCAGTGCGAACTCTCGACGGCCGCGATCGGTTCGCACGGCGCTGTGCAGCTGCAGCTCGTGTCCATCGGGCACGATCGATCGCTGACGCCTGAGCACGGCCCTCGATCGCGTGCGCGGCACGGTCTCGCCGTCGCCGTCGACGCGCACGATCTCGACCTCGACGGCGATGGGCCACATCGCATCGAGTGAGGCGCCGGTGATCGGCGTGGTGAGGCTGTTGTTGCTCGCCGATGCTTGCGTGGGGACGACGAGACCGCCGACCAGCGAGCTCGCGAAGACGGCGGCGAGCGCGGGAGCAGTGATGACGCGGTGGGTGATCGCGCGGAGCATGACCCACGCCAAAGACACAACTGCGACGCAGTGCGCAAGTTTTCGACGCGGCTCCACGGTGCGAGGGTGGTGGCGGACTTGCCCAAGCGCGCGCGATGGGGCGATGCTCCTGCGGCCTGCCCGTGCGTGCGCCGCTGCAGATCTTCGTGCCGATGTGCCTCGTCAGCTCGGCGTGCGCCGAGGCGCCGGCCTCGACGTATCACGCGTTGCCGGCGCTGCGCGAGGCGTTGGCGCCGTTGGGGCTCGAGGTCGAGCCGGTGTCCGACGCCGCCGCGAACCTGGCGTGGCAGGCCCCGGCACGCGACTGTCCGCAGGTGCTGCGCCTGTCCGCGTCCTATACGCCTGCGCAGATGCACGAGCAGGACTCGGTCTCGTGGCTCGCGCTCGGTCGCGATCCCGATCACGACGATCACGTCGCCGACGGCGTCGCGATCCCGGCCGGTGAGACCGCCGCGCTCGAGCTGTACTACCGCGGCCTTCGGGCCGAGCGGCGCGGCCAGGTGCGCGATGCGTCGGCGAGCGCGGCGTTCTACGGGCCGGCGGCCCCGACGGCGGCCTGCATGCCGCGCACCTGGGATCCGATGGAAGACGCGTTCGCGCTGGGGTGGCCGCTGTTGCCTGCGCGCACCGTTGCGGTCGACGAGCACTGGAACGGCCTGCGGGTCGAAGGGAAGTGCAACCGCTCGCCGTGCGTCGATCCGGAGACCGGTGGCGGCGGGCCCGACAATCACCATCGTGCGTGCATCTCGATGCCGTGGCGCGAGCGCCTGGCCGGCGTCTACGAGATTGCGGGGCAGCGCGTCGCCCTGGTCGAGAGCCACTGGGACGACGGCCACGAGGGCCAGGGCATCGAGACCGATCGCATGACGTTGGTCTCGCTGGATCACGGCCGCCCGCTGTGGTCACGCACGCGCGTGAACCATCGCTTCCCGCAGCCGACCGCCGATCGCAGCTTCGCACCGGTGGTGCGCACGTGGGAGCTGCAGGCGCAGGACGGCTGTGCGGGTGCGCTGCCGCAGCTCGGGGTCGCCATCGATGCCGACGCACGCGCGGCGATCGACGACGCGCTCGCCCAGCTCGCCGACGCCGAGAACCTGCGCCGCGCCGATGCCCGCGCGCGCCGCGAGAACCCCGACGACGGCACCGTGCGTCTGCCCTCGCCGTGAGCCCGACCGACGCGACCCCGAAGCCAACAGCATGGACAAGATCGTCATCCACGGTGGCCAGCGCCTCAAGGGCGAGGTCACGATCCACGGCGCCAAGAATGCCGCTCTGCTCATCCAGTGCGCGGCGCTGCTGACCGATCGCAAGTGTGCGATCCGGCATCTCCCGCGGCTGTCCGACATCGCGACGATGTCCGAGCTGCTCGGCCACCTGGGCTGCGAGGTGACCGGTGATCGAACGCTGAAGATCGACCCCGCCGGCGTCGGCGAAGGTCCGCGCGAGGCGCCGTACGAGATGGTCAAGACCATGCGCGCGTCGGTCACCGTGATGGGGCCGTTGCTCGCGCGGCACGGGTTCTGTCGGGTGTCGCTGCCGGGTGGCTGTGCGATCGGTGCGCGTCCCATCGACCAGCACCTCAAGGGGCTCGAGGCGCTCGGGGCGAAGATCGCGATCAAGCACGGCTACGTCGAGCTCAAGGCCAAGCGGCTGCGCGGTGCGAACTTCGTGTTCGACACCGTGACCGTCGGCGGCACGCAGAACGTGATGATGGCGGCCACGTTGGCCAAGGGGGTCACGCGGCTCGAGAATGTCGCGCGCGAGCCCGAAGTCGAGGAGCTGGCACGGGTGCTCGTCAAGATGGGTGCTCGCATCAGCGGCGCCGGCGGCACGGCGATAGAGATCGAGGGCGTCGACGCGCTCGATGGCTTCGATCACGCGGTCGTGCCCGATCGCATCGAGGCCGGCACGTTCGCGGTCGCGGCCGCCGTGACGCGCGGCGACGTGATGCTGCTCGATGCGCCGGTCGATCACATGCACGCGACCATTGCGAAGCTCGAGGAGGCCGGCGTCGAGTGCCGGGTGGAGAACGCTGGCCTGCGCGTGATCGGGCCCGAGCGACTGTCGCCGGTCGACATCTCGACGCGACCTTACCCGGGCTTCCCCACCGACATGCAGGCGCAGATGATGGTGCTCGCGACCTGTGCGGCCGGGCAGAGCCTGATCACCGAGACCATCTTCGAGAACCGGTTCATGCACGTGCCCGAGCTCGCGTGCATGGGCGCCGACGTCACCGTGCACGGTCACAGCGCGGTCGTGCGCGGCGGTCCACGGCTGACCGGCGCCGAGGTCATGGCGACCGACCTGCGCGCATCCGCGTCGCTGGTGCTCGCGGGGCTCGTGGCCGACGGCACCACCGAGATCCGCCGGGTCTACCACCTCGATCGCGGCTACGAGGCGATCGAGAAGCGGCTGCGTGGGCTGGGCGCCAACATCCGCCGGTTCCACGGCGCCAAGGGCTGAACGGACTGGCCGTGGCCGCGATCGGGTCGGGGGTCGGGCCCCGCGAGACCCGCTCGTCCAGCGCCGCGACCGGCGAACGGTGGT
>WBZX01000860.1_pt1 | contig 23409 bp, 26 predicted proteins | sample 5204211 | NCBI WGS metagenome assembly WBZX01 (sample SAMN12344362, study PRJNA552823) | activated sludge metagenome | biome: Activated sludge suspended growth; feature: Nitrification reactor; material: Wastewater; isolation source: activated sludge from nitrification reactor of wastewater... | reverse complement strand
AGAAGGCCGCGCGGATCCGCGATCAGATCCGACTGCTCCGCGGGGAAGGCGGCGACGAGGCCCCGGAGCGGGTTCAGCGCCGGTGCATCGTCGGTTCTTCGATCCTCAGTTCTATCGCGTCGTCGTCTTCGACCAGCGCGGCTGTGGACGCTCCATGCCGCTCGGCGAGCTGCAGGACAACACAACAGCGGATCTCGTCTCCGACATGGAGAAGCTCAGGACGCATCTCGGCATTCAGCGCTGGCTCCTGTTCGGCGGCTCCTGGGGCAGCACGCTCGCGCTCGCCTACGGCCTCGCTCATCCCGACCGCACGGCGGGCTTCGTCCTGCGCGGCATCTTTCTCGGCGCTCGGCCCGAAATCGACTGGTTCCTGCATGGAATGCGGACAATCTTTCCGGAAGCCTGGCGCGACTTTGCCGAACATCTGCCGGAAGACGAGCGTTCCGACCTGCTCGGCAACTACTATCGCCGTCTGGTCGACCGCAATCCCGACCGGCACCGCCCCGCGGCGCGAGCCTGGAGCCGCTACGAAGCAGCCTGCTCCACACTTTATCCGACCGTGCGGGCCCCCTTCGAAACCGACCATGGCGGCTTTGCGCTCGCCCTGTCGCGGATCGAGGCGCACTATTTCGCGCACGGCACCTTTCTGCCGGAAGGCTGGCCCTGGGCCCAGCTCGAACGCGTCCGCCACTTGCCCTGCACGATCGTGCAGGGTCGCTACGATATCGTCTGTCCGCCCGTCACCGCCGACGCACTGGCGCGCGCCTGGCCCGAAGCCCGCTATGTCGTCGTTCCGGACGCCGGCCATAGTGCGCTCGAACCGGGCATCCGCGCCGCGTTGGTCAACGCTACCGAAAGCTATCGCCTGTCGCTCGGCGACGATGAACTCTTCGCTCCACGTTTTCCCTGGGAAGCCTGATGTCCTTTGAACTTCCGCCGGAACAGACCGGCGCCGCTGCCTGGTATGGTCCCGACGTTTCCCGGCGCAATGACTGGCTGATGCCGCTCACAGCCGCCGAAGTCGCCGAAGTCGAAGCGGCAACGAAAGCACTGGTCGCACGCGATGCCGACATCGCCGCCATCAGGGCGCGCGACTTCCCGCTGCCGACACTCGGTGCCAAGCTGCGGGCCCGCGTCGACGACGAAGTGCTGAATGGAAGGGGATTTCTGCTCGTGCGCGGCCTGCCGGTCGAACGTTGGTCGATGGCGGAATCGGCAACGGCCTTCTTCGGGCTGGGCGCCCATCTCGGCTCGGCCCGCTCGCAGAACGGCAAGGGCCATGTGCTGGGCCACGTCCAGGACCTGGGCCTCGACGTAAAGGACCCCAACGTCCGCATCTACCAGACGCACGAGCGCCAGACCTACCACACCGATTCCTGCGATATCGTCAGCCTGCTCTGCCTCAAGATCGCCAAGTCGGGAGGCCTCTCGGCGCTGGTGAGCTCGACGACGATCTTCAACGAAATGCGCCGTCAGCGGCCCGACCTGTTGCAGCTCCTGTTCCAGCCGCTGGCCACGGACCGGCGCGGCGAGGTGCCGGAAGGCCAGAAGCCCTACTTCGAGATCCCGGTGTTCAACTGGCACAAGGGTTATCTGACGGCGATCTATCAGCGCCAGTACATCGACTCCGCGCAGCGCTTCGACGATGCGCCGCGGCTCTCGCCCCAGCAGGTCGAGGCGCTCGACATGTTCGACCGTCTGGCCAACGATCCGAAGCTGAACCTCTTCATGGAGTTCAAGCCGGGCGACGTACAGCTCGTGCACAATCACACCATGCTCCACGACCGGACCGGCTTCGAGGATTGGCCCGAGCCCGAGCGGCGCCGGCACCTCCTGCGCCTGTGGCTGGCGGCGGACGGTGGACGGCCGCTGCCCGAGATCTTCGCCCAGCGCTATGGCACGGTGACGGTCGGCGACCGCGGCGGCATCATCGTGCGCGGCACCAAGCTGCACGCGCCGCTCGAGGCCGTTTGAGCGCAGTTGACCTGACGCATGGTCATCCCTAAGTGAAGGCCGCTCTAAGAGACCACAAACACTAGGGACAACGTATGGCCAGCGATCCAACCGCGGGCGGCGCCCCGGCGGATATGCCGGTCGAAACGCCCGACAGCACTCTCGATATTCCCGCCAAGCCGGAAAGCGCCGCCGAGTGGCAGCGTCTGGTCGAGCAGCTCCAGGCCGAGAAGGCCGACCTGCAGGACAGGCAGCTTCGTGCGCTGGCCGAGGCGCAGAACGTGCGCCGCCGCGCCCAGCAGGATGTCGAGAAGGAGCGCAAGTTCGGCATCGAGCGTTTCGCCCGGGATGTTCTTTCCGTAGCCGACAATCTCGGCCGGGCGTTATCCGCCCTGCCCGCCGACCTCGAGTCGATAGACCCCGCCGTGCGGAACGTCGTGACCGGCGTCCAGGCCACCGAACGCGAGCTGCAGTCGGTGCTGGAGCGCCACGGAGTCACCCGTGTCAAAGCGCTGGGTAGGCCCTTCAACGCCGAATTCCACCAAGCGATGATGGAGATCGAGGACCCGACCGTCCCGTCCGGCACCGTCGTCCAGGAATTGGCCCCGGGCTACCTGATCGCCGGCCGGCTTCTGCGGGCCGCGATGGTCGGGGTTTCCAAGGGCGGACCCCGGGCCACCCCCCAAGCAAACAACGAGAACTAGCCACCTCTTTCCCGGGGCTCTGCTGCCCTGGGAAAGCCAACTCTCCAAAAATCGGCAGTAGGCAGCAAAACAGCGCTTTCAAGCCGCGAATTTGGTCCTTAAGTCCATTGCAGGCGGCCGCTTAGGACCTATATAGCCCCTATCCTGATCCGGTTTTTCCGGCAGGTAACATTTATGGGGGTAGATCGGGTGCCTTTGGGGCCGGGTCGACCTGCCTAGGGAAGTGAGCAGTATCATGGCGAAAGTCATTGGCATCGATTTGGGTACGACCAACTCGTGCGTCGCGGTTATGGAAGGCGGCGACACCAAGGTCATCGAGAATTCGGAAGGCGCGCGGACGACCCCGTCCATGGTGGCCTTCACTGACGGCGGCGAGCGACTGGTCGGCCAGTCTGCCAAGCGTCAGGCCGTCACCAATCCGCTGAAAACCCTCTACTCCGTGAAGCGCCTGATCGGGCGCCGCTTCGACGACCCGATGGTCGCGAAGGAAATGTCGCTGGTGCCCTTCAAGATCGTGAAGGCCGCAAGCGGCGACGCATGGGTCGAGGTCAACGGCCAGCAGTACAGCCCGAGCCAGATCTCGGCCTTCATCCTCGGCAAGATGAAGGAGACCGCCGAAGCCTATCTCGGCGAGAAGGTCGATCAGGCGGTCATTACCGTTCCGGCCTACTTCAACGACGCCCAGCGCCAGGCGACCAAGGACGCCGGCCGCATCGCGGGTCTCGAAGTACTGCGCATCATCAACGAACCGACCGCTGCGGCCCTTGCCTACGGCATGGACAAGCGCAAGAGCGGCACCATCGTGGTCTACGACCTGGGTGGCGGCACGTTCGACGTGTCGATCCTTGAGATCGGCGACGGCGTGTTCGAGGTGAAGGCGACCAACGGCGACACCTTCCTGGGCGGCGAGGACTTCGACCAGCGCGTCATCAGCTACCTGGCGGACGAGTTCAAGAAGGAGCAGGGCATCGACCTGCGCAACGACAAGCTCGCCCTGCAGCGCCTCAAGGAAGCGGCCGAGAAGGCCAAGATCGAGCTCTCCACCGCCAAGGAGACCGAGATCAACCTGCCGTTCATCACGGCCGACGCCAGCGGTCCGAAGCATCTCGTGATCAAGCTGTCGCGCGCCAAGCTCGAGACCCTGGTCGAAGACCTGGTGCAGCGCACCCTGGAACCCTGCAAGGCAGCCCTCAAGGATGCCGGCCTGCAGGCGGGCCAGATCGACGAGGTCATCCTGGTCGGCGGCATGACGCGCATGCCGAAGGTCATCGAGACGGTGAAGCAGTTCTTCGGCAAGGAGCCGGCCCGTAACGTCAACCCCGACGAAGTGGTCGCGGTCGGCGCGGCGGTCCAGGCGGCTGTGCTGAAGGGCGAGGTCAAGGACGTCCTGCTGCTCGACGTGACGCCGCTGTCGCTCGGCATCGAGACGCTGGGTGGCGTGTTCACGCGCCTGATCGAGCGCAACACGACGATCCCGACCAAGAAGAGCCAGACCTTCTCGACGGCCGACGACAACCAGACCGCCGTCACGATCCGCGTGTTCCAGGGCGAGCGCGAGATCGCCGCCCAGAACAAGATGCTGGGTCAGTTCGATCTGGTGGGCATCCCGCCGGCGCCGCGCGGCGTGCCGCAGGTCGAGGTGACCTTCGACATCGACGCCAACGGCATCGTCCAGGTCTCGGCCAAGGACAAGGCCACCGGCAAGGAGCAGCAGATCCGCATCCAGGCTTCGGGCGGCCTCAGCGAGGCCGACATCCAGAAGATGGTGAAGGACGCCGAACTGCACGCCGAGGAAGACAAGAAGAAGCGCGAGCTGATCGACGCCCGTAACCAGGGCGAGGCGCTGGTCCACTCCACGACCAAGCACCTGACCGAGTACGGCGACAAGGTGAGCCCCACCGAGAAGGCCGAGATCGAGGGCGCGCTCGAAGGGCTGAAGACGGCGCTCACGGGCGAAGACGTCGAGGCCATCAAGGGCAAGACCAACGATCTTGCCCAGGCCGCGATGAAGCTGGGCGAAGCCATGTACAAGGCCCAGCAGGCTGAAGCGCAGGCCGGGGCGGCAGCGGGTGGTGCTGCCGGTGCCGCGGGCGGCGGCGCGAACGAGGCGAAGGGCGAGAAAGTCGTCGACGCCGAGTTCGAGGACGTCACCGACAAAAACAAGAAGACCGGCTCCTGATCAGGAGCGACGAACAGGACAAACGGCCTCCCGCGCAAGCGGGAGGCCGACCTGCAAGAGGCATCCTTTGATGTGCATGTTGGGGGCCGCGTAGAGCGCTATGTCGCAGGACTATTACGAATTGCTGGGAGTCGGCCGCGCGGCCAGTGCCGACGACATCAAGAAGGCATTCCGCAAGCTCGCCATGAAGCATCACCCGGATCGCAACCAGGGTGACAAGGATGCCGAGAAGAAATTCAAGGATATCAATCACGCCTACGACATCCTGAAGGATCCCGAGAAGCGTGCCGCCTATGACCGCTACGGCGCTGCGGCCTTCGAAGGCGGTGCCGGGCCGGGTGGCCCGTTCCAGGGTGGCCAGGGCTTCGACTTCGGCTCGGTGTTCGGCGACATCTTCGAGGAGATGTTTGGCGCCGGCGGCGGTCGCGGACGTCCCGGCGGACGCGGCGACATGCGCGGCCAGGACCTGCGCTTCAATCTCGAGATCACGCTGGAGCAGGCTTACGGCGGCACCGAGGCCACGGTGCGCGTGCCGAGCTCCGTCTCCTGCGAAGCCTGTCACGGCAGCGGCGCCGAGCCGGGCTCCAAGCCGCAGCAATGCCCGACATGCAATGGCCGCGGCCGCCTCAGGGCCCAGCAGGGCTTCTTCACCGTCGAGCGCACCTGCCATACCTGTCACGGTGCGGGCCAGGTGATCGACAAGCCCTGCCGCACCTGTGCAGGCCAGGGCCGCGTGCGGCGCGAGAAGACGCTCAAGGTCAACATTCCGGCCGGCGTCGAAGACGGCACCCGCATCCGGCTCTCGGGCGAGGGCGAAGCAGGGGCGCGTGGCGGGCCGGCGGGCGATCTCTACGTGTTCCTGTCGGTGCGTCGCCACCAGCTCTTCGAGCGCGAAGGCGCCGACGTGCATTGCAGGGTGCCGATCTCGATGGTGCAGGCCACGCTCGGCGGCAGCATCGAAGTGCCGACGCTCGACGGCAAGATGGCGCGCATCAACGTTCCGGCCGGCGCCCAGGGCGGACACCAGTTCCGCATGCGCGGAAAGGGCATGCCGATCGTGCGCTCCAGCCAGTACGGCGACATGTATATCGAGATCAATGTCGAGACGCCGACCAACCTGACGTCCCGGCAGAAGGAGCTGCTCAAGGAGTTCGAGAAGGCCGGCAAGACCAGCCCCGAATCCGAAGGCTTCTTCAGCAAGGTCAAGGAAATGTTCGGCGGCTGACGGTGAGCCTCGCCACGTCGCTCACGGACGTTGTCATATCGGCCTTGCTGCCGGTCGCTTCTGCTTCCCTGATCTTCCTCGCCGAGGCGAAAGGCCCGCTTTCCGGTCCGATCCGGAAAACCCGTGGGATCGTCGCACCGTACTTCGGTTCGGTCGCCATATTGTTCGGCCTGTTCGCCGCCTTGCTGGCGAGCGACGTGTGGCAAAAGACCAACGAAGCCAAGCGCGCCGTGCTGGCGGAGGCTCATGCCGTCGAGACGCTGGGCTATTTTGCGCGCGCCAACGGCCTGGAGGAGCTGATCTTTCCTCGCCTGAAGGCCTATGCGAAGGCGGCGAGTGCGGAGGATCCCTATTCTTCGGCGATAGGTCCGTCCCGCAATGAAACCGACAAGGCTGCCCTCGACATCCTAACGACGGTCTCGCAGGCCTATGGCATCGACGCCCCCAGTCGCGCAGCCATGTTGACGATTGCGCGGGAGCTGCTGCGCGCCCATGACAATCGGCTGAGCCTCGCCAACGATGTGACGGCGCCCATCAAGTGGGTCGCCATCGTGGTTCTGGGCGCACTGACGCAGATCGCCCTGCTTCTGGTCCATGTCGACAATCAACGCGCCATGCGGGTGGCCGTCGGTCTGTTCACCGTAGCCTTCGCCTTCTGTCTGGTGGTCGTCACGATCTTCGACGTGCCCTTCGACACCATCCTGAGAAACGAACCCGCGGCGAGCCTCAACTTCACATTGGGCAGTCTCTAGGCTGCCGACCCGCTGAGCCGGCAGCCGGTCCTGGCCTCTTAACAGCCCAGCTTCTTTGCGACCTCGACGATCGAGTTGCCGACGACGTCCCAATCGCCTTCGACCTTGAGGTCGCGCGTCTGCTTGGGACCATGTTCGGTCGGGCGATGCACGAATCCGGTCGACAGGCCGCACTTCTGCGCCGCCGCCAGATCGTTGTTATGGGCGGCGACCAGCATCACTTGGTGCGGCTTCAGGTACATGGTGTCCACCACACCGAGATAGGCTTCAGGATCGGGCTTGTAATGCCTGAAAGTCTCGCCGGAGAAGCAGTGATCCCAGGGGATGCCGCTGTTCTTCGCCATGTTGATGAGCAAAGCCACGTTGCCGTTGCTGAGCGTGGCGACGACGAACTTCTTCTTCAGCAGGCCGATGCCTTCGACCGAATCCGGCCAGGGCCGGAGCTTGTGCCAGAGATGCGTGAACTCCCAAGCGCCCTCTCCACCGGGATGCTTCAAGCCGCGCTTCTGGAGCAGCATCTCGAAGGCTTCCTTGTGCAACTCGTCGATGCGGGTCCAGGGCAGCTCGCCCTTGCGGACACGGCTCATCTGCGGCTGGTAAAGGCCGCGCCAGTCGTCGGCAAAGCTCGTCCAGTCGGTCTCGAGCCCGTACTTCTTGCCGAGTTTGGGCAGATCCTCGATCAGGCTGCCGCGCCAATCCACCACCGTGCCGAACACATCGAAGATGCAGACCTTGAGGTCCGCCAGATCCTTGGCCATGAACACTCCTCCGTTGGCCGGAGTGTGGCGTCGAGCGGCGCGCTTGGGTAGGGTCCGCGCATGGTCTGGAAGCACGACACGGTGATTGGCACCGACGGCAAGCCGCGATGCGGTTGGGCCTCGGCCGATCCCCTCTACGAGAAATATCACGACACCGAATGGGGCCGACCGCTGCGCGACGATCGCGCATTGTTCGAGCTGTTGACGCTCGAAGGCTGTCAGGCAGGCCTTTCCTGGATCACGGTGCTGCGCAAGCGCGAGCATTATCGCAAGGTTTATGACGGGTTCGATCCGCAGAAGATCGCCCGCTACACGCCGGCCAAGCTCGCCAAGCTGCTGGCGGATCCCGGCATCATCCGCCACCGCGGCAAGATCGACGCCAGCGTCAGCAACGCCCGCGCCTACCTCGAGATCGTGGAACGCGAGGGCTCGTTCTCAAAGTTCCTGTGGAGCGTGGTCGACGGCAAGCCACGCAAGAACCGGCCGAAGACGCTGAAGGGCGTGCCGGCCAAGACGGCCGAGAGCGACGCCCTTTCCAAGAAGCTGGCGAAAGCCGGCTTCAAGTTCGTCGGCTCCACCATCTGCTATGCCTTCATGCAAGCCTCGGGCATGGTCGACGACCATGTCGCGGACTGCCATCGCTGCAAGGAGTGAGTTTTGAGCAAGCGTGTGTTCATCGGCGCCCTCGGCACCGAGACCAATCAATTCGTCCCCTTTCCGACGGGCCGCCGCGGCTATGAAGAACACGGCATCTGGCACGGCGACGCCACCAAGCACGAGCCGACCAACTTCACCGCGCCGCTGCATGTCTGGCGCAAGGAAACCGAGAAGCGCGGATGGACGGTGATCGAAGGGCTGGCGACCTTCGCCGCCCCGTCGGGCACCACTGTACGCAAGGTCTACGAGGACTTCCGCGACGAGATGCTGGCCAACATCAAGGCTGCCCTGCCGCTCGATGCCGTGCTGATAAACGTGCACGGCGCCATGGTGGCCGACGGCTACGACGACTGCGAAGGCGACCTGCTCTCGAAGGTTCGCGCGATTGTCGGCCCCAAGGTCGCCATCGGCGCGGAGTTCGACCTGCACTGCCATCTGAGCGCTTTGATGCTCGACAGCGCCGACGTGCTGGTCGGCTACAAGGAATACCCGCATACCGACACGATGGAGCGGGCGGCCGAGCTGTTCGCCATCATCGCCGACACCGTCGAAGGCAAGGTGAAGCCGGTCATGGCACGCCACGACTGCCGCATGATTGCGCAATACCGCACGTCCGTACCGCCGATCAGCGAGTTCGTCGTCCGCATGAAGTCGCTCGAAGGCAAGGACGGCATCCTCTCGGTGTCACTGAGCCACGGCTTCTCGTTTGCCGATGTCGAGGATGTTGGCACGCGTACCCTGGTCGTGGCCGACGGCGACAAGGCGAAGGCCGAAAAACTCGCCAAGCAGCTCGGCGAGGAGCTGTGGGCCAATCGCGAGCGCTATGCCACCAAGTACCTCACCATCGCCGAAGCGATGGACCGCGCCGCCTCGCACAATCAGGGCCCGCTGGTGCTGGCCGACCGCGCCGACAATCCCGGTTCAGGCGCCCCCGGAGATTCGACCTTCGTGCTGAAGGCGCTGGTCGAGCGCGAGATCGGCCCGGCACTGTTCGGCGTGATGTGGGACCCGATGGCCTTCCAGATCGCCGAGGAAGCGGGCGAGGGCGCGCGCATCCGCATGCGGCTCGGCGGCAAGTCGGGCGCGGTGAGCGGCGATCCGGTCGATCTAGACGTCACGGTGAAGAAGATCGCGCGCAACGTCTTCCAGCCCTACGGACCGGTGATGTCGCCGCTCGGTGACATGGCGCTGCTGTCGTCGGAGCATGTCGATATCGCGATCTGCACGCGCCGCAACCAGACCTTCCACGCGGATGCCTTCCGCGCGGTCGGCGCCGAGCCCGCCGACTATCGCGTCGTGATCGTGAAGTCGGCGCAGCACTTCTATAACGGCTTCGTCGGCCTCGCGAAGGAGATCCTCTACGTCGCCACGCCCGGCGCCGCCGACCCCGACGTCACGCGCTGGCCGTACACCAAGCGCAAGACGCCGTTCTGGCCGAAGGTGGCCGATCCCTGGAAGTAGCCAGGATCAAAGCAAGGGCGCCAGCGCCTCGCGCGTGGTCTTGCCTTCGACGACGGGCACGACCTCGAACTCGACAACCTCCTGCCAGTCGGCGATCCAGCGCTGGAAGGTCGTGATGTCGTCGGTTTCCATGAGCTGGAAGCAGCGGCCGAGATCGGCCGTCACGTAGCTCGCCACGAAGGTGAGACCGTCCGGCAGCGCGCGGCCCTTGTCGCGCAGCTTTCGGTAAACGGCTTTGCCGTCCTGATTCTTCAGCTTCTCGACCACCATGAAGAGCATGTGTCCTCCGCACCTTGAGTTGGCTAATCTATGCCAACCAAGGAAAAGAGGAACGAGATGAAGATCGCCGTCGTCGGCGCCGCCGGGCGCATGGGCCAGATGCTGATCCGACAAATTGCCCGCACCGAGGGCGTGTCGCTGGCTGCCGCCAGCGAAGCGCCGGGCAGCAAGGCGATCGGCAAGGATGCCGGCGAGGTCGCGGGACTCGAGGCCAACGGCATCAAGATCGGCGGCGACAGCGCCGCCGCCATCGCCGCGGCCCAGGTCGTCATCGACTTCACCGTGCCGGCCGCCACTGTGGCCCATGCGAAAGTGGCCCAGGACAAGGGCGTGGCGATGGTGATCGGCACCACAGGCCTCGACCCGCAACAGACGGCGCTGATCCACGAGGCGGCGAAGAAGGTGCCGATCATGTGGGCGGCCAACATGGCGCTGGGCGTCAACGTGCTGCTGGCGCTGGTCGAGAAGACCGCTGCGCTGCTCGACCCCGGCTACGACATCGAGGTGCTGGAAATGCACCACCGCCACAAGATCGACGCGCCGTCCGGCACGGCGCTGGCGCTGGGCCGTGCCGCGGCAGCCGGCCGCAAGGTCAAGCTCGAGGATGTCTGGCGCAAGACCCGCGACGGCCATACCGGCGCGCGGCCCGAGGGCGAGATCGGCTTCGCCACCCTGCGCGGCGGCGAGGAAGTAGGCGTGCACACGGTCTATTTCGCGACGGGCGGCGAGCGGCTGGAGCTCAACCACCGTTCCTTCAGCCGCGAAACCTACGCCGCCGGCGCCGTCACCGCCGCCAAGTGGCTGGAAGGCAAGAAGCCCGGCCTCTATGGCATGAAAGACGTGCTGGGGCTTTAGCCCTCAGCCCGGCTCCTCGTCCCAGGCGTGGCGATAGCGCGGCGCGCGCATCTCAGCCAGCGCCGCCTTGAGCTGTTCGCCCACGTGCATACGTTCGACCGGCGACAGGAAGCGCCCGATCACGGTCCGATTGCCGCGCGAGCTGACGATCAGCCGTTCCTCTGTCAGGTCGATCTTCAGCCAGTAAGAATCGAGGCGCTGCTCCTCGCGTTCGCCATCGGGCGCGACGCGGGACACGATCAATTCGAGATCGGTCAGCAGAAGGGTCTCGCTGCGCCGCGCATCGAGGTAGCTGCGCTTGAACAGCCACCAGAACAGCAGCACGTCGAGGCCCATGAAGCCGAACACCGGCCAGGCGCCGATGATCATCATGGGCAGGCCGACAAGGAGGTTTGCCGCGACGGCACCACCGATCAGCCAGCGGAAGGCCTCGGGCGGGAGGCTTCGATGCGGCGTGAGTGAAGTGGCGAAATGAACCGCCGGAAGGGGCGTTTCAACCATGGTATGAGGCTATATGGCCCTGATGAAGTCCGCCGTCATCCCCGAGTTTTTTGCCCGCCTGCAGCAGGCAATCCCGGAGCCGGAGACCGAGCTGGAATACGACAACGTCTACCAGCTCCTGGTCGCCGTGGTTCTTTCCGCCCAGGCGACGGATGCCGGCGTCAACCGTGCCACCAAGCCCTTGTTCGAAAAGATCAAAACGCCCGCCCAGATGGTGGCATTGGGCGAGACGAAATTGATCGACTACATCAAGACCATCGGTCTGTTCCGCACCAAGGCCAAGAATGTGATCGCACTCAGCCAGCTCCTGATCGAGCGGCACGGCGGCGAGGTGCCGCATACCCATGCTGAATTGCAGGACCTGCCCGGCGTTGGCCGCAAGACGGCGAACGTGGTGATGAACGTGGCCTATGGCGAGGCGACCATCGCCGTCGACACCCACATCTTCCGCGTCGGCAACCGCACCGGCCTGGCGCCGGGCAAGAACCCGCTGCAGGTCGAGCTGAAGCTTCTGAAGCGCGTGCCCGAGGAGTTTCGACTACACGCGCATCACTGGCTGATCCTGCACGGGCGCTACACCTGCAAGGCACGCACGCCGATGTGCCCGACCTGCGTCGTCGCCGACATCTGCACCTTCAAGGGAAAGACGGTCGCGGCCTAAGCCGCCGCGTCGATCCGATCGCTCTCGTTATCGACGATGACCGCCGTTTCGAAATAGCGGATGTCCGGCAGCGCGCCGTAACGTTCGGCGATATAGGCCTGCCATTGGGGCGTATAGACCGCCTCGGCATCGATGCGGCTCTTCCAGAGATAGACGCCGCCACCGACCCCGGTCTCCTCGTCGAACAGGTAGCATTTGCGGACCAGGCCCTTCACGCCGCGGTAGTTCGGCGCCGACATCTTGAAAAGCTCGGCCGCCTGTTTGGCGTCGATGCCGGCCGGCAACTTGAAGTTCACGATGGCGGTGATCATGGCGGACCTCCCTCAGTGTTTTGCGCGTTCCTCGCGCACGCTCCAGAGCAGCAGGAAGCCTAGCACCAGAAAGGCCAGCACGCAGGCCATGCCGATCCGCGTCGAACCACTCGCCGCCGTGACGATGCCGATGGCGAGCGGCGCCATCCAGGCCGTCGCGCGGCCGGAGAGGGCGAAGAGCCCATAGAATTCGCCGGTCATGCCCTCGGGCGCGATCCGACCGATCATGGTCCGGCTGGCCGCCTGCATCGGCCCCATGCAGAAGCCCAGAATCAGGGCGAAGCCCATCAGGGTTTTCTCCTGCAGCGAACCGAACAGACCCCGAGTCGGGCTGAGAGGCTCCGCAGGAATCACGTAGAAGACCCGATCGGCCGTTACGCCTACGATGCCCAAGGTGGCTATGATCACGCCGGCGATGGCGAATTGTACCGTGCGCTTGCTGCCGATCAGGTCGTCGAGGCGGCCGCCCAGGAAAGCGCCCGGAATGGCGAACACCGTCAGGATGATACCGAAGATGCCGAGCGTCACCGTGCTCCAGCCGAAGGTCGCGGCGGCATAGACGCCGCCGAAGGCGATGATGGCCGCGAGCCCGTCGTTATAGAGCATGAAGGCGATCAGGTAGGTGAGCGCGTTGCGGAAGTGGCTGAGCTTCCGGACCGTCGTCAGCAGCGATGCACCACCCTGCTTGGCTGAAATCCAAAGTGACTGGCGTCGTGCACCGACGGAATCGGGTGTGAACAGGAACATCGGCAGCACGAAGAGCGCGAGCCACAGGGCGGATGCCGGACCCACAAGTCGTTCGAGTTCGTGCGTCTTGGGATCGAGCCCGAACAGCGGCTGGTCGCCCGTGCCGAGACCGAACATCGACGGCATCGAAACCGCCAACACGATGAACAGGGAGATGAGGCCGCCGCAATAGCCCAGTCCCCAGCCGAAGCCGCTCAGCCAGCCCATGCGCTGGGGCCTCACGATGTTGGGAAGCTGCGCGTTGTTGAACACGATCGACATTTCGGCGCCGACCGTGGCCGCAATCACCGCCCAGCTGATCGGCATGATGAGGTCCGGCCGGTCGGGATAGGCCCACCACAGGCCGGCGCAGCCCGCCGCCAGCAGGAGCTGGAACGCGAAGATGTAGGGTTTGCGCCGGCCCCCGGCATCGGCCATGGCGCCGAGGAAGGGGCTCATCAGCGCGATCAGAATACCCGATGTCGACTGGGTGAAGGCCCAGGCGGACTGGCCCTTCACCGGATCGCCGACCAGCACGTTGGCGAAGTAAGGGGCGAAGATGAAGGTAGTGATGATGGTGAAGAAGGGCTGGTTGGCCCAGTCGAACAGGGCCCAACTGAACTGGCCGAGCTTCGACGCTTCCTTGTGAGCGACGGTCATGTCCCGCCAGTATGCCTCAGAACCCGCCGTTGCAGTTGCCAGATCGCGTCGCGATTCGTGGGCGAGAAGGTCTTTTCCATCGCCTCCCGCCAGGGCAACCAGAGCTGGTTCGTATGCTCGCTGGGATCGAGGGTGGCCAGAACGGGCTCCGGCACCGTGAACCCGTAGACATGTTCGACATTGTGCGTGACGCCGGGCGCATAGCGGCTCTGCCACTGCGCCCAGATCTCGTAGCGGTTGATGAGGCGCCAGTCCGCAAGCGTCCCCTGGGAGAGGCCGGTCTCCTCCAGAAGCTCGCGGCGGGCCGTTGCTTCGAGGTCGGGATCATCCGGTTCGCGCGAGCCGGTCACGGATTGCCACAGACCGCCTGTATGGCCAAGGGCCCCGGCCCGCTCCAGCAGCAGCACGTCGAGCCGCGGCGTATGGATCACCACCAGCACGGATTCCGGGATCTTGAAGGCCTTCTCGGACAGCATCCGGCCAGCATAGCCGGAACATTGACACCCCGCCCCCCGCCGCTATGGTCCGGCGGCATTTTTCGAGGGATTTCGATGAGCAAGCAGCTTCAAAGCGCAATCGACGCGGCGTGGGAAAAGCGTGACGGCATCAACAGCGCCACCAAGGGCGAGGTCCGCGATGCGGTCGAGGCAGCGATCGCCGGCCTCGACGACGGTACTTTCCGCACTGCCGAGAAGTTCGGCGACGAATGGGTCGTGCACCAGTGGCTGAAGAAGGCCGTGCTGCTGTCCTTCCGCCTCTATGATTCGGTGCCGATGGATGGTGGCGCGTCCTTCCCGGGCATGGGGGCGGCCCCGTGGTTCGACAAGGTGCCGCTCAAGACCACGGGCTGGGACGCCGCACGCTTCGCCAAAGCCAACTTCCGCGCCGTGCCGGGCTCCGTGGTGCGCCGCGGCTCGTACATTGCGCCGTCGGTCGTGCTGATGCCGTCCTTCGTGAACCTCGGCGCCTATGTCGATACCGGCACCATGGTCGACACCTGGGCCACCGTCGGCTCCTGCGCCCAGATCGGCAAGAACTGCCACCTCTCGGGTGGCGTCGGCATCGGCGGCGTCCTCGAACCGCTGCAGGCCAACCCGGTCATCATCGAGGATAACTGCTTCATCGGCGCGCGCTCGGAAGTGGTCGAAGGCGTGATCGTCGGCACCGGCGCCGTACTGTCGATGGGCGTGTTCATCAGCGCCACCACGAAGGTAGTGGATCGAGCCACCGGCCAGATCCACATCGGCAAGGTGCCGCCCTATTCGGTCGTGGTGCCGGGCAACATCGGCGGCGGCCCGGACCGGCCATCCACCTATTGCGCCGTGATCGTGAAGACCGTCGACGAGCGCACGCGCTCGAAGACCTCGATCAACGAACTCCTGCGGGACTAGGCCAGACTCAGCCGGCGTGGCGTTTCCACTCCGGCTGCTTCTTCAGGTGCGCGCTTTCCTTGGCCAGGATCTTGGACGTGCGCTCCGGCGGAAAGCCCAGTTCGACGAAGGCGGGGCCGACATTGGCGACCTCGCGATATTCCGCGATCTTGCCGTCGCGCAGGCTCATCATCGACACGCCCTCGAAACCGACCCGCCGGCCCTGGGCTTCAGGCAGCTTCGAAACGTAGCTGAACGTGTAATAGGCATAGAGCATGCGGCCGTCGCAGACCGGCCGATGCATGTCCCAGCGGAATTCGTGGGCGGTTCGATAGAACCAGTCGTCGATCAGCTCGGCGATCTTCTCACGGCCACTGAAAGCCCCGTAGAACACGTCGTGATAGACGCCGTCCTCGGTGAACAGGTCCGCGAAGCTCCTGCCGTCGCGACGCTCCACAGCCGAGCAGAACGCCTTCAGCAACGCTGACGTTTCCATTGATGACCCTCCCGTACGGCCACAATCATGACTAAAGTACCACCAGCGGCCAAGACCGCCGCCGGGGAGACTTCCGCATGAGCTTCTGGATCGTCATTGGCGTTATCGCCGCCATCGGCTTCTGGCTGATCGCCGTCTACAACGGCCTGGTCGGTGCCCGGAACCAGGGCCAGACGGCCTGGAGCCAGATCGACGTCCAGCTCAAGCGCCGGCACGATCTCATTCCCAATCTCGTGCAGGTGGTGAAGGACGCCATGGGGTACGAGCAGGAAACGCTCACCAAGGTCATCCAGGCACGCAATGCCGCCGTCGCCGCGAGCGGCAACCCGGCCCAGGCCGGGCCTGCCGAAGCGGCGCTGTCGGTGGCAACGCGCGGCCTGCTCGGCCTGGTCGAGAACTATCCGCAGCTCAAGGCCAACGAGAACGTGATGCAGCTCCAGGAAGAGCTGACCACGACGGAGAACAAGATCGCCTTCGCGCGCCAGTTCTACAACGACTCGGTCAACAACTATAACACCCGCCGCCAGAGCTTCCCGGCCGTGCTGGCCGCCGCGTCGCTGGGTTTCGGACCGATGGATCTCTTCACCATGCCCGATACCGAACGCGAAGTGCCCAAGGTCGCGCTACGCTGAACGTGCCGCCCGGACAGGACACGCGGCCTTGACGCTCAGCACCGCCACGACCGATTTCGTTGCCGCGCAGCGGGTCAACCGGCGCAACACCTTCTTGTTGCTCGCTATCCTCACTCTGCTGGCCGCATCGCTTGGCTACCTGATCGGTTGGGTCCTCTCGTTCGATGACGCGGCTCCCGGCCCATGGAGCGGCGGCGGCGTGATCGGCGCCGGTCTGATGGCAGCCGCCAGCATCGGCTGGAGCCTGATCTCCTTGGCTACCAGCGACCGCATGGTCCTCGGCATGGCGAGCGCCAAGGACATCGACAAGGCCGACGCCCCTCAGCTCTTCAATGTCGTCGAGGAGATGTCGATCGCCGCGGGCGTGCCGATGCCCAGAGTCATGGTCATCGAGACGGATGCGCTCAATGCTTTTGCTACGGGCCCATCGGTCCAGCGCGGCACCATCGTGGTGACGCGCGGCCTGCTGAAGGCGCTCAATCGCGACGAACTGCAAGGGGTCGTTGCGCACGAGATGGCCCATATTGCCAATCTCGATACGCGCTACATGGTGATGGTGGGCGTCACCGTCGGCCTGATCGCCCTGGTCTGCGACATGGCCTTGCGTACGCTCAACTGGGGCGGGTCGGCGCACAACAGGTCTTCCAGCGGTAACAAGAAGGATTCCGGCGGCGCGGCGATCCTGATCATCCTCCTGTTGGTGATCGCCATCCTGGCGCCGCTGGCCGCCAAAGCCGTGCAGTTCGCCGTGTCGCGCCAGCGCGAATATCTTGCCGATGCCACGTCGGTACAGTTCACGCGCAACCCCGACGGACTGATCTCGGCGCTGCAAAAGCTCGCCGACAAGGCCGCGCCCTTTCCCGGAGTGAGCCATGCCACGCAGCATCTCTTCATCGTCAATCCCGTCCAGGACTTCACCAAGGACACGCCGGCGCTGCTCGCGACGCACCCCGATATCGAGGACCGTATCTCTCGTCTGCGCAATCTGGGTGGCTAGCACCGGCCTTGCCGCCGCCTTCGACCTGCAGGGGCATCGCGGTGCCCGGGGCCTCGCGCCCGAAAACACGCTGGCCGGCTTCAAGGTGGCGCTCGATCTTGGCGTCAGCACACTCGAAACCGACCTCGCAGTCACCAAGGCCAACGAGTTGGTCATCAGCCACGATCCGCTGCTCAATCCCGACCTGACGCGAGAACCGGATGGCCAATGGCTGTCGCGGCCGGGGCCGGCGATCCGCACCCTCACCTACGAAGAGCTGAAGCGCTACGACATCGGCCGCATCAATCCCGCCAGCAAGTACGCCCAGCAGTTTCCCGAACAGAAGCCGGTCGATGGCCAGCGCTTCCCGACCTTGGCCGAGCTGTTTGCCATGGCGGGCCCATCGGTGCGCTTCAACATCGAGATCAAGACCGATCCCAACAAGCCCGACCTCACGATCGACTCCGTGCGATTTGCTGGCCTTACCGTCGAAGCGATCCGCAAGGCCGGAACGGCGGCACGCAGCACGGTGCAGTCGTTCGATTGGCGTGGCCTTCTCGAAGTGAAGAAGCTGGCGCCCGAAATCGCCACGGCCTGTCTCACCATCGAGAGCAACAACTTCGACACGATCGGGAGGAACGGCGGCCGGCCCTCGCCATGGCTGGGCGGCCTCGACCTGGCCGCACACGGTGGCTCGGTACCGCGGTTGGTCAAGGCGGCCGGCTGCGCAACCTGGTCGCCCTTCTGGCGCAACGTCACCGCGGACAACGTGAAGGAGGCACAGGCACTGGGCCTCAAGGTCGTGCCATGGACGGTGAACGTACCTGCCGAGATGACGCGATTGATCGACCTCGGGGTCGATGGGCTGATCACCGACTATCCGGACCGCGCCCTGCCGGTAATCGCATCGAAAGGGCTGAAATCTCGCTAGGCGGTTGACTCGGGCAGATTCGTGTTCTGTATACAAAGATATGCGCCCGATCATCCCCGAACCCGATCTATCCGAACGCATTCACGACTCCGTCCTCGAAGCGATCTGCTCCGGAGAACTGAAATCCGGCGCGCGCATCACCCAGGAAGAGCTGGCACAGCAGTTCGGCGTGTCACGCCAGCCGGTCCTGCAGGCGATGATGCTGCTGCGGCGCGAAGGCTTCCTGATCGATGCCGGTCGCAAGGGCGTCTGCGTGGCGCCGCTCGACGTCCAGAAGGCACGCAATCTCTATGCGGTGCGTGCTGCGCTCGACGGAGCCGCGGCCCGTCATGCCGCCGCCCACTACACGCCGCATCTCGTGCAGCGAGGCCGCCAGCTTCTCGATGTCGGCCGCCGCGCCGTGGCCAGCGCCTATGTCCCGTCGGTCATCGAAGCCGATATCGACTTCCACCTCTTCATCTACGAAGCCTCGGGCAATCCGCTGTTTGGCGAGACCGCGCAGCCGCACTGGCAGCATCTGCGCCGGGTGATGGCCGCCGTGCTGAGCGAAGAGGATCTGCGCATCAGCGTCTGGGACGAACACGAAGGCATCCTGCGTGCTCTCGAAGCCGGCCAGACCGCCGAGGCCGAAGCCCTCTGCCGCGGCCATGCCGAGCAGATGGCCGACATTCTCACGGGACGACTGAAGGTCGTCATCTCACGCGCCGCCTGACAACGCGTAACCAACAAGACAAGGAGGAACCGCCATGAAGCTCACCTCTGAGCAGCTCCGGCAATTCGATGAAGAAGGCTATCTCTTTTTTCCCAACTATTTCTCGCCCGAAGAAACGCAGATCCTGAAATCCTCGGTGCCCGAGGTCTTTGCGCAGCGTCGCGAGGAGAACGTGCGCGAGAAGACCGGCGACGTAGTGCGCACGGCTTTCGCCGTTCACACCTATCACCCGGTGTTCGAGGCGCTGATCCATCATCCGCGCTTCGTGGAGCCCGCCGAACAGCTCCTCAAGGACAAGACCTACATCCACCAGTTCAAAATCAACGGGAAAGCCGCCTTCGATGGCGACGTCTGGCAGTGGCACCAGGACTACGGCACCTGGAAAGCCGACGACGACATGCCCGAGGCGCGCGCCATGAACCTTGCGGTATTCATGGACGACGTGAACGAGTTCAACGGCCCGCTCTGGTTCATCCCGAAGAGCCACAAGAAGGGCGCGATCGAGGCCAGCCACGACCTCACCACGACGTCCTATCCGCTTTGGGTCATCGACAACGACACGATCGCCAAGCTGGTGAAGCAGGGTGGCATCGTAGCGCCCAAGGGCGGCCCGGGGTCGGCGATCTTCTTCCATGGCACGCTGGTGCACGGCAGCCCGCCCAACATGTCGCCGTGGGATCGCCAGATCATCTACGTGACCTACAACGCGGTCTCCAACGCCATCCGTCGCTTCAAGCGGCCGGACTATATCGCCCACCGCGACTTCACGCCAATCGATGCCTGGGAGGACGACGCCGTCATGCGCGCCGCCCGGCGCAAGGCGGCCGCGGAATAATCAGAAGAATTCGGAGGAAACGATGAGTCTCCATCGCATGCTCATGGCGCGCGCGGCCGAAGCCAAGCCGCTGCGCATCGGCGTGATCGGTGCCGGCAAGTTCGGCTCGATGTATCTGTCGCAGATCCCGACGACGCCGGGCATCCATCTGCTGGGCATCGCCGATCTCTCGCCCGACCGTGCCCGCGAGAATCTCGCCCGGCTGGGCTGGAAACCCGACGTCACTGCCGCGACCTCCTTCGCCGACGCCCGCAAGCACGGCAGCACCTATCTCACCGACGACTGGCGTGCGCTGGTCAGCCATCCCGAGATCGACATCGTGGTCGAATCGACCGGCGATCCCATTGCCGCCGTCGAACATGCGCTGGAAGCCTTCCGCAACGGCAAGCACGTGGTCATGGTGACCGTCGAAGCCGACGCCTTCTGCGGCCCGCTGCTCGCCCGGCACGCGGCACAGGCCGGCGTGATCTACAGCCTTGCCTATGGCGACCAGCCGGCGCTGATCTGCGAGCTGGTCGATTGGGCACGCACCTCGGGCTTCGAGGTCACGGCCGCCGGCCGAGGCCACAAGTGGCTGCCGCACTTCGCGCAATCGACCCCCGAAACCGTGTGGAAGTACTGGGGCCTCAACGAGGAACAGGCCAAGCGCGGCGGCTTGAACCCCAAAATGTTCAACTCCTTCCTCGACGGCTCCAAGCCCGCCATCGAGAGCACGGCCGTGGCCAATGCGACCGGCCTCACGCCGGCGCCGGATGGCCTCGCTTTCCCACCCTGCTCGGTCGAGGATCTGCCCTTCGTGATGCGCCCGATCTCCGAAGGCGGCCAGCTTCACCACAAGGGCCAGGTCGAAGTCGCCTCGTCGCTGGAGAAGGACGGCCGCGCGATCCCCTACGAAATCCGCAAGGGCGTGTGGGTCGTGTTCGAGGCCGCCACCGACTATCAAAAGAACTGCTTCGAGGAGTACATGCTCTGCACCGACCCGTCCGGCCGGTACTCGGTCATGTACAAGCGCTGGCACCTGATCGGCCTCGAGGTCGGCATGTCGGTGGCCTCGATCGGCCTGCGCAAGGAGCCGACCGGCTGCCCGATCGGATTCCATGCCGACGTGATCGCCACGGCCAAGCGCGACCTCAAGCCCGGCGAGATCCTGGACGGCGAGGGCGGCTACACCGTCTACGGCAAGCTGTTCCCCTCGGAGAAGTCGACGGCGCTCGGCAGCCTTCCGCTCGGCCTCGCGCACAACCTCAAGCTCCTGAAGCCGATCAAGGCCGGCCAGTCGCTGACCTATGCCGACGTCGCCATGGACGAGACGCTGACGGCGGTGAAGCTGCGCCGCGAGATGGAGCGCGATTTCGCTCCTGCGGCATCGAAGATCGCCGCCCAATAGGATCACCCCTGCAGAAGCCGGGTTGAGTTCATTTGACGTCACGTAATGTTCATGTGAAAGTCACATGAACTGAAAATAAGTCCTTCATTGTTCATTTGAACATGCAGGCACAATGGGACGGCAAACGGGCTCAGGAATCGGCAATGCTGGCGGAAGATCGCGCGCGCGCCATTGTAGAGCTCGTCCGGAACGACGGGTTCCAGGCCATCGATGCTCTGGCGCTTCAGTTCGGCGTGACGCCGCAGACGATCCGGCGCGACGTCAATCTGCTTTGCGATCGCGGCCTGCTGCGACGGCGCCACGGCGGCGTCGAACTGCCGCCCGAAGGCGAAAACCTGACCTATCGCGCTCGCCAGGTGCTGAACATCGACGCCAAGCGCCGCGTCGCGCAGCTCGTGGCGCGCGAGGTACCCGAAGGAGCCTCGCTTTTCTTCGGGATCGGCACCACGCCCGAACAGTGCGCATTGGCGCTCGCCGACCATTCGGGCCTGCGCGTGATGACCAACAATCTCAACGTTGCCTTGGCCTTCAGCCGCAACACGTCGTGCGAGATCACCGTGGCAGGCGGACGCGTGCGCAATCTCGACCGCGACGTGGTGGCAGGCGACGCCCATGGCTTCTTCAGCCGGTTCGCCGTCGACATCGGGATTTACGGTGTGGGCGGCGTTGCCGAGGACGGCACGCTGCTCGACTTCAACACCGACGAGGTGACGATGCGCAGCGAACTGGCACGGCATTGTCGGCAGCGCTTCCTCGTGCTTGATCACTCCAAATTCGGCCGGGGCGCCACGGTGCGCGGTGGACATGTCACCGAAGCGAGCGTGGTGTTCACCGATCGCCCGGTTCCGACCGCCATCGCCGACCAGTTGCACGATGTCGGCGTGCGTCTCGTTTCCTGGTCCAACGACATCCCGTCCACGGACACTGCAAGTCAAACAAGGAGGAGGGGCTGAACCCATGTTGAAACATCTCGCTTTCGCGGCCGCACTCGGTATTGCCGCATTGACTCATGTCACGGGCGCTGCCGCCCAGCAGCGGGCCATCTGCTATAATTGCCCGCCGGAATGGGCCGACTGGGGCTCGCAGCTCAAGGCCATCCAGGCCAAGCTCGGCATCCAGGTGCCGCCCGACAACAAGAATTCGGGCCAGGCGATTGCCGCGCTGATCGCGGAGAAGGCCAATCCCGTCGCGGACGTGACCTATCTCGGCGGCATCGCCGCCGACCCGGCCAAGGACGCCGGCGTGCTGACGCCGTACAAGCCCAAGAACTGGGAGAAGATCCCGGCCGACCTCAAGGATCCCGACGGCAACTGGTTCACGATCCATTCGGGCACGCTCGGCCTGTTCGTGAACAAGGCAGCGCTGGGCAACAAGCCGGTACCGCAGAGCTGGGCCGACCTGCTGAAGCCCGAGTACAAGGGCCTGGTCGGCTATCTCGACCCGACCTCCGCGGCCGTCGGCCAGCTCGGCGTCATGGCGATCAACCTCGCGTTGGGCGGCACCTACGACAACCTCGATCCGGCCATCAAGTTCTTCAAGGAACTGGCCAAGAACCAGCCGATCGTGCCGAAGCAGACCTCCTATGCCCGCGTCATCTCGGGCGAGATTCCGATCCTGCTCGACTACGACTTCAACGCCTATCGCGGCCAGTACACCGACAAGGCGCCGGTGCAGTTCGTCATTCCGAAGGAAGGCACGCTGGTGTTTCCCTACGTGATGGGTCTGGTGAACAAGGGTCCCAACCCGGACAACGGCAAGAAGGTGCTCGACTTCGTGCTGTCGGACGAGAGCCAGGGAATGTGGGGCAATGCCTATCTGCGCCCGGTTTTCGCCGACAAGCTCTCGCCCGAAGCCAAGGCCAAGTTCCTGCCCGACTCGGAGTACGCGCGTGCCAAGCCCGTGGACCTCAAGAACCTGGCGAAGGCGCAGCCCCAGATCGTCGAGCGCTACCGCAAGGAAGTGAACTGACCGACGTCCCGACACTGAAGGCGCGGCGGGGCGGCGATGCAGCCGTCCCGCCGACACTCGCTTGAGGAACTGCCGACATGCGGCGCGATGCCCAACGACTGATCTTCCTGCTGCTGCCGGCCGGCATCTTCTTCGCGGCCTTCCTCCTGCTCCCCATGGCGCGGCTGTTCTTCATCGGCGGCAGCGGCAAGACCGGCTGGGCGGCCTATGCCGCCATCCTCACCGACCCGCTCTATCTCAGCAGCCTGGTCTCCACGTTCGCCGTGGCGGCGGCGACGACGGCGGCGACTCTGGTCATCAGCGGCATCTCCGGCGTGTTCCTGCAGCGTCACAAGTTTCCCGGCAATGCGGCCCTCGTGGCCATGCTGACCTTTCCGCTCGCCTTCCCCGGCGTGGTGATCGGCTTCATGGTCATCATGC
>WBZX01000959.1_pt1 | contig 23449 bp, 25 predicted proteins | sample 5204211 | NCBI WGS metagenome assembly WBZX01 (sample SAMN12344362, study PRJNA552823) | activated sludge metagenome | biome: Activated sludge suspended growth; feature: Nitrification reactor; material: Wastewater; isolation source: activated sludge from nitrification reactor of wastewater... | reverse complement strand
GTTGCCCGCGAGATTGGGCTGCATTGCCTCGTCCTCCGGCACCACTCAACGTCGGGATTGATGGTGGTTACGTGAGGAACTGGAATGACAAAAAGACTCACTTTGAAGTGATCGTAGGGGGTGTAAGCCCAAACCGCCGAAAATTCCGGCGAATCTTTAGCAGTCGTTCCAGCCCTTATTCCAAGGCCAACTTGGCCATAATCATATCAGGAACAGTGTGTCGGCTAACACTTAATCGAATGATGTAGGCCGCGTTTATTGATGTAAGTATTTAATGCGATGTGACTCGAATAGCCCAATACTTTTGCGATCTTACGGACGGAAAGGCCGTATCCGAGCAATTCCTTGATTCGATCCAGATTACTGTCAAATTTGCTTTTCTGTAGAGTACCTTTTGGCTTCCCGAGTTGCAGTCCATTCGCCTTTTTTGCGGCTAAGGCCTCTTTCGTGCGCAAGCTGATCAAATCCCTCTCCAATTCGCCGAACAATGAAAACAGCGTGATTATGATCTTAGAGTTCATATCGTGACTGGAAATATCCAGATTTTGCTTAATGGTAATGACGCGGACATTGCGCTGCACAAGGGCATTGATCAACGAGATTACCTCTACTGTGCTGCGTCCAAGTCGGCTGAGTTCTGTGACAACAAGCGTATCGGTCTCAGTAAGCATTCCTACCAGCTCGTCAATCCGGCGCTGTTTGCTGGTTTTTCGCGACGAGATTGTGATCTCGACAAATTCATCAATACGAATTTCCTTTTTCCGCGCAAATTCCAAAATCTCCAGCTTTTGGTGATTTAAGTCTTGCTTGTCTGTAGATGCGCGCAAATAAGCGATGATTTTTCCCACAAAATAGCACCTGTTAAGTTTTAACCTCAAATAGACCGTAAAATAATCCAGAGTGGATAGCTCTTTCATTATATTTCACATGATCATTATGGTGCTATATTAATGCTCGTTTTTACATATACATTTTGTATGTAATATATGCCGACAAAGAGTGAAAGACTTAACATTTTATCCGGCCAGGAACAGTTTGCCTTATATGAGCTACCTGATTTTGATGACTGCCAACGTATGGAATATTTCATCTTCACCGAGCATGAGATGGCGTTGGTTCTGAACCGCCAGAATGTATACGCCCAAGTCCACTGTGCTTTGCAGATTGGCTATTTCAAAGCCAAGCAAACATTCTTTATTTTTTCCTGGGATGAAGTGGAAGAGGACTGCGCTTTTCTACTGACACGCTACTTTAATGAATTGGTCTTTCTTCCGATGCCGGTCACCCGGCATGAGCGTTACGCTCAACGCGATTTGATCGTTAACTTGTTTGGCTACCGGCTGTGGGTGGTAGATTTCTTGCCGTTACTGACCGAACGAGCAGATCAAATTGTGTCGCGCGATGTCGCGCCTAGTTTTATCCTGGTTGAGCTGATCACCTTTCTAAATGATCAGAAGATCGTCCGACCAGGCTACACGACGCTACAATCTCTTATTAGCGAAACGCTGTCCATAGAACGTAAGCGATTGGGAGCGATACTCGCCGAGATGCTAGACGAGTCAGCAAAAACGGCGCTCCAGCAACTCCTTGTGCGAGAAGACACCTTGTCCGGACTGGCCGCACTCAAGCAAGACGCAAAGCACTTTGGTTACCGTATGATGATTTTGGAACGGCAAAAGCGCACTTCTCTGGAACCCTTATACCAACTGGCTAAAGTGCTATTGCCAAAATTAGCGATCTCGCAGCAGAATCTAAACTATTACGCAAGTCTCGCGCATTTTTACACGATCTATGACCTTCGCCGCCTGAAGCAGGAACAAACCCACCTGTACTTGTTAGGCTACGCTTGGCTGCGCTACCGACAACTGACTGATAATCTGGTTGATGCCTTGGGTTACCGGATGAAGCAGCTCGAAGACAACACCAAGCTTAGGGCGAACAAACTCATTGCCAAGCAACAGGCCGATCGACAACAGGAAACGTCCCAGATCGGGCGATTGTTAATGCTCTATGTCGATGAGCAAGTGAATGACACCACCTCTTTCGGCGAAGTCCGTCAGCAAGCTTTTGCCATCATGCCCAAAGATACACTGCTCATCACCGGACAACGCTTGTGCGAAAAACCGTTGAACAAACTGGAATTGCGCTGGCAAGTGGTGGAACAGTTGTCCGGTCATTGCCGCAAGCACTTACGCCCACTTTACGGCGCAATCGATTTTGCCAGCACGGCGCCGGATAGCCCGTGGTTGGCGGCGCTAACCTGGCTTAAGGGCGTGTTTGCCAAACAACAACGTTTGTCGCAACAACCTATGAAGAATGTGTAGCGAAGACCATTCCATCGCGATTGCGGCGCTATCTACTGACCCTTGATGCGCAAGGAAAAGCCACGGGTGTGCAGGCTGATCGGTACGAATTCTGGATATACAAGCAAATCAGGAAGCGCTTTAAGTCAGGCGAATTTTTTCTGGAGGACAGCGTTCAGCATCAATGTTTCACCCATGAACTGGTCTCCTTGGAAAAGACGCCGAGTGTACTTCAACAATTAGATATCCCTTGGGTACGTCAGCCGATCGAAGCGCAACTCAAAGCCTTAACCGAGGAACTGCATCGCCTTTGGCTAGCATTCGATAATGAGCTCCGCCAAGGTAAGCTAAAACACCTTGAATACGATAGTCAGCTCAAAACGCTCACATGGCATAGATACAAAGCCAACAAAGATAAAACTCTACAGGAAAATTTCTACAGCAAACTGGGTTTCTGCAATGTCGCCGATGTACTTCGTTTTGTTAATGAGCAATGCCATTTTTTGTCAGCAATGACGCCATTGCAGCCGCGTTACGCCAAGCAAATCGCCGATAAAGACAGCTTATTTGCGGTAATCATCGCTCAAGCGATGAACTTTGGCAATCTCAAAATCGCACAGACCAGTGATATTCCTTATCACATTCTGGAGACTACACATCAGCAATACATGCGGCGCGCCACTCTGAAAGCCGCCAACGATACAATTAGCAATGCTATTGCGGGGCTTTCTATTTTCCCGCATTACTCGTTCGATCTGGGAGTACTGTACGGTGCCGTTGACGGGCAAAAACTTGGAGTCGAACGACCAACCATTAAAGCGCGGAATTCCAGAAAATATTTTGGCCGGGGAAAAGGAGTGGTGGCCTACACCATGCTGTGTAACCACATTCCCGTAAACGGGGGGCTGATCGGTGCACACCAATTCGAAGCCCATTTTCTTTTCGATATCTGGTATCAGAATACATCCGACATCATCCCAACAGTGATTACCGGTGACATGCATAGCATTAACAAGGCCAATTTTGCTGTCACTTACTGGTTCGGGTTGCAGTTTGAGCCGCGATTTACTGACCTTGGGGCGCAGTTAAAAAATCTTTATTGTTGTGGTGATCCGGCACAATACGAGAAATGCCTGATCCAGCCTGTCGGAAGTATCGATTTGCGGGCGATTGAATACGAAAAACTCCATATCGATCAGATCGTGGCTACCTTGGGGCTTAAGGAAATGACCCAAAGCACACTGATACGGAAATTATGTACCTACACGCAGTCGAATCCAGCCCGGAGCGCTATCTTCGAGTATGACAAGTTAATCCGCAGCATTTACACATTGCGCTACTTGCGCGATCCACAGGTTGAGCGGAATGCACACCGCTCACAGAACAGGATCGAGTCCTATCATCAGCTACGAGCAGCAATCGCACAGGTTGGTGGTAAGAAAGAACTCACGGGCAGAACGGATCTGGATATTGAGATTAGTAATGAGTGTGGGCGACTGATAGCAAATGCGATCATTTATTATAATTCCACCATCCTGTCGCGAATACTCGACAAGTACGAAGCATCACCCAATCCGAAAATTTTAGCGATAATCAAGAAAGTTTCTCCAGCGGCCTGGCGAAATATTCATTTTAACGGACAATACGCTTTCCGTGATAGCGGGCAGCGCATTGATCTTGATGCGATTATGGCCAACTTGGAATTGAAATAAGGACTGGTGGCGCTTGTTTAAGACTCGCCGGAATTTTCGGCGGTTTGGGCTTACAACCCCTTGATGCTGACCCGAATCAACACAGTGCAGCATGGGCAAAAATAAAGGGTAAACCTAAAAATATACGATTGTATGAAAATGTTACAGAAGAAAATATTTTAGACATTATTGATCAAGCACAAGAACAAACACCTTTTGTGCTTGTTGATTTAGAGGGAATCGCAAGTAGTGCTGTCGTCGGTGCAATAAGTCGTGCTGATCTTGTAATTGTACCTTGTCAAGCTTCACAGAATGATGCACGGGAAGCAGTAAAAACCATTAAAACGATCAAGTATGGAGAAAAAATTGCCCGTCGGGTAATTCCTTTCGCTGTAATGTTTACTCGGTTGAGCGCGGCAATTCATACTAAGACAAGCAAGCATCTTACACAATCATTTGATGATGCTGGCATAAATATTCTTAATTGCTCTTTAATAGACAGAGAAGCATTTAAATCTATTTTTTCTTTTGGGGGTTCAGTTAATACACTGGAAACAAGTAACAAAAGAGAACAAATAAGTCTGAATAAAGCAGCAATTAATTCTGAGTCTTATGCTGAAGAAATTAAAAGATTATTAAAACACGGTATTAAGCAGCAGTCTGAAAGGAGTATTTCAAATGTCCAGTGAACGTGCTTCATTAGGTTTAGATGAAAAAATAGATATTGAAGAACTTATAGTAAAAGATCAAAAGCCACATAAGTTAACTCCCGAACAACAAAAAAATATGGAAAAAGAAGGGGGAAAACTTGGTTTTGTTAGTCGTCAACCTAAAAAACGTCGAAGGGTATCTCCTTATACGGCCCAATTTGGCGGGAAATGTCGAGAAGGCATGAAGGATTTGTTTCAAGATATTGGCGAACATCTAGGATGTTACGATACTGAGACATTGGAAAAAGCTATATTAGCTTTAATTCAAAAAGAAGGCCTGGAAGATTTAGAGAAACGTTTTCAAGTAATTATAAAATAATTGTAAACGTACATGTAGTTGTTAGCTATACAAATGATGCCAACCACCGGCATACCCAACGGCACTATCATGCATATACTGCTCAAAACCGAGTTCAGAACACAAACCCGAGGATACACACTTTTTATCGAGCGCGATCTTTTTGGTGATTTATCTATTGTGCGTTGCTGGTATGGGTTATATAACCGGCGTGGTGGTCACAAACGCGAGCTGGTTGCTGATTTCGAGCAAGCGTGCGATGTATACCGTCGTATTGTGGCCAGGCGATTGTGCAGAGGTTATGCACAACTACACGAACATGAAGCTGCCGCATAGGCGGTTGCTACCATCTGAAAGGCCGCATCCATGTTGACACCGGTTGAGAATTGACCAGGTAATTCACACGTATTCTGCTTAAGTTTTAGGCAAGTGCCCATAAAACCTCAGGCAAGCGAGCATTGAGCCATTAATCATCCAGAAGAGCAGACATGCGCGATCATTTACTTAAAATCCCGATCGATACATCCAGTCATGATGAAAGCAATCTTTATAAAAACATTAAAATCCGTCCCAACACCACCGAACAACAAAGACAAACTGGGCGTATCTCGAGTTTGATGGACAAGTCAGGCCGGTGGTTACCGGGACGACCATTACCGTGACTGATACCGGATAGTTTGATCATCCGGTATTATTCAAAGCGCATGATAGCCGGTTTGCCGGGGCGCAAAGTCAGCCTCATCAACAGAAAACCCAGGACAATGATTAACGAAGATGACAATTTGCATGCGATTAACAACAGACCATTTCGGGCTGTGCGCAAAAGTAGCTCAAACAGATGACAGGTAAACCATGTGCGGTGGCATTGAATACCAGAGTGAGAAGGTTTATTTCCCGAATCCGCAAGCGCGATTGCCGCTACGGTTGCGCAGCGGCGATGTAACCTGGGTGACCTGGGGCAACCGCAAACAGGAAGCAAACAAAGACTTTCCGAACGGCGGTTGGGCGCGGTTGAATTCCATCTATGCCGGTAAATGGAAACCCTGGCGTCCCAGGCCGGTGTTGATTGCCGCCAATCAGTTCATGGAGAAAGATCAGAACGAACAATCACACTGGATACCACTGGATAATCGGATGGTGATTCAGGGGTTGTTGGCTGAGCGCAAAAACGAGCGGCGCGTTTATGTGGTGACGATTGAGACACCGCCTGAATATGCCTGGATACATGACCGCTGGCCGAGGCTGATGCGCCTGAGAAAATAATTATCGTTAAAGGATGATTATTTTATTGCCGTTGAAACAAATGACAGTTGCAAAATGTAATTATTTTTCCTTTGTTCCCAGGGAGTTGTCTGAAGTTACCTTCTCCCTGGGGTCACTCCCAGCTCATCTCCCTCCTTAACCGCTTGAGCGTTAAATTCCAGCCCGGCTTGTGATTCCCGGTAATGGAACCGCGTGGCGCATTGTCCACAAAATCTGTGGATAAATCTGTGAATAGATTAATGAGAATAAGCAGGTTAAAAGCGTTTATTTCTTTGCTTTGAAAGTAGGCAGGCAGGAATAGCATGCTTCAACTTTTTGGAATTCTACAACCAAAACAAGAATAATCTCATCAATATACCTGGTGCGCAGAGCTCTGCAAGAGCCCTTGTGACTTAAAGGTTCCACGATAAAGCCAGGAATTCATTTGAGTGGGCTCTGTTGCAAAAAATCCGTCTACACATCTAGTACGAATGGAACTGACTTACTCTTATATTCATAAACATCAAACCGAGCCAGTTTGTAGATTGTTACAAATATATAAAGATATTGTTGACAATGCCGTCAATTAATACTAATATTCCCCTTAACTTACCTACGGCGTGCCGTAGGCTCAGAGAGCCACTGTATGCAAATACAGTGGCTCTCTGCATTTCTTAGAAGCAAAAAATGAGAACAATCGTTTATATCGATGGATTTAACTTGTACTATCGAATGCTAAAACGTTCTAAGTACAAATGGCTAGATCTCCATGCACTTTGTAAAGAAGTACTGCACGAATCCTCCGATATTATAGCGATTAACTTCTACACGGCTCGTATTTCTAGTCGCCTTGATCCGAGTTCTCCTAAGGATCAAAATACCTATTTAGATGCCCTAAAAACATTACCCAGCCTGAATATTTACTATGGCAGATTCCAGGTAACTAACAAACGTATGTTTTTATCCCAACCAGTTAAGTTTGTGCCAGAATGTAAGATACATCTAAATCCTAACCCCAAATACGCTTGTGTCGTAAAAACGGAGGAAAAAGGCTCCGATGTAAATCTAAGCGTTCATTTAGTACGCGATGCTTTGACTAACGCTTTTGACCATGCTGCCATTATTACAAATGATACGGATCTAGTTGAACCAGTACGTATAGTCGTTGAAGAAGCCAAATTACCGCTTACCTTGGTTACTCCTGGAGATAAAACAGCAGAAGACTTAAGGAAAATTGCTACTCATATTCGGAATATTCGTAAAAGTCACTTGAAAAAGAGTCAATTTCCCGACTCCGTAATCAGTACAGATGGGAAATTATTCCAAAAACCAGGAAATTGGTAAAGAGATAAGCGATCTGGCCCTTCTTGGGGTTAAATCCTATAAAGGTAGGTAACGCGACATAGGTTCTATTGCAGTGTTCTTAGCTGTTCGATTCGTTCTGGTGGGAAGTGTCGATAGAAAGTGGTTCTTCCGATACCAAGGGTTTTGATAATGTCTGAGATAAAAGGGTAATTCTCGGTATCTTTTAGCATCGATTGTGCCGTGCGCATTTTATCATCCGTCATAATTGGCGGTCTTCCTCCAATACGACCATGTTTGCGTGCAGTCTTAAGACCAGCCTTTGTATTCTCGACAATGATTTCCCGTTGAAACTGATCAAAGGCCGCATTCATGTGAAAGAACAATCTGCCTTCCGGTGTGCCGGTGTCGATATTTTGCGTGATGACTTTCAACCCTATTTTCCGATCTTCAAGGTCTTTGACAGTGTTAATGATTTGAGTCAGGGATCGTGCCAGGCGTGAAAGCTTCCAAACTACCAGCGTATCTCCTTCACTGTTGATACCGGTTCAAAATTGACCACCTGTGCCGGTTGAAAATTGACCAGGGGAAATCAGTGCGTAGGGTACTACGCATCTGTGGATAAGTCGACCAGACTGAGTTTGGTTTTTGCCTCCTGTTGATGGTTTAAAATAATTGGGTTCGTTACAAATCTGTAAGATTCTCTTCTGGAGAAGATCTTTCTTTTTCTCTTTCCTGTATTCTAGTTTTTGCACTGGCAGCGCTTTGTTTGTAACGGAAAGACTCGTTGCCGGTTTCGATAATGTGGCAGTGATGCGTCAGTCGATCCAGTAGCGCGGTTGTCATTTTGGCGTCGATAAATACATTGCTCCATTCTGCGAATGTCAAATTGGTAGTGATGATGACGCTGGTACGTTCATAAAGCCTGGATAGCAAGTGAAACAGCAAGGCACCGCCTGTTTGTGAGAATGGCAGATAACCCAGTTCATCTAGAATAACCAGGTTTACTTGTAACAGATTCATCGCCATTCTTCCCTGTTTGCCAGCAATTTTCTCTTGCTCCAACATATTGGACAGATCAATGGCACTGTAGAAACGCACTTTTTTATTGTGGTGCTGTATGCCTGAAACACCGATTGCGATGGCCAGATGCGTTTTACCGGTTCCGGTACCACCAACCAACACCAGATTCTGTATTGCTTCAGTAAATTGCATGGTTGCCAACTGGTTAATCAGTTGTTGATCTACTTTGGACTGACTGAAGTCAAATCCCTGTAAATGACGCAGCACAGGAAATCTGGCGGCATTGGTTTGATAGCGGATAGAGCGGATGCTGCGCTCAGTTGATTCGGCTTGGAGTAATTGGTGCAGAATCTTGTCCGATGCATCAAGACTAGCAATGATATCTGGCACATTCTGCTGTTTCAGCTCGGTATAGCAGTCAGCCATACCGTATAACTTCAGTGCCTTGAATTGTGCGAGAATGTCAGACATGCGGCACCTCCAGCTTGTTCAGGCGGTCATAGCGCGCAGTATCTGCCTGCGGTTCTTCTTTGAGTTTAAGAGTCGTTTCCACTTGCGCCGGTGAATCAGTTTGTTTCAAGCGTGTGAGCACATTGGTGACATGCTCGGCATTGAGAACACCTGATTCCAGCACCAATTCAACTGCAACCAGCACAGCCTCCAGTCCATGTGTCGGCACTAAACTTAATACCTTGGCCATGATTCGGTCAGCTTGTTGGTGTTCTCTGCGCCGAAGTGCTGTTTGTAGTTGTATCAAGGGTGCCGGTAGTTCGGCAAATGGCGCGCCGTTGCGTAAAGCCCCCGGTTTCTTCTCGATGACCGGGATATAATGCTGCCAGTTATAGCTGATTTGGTCACAATCCAGCAAGCGGGAATGATTAGCGACCACAGCATTGTCACAAACGATCTCTATGCGGTTCGCGTACAAATGAACCGCCGCCATCTGATTGGCCAGATGACAGGGAACAGAATAACGATTACGTTGCAGTGTGACCAGGCAAGTGCTGGAAACCCGTGCCAATACCTCAACATAACCATCGAATGGCGCTGGCATTGGCATCAAATAAAGTTGTTCTTGTTCCAGCGCATCGGCAAGCGTAATGCCGGTATAGTCTGGATGCTGTATTTCTAACCACAAGCTGCGACAACGCGCTTCAAGCCAACAGTTAAGTTCTTCGAATGAACTGAACTGCTGCTGTTTGGCTTCATGCCAGATATGACGGCGCATATCCTGAACATTTTTCTCGACAACGCCTTTCTCCCAGCCGGAAGCTACATTGCAGAAATCTGGATCAAACAGGTAATGTGCGGTCATGGCAAAGAAGCGCGTGTTCACCACGCGTCCATTGCCTTTGGAAACCTTATCCACGGCGGTCTTCATGTTATCGTAAATACCGCGTTTCGGGATGCCGACAAAAGCTGTGAATGCGCGGGTATGCGCATCAAACAACATCTCGTGGCTTTGTGATGGGTAACCTGACAGCATGAATGCACGGCTGGCGCATAGTTTGGTGTGTGCAGCTAACACTTTACGATGAATACCGCCGATCACTAGCCACTCCTCACTCCAGTCAAACTGAAATGCTTCACCAAATGCAAACTTGAGCGGCACATACGCAGTGCCTTTACTGCCTTGATTGCGCCAGTTCCGGATAAAGTCGCAAACAATCGTATAGCCACCAGTATAGCCTTCGTTCAAAATCGCTTTGAATAACATCTTCGCCGTGCGCCGATCCTTCTTCGGACGACGCGCATCCGCTTCCAGCGCCAATAACAGCCTGGGCTCAAACGGAGTCAATTTGCCTGATTTCTTTACTCTTTCATATTTAACAGCACTATCACCGGACGCTCTCAGCCACTTCTTTATCGTGTTTCGTGACAGACTTGTACGTCGCTGAATTTCATTAATCGACAGATGTTCACGATAATACATCCGCCGTATCTTTGCATACATAACCATAGTAATCACCTCTACTGTCCCCTGCCTAAAATTTAAGCAGGATACGTGAAATTACCTGGTCAATTTTCAACCGGTACAATCAGGCTTTTCTGGTCAATTTTCGACCGGCGTCAACAGCTTTGGTAACTTGAGCCCCTTCATCGGGGTCTGTATGCGCCATCCCTTTGGCAAATTGATTGAGCACCGTGAGTTTCATGGTCAGGTGAAACCAATCCAGCACATGCTCTGATTCTGGATACATTCGGTATTGCAAGTTCCTGACATTGTCGGCACCATCCGATAGAAAGGTGATTTGCTGATTAGCCTGCATGCCTTGTTCTTTTAGTACGTTCATCAAACGGCGCTGTGGATTATCATCCATTTTCTGGACTAGACCGAACCGTTTAGACGGTTGGGTTTTTGAAAACGATTTCCCTGCAATGATTTCAAAGTTGGTGTTCTTCTGTTCCCAATTTCGAACGTATCCTCCATCGATACCGACGACTATCGGTTTACCGGGCTTCGGTAATTTCTCCCAATCTCTCGGGCAACCCGATAAATGATCTGGTTTGCCTTCAAGTTCTGCCTCCTGACGTTTGGCGATGTTATGCAGATGGTTTCGCACCGTGGCTGGGTTCAATGACTGATTCACCGGCAATACATCGTGTAACAAGTCTGCGGTTGAACCATACGACATTAATGAGGCCCATTTTGTCTCGATATACATTAATTCAGGGCTGGTATGTTCGGGTAACCATTCGTTTAGCGGACTGAATGATTTTGTCGACGCGTTGGCACATGAACAGTGATAAAGGCGCAAACTTGGGATAGCAACAATACCGAACAGGCTTCGAAACTGAATAGTGTGGTGCCCTTTGATTCTGCGTTTTTTCTGGCAACACGGGCAGTCCTGATGTGCTTCCGAATAGCTTGCCGCTTGGTGCAAGACGATCGTTCGTTGCAATGATTGCAGTAACTGCTTGGATTCCAATAGGGATAATCCAACAGTATTTTTATGATCAAGCCCCTTGCTTAACTCGACAACATCTTCAAGTGTGGATTGGCCAGATTCTTCTTCAATGACTACCTGAATTTTAAAATGCATCACCATGCCTCCTTCAAATAAGTAGCAAAGCTATCCTTGGTGATTTTATGCTTTTTTAGATCGACATATCGGCTAATCGGTGGTTGACCTTTTTTCGATTAAACCGCACTGCATCAAGTGCTTCAATTTGGTAACGGATATCGCCCACCGTGGTGGATTCATTCGAATCGATAATCGCATTAACGAGATCAATTGTTCGTTCAACTTCATCGTATCGAGTGGCACCTGGCATCCCATTGCCTTTCACACAAGAGGGGTGATTTGTCGGTGTAGACACTGTTTCTATTGTTTCAATTCGAATATCATGAAGCCAGTGTTCGAAGAAATTATATTCGTAGATAAATCGATCGCCCACATCAAAAGCAAAATCGTCAATGAACACCAAATGGGCATTATCAGAAAAAGACAGTCCTCCTGCATAGGCGATGCCGTAATCTTTCCCATAAATGTGGAAGCGATGCAAATGCTCATCGTCCCAGCCATTGACGATTTGGATTATGTGGTGCAAATCGGCCAATGTGGTATGACCAGGAATCTGGAGGCGGCGCCAGATCATCGGACTTACACCCCGAAGAGCGATTTTAATGGAGTAGTTTTTCATTTTGGAGAGCGCCCAAATCGGTTAGAATTTGAGTCTCTCCCAGAGAGTATAAATGGTAAAGGCTAAAGTGAAATACCCCCCGCTTTTTTATGCTCTCCTATACAGACGATTTTTAGCGAACTTCTATTTTTTTTGATACTGCTTTTTCACAGTTTCAATGAAAAACTCCGCTGCGGGGCTATAGTATCTATCCCTTGCGGTAGCTAATACAATTTCTCTTGCAGGCATTTTATTATTGCTAGCGAGCTTGATATATCGAATCATGGAATTAGTATTTTCCTCCATCGAAATGGAAGGCAGGATTGAAATTCCATACTGTGATTCTATAAGCAGCTTAATTGTACTTAGCTGCGAGGCTTGGAAGGTTATTTTGGGGATAAAGTGTGCATTAAAGCAGAATTGCTCAATTTGTCGTGTTAGACAATGTGTGTCTTCCAACAAGATAAATGACATGCCATCCAGTGCGTCGATATGAATCTCATCCATTTCAGCCAGATGACTATCCCGGTGAACAGCTAGATAAAAAGGATCTAAAAATAAAGGTTCGACATTCAGATTGTTTTCGTCAAAAGGTAATGATTCGATAAGAATATCAAGTTCACCACGTTTAGCGGCTATGACCAAAGATTCGGATATCTCCTCCCGTAGCGTAACAACTGCTTTAGGAAATTTTTCTGATAAAGCCCTCAGCGTACTTGGTAGTATAAACGGACCCAATGTTGGCAAAATACCTATGTTAACAGAACCGCCACTGGTACTATCAAAATCGCTGACGCAACGCTTGGCGTCATCCACGCTTTTCAGAATTTTGCTTGCCTGTTCATACAGAATATGGCCTGGATCGGTCAGAACAAGCCTGCCATTTACTCTGGTAAATAATTTTTTTCCAACATTTTCTTCCAATTTTGCTATTTGCTGACTAATTGAAGGCTGTGAAATAAAGCAATGTTCCGCGGCTTTAGTTATGCTGCCGGTGTTGACTACAGATACAAAATACTTCAGTTGGTGTAATTGCATAAGTTATTCCTATTAGCCAATAGGAAACAGGTATTGGCAAATAAAGTTTGCCACACATATAATCAAATCGCTATCTTTTTGGTTCCTAATCCACAATTCAATCAGTTTAAAGGAGAAAATGAAGGCTCATCATAGTGGAGAACCACTTCTGTAGTGAATTTAAGCGTACGATTTTGACATAATTAAATTATTGAAAAGGAATAAACAAATGAAAAGCAAAATATATCTAACCAGTTTATTCATTGCAAGCACTGTCGTCATGTTTTTTTTGATGTCTAGCAGTGTTTCTGCAAAAGAGTACTTCACTATCAAAAATGGCGAATTGGAACGCCCTACCGGATATCGTGAGTGGATTTATGTGGGCGCTCCAGTTACACCCAATGACATGAATAACGGAAAAGCTAGCTTTCCAGAATTTCACAGTGTTTACATTGATCCAGAGAGCTGGGAACACTGGAAGCAAACAGGAAAGTTTCGTGATGGCACCATTCTTGTCAAGGAAATGAATAGTGTTGGCACTAAATCTGCTCCAAGTGGACAGGGCTACTTTATGGGTAGATTCATAGGTCTTGAGGCAACTATAAAAAGTAAACGTGAATTTCCAAATGAGCCTGGTAATTGGGCTTACTTCAGCTTCTCAACAGAAGATCATAAGTCTCTGAAAAAGACAACAAAGGCTGAGCCAACAGCAAGTTGTAACGCTTGTCATGATGAGTCAGCAAAAGACGACTTCGTATTTACACAATATTATCCAGTCTTAGAAGCCGCTAAAGCGAATCCTAAGAAGGCTGTCGGGGGGGAATGGTGATAATGGAAAACTTTATGCTAACAAGAAAGTTGAGCTTATCCTCTATAGGTTCAACTTTAATTATTTTGTCGATGGTAACAATGTTGCTACAAACGAGCGAGGCGATAGCCGATGACACAGGTTTTTCACCTTATGTTGATAAATCAGGAAATATCAGTCTACCTGAAGATTTTCGTATTTCAATGATACATCTGGGTTCCTGGTTCGTGCCAGAAGGTGACGCAAGTGGATTCCATGATGTATATACAGAAGCAGAAACCGCGCTCTACTATCGGAAACATGGAAAGTTTCCAGATGGCGCTACTCTGGTTAAAGAATTACGCCCATCAAAAGCCGGAGATTACACAACTGGAAAAAACGTTAGTTATGCAACAGGCGATATTAAACAGTGGTTCGTAATGGTAAAGGATACTAAAGGACGTTTTAAAAACAATCCTATATGGGGTGATGGCTGGGGTTGGGCATTGTTCAAAACCGACGACACCAGTAAAAATGCATCCAATGATTATAAAGCAGATTGCTTAGGCTGCCATATGCCAGCTAAGCAAAACGATTGGATCTATGTTGAAGGTTATCCTACTTTGACTACGCCCAAGTAAGATCTATTGGTTTGATTCCCCGTCCCTTTGGGGTAAACCAACTGATAGAAAAGCGCAGTTAGCACCCCGCTGCTTGCGGCGGGGTACTTTATTTCTAGTGCATGAAAATTGGAAAACGGATATCTTGAGTTTCGGTAGAGCCACATGCAAGTTTCTTTGTGCCGTTCAACGCAATAATCCACTGCTTGTGATTTTATACAGTGCTTTCCTGGGCACTACCCGCTAATAAATAGTCATGGAGATTGTATTTATGAATATTCAAAAAACCTGTGAGCTTACTGAGGAAAGGTGCAATAAAAGCCATTCTGGTTCCGATAAGCTAAAAATAATTCTAGGATTTCTATCGCTGATAATAATGGCCGGTCAAGGAATTCAACTGAGTAATGCGGCACCCAAAGAACCGGTATCCAATTTGGAGGGCGTAGTTTATGTAGTGAGTAACGATCCGGTTGATAACGGAAATGCAATACTGGGATATCGGCGTGATCATGCAGGTAGTCTTACACCATTACCCGGTTCTCCATTTCTAACAGGCGGAAAAGGCTATGCGACAAAAGAAAAGGAATTTGGGCTACCCCATTTTGGTCCTTTTGATCTTGATCAGAATATTATTGTCAATTCTGAACACACACGCCTTTTCGCCACCAATGGCGGCTCGGACACGATTGCAGTTTTTGATATTCAACCGGATGGCGGGTTAACGGCTGTCAAGGGATCACCTTTTCCATCGGGTGGTAAAAATCCTGTCAGTCTAGCTTTGGCGGGAGATAAATTATATGTCGTCAATAAAAATGAAGACCCTGAGCGTGATATGACAAAAACCAAGCCTAACTACACGGGCTTCAGAGTCGACAAAAACGGGAAACTCACGCCGATTCCAAATTCAACGATTGAATTATCGACTGCGAGTCGATCACCCACTCAGGCATTGCTTGTCAGAGATAAATTCATTTTTGACGGTGACTTTGGTCGCTTCCCCTTGGCCAGTCGTGTCGCCATGTGGGGTGAAGATATCAAAAAGGATACCCCGAGCATGATCAGGTCGTTCAAAATCAATCCCAATGGAACATTGACACAGCATGCACCCACACCTGCACCGCCAGGTGCATTTGAAGGCGGGCTTGATGTGGATAATGATGGCGAACCTGATCCTCTGATGTTTGGCTTGCAAGCACATCCAAAAGAACCACTGATATACGTCAGTATGGTATCCAGCGCGCGCCTTGCAGTGTTCAAATATGATAATGACGGTAAGTTAACGTTCGTTCGATTAGTACCTAATAAAGGAGAATTGATTTGCTGGATCAAGATTAACTCAGCGGGTACACGCGCTTACACCACCAATAATGGTGACAATACAGTGTCTGTTTATGATCTGGCCAACCCAGCGAACCCTGTAGAAATTCAAACGCTGAAACTCAAAGGTGATGGCCATCCCTATCAGATGGATTTGGATTCTACGGAAGCTTTTCTGCACATCGTTAAACATAGGACTTTTCCTGAAACACCGATAGGTAAAGGCAGCGAACTGAATGTGCTAAAGATTAAGTCGGATGGCACGCTTGAGGAAGTGTCTTCTTCGCCTGAAACTCTCCCTGTCCGGGACGACTTGCTGGCTCGACCACAAGGTGTTGTTGCACTGTAATTAATTAAGGCATCAAACATCTCCGTGAACATATTTGGCTAAATTAACAATTAACCACACTATTCAATAGGGATATTTATATGTATAACGCAAAAACTTTAAGCAAAGCACTGATCATGTTAATTGCATGTTTGAGCAATTCAGTTTCGATGTCCGGCCAAGATCACAAACACAAGCATGATGCAGTGGCGTCAAAATATGTTTATCAACAAAAGTTCATACCCAGACAAACACTTGAGATTGATTTGAGCAAGACAGCGGTTTTTATTACTGATCCACAAAATGATTTCATATCTGAAGGCGGGGCTGGTTGGCCTTTGGTTGGTGAGGGTGTGGTGGCGGGAAAAGTCGTTAAACGCTTGGTTCAATTAAGAAATGCCGCTAAAAGGGTTGGTATTCCAGTGTTTTATTCAACTCATATGTATACCAAAAAGGATTATGACAATTGGACTAGTCTTAACGGCATTGACAAGATCATGTTCGAGAATAATCTTTTTATCCAGGGCACCTGGGGTCACGATTTTCATCCGGACTTAAAGCCTGATGATAATACCGTTGTTTTGAACCCACATAAGGGTTTGAGTAACTTTTGGACTGGCGATGCTGCATTGCAACTTAGGCAATATGGCGTAACAACGCTAATCATGACGGGTATGGTAGCTAATATGTGTGTTGAATCGCATGCTAGAGATGCCATTGAAAATGGCTTTGATGTGATTATTGTTGCAGACGCAACAGCAGCGGCAGGTGAAGATGCGCTAAAAGCCGCACATATTAACTACGAATTCCTTGCTCATGAAGTTGTGACCACCGATGAAATCATCAAGCGGCTACATAAAGTTAAAGTTGCTCAACAAACTAAGGCCGATCAATAAACAAGCATTTTTTTAGGTAATTTGTGGTTTGAAGTATAGAAGGGGCTGTCTCATAATGGCATTTTTGAGAATTACGGTTGTTAAAAATCAATAAGTTGCATAATCAAAAATCCATAATTTTTGTATTATGAGACAGGCCCTAGAAATGTTTCTTAGCACAATTAGGGCTACAAACGTTCAAGCACAGAAACTCGTTTTTGATCTACTAACCAACTTAATTGTCAAGCATGCTTGTGACATATAAGATCGTAATACGTTTGGAGAGCCTTGAAGTGGTTCCCCACAACTGTACAACCTGAGGGTAGAATTAAGCTCTGCCATGGATAGTTAATCAAGCTCAGGCAGCCTGATGAATTGCTTGAAATTGATAATAAACCTCATTGGGGGTTTGGTTGTCAAGACCTTGATGAAAACGTTCCTGATTGTACCAGCCAAACCACTGAGTCAGACCCTGCTTTACCTCTCTTAAGTCACTGAATGCTCTGGTGTATAAGAGTTCATACTTTACCGTGCGCCATAGCCGTTCAACAAAAATATTATCACGATAACAACCTTTTCCATCCATGCTGACCTGAACATCGTGATTTCTCAAAACAGCAATCCATGCTTCACTGGTGAATTGAGCACCCTGATCGGTATTGAATATCTGCGGGCAACCGTGGTCTTGAATAGCAGCCTCCAATGCCTGAACGCAGAAATCGGCATCCATCGTGTTGGATAAACGCCAGCTCAGCACTTTACGGGAATGCCAATCCATGATGGCAACCAAATAGCCAAAGCCTTTCTCCATCGGCACATAGGTAATATCAGCAGCCCAGACTTGATTGGGTCGATTGATTGCCTTACCTTTGAGTAGATAAGGATATATCTTGTGTTGTTTAGCCGGAATACTGGTTCTGGGCTTGGGTGCTGTGCTGATAATGCCCAGAGTTTTCATCATGGATGCTGCTTTCTTGCGACCAATCAATATTCCCTGGCGCAAAAACCACGTGGTGTAGCTGCGTGATCCATATTGCGGTGTTTTTAGGTATTGCTCATCCATTTTTCGCAGCAAAGTTAGTTCCGTGTCAGTAGCTGGTTGTGGCTGATAATAATAAGTCGAGCGCGCCAAACCCAATAAGTGGCATTGGCGAACACGACTTGGTTTGTCGTTAAGCTCAATCATCATCTTGCGTTCCGTTGTGCTTAATGATCGAGCTTTCTGGCTAAAAAATCGCGTTCTACCGTCAGTTGCCCTATGACTCGGTGTAAATCGTCTGTGGTTTGCCCGCTCTCTTTGCCAGCGCTGTTGTTCCTGGAAAACAACTCAGCCGCTTGTTCAATGAGTTGCCGTTTCCAACTATTGATCTGCGTGGGATGTATCCCATAACGTGCTGCCAGTTGAGGAATGGTTTCATCTCCCCGTATCGCCGCCAGCGCTACTTTCGCCTTGAATTCACTGGAATATTGTGTGCGTTTCTTGCTCATGATTATGATCCTCTGATTGTCCATAGCAGAGCTTAACAACCTGTCCAGTTTTGCGGTACCACTTCACCTGATTGAAGGTTAAAACCATAAAGGTAATCCAGTTTACAGTTCTAACATTGCTTCTATTTCCCCATACCGCCAGTTCTGAAATAAAGTTAATCGGTGAAACTAACGTTTTTTATACGAGTGATGTGTCAATCTTTTCAGCTTCGCAAAGGCTCTCACTCAGAGAAGATCCAACTCAGCCGTTGCTTGAAAACACCGGTGTCGGCGACGACGTCGTGTATGAGCCTGTTGCAAATGTGATCAAAACACTCCATCCTTCTTGGGGGAAAATGGCATTCGAACTCAGGGCGCAAGGCTATTTGTTTACTTCACACACGAAATTTAATCATGGAACCTATGGCGCGCAAGTAACACAATCGCTTCCGGCTGATTTTAATCTTCGATTTCGCTACCATTTTGGGCCGGATCAATTTGTTGGCAAAAATAGAATCCGTCGGGACTTACGAATCTTAGAGGCGCAAGAAGAAAACACAAATCAAGAACCAGCAAATGAAAATTTGTTTTCTGAGCGAGTAACGACCCATTTCGGAACAGTGGAATTAGAACGCAAGATATTTGACAATCTCAGCCTTCGAACGCTAGGGAGATATGGAAACAGATCGTATAACAGAAACTTTTCCCATCGAGATACCGATTTCTGGACAGTTGGTGCCCACCTGGAATGGGAGATTCGACCTGGTATGGATTTTGTGCTGGGTTATCACTTCGAGAGAGGTCAGACCGGCGGGCGCAAGCGGATTCAGTTTGAAGACGATATTTCTTACCGGAGTCATTATGTTTCGGCAGAAATGACAACACATTTTACTAAGAAGACATTGATTATACTAGGTTTTGATTTCGAGCACAATCTGTTCACGTCCAGACATATAGATGAAGAGCGCCGAAACGGAAATGAAAAAATTTATCAAGGAGATGTTGAAGTACGCTATAAACTGTATAAGAATGTAGATTTAAGAATGGGGTATCAACATGCCCAAAGAAAATTTACTTTTGAGGACAAAGCCGCTGTATTAAATACTGTTATGGTTGGAAGTGTTTTTAGATTCTAAAACGGACAACCCGGTTTTTTGCTGATCTCCAACATTCAACCGGGTGTTACGCATTCAAATTGATGTTGTGTGAACGGTTTTACAGTCCTGACAAGTAAGCCGCTATTGCACTGATATCTTCGTCACTCACTTCATGTACGGCCGGAGCCATCATGCTTGATAGTCCGGTCGTTCGTTTTTTGTCACGAATCAATTTAAATTGCGCAATAAGATATTTTTCTTGTTGTCCAGCCAAACGCGGACCAACAGAACCAGCGCCCTCAGTACCATGACAGCCTTCACATCCACTAGATGCAAAGAGCGACTTACCGTCCGCAAAAACATTCGGTGTTGAAACAATCATAACAGAACCAACTAATAAAGCCGTTGCAACTATGTTATTAAGTAATTTCATTTTAGTCCTTAAGTTAATTTTTGATTATGGGAAAAAGTAAATCATCGATGTACATTGCTTTAGTGGAAATTTTAAGTGCTAGTTAGCAGTGATCTTTTTAAATCAAAATAAATCTGATGTGATTCACATTTGAGGTTCTATCTTTCTTACCTATTCTCGCGTTTCACTGACTATTTAGAGCTTACTCAGAAATTCAGCGATCAGTTATGCGCTGCCAAGTAGAAATTCTGGTTTGAGATGAATTGGCAGTCACGCGCAAACGGAATTTCTCTGTGCATGCTCTTTTTTGTCACCCAGAATGATATTTTGGCAGCAAGATTTCTCAGGCAAATAAAAACCTGCACCAAGATAAGCAGATTCATAACCAGGAAGATGCTATTAATCCATGCGGCAGACGTATCAGCGCGCTTGGCTCGAATATTGTTAAGTCGATATCCAAACTTTCCTTGACCAAACTTTCCTTCAATCGGAATGCGCTCGCGATATTCCTGTCGACGTTGTGCTTTTAGGCGCATCCATTCATCTTTGTTTTCAGGTGTATTCTTTGGCGGACGCCCCAGTGGCTTGCCTGCGAAGCGGATATGATTACGTTCCAGATAGCTGCGATTATCACGTGAACCATATAGCGTGTCAGCAATGACGACTTCAGGATAATAGCCGTAACGTTTTTTGTAGGCTTCAACTTGCGCTTCAAGATCATGGCCTTCGTGCTGTGCATCCCAGTGCAGCTTGTCGACATGTGCCAGCCCTCTGCTTGTCAAGCTCACGCTTATTTTGGCGCCAAATTCCACTGTTTTACCTTGCTTACCCCTGATAATGGGCCGAAGATACGGCTGACTGATACTGACAATGCGATCATCACAGCGTCTGGTGTTGGTTTTGTACATTTCATATTGTTGTCGGTACAGATGGGGCAATACCCAGTAGCGGCGCAACAACCAATTGGGTAATGGTATGGGCGTGCCCAGCGGATATTCCGTTAACATCGCTTCAATATGATTTAAGTTCCGATGTAGAAACTGTAATTGCTGCCTGATACCAGCACGGCGTTTTCTGTTGGAGGGTCGTCTCAGCTTGACCAGACTGAGGTAGGCTTTTCGAGCAATCTCGCGATAAGTGCGCGGCTTCTTTTTCTGTGGCCGGTTACTTTTGGCATGCAGTTCATCAATGATGCGCTCACTTAATTCACGCGCTTCGTTCAGCAGCCCAAGATCTTTCGGATAACGTATGGCCTGTTCTGCAACGGTCGCATCCAGTATCAATTTGCCGTGATTGCGCGGTAGCTCATCGGCCAAAGATTGATCTGCCTCCATTGAGGTGGCCGCGTCACCGCTATTTGATACGTCATTGTCGTCGTTGTCATCATCAATTGCTTTGACTGACTTCTTTATCTTTCCAGATTCAACCATCTCGATGATTGCCTCATGAAATTCATCAAATACCGTCTGACCCATGCGCTTGCGTATCTCAACCAGTAATGATGACGCAAAGGGCGCCTTCGCTTGAAAACCTTTCAGACCAATAAAATATTGCAGGTACGGATTTTCTCGAATCTGTTCAACAGTCTCTTCATCCGAAATCGATAATTTATGTTTAATAATCACCGCTCCAATCACAATTCTGGCATCTTTGGCTGGGCGGCCTAGTCTTGAACATAACGTCTTATAGTAACTCTCGGACATCTCATCCCACGGTAGGCAATCACTCAGTTTTACCCAGCGATTATTGGAATCAAGAATCATGCCCGGTGGTGTATCAAATCCTTCGAGGGGCAGTTGCTTTTGGCTGATATAACGAATCATAGTGCACGGTTTTTGGTGTTAATTCACATATTTAAGTGCACTATTCTACCAAAATATACACTATTATTCAATTCAATCAGTTATTTATGATTTTTGAGTAAGCTCTATTTAACCACTTGTTATTTTGCGAATATTAGGTTATTAAAAGACATGAATCAGTCTATATTGAGCAGAATTTATTTTCCAATACCTATTTCCTATTGGTCATTAGGTATAACCTATGTTCCACTTTCTGAGCTATCACATAAGAAGAAACAAAAAAAGGGAGCCATAAAGCTCCCTTAGAAAAATATTTGTAAACATATGAAGGGCTCTGTTGCAAAAAATAAAAAACGGCTATATTTGATTTTTCAGTTAGCTGTTTTTAAACATCTTTTAAATTCACTTTTTGTCAAAAATAATTTTTTGCAACAGAGCCCAAAAAAGGGGCTGTCTCATAATGGTATTTTTGAGAATTACGGTTGTTAAAAATCAATAAGTTGCATAATCAAAAATCCATAATTTTTGTTTTATGAGACAGGCCCAAAAAAGTAGCGTTGGCCGGAGTATGTCTCTGGTATTTTCGTCAAAAAACAATTTTTACAATAGAGCCATACTACCAACAAGTTGAATAGCAACGATATGAGAAAACTCACAAATACAGTATAATTCACGTGTCTCAAAAAACGGTCGTTTTACGGGACACGACCGCCCTACCCTTTTTATCCCTTAAAACTTAACTTTATTATCCTGAGAGTTTTGGCCTAATAAATTATCATCACGGCTGTGGTGTTTTATCCAATCTGCTGTTTTAGGGCAAATCCACTCTGTAACCTCTAAAATAGATTGATAATCTTTCTTAAGATGACGAGTGAAAATTGGTTCGTGATGAGCAATTCTATTTCTCAGCGTCCGTAAGTAATCTAGTGGCTTGTGAGTTGCAGACCGATTTCTCCTGCTGTGTGGGAATGTTTTATAAAGAGCTGGTCGCCATAGTATCATTTCATAGTTTTTTTTCATTGTTCCTGGATGACGAGGCTGGCCGCCACGCCCCAACAAAGATACCCAGAATCCAAAAGGAAGTTCAGCTACAACGTGGGGTGGATCAATTGAGTATTTCCCCCGCCTTAGCGTTGATTTTGCTGTATCAATACGATTGAGCGTTCCAGCATCAAATCCACATTCTGGATTGTCGTACCAATTTGAACCGTAGGTCAATTCAAGTTGACGATGCATTGAGTTTCTTAGGGCGACTTCAAGCCCTTGTAGTGGCCCATAGAAAGCTGCACTAACTGCTGTATTCCATGTGTAAAGCCGCAATGCTTTTTCTTTATCTCCATTTGCGGCCTGAAGATATGTGTTCATTCTTTCCGGAGAAAGTGATGTCTCTAGGGCATTTAGAATTTCATGAGAGCATAAAAAAGCGGGGGGTATTTCACTTTAGCCTTTACCATTTATACTCTCTGGGAGAGACTCAAATTCTAACCGATTTGGGCGCTCTCCAAAATGAAAAACTACTCCATTAAAATCGCTC
>WBZX01000957.1_pt1 | contig 23502 bp, 23 predicted proteins | sample 5204211 | NCBI WGS metagenome assembly WBZX01 (sample SAMN12344362, study PRJNA552823) | activated sludge metagenome | biome: Activated sludge suspended growth; feature: Nitrification reactor; material: Wastewater; isolation source: activated sludge from nitrification reactor of wastewater... | reverse complement strand
CTCAGCCCTGCTCTGAGGTCGCCTTTCGGCGCATAGCGGTCATCCCCGCCACCGCCGTCATTCCCGCGTAGGCGGGAATCCAGCATTCAACGTCGGTGGCGTGCAGAGGTCGCCGGGTGAGCGATTGACGCCATGTTCCCCTGTGCCGCGCCCTGACCAGGGCGCGACCCATTCCTCCTGATACTTGCGTCAATCGCTCACCCGACACCCTGCCTGATACGGCGGTGGTGCGCCACCAGGCGGAGCGCCAACGTCGGAGGTTGCAGTGCAGTGGCGGTGCCTTCGGACAGAGGGCACATTCGCGTGTGGGTTGACAGCGGCGAGGGCCAAGGCGGAATAAGAGAGCGCAGGTGCGACAGGGGGCACGGTGCTTGTCCGCGAGGAGCCCGTTGGCCGAAGGCGCCGCCGCTGCGCTGCTGCAGCCGACGCTGAAAGACATGGATTCCCGCCTTCGCGGGAATGACGAAGCAGCAGGGAGTGGGAATGACGGCAATGCGCCGCCAGCCGCCCTCAAACTCAGCCCGCCACCACCCGCGCCACCTTCAGCACCCCATCCACCTTGTGCCCCTTGCGCGCGCGCTTGCCCACGTGGCTGGCCAGGGTGTTGCCCTTCACGGGTTCGTCCTTTTCCTTGCCGCCACGGCCGGTGCCCAGCACGCGCACCGCGTCGGCAAAGGCCGTCACCGAGATGAGCGGGTCTTTCACCTCCACGTCCATCAGCGTCAGGCCACGGCCGCCGTTGCTCTGCAGCTTCAGCTCCGACATCGGGAAGACCAACAGCCGCCCCCCCTGCGCCAAGCACGCCACGTTGGTCTGTGCCGGCAGCACGGCCGCTGGCGGCAGCAGTTGGTGCTCGGCATCGATGGTCAGGAAGCTCTTGCCCGCCTTCTGGCGGCTCACCATGTCGCCCAACCGGGCCAGCAGGCCGAAGCCGCCGGTGTTGGCCAGCAGCAGCGTTTGCTCGGCGGCGCCCGCAAAGTAGTGCGCCACCTGGGTGCCGGTTTCCAGGTCGATCAGGCTGGTGATGGGCTGGCCATCGCCGCGCCCGCCGGGCAGCTGCGACACCGCCACGGTGTAGACCCGGCCGCCAGAACCGAACACGTAGAGGTTGTCCACACTGCGGCATGGGAAAGTGCCATACAGGCCATCGCCCGCCTTGAAGGTCAGGCCGTTCGCGTCCACCTCGTGACCCTTGAGTGCGCGCGCCCAGCCCTTGAGGCTGAGGACCACGGTCACCGGTTCGTCGACGATTTTCACCTCGGCCACGGCGCGCTTCTCGGCCTGGATCAGCGTGCGGCGGTCGTCGCCATGCTGCTTGGCGTCTGCCTCGATCTCCTTGACCAGCGTGCGCTTCAGGGCCGCCGGGCTGCCCAGGATTTCCTCAAGCTTCTGCTGGTCTTCGCGCAGGCTTTTGAGCTCCTGCTCGATCTTGATGGCTTCCAGCCGCGCCAACTGGCGCAAGCGGATTTCAAGGATGTCCTCGGCCTGCTTGTCGCTGAGCTTGAAGCGGTCGATCAGCGCCGGCTTGGGCTCGTCGGCATTGCGGATGATGCGGATGACCTCGTCGATGTTCAGCAGCACCAGCATCCGGCCTTCCAGCACATGGATGCGGTCCAGCACCTTCTGCAGCCGGAACTGCGTGCGGCGCTGCACCGTGGCCTGGCGGAAGCTCACCCACTCGGTCAGCATCTGGCGCAGGCTCTTCTGCGTGGGCCGGCCGTCCAGACCCACCATGGTGAGGTTGATCGACGCGCTGGTCTCCAGGCTGGTGTGGGCCAGCAGCGTGGTGATCAGGTCCTGCTGCTCCACCGTGCGGCTCTTGGGCTCGAACACCAGGCGCACCGGCGCGTCCTTGCTCGATTCGTCGCGCACCGCGTCCAGCACCGCCAGCACCGCCGCCTTGAGCTGCACCTGCTCGGCGGTGAGCGCCTTCTTGCCAGTTTTGACCTTGGGGTTGGTCAGCTCCTCGATCTCTTCCAACACACGCTGCGAGCTGCAGCCCGGTGGCAGTTCGTTCACCACCAACTGCCACTGGCCACGCGCCAGCTCTTCAATCTTCCAGCGCGCCCGCACCTTCAGGCTGCCGCGCCCACTGGCGTAGGCGTCGCGGATGTCGGCGTCGCTGGAGATGATCTGGCCGCCGCCCGGATAGTCGGGGCCCGGCAGCAGACCGTAGAGCTCGTCGTCGCTGAGCTGCTCGTTGCGGATCAGGGCCACCGCAGCGGCGGCCACCTCGCGCAGGTTGTGGCTGGGTATCTCGGTGGCCAGGCCCACGGCGATGCCGCTGGCGCCGTTCAGCAGCACAAAGGGCAAGCGCGCCGGCAGCAGGCGCGGCTCCTCGAACGAGCCGTCGTAGTTGGGCACGAAGTCCACCGTGCCTTCGTCCAGTTCATCCAGCAGCAGCCGGGCGATGGGGGCCAGGCGGGCCTCGGTGTAGCGCATCGCGGCGGCCCCGTCGCCATCGCGGCTGCCAAAGTTGCCCTGGCCGTCGATCAACGGGTAGCGCAGCGCAAAGTCTTGCGCCATGCGCACCATGGCGTCATAGGCGGCCGTGTCGCCGTGCGGGTGGAACTTGCCCAACACGTCGCCCACCACGCGGGCGCTCTTCACCGGCTTGGGCGCGCCGCCCGAGCCGCCAAAGCCCAGGCCCATGCGCTGCATGCTGTAGAGGATGCGGCGCTGCACCGGCTTGGCGCCGTCGCACACATCGGGCAGGGCCCGGCCCTTGACCACGCTGAGGGCGTACTCCAGGTAGGCGCGCTCGGCGTAGTGGGCCAGGGTGATGCTGTTGTCGCCGGGTCCGCCGTCTTCGGGGCCGGAGAAGGAGAGGTTGGTTTGTTCCATGGGTCAGTTCATGCCGGTGGGCCCGCGCTTCAGCGCAGCGCCACCGTGGAGGGTGCGTCGTGGCGCACCAGGTTCAATTCACGCGCCCGCCCTTGCTGGCGCTGCTGCAGCAGGGCCCAGTAGAGCTCCAGCACCATGTGCACGTGGGCCTTGGTCTCGGCGATGGCCGGCACCTTGCCACCGGCCTTGCGCACCGTGCCTTCGCCGGCGTTCCAGGCGGCCAGGGCCACGTCGATGCCGCCCAGGCGCCGGGTGAGATCGGCCAGCATGCGCGCGCCCACCATCACGTTCGTCTGCGGGTCGCGCAGCAGCTCATCGGTGGGCCGGGCTGCCAGCTCGGCCTTGCTGGCATAGCGCTGGCCGGTGTCGGGGGTGATCTGCATCAGCCCGATCGCACCGGCTGGCGACACCAGGTGGCGCTGGTAGCCCGACTCCACGGTGATGATGGCCTTGAGCAGTTCAGCGTCCACCCCGGTGGCCTTCTCGGCCTTGCGCAACATGGGCTGCAAGGCCTTCACCTCGGGGGCGAAGGCCAGCCAGGTGAGCAGCGTGGTGCGGTTGTGGGCCTTGCCGGGCACACGACCGTTGTCGGCATCGCGCTCGCGCAACACCGGCTCGTAGCGGGCATCCAGCGGCTGGTAGGCCAAGTGCGCCACGCCCGCGCCGTCCACGTAGCCGTACAGCGTGGGCTGTTGGGCCTGGGCGGGCGCGAGCGCACCCAGCGTGCCGAGCAGGCAAACGCCAAGGGCAAGCAAGGTTCGCAACATGGCGCGCACAGGCCTCATGGGTTCCTCACCGCCGATCAAACGTCCACTTCGACGGTGTCGCCGTGCAGTTCCATCAGGTCGCGCCGGGCCTGTGCTTCACCCTTGCCCATGAGCTTGCCCATGCTGTCCACCGTGGCGCCAAAGTCGAGCGCACCGTACTGCACACGCAGCAGGCGGCGGGTGTCGGGGTTGAGCGTCGTGTCCCAGAGCTGCTCGGCGCTCATTTCGCCCAGGCCCTTGAAGCGGCTGATGCTCCAGCTGCCTTCGCGGGCGCCTTCCTTGCGCAGCTTGTCGAGCGCGGCGTCGAGCTCGCCTTCGTCGAGCGCATAGATCTTGGCGGCCGGCTTCTTGCCGCGCGCCGGCGCATCGACGCGGAACAGCGGCGGCTTGGCGACGAAGATGTGGCCGGCCTCGATGACCTTGGGGAAGTGGCGGAAGAACAGCGTGAGCAGCAAAACCTGGATGTGCGAGCCATCGACGTCGGCATCGCTGAGGATGCAGACCTTGCCGTAGCGCAGGCCAGAGAGGTCGGGCGTGTCATTGGGCCCATGCGGGTCGACGCCGATGGCCACCGAGATGTCGTGGATCTCGTTGTTCTTGAACAGCAGGTCGCGCTCCACCTCCCACGAGTTCAGCACCTTGCCGCGCAACGGCAGGATGGCCTGGGTCTCCTTGTCGCGGCCCATCTTGGCGCTGCCACCGGCCGAGTCGCCCTCGACCAGGAAGAGCTCGTTGAGCGCAATGTCCTTGCTCTCGCAGTCGGTGAGCTTGCCTGGCAGCACGGCCACACCCGAGCCCTTGCGCTTTTCCACCTTCTGGGAGGCGCGCTGGCGGGTCTGGGCCTGCTTGATCACCAACTCGGCCAGTTTCTTGCCATGCTCCACGTGCTGGCTGAGCCACAGCTCCAGCGCCGGCTTGACGTAGCTGGACACCAGGCGGAGCGCGTCGCGGCTGTTCAGGCGCTCCTTGGTCTGGCCCTGAAACTGCGGGTCCAGCACCTTGGCTGAGAGCACAAAGCTGGCGCGCGAGAACACGTCTTCGGGCATCAGCTTCACGCCCTTGGGCAGCAGCGAATGCATCTCGATGAAGCCCTTGATGGCGCCGAACAGGCCGTCTTTCAGCCCCGCCTCGTGGGTGCCACCGGCCACCGTGGGGATGAGGTTCACATAGCTCTCGCGCAGCAGCGTGCCGTCTTCGGTGAAGCCCACACACCAGGCCGCGCCCTCGCCTTCGGCGAAGCTCTCAGCCTCGCCGTCGGCGGCGTAGTGCTCACCCTCGAACAGCGGGATCATCGGGTCGGCTGGCAGGCTTTGCTGCAGGTAGTCGCGCAGGCCGCCCTTGTAAAGCCAGGTCTGGCACTCCGCCTCATTTCGGCCGGTCTTTTCGGTGGTGAGCGTCACCGTCACACCCGGCATCAGCACGGCCTTGCTGCGCAGCAAATGCATCAGCTCGCCGCGCGGCAGCTCGGCGCTCTCGAAGTATTTGGCGTCGGGCCAGACGCGCACCGAAGTACCCTTCTTGCGCTCGCCGGTTTGGGCGGGGCGCACCACCAGGGGCTCCACCACGTCGCCGCCCGAGAACGCCAGCGAGGCGCATTGGCCGTCGCGCCACACGCTCACCTGCAAGCGCTGGGCCAGCGCGTTGGTGACGCTCACGCCCACGCCGTGCAGGCCACCCGAGAAGCTGTAGGCGCCGCCCGAGCCCTTGTCGAACTTGCCGCCAGCGTGCAGACGGGTGAAGACGATCTCCACCACCGGCACCTGCTCTTCGGGGTGCAGCCCGAAGGGGATGCCGCGGCCATCGTCGTCCACCGTCACCGAGCCATCGGTGTGCAGGGTGACGGCAATCTTCTTGCCAAAGCCGGCCAGGGCCTCATCGGCCGCGTTGTCGATCACCTCCTGCACGGTGTGCAGGGGGTTGTCGGTGCGTGTGTACATGCCCGGCCGCTGCTTGACGGGCTCCAGGCCCTTGAGCACGCGGATGGACGCTTCGCCGTAGACCGGCGGGGTGCTGGGAGAGGTAGACGAACGGGTAGCCATGGGCGGCGATTGTAGGCAGGCCGTGGCGCACCCCTGTGGATTCATCCAGTTTGCGTGTGAAATCTCGCCGTCAAGGCCCCAGGCCTGCCCGCCCAGGGTCCCTCCGCTACAGTGCCGTGATGATTTCCCAACAGCAGAGCAAGCCGCTCTCCATGAACCAGGTGCTGCTGTGCGGCGCCCTCATCGTCACGCTGTCCATGGGCATACGCCACGGCTTCGGCCTGTGGCTGCAACCCATCACCATGGACCGGGGCTGGACCCGCGAGACCTTCGCCCTGGCCCTCGCCGTGCAGAACCTGGCCTGGGGCGTTGCCGGCCCCTTTGCCGGCATGTTGGCCGACCGCTTTGGCGCCTTCCGGGTGCTACTGGCCGGCTCGGCCCTGTACGCCGCTGGCCTGGTGCTGATGGCCCTGGCCACCTCGGGCGCGGGCTTCCTGGGCAGCGCGGGCCTGGTGCTGGGCTTGGCGCAGTCGGGCACCACCTACGCCATCGTCTACGGGGTGATCGGCCGCAATGTGGCCGCCGAGAAGCGGTCGATGGCCATGGGCATCGCGGCAGCGGCTGGTTCGTTCGGCCAGTTTTTGATGGTGCCAGTGGAGAACTGGCTGATCGGCCACTGGGGCTGGCAGAACGCGCTGTTCATGCTGGGCTGCCTGGCGCTGGCCATCATGCCGCTGGCCATCGGCCTGAAGGAGCCGGCCCTGGCCAGTGGTGCGGCGCGCCCGCAGCAAAGCATCGGTGCCGCGTTGAAGGAGGCCTTTGGCAACCCCAGCTTCCGCTGGTTGACAGCAGGCTACTTCGTCTGCGGCTTCCAGGTGGTGTTCATTGGCGTGCACATGCCCAGCTACCTGAAAGACCACGGCATGGACCCCAAGGTGGCCACCACGGCGCTGGCGCTGATCGGCCTGTTCAATGTCTTTGGCACCTTCCTGGCCGGCTGGCTGGGGCAGCGCATGCCCAAGCGCCACATCCTGTCCAGCATCTACCTGGCGCGCTCGGTGGCCATCGTGGCCTTCCTGGCCGCACCGCTCACGCCCTGGAGCGTCTACCTCTTCTCGGCGGTCATGGGCTTCCTGTGGCTGTCCACCGTGCCGCCCACCAACGCCGTGGTGGCCCAGATCTTCGGCGTGCAGTACATGTCCATGCTGGGCGGCATCGTGTTCTTCAGCCACCAGGTGGGCTCGTTCATGGGGGTGTGGCTGGGTGGCCGTTTGTACGACAGCACCGGCAGCTACGACGTGGTCTGGTGGATCTCGGTGGCCCTGGGCGTGTTCGCTGCGCTGGCCAACCTGCCAGTGCGCGAAGTGCCCGTGGTGCGGGCCGCCCCGCAGCCGGCCTGAGCCCATGGCGCCTGACAGACACCACAAGCCCCGCTGGCGCAAGGCCGGTGGCTGGCTGCTGGTGGCCGGTGTGCTGGGCAGCGTGTTCCTGGCCTACCTCGACCCGCTCACGGTGGCCGACCTGAGCAACCGCTTCTGGAGCTGCTTTTGAGTGCCCCCGAACCTGTCGCTTCGCGCCAGGCCCCCCAAGGGGGTCAGGCCGACTTGGGAGCGGCCCGGCGTTGGCCTGAGATGCCGCACGGTCTGGGCGAGCCTTCCGACTGGATCACCCGCTGGGCCCACCTGGCCGCCCCCACGGCAACGGTGCTGGACCTGGCCTGCGGCCACGGCCGCCACCTGCGCTGGTGGGCCGCGCGTGGCCATGCCGTCACCGGCGTGGACCGCGACGCCGAGGCGCTGGCGGCGCTGGTCGGGGTGGGCGAGCTGATCGCCGCCGACATCGAGAACGAGGCTTGGCCCCTGGCCGGCCGGCAATTCGGCGTGGTGGTGGTGACGAACTACCTCTGGCGCCCGCTGCTGCCCGCCATCGTGGCCAGCGTGGCCCCGGGCGGCTTGCTGCTGTACGAAACCTTCGCCGACGGCCATGGTGCCTACGGGCGCCCCTCGCGACCCGATTTCCTGTTGCAGCACGGCGAACTGTTGCGCGCCGCCGCGGGCCTGCGGGTGCTGGGCTACGAGGACGGCTTCCTGCCCCAGCCCATGCGCTGTGTGCAACGTCTGGCCGCGATGCGGCCACCAGATGCCGGATTCAACCCCGAGTGCCTGAGCCTGCCGGGGCAAGCCCCGGCCGGTGGATAGAATCGAGGACTCGCTCGAGGAACCCTGAATGAAGACCATTGCTGGCAGCATCGTGGCGCTCGTCACGCCCATGCACGAAGACGGCAGCGTTGACTACGCTGGCCTGCGCTCTCTGATCGACTGGCACATCGCCGAAGGCACCGACGTGATCGGCGTGGTCGGCACCACCGGCGAATCGGCCACGGTCAACGTGGACGAGCACTGCGAAATCATCCGCGTGGCGGTGGAACACACCGCCGGCCGCGTGCCCATTCTGGCCGGCGCGGGCGCCAATTCCACCGCCGAGGCCATCGAGCTGTCCACCTTCGCCAAGCGCGTTGGGGCTGACTGCACGCTGCAGGTCGTGCCCTACTACAACAAGCCCTCGCAGGAGGGCATCTACCGCCACTTCAAGGCGATTGCAGAGGCCGTGGACATCCCCGTGATGCTCTACAACGTGCCCAGCCGCAGCGTGGCCGATATGCAGCACGACACCGTGATGCGACTGGCCCAGGTGCCCGGCATCTTCGGCATCAAGGAGGCCACCGGCAGCATCGAGCGCGCCGCCTGGCTGATCAAGCACGCGCCCCAGGGCTTCTCGGTGTACTCGGGCGACGACGGCACCGCCGTGGCCTTGATGCTGCTGGGCGGCCACGGCAACGTGAGCGTCACCGCCAACGTGGCGCCGCGCCAGATGCACGAGCTGTGCAAGGCCGCCATGGCCGGCGACGTGAAGCGCGCCACCGAGATCCACATGGGCCTGCTGGCCCTGCACCGCAACCTGTTCTGCGAAGCCAGCCCGGCGCCCACCAAGTGGGCCTTGTCGCAGCTGGGCCTGTGCCGCAACGTGCTGCGCCTGCCGCTGGTGGAACTCACCGAGGCCGGCCAGACCCAAGTGGGCAGCGCCCTGCGCGAATGCGGCCTGCTCTGAGCAGCCGCCCTCTCACCTACAACCACAGCGGCGTGCGCCTGAGCGCTTGCCGCCGGAGATGAACCCTGTGAATAAAGCCTTTGCGTCCACCCCTGTGCGCGCCGCCGTCCTGCTGCTGGCGCTGGCCATGGGCGGGTGTTCATCCGTCGATTCGGGCAATGACAAGGTCGACTACCGTGCCGGCGCCCGCAAGACCGCCCCGCTGGACGTGCCGCCCGACCTCACCGCCCTGGCCCGCGATGGACGCTACCTGCCGCAGGCCGGCAGCGTCAGCGCCAATGCACTGCAGCAGCCCAAGGGCCCGACCGCCGTGGATGGCGGCAAGGTGGCCCCTGTGAAGGCTGGCGATGTGCGCCTGGAACGCCAGGGTGCCAGCCGCTTTCTGGTGACGCCGCAGGCGGCGGAGGTGGTCTACCCCAAGGTGAAGCAGTTCTGGACCGACCTCGGCCTGAACCTGGTGACCGACAGCCCCGAGACCGGCGTGCTGGAAACCGACTGGGCCGAGAACCGTGCCAAGTTGCCGCAGGACCTGTTCCGCACCACCATCGGCAAGGTCTTCGAGAACCTCTACTCCACCGGCGAGCGCGACAAATACCGCACCCGAATTGAGCGCACCGAGCGGGGCACCGAGATCACCATCAGCCACCGAGGACTGGAAGAGGTCCTGGTAGGCAAGGATCGCGATGGCTCCACCACCTGGACCAACCGCCCCAGCGACCCGCTGATGGAATCGGAAATGCTCTCGCGCCTGATGCTGGCCCTGGGTGGCAGCGAGGCCGCCGCCAAGGCCGTGGTGGCCGCGGGTGCCGCCAGCAGCGCTGCGTCCATCGCCATGCCCTCCGCCAAGGCCCGCCTGCTGACGGGCCAGACCGACAGCGGTGCCGGCCTGATCGTGGACGACAACGCCGAGCGCGCGTGGCGCCGCGTGGGCCTGGCGCTGGACCGCGGTGGTTTCACCGTGGAAGACCGTGATCGCGCCCAGATGCTGTACTTCGTCCGCTACGCCGACCCGAAGTCGGCCGGCCAGGAAGAGCCCGGCTTTTTCGCTCGCCTGTTCAGTTCCAAGGAAGCGATCGCGGCGCTTTCACGCTACCGCATTGCCGTCAAGGCCAGCGGCAACCAGACCGTGGTCAACGTGTTGACCGCCGACGGCGCACCCAACAACTCGGCCAATGCCCAGCGCATCGCCGCCATGCTGGTGGACGAGTTGAAGAACTGACAGACCTGAAGGCCTGCCGCCGCCGAGGCTGCGGCAGGCTTCAAGGACCAGACGAAAAAAAGCCGCCCTGAGGCGGCTTTTTTTGTTCCCGATGAGGGATTACTTGGCGGCCGAAGCGGCAGCGTCCACAGCCGAAGCGGCCATGGCGCCAACAGCCGAAGCGGCGTCGGCCACGGCGGCCGAAGCGGCACCTGCAGCGGCCGAAGCAGCGGCGTCAACCACGGGGGCAGCGGCCGAAGCGGCAGCGTCCACAGCCGAAGCGGCGGCGGCGGCGGGGGCCTCGGTCTTGCCGCAGGCGGCCAGGGCAGCAGCAGCGATCAGGGAAGCGAGCAGGAGCGACTTGTTCATGGATGTCCTCAAAACTTTAGGGTCAAACAAATTACCGGTAATTCTGGAAGCTCGCCTTTTCCTGCGCGCCTCCTCCTTGAGAAGGTCCAAGGACGACTGACACGCTCGAGCCGCGCCAGTGAATTCATCCCTGTGCCTAGCCCATGATTATACTCAACACTAGGTAACTTCCCTAGATGCCCAGCGTTGTGACGGGAAACGTCTCAGTGGAGCGTTGCAAAAGTGCATCAAATTGCTCGCGCGCAGCCTGAATGTCAGGGGCAGAACAGCTGATTCGGCCACGCCAATGCGCCTTGTCAAAAAGCTTGACCACCAGTTGATCGTCCACCAGCAGCAGGCTGGGCAGTTCCACCACCTCGTCGGCCGGCGCCAAGCACTGCAGCACGTGCGACCAGTGTTGACGCCACGTCACCAGGCGCGGCGCGCGGCGCCGCAGGGCATCGAAATCCGAGGCCATCCACACCATGTGCACGGTGCGGTGCCGGGCCCACATGCTCAGGGCGTCGAGCAGGGGCGGCTCATCCACGGGCCAAGCCTCGAAATCGGGGCTGACCCAGACCATGCGGCGCACGCCGCGCTCGGCCACATGGGTCAACACCCCACGCACCGCCGCCTGAAACTCGGCGCGCGAGGCGATGCCACCCTCGCAGGGCCAGGCCACGGCTGCAGCGCTGTCCATCTCAGACCCCGTGCACCCAGCCGTCGGTGGCCCACTCGTCCAGCAGGCAACGCGCGTCGTCGCTGAGCGAGGCCACCTGTTTGGCGCTGAGCTGGCGTTCGTCGGCCAGCGTGCGCATCAGCTTGGCATCGCGACCGGCCGCGCGGAACGACTCACCGTTGATGAACACATGGTGGTCGTCGTACATCATGCGGCTGCGGCGGTCGAGGCGCGCGCCCTGCCCTGCCGCCAGCGGTTCGCCGCCCTGGAACCAAACAATGGCCTTGGGCTCGGTGAGCGATTCGCCCAGAGCGCAGGCCAGGCTACGGGCGTCATTGAGCGCATCGATGACGGCCTTGGCGGCGAAGGTCTGCAGCGCTTCGGGGATGCGGCCGGGCGTGGCCGTGGCGCTGCCCGCCGGGTCGCGGTAGTGTGGCTCGTCGGTGTTGGGCTCCAGCGCGTCGATCATGCGCTGCAGCACATCGCGCGCGGTTTCAGTGGGCGTTGGCGTGCGAAAGCCCACCGAGCAGGTCATGCAGTCGTCGCCCACGGCGATGCCGTCGTGGCCCCAGCGGGGCGGCAGGTAGAGCATGTCCCCCGGTTCCAGCACCCATTCTTCGGTGGGCTCGAAGCTGGCCAGCAGCTTCACCGGTTTGCCGGGCACCAGCGAGGCGTCCTTCACCGGGCCGCAGCGCCAGCGGCGCTGGCCGCTCACCTGCAGCAGGAACACGTCGTAGGAATCGAGGTGCGGGCCCACGCCGCCGCCATCACTGGCGTAGCTGATCATCAGGTCGTCCAGGCGCGCCTCGGGCACGAAACGGAAGCGGCTCAGCAACTCGTGGGCGGCGGACACATGCAGGTCCAGACCCTGCACCAGCAGCGTCCAGCGCGGCTGCTGCAGCGGCGGGATCTGGCGACGCGTGAACGGCCCGTGGCGCAGCTTCCACTGCGCATCGCCCTGCACCAGCAAGCGCGACTCCACGTCGTCGCGTGCGGCCAGCGCGAACAGTTCGGCGCGGTCCACCGGCGGCTGCACGCCAGGCACGGCCTGGCGGATCAGGCAGGGCTTCTTTTGCCAGTAGCGGCGCAGGAATTGTTGGGGCGAGAGCTTGCCCAACAGGGGCAGTGTTTGATCAACGTTCATGGGCCGCAATTGTGGCGCGGCGCCGCCGGCCGGTATGCGATCATCCTTTGATGGACATCACCTCCCCTTGCGTCGTGGCGCTGACCTGGACACTCTCAGACGCCCAGGGCCAGCTCATCGACGAACTGACCGACCCGGTCGAATTTTTCTACGGCGGCGAAGACCTGCTGCCCAAGGTGGAAGAGGCTCTGAGCGGCCAGCCCGTCGGTTTCGAGGCCCAGTTGCACCTGGAACCCGAGCACGCCTTTGGCGACTACAACGCCGAACTGGTCTGCTTCGAGGCGCGCAGCCTGTTCCCTGAAAACCTGGAGCCCGGCATGCAGTTCGAGGGCCTGCCCGAAGGCGCCGTCAGCCCCGACATGCCGCCCGACCTGGTCTACACCGTGACCGAGGTCTACCCGGCCCACGTGGTGCTGGACGCCAACCACCCGCTGGCCGGCGTGGCGCTGCGCATCGCGCTGAAGGTGTGCGACGTGCGCGCCGCCACCGCAGACGAATTGGCCGCCGGCAGCGTGGGCGAATCGGCCCTGCAGGTGTTGAGTGGCGCCCCCCCTGGCGCGCCACTGCACTGAGCGTGAGCCCGGCGTCCGCTTCCCTCAGGCAGCTCGCTTGCGCCGCTGCGGGGCTGGTGCTGGGCCTGGCCCGCGCGGCCAGCCCGGCGGCCTCGGCACCACAGGCCCCACCTGCACCTCTGGCGGCAGAAGACGCCAAACCCAACCTCTCGTCGCAGGCCCAGGACATCTACGGCCGCAGCCGTCGCAAGCTGGTGCAGATACGCACGCTGCTGAAGACGCAGGAAAGCCAGTCCAGCGTGGGCTCGGGGTTTCTGGTCAGCGAGGAAGGCCACCTGGTCACCAACTACCACGTGGTCAGCCAGTACGCGCTGCGGCCCGACCGCCACCGCCTGGTTTACGTCACCGACGACGGCCAGCAAGGTGCCCTGCAACTGCTGGCGGTGGACGTGGTGAACGACCTCGCGCTGGTGAAGCCCGCCAAGGCCGGTGAGCTCACCGACCGCGGCGCACTCGCCTTCCGCCCCGCCGAGCAGCCACTGCCGCGCGGCGCCCGCGTGTTTTCGCTGGGCAACCCGCTGGACGTGGGCTTCACCGTGAACGAAGGTGCCAACAACGGCCTGGTGGAGCGCAGCTTCGTGCCGCGCCTGTTCTTCGGCGGTGCCATCAGCGCCGGCATGAGCGGCGGCCCGGCGCTGGACGAGCAGGGCCGGCTCATCGGCGTCAACGTGTCGAAGAACCTGGGCGGCGAGCAGGTGAGCTTCCTGGTGCCCGCGGCCCATGCCCAAGCCCTGCTGGCCAGTGGCCGCCGCGCTGCGCCCATCACCCAGCCGGCCTATGCCACGCTCACCACCCAGCTGATGGGCTACCAGCAGCAACTCACCGACCGCTTTCTGGCCCTGCCTTGGCGCTCGGCAGGCGACGCGCATTACGCCATTCCAGTCCCGCAGGAGCAGTTCATGCGCTGCTGGGGCCAGGGCTCGCGCGGCGAGGCCAAGCAGACCCTGCTGTTCGAGCGCTCGGACTGCAACATGGAGAGCCAGATCTACATCGGCGAGTCGCTGATGCTGGGCTTCATCAGCACCCGGCACGAGGTGTACGACGGCCGCAAAATCGGCGCCTGGCGCTTTGCCCAGCGGCATTCGGCCAGTTTCTCGAACGAGCACTTCGGCATCCGCAATGCCCAGCTCACCGGCCCCAGTTGCACCGAACGCACCATCGCCCGCGATGGCCTGCCACTGCGCGCCGTGGTGTGCCTGCAGGCCTACAAGAAGTTCGAGGGCTTGTACAAGCTCGGTGTGCTGGTGGCCACGCTGGACCAGTCTGACGCCGGCGCCCAAGGCCGCTTTGACGCCGCCGGCGTGAGCTTTGCGAACGCCATGAAGCTCACGCGCTACTACCTGGCCGGATTCCGATGGACCACGCCCCCCGCCTCGCGCTGATCGAGCTGTTGCACCGCGACGGCCGGCCCCTGCAGTACGTGGACGTGGCGGCCTGGCCGCTGCGCGTCGGCCGCGCGCTGGACAACGACCTGGTGCTGGACGACCCCCACGTGGCCGCCCACCACGCCACGCTGGACCGCGCCGAGGACGGCACCGTGCTGCTGCAACTGGGCCAGACCGTGAATGGCGCGCGCATGGGCAGCCGGCATTTGGTGGCTGGTGACACAGCCCCTCTGGAAGGTGGCGACGGCGCCTTCCAACTGGGCGGCACGCGCTTGCGCCTGCGCCTGCCGCACGAACCCGTGGCGCCCGAGCGGCCCCTGCCGTCCTCCGATCAACCCGTCTGGGCCACGGCCGCCTTGCTGCTGGCCATGGCGGTGCTGACCTATGGGCCGGCCTGGTTGCGTACCGACCCCGGCCGCGACCTGGCCGAGTGGCTGCCCTGGTTGCTGGCCTTGCCGGTGGGCCTGACCGTTTGGTGCACGCTGTGGGCCCTGGCCAGCAAGCTGTTCCGCCACCGCTTCGATTTCTGGGGGCACCTGGGCGTGGCCAGCCGCGTGATGGTGCCGCTGTTGGCACTGGACCTGTTGGTACCCCAACTGGCCGCCAGCCTGGGTTGGGCGGGCCTGTGGCAAGCGGCCCATTGGCTGGTGCCCGCCACCTTGGCGGTGCTGGGGTGGCAGCATGCCCAGTTGGTGCTGGGCGGGCGCTCGGTGGCACTGGGCCTGGTCACGCTGGGCCTGTTGGTGCTGGGCGTGGTGCCCGGCCTGGTCAACAACCAGCGCCGCTTCGAGCGCCTGAACGACTCGGCCTACATGGCCACGCTGCCCCTGCCCGCCTGGCGCTGGCACACGGCCGGCACGGTAGACCAGTTGCTGGACGACGCCCAGGCGCTGGAGCCAGGGCTCAAGGCCCGGGTGGAAGCCGCACGCAAGGACGCTGCAGACGAGGCCGACGCGGCCGACTGAGCAGGCTGCCCAGGAGGTGGTTGCGGTACACCCGCAACCGGGTGTGCCACTCAGGCTTTGCCTGTAGAGCCGAAACCGCCTTCACCGCGCGCGCTGGCGTCGAAGTCGTCCACCCGCCGGAACGTGGCCTGCACCACCGGCACGATCACCATCTGCGCGATGCGCTCCATCGGTTCGATGGTGAAGGCCGTCTGGCCGCGGTTCCAGCAGCTCACCATCAGCTGGCCCTGGTAGTCGCTGTCGATCAGGCCCACCAGGTTGCCCAGCACGATGCCGTGCTTGTGGCCCAGCCCAGAGCGCGGCAGGATCATCGCGGCCAGGCCGACATCGCCGATGTGGATGGCCAGGCCAGTGGGGATCAGCGTGGTCTGGCCCGGGGCCAGCACCACGGCCTCGTCCAGGCAGGCGCGCAGGTCGAGCCCGGCGCTGCCGGGGGTGGCATAGGCGGGCAGCTGGGCGGCCATGCGCTCGTCCAGCACCTTGATGTCGATCGTGGTCATGTCTTGGGGTGTTGCAGTCGTTGGGCGATCTCGGCCACCAGCTCGCGGGCCAGGCTGAGCTTGTCGGCCTGCGGCAGCTCGCGGTGGCCGTGCTCGTCCACCAGCAGCAGGGCGTTGGTGTCCTGTCCGAAGGTGGCGGGGCCAATGTTGCCCACCAGCAGGGGCACGTTCTTGCGCACACGCTTCTCGCTGGCATGGCGCAACAGCTCGTGGCTCTCGGCGGCAAAGCCCACGCAGTAGGGGCGCTGCGGAAGCCGCGCCACGGCGGCCAGGATGTCGGGGTTCTCGGTCATCTCGAACGCCGGCACGCGGCCCGAGGTGTCCTTCTTCAGCTTCTGCCCATGCGCGCTCACGGGCCGCCAATCGGCCACGGCCGCCGTGGCGATGAACACGTCGTTCGCTGCGGCCAGTGGCAGCACGGCGTCATGCATTTGCTGGGCCGACTGCACGTCGATGCGCTGCACATGGCGCGGCGTGGGCAGGTGCACCGGCCCGGCCACCAAGGTCACCTGGGCGCCCGCCTCTTGCGCGGCGCGGGCGATGGCAAAGCCCATCTTGCCGCTGGAGTGGTTGGTGATGCCGCGCACCGGGTCGATGGCCTCGAAGGTGGGGCCCGCAGTGACGAGCACGCGCTGGCCGGCCAGGCGCTTGGGCTGGAAGAAAGCGATGAGTTCGTCGCGCAGCTCCTCGGGCTCCAGCATGCGGCCGTCGCCCACCTCGCCGCAGGCTTGGTCGCCCGCGCCGGGGCCGAGGACGGTGACGCCGTCGGCCGCCAGTTGGGCCACGTTGCGCCGGGTGGCCGGGTGGGCCCACATCTCGCGGTTCATGGCCGGGGCCACCAGCAGCGGCACGCTGTCGATGGGGCGGGCCAGGCACATCAGCGACAGCAGGTCGTCGGCGCGGCCGTGTACCAGCTTGGCCATGAAGTCGGCGCTGGCAGGGGCCACCAGGATGGCGTCGGCCTCGCGCGAGAGGTTGATGTGGGCCATGTTGTTGGCCTCGCGCGCGTCCCACTGGCTGGTGTAGACGGGCCGGTTCGACAGGGCCTGCAGCGTGACGGCGGTGATGAAGGCTTCGGCGCCAGCGGTCATCACCACCTGCACCGTGGCGCCGGCCTTGGCGAGCTCGCGCGTGAGCTCGGCGGCCTTGTAGCAGGCGATGCCGCCTGAGAGGCCCAGCACGATGTGTTTGCCGGCAAGCTCCATGCGCTCAGAACCTCACTGCATTTGTGCGCCGTGGCACTTCTTGAACTTCTTGCCGCTGCCGCAGGGGCAAGGGTCGTTGCGGCCAGGCAGGTCGCCCACGCGGCGCGGCGGCGGCTTGGGGGCGTGGTCCAGCCAGTACAAACGCATGTCCTGGGCGGCGTAGAGCGCCTCGTGGATCAGCTCGTCACGCGTGAGCTCCTCGCCGTCGTAGAGGTCGTCGAACACCTCCTTGAGCTCGTCCTCTTCGAGCGTCAGCGAGATCACCCGCATCAGGCACTCGTCGTACAGCTGGCCCTCTTCGGTCTCCATGTCCGGCTCCGGCCAGTCGGCCGGGAAATCGTGCGTGGCGTCCAGGAAGCCGATGGACCAGACCTCGCCGGTCTGCTCCAGCAGGTGCAACTCGTCTTCCTTCACATGGCCGTCGGCCACCAGTTGCTGCTTGTCTTCGTCGCTGAGTTCGATCATCAACGGCGCCAGGCGCAGCACGTCGGGGTCGTCCAGCACCTGCTCGGGGTCGAGCTGGTTCAGCAGCACTTGCCAACGAGCATCGATCACCGCCTGGGCATGCTGGGCGTCATCGGGGTCGGCGAAGGTGCGCGTGAACACGCCGTCGGCGAACTTGGGCAGCCATTCGGTGTGTTCGATGCGGCGCGGGCCGGCCACCAGGGCGGTCATGTAGCCGTCCAGCCATTCGAGCGAGACGGTCTCGTCAAACCCGGCCATGCGGCGGCAGACCTGGTCCAGCGCTTCAATCTCTTCTTCGGTGCTCATGCGGGGCGCAGCCAAGGCTCTTCTCCTGGGGTTGTCCGGGTGTTTCGGGGCGGTCGTCAGTTTCGCATGGCCATGGCTTCGCCGAGGCGGATGGCGCGCCCGGGCGACCACTCAGGGTTGAAGCGCAGCGGCCCCTTGGGGAACAGCATCACCACGGTAGAGCCCAGCAGGAAGCGCCCCATCTCGTCACCCTGGCGCAACGCAATCGGCGCGTCATTGGCGCCGTCGTAGCGCCACTCGCGCAGCGTGCCTGGGCGCGGGGGGTTCACCACGCCATGCCACACCGTGGCCATGCTGCCCACGATGGTGGCCCCCACCAGCACCAGCACAAAAGGCCCTTGCGGCCCCTCGAACACACAGACCACGCGCTCGTTGCGGGCGAACAGGCCCGGCACGCCGCGCGCCGTGGTGGGGTTGACCGAGAACAGTTCGCCCGGCACATGGACCATGCGGGTGAGCCGGCCATCGCAAGGCATGTGGATGCGGTGGTAGTCGCGCGGGCTGAGGTACAGCGTGGCGAAATGGCCGTTCTCGAAACGCGCGGCCAGCGCGGCGTCACCGCCCACCAGCGCCGTGGTGGAGTAGCTGTGGCCCTTGGCCTGGAAGACCTGGTCGCCCACCACAGGACCGAACTGGCTGATGGCGCCGTCCACCGGGCACACCAGGTCGGCCTGGGCCAGGGGCCGTGCGCCGGCCTTCAGCTCGCGGGTGAAGAACTCATTGAAGCTGGGGTAGGCCGCCACGTCGGGCCGGGCCGCCTCGGCCATGTTGACCTGGTAGCGCGCCACAAAGCGGCGGATGACCCAGGTGGTGGTGCCGCCGCCCTGCCAGCGCGCAAAACGGCCCGCCAGGGCGGTGAGGGCCTGCTTGGGCAGCAGGTACTGGGGCAACACGGCAAGGCGATCAGACACGGCGACTCATGGGCAAGGCAAAACGGCGCCCAGTGTAGGCCCTGCCTGGTCGGTCACCACCCCCGGTTTTGCACCGCCACGGGGCGTGGTCATGGAACTGCCACATTTGTGGGCAGGGGAAGAAACTCCCTTTGGCATCAAGCACTTGGCCCATGCCCCCACGACTTACCCACAGGGTTGCTCAGGTCTGACGGGGACAAACGACGCGGCCCCAGCCAGGCCAGCAGCAACCCACCGGTGGCCAGCCCCCACACGATCACCGCCCCCGAGGGCAGATCCCACAACGCCGAGGCGGCCAAGCCCCCCGCATAGCCCAGGCCGCCCAGGGCCAGGCCCAGCGCCAAGCGGCGGGCACCCTGCCAGGCCAGGGTGGCCAAGGCGGGCACGATGAGGCTGGAAAACACCAGGTAGACGCCCACCACCTGCACCGAGGCCGTCACCGCCACGGCGAAGCTGGCGTAGAAGCCGAAGCGGCCCCAACGCTCCAGCCCGCCCCAGCGCATGAAGGCCAGCAAGGCGGCCGTGACGCCGCCCAGCCACAGCAGGTGCGCGGTGTCGACCCACAGGATCTGCCCCACCAGCAGGTCCTTCAAGTGCTCACCACCGTGCGGGTTGCCGGCCAGCAGCAGGATGCCCGCACAAGCCGCCAGCACAAAGAGCACGCCGATCAGCGCCTCCTGCTGCTCGGGCGCGCGCCGCTCGGTCCAGGTGAGCAAGGCCGCGCCCGCCAAGGCCGCCGCCACGGCCGCGGCCTGCACGGCCCAGCCGCCATCGGGCAGGCCCAGCGCATCGGCCCCGATCACGCCCAGGCCGGCGATCTGCGCGATGGCCAGGTCAATGAAGACGATGCCACGTGCCAGCACCCGCATGCCCAGCGGTACGTGGGTGAGCAGCACCAGCAGGCCGGCCAGCAACGGCAGACCGAGGATGCCCCAGGACAGGGCCTCGGTGTTCATGGCGCCACCCCAGCGCCCGCCAGCAGCCGGCCCACGGTGTCGTCGAACAGGCCGAACAGGTCCCGGGCGCCCTCGCTGCCGCCCACGGTGAAGGGCAGCTTGACCACGGGCACATGGGCTTGGCGGCTCAGCCAATCCGAAGGCTTGGCGTCCTGGTAGGCGGCGTGGATGACCATGCGCGGTGTGCTGCCCTTCAGGCCCGTGAGCACCTGCTGCAGGTAAGCCGCCGAGGGCTCCACGCCGGGCTTGGGCTCCAGCACCGCCACCTCCTTCAGGCCCAACCAGTCGTAGAGGTAGACGAAGGCCTTGTGCTGCGACACCACGGGCAGGCCCTTGAGCGGCGCGGCCTTGGCTTGCCAGCCCTGCAGGGCCTGTTGCCAGCGGGCGCTGAACTCGGCCTGGCGTTGGGCGTACTGTGCTGCTTGGGGCGCATCCACCTGCTGCAGGCGCTTGGACAGGGCCACCGCCACGGTCGCGATGGTGCGCGGGTCGGTCTGGATGTGCGGGTTGCCGGCCGCATGCACATCGCCCTGGCTGCGGTCCAGCTGTGTGGGCACATCCAGCTTGCGCACGCCGTCGGCCGCCATGAAGTGGCCCGGTTGACCGGCCTGGATGCGCGGGTTGCCCGATTGCTGCAACAGCACCGGCAGCCAGCCGATCTCCAGTTCGGCCCCGGTGCACACCAGCAGGTCGGCGTTGCGGGCGCGGGCGATCAGGCTGGGGCGGGCCTGGATCTGGTGGGGGTCCTGCAACGCGGTGGTGGCCACCGCCACCTCCACCAACTCGCCGCCCAGGGCCTGGGCCAGTGCGCCCCATTCCGGCTCACAGGCCAGCACCTTCAGCGCCGCTTGGGCCGGTGTGGCCAGGGCCATCGCGCACAGGCCCAGCACGGCGGCCAATGACTTGACTGTGGTTGTCATGGTGTCGCTCCTCGGGCTTCAGTAGCTGTGCGCGCCATGGGCGCCCAGGCTCATCTGGTACTGCAGTTGCAGCTGGTGGTCGGTGCCGGTGCCGCGCGAGCGGTCCTCGGCCCACTGCAGGCGCAGCAGCGAGAACTCGCTGGCCTTGTAGTCCAGCATCACGGTCTGCTTGCGGGGCTGGCCTGCCGGTGCCGGCAGGCCCAGCGCGCCCAATCCGTTGCGGGGTGTACCGGGGTCCAAGGCCTCGGTGCGCAGGCCCACCCGCCAGCCGGGCATGAATTGGTACACACCCTGCACGTACCAGCCCCCCTGGTTCAGGCGGTAGGCGCCGGTCTGGGTGGTGCCCTGGTTGTCCACCGCCAACTGGCCATCGCGGGTGGCGCGCAGCCACTCGCCCTGCAGCTTGAAGCTGGTGCGGGTGGCGTTGCCCTGTGGAGCCCACTTCCACACGCCGTCCAGCACCCACACGCGGGTGCGGCCGGTGAAGGCCAACACGGCATCGGTGCCGGCCAGCGCGAGGGCCTGGTCGTTGGCCTTGGCCTGCAGCAGCGAGACACCGGCACGCCAGCTGTGGCTGTCGCCCACGTCGTCGCCGGTGTGCACAAAAACACTGCCCATGCCGGCGCCATTGCGCGGGCTGTCGCTGCCGGGGTAGCCACGCCCGCGGGCCAGCTCGGCGCCCAGTTCCAGGTAGCGGTCGGTGGGCGCGAGCCAGCGCAGCTGCAGGCCGTCGTCACCGTACTGCGTGCCCAGCAGGGCCTGGTAGGCCAACGGGTTGTCGACAAAGTCCCAGGTGTGGGCATGTTGCTCGTTCAGGTAGCCCACGCCCGAGAAAAAGCGGCCGGCCTTGAGCGCCAGGCCTTGGCCCAGGGCCGTGCTCTGCACATAGGCCTCTTCCACCGAGACCGCGTTGTCGCCGTGCAGCGCCAGGTGGGCCGCACCGCGCCACCAGGGGTCGATGTTGGCGCTGAAGCCCAGCTCGCTTTCGCCGAGCTTGAAGCCCCGGCTGCCGGGGCCGGCCTCGGCGTCCGCCGGCATGGGCACGCCCGCCAATGGCCAGGTGGCAGGGTCCTGGCTGGTGCGGGTGTAGCCGCCGGAGAGGATCAGCGAGATCTGGGGGTTGAAGCTGTTGTTGGCGGCCGGTGAGGCCACGGTTTCGACAGGCGCGGCCACCACGGGGCCCGCCACGGCAAGCACAGCGCCTGCCAGCAAAAGGGAATGCATCAGAGTGCTCCTGAGAGAACGGGGAAGCGCCGGCACCCAGCACCCATGGGGGCTCGGTGCGCGGCGAAGACCAGGGTTCAGCTCAGGTGGGCAGGCGGTGCGCGGGCGGCAAAGTGCGGCCCGTCCGTGCGGGGCCGGGGCAGCGCTGAAGGCGCCAGGGCTCGCGCCTGCGGCAAGCTCACCACTGGCGAGGCGTCCGCCGGGGCGGGCGCGGCACCGGCCAGGCTGGCCGCCGCCGCCAGGCACAGGTCGCAGCCCTGCAGGACATGCACGTTCAGGTCGTCACCGCCGGCCTCGGCCGGGCTGGCCTGCGGCCCGGCGCCCGCCAGCACCGCATGCAGGTGGCCGTAGCTGTGCAGCAGCGCCGCTGTGCTGGCCAGCGGCCAGAGCAGGGCCAGACACAGCAGCCAGGCCCGGCGGCCCTGCCGTGTGAATGCGGAGGTGAGGAAGTGACGCGTCATGACAGTGTGCAGGGCGCGCAGTGTAGTCCGGCAAAGTGCTCCACCGTGGGGTGGGCCCTTGTCAACATGCGGTGTTCAGTGTCGCCTCACTCACCCAGGTAGGCAGCCCGCACCTTGGGGTCGTCCAACAGGGCCTTGGCATCACCGCTCATCGTGACCTCGCCCGACTCCATCACATAGCCACGGTTGGCCAGGGCCAGCGCGCGACTGGCGTTCTGCTCCACCAGCAGCATGGTGGTGCCCTGCTTGTGGATGGTCTCGACAACCTCGAAGATCTTGTCGACCATGATGGGGCTGAGGCCCATGCTGGGCTCGTCGAGCAGCAGCACCTTGGGGCGGGCCATCAGCGCGCGGCCCATGGCCAGCATCTGCTGTTCGCCGCCGCTCATGGTGCCGGCCAGTTGTTGGGCCCGTTCCTTGAGGCGCGGAAAGATGTCGAACACCTTGACCATGTCGGCATCGATTTCCGATTGGTCATCCCGGCAATAGGCGCCCATCAACAGGTTCTCGGTGATGGTCATGCGCGTGAAGGTGCCACGGCCTTCGGGGATCATCACCAGGCCTTGCTTGGCCAAGTCCCAGGCGCCCTGCCCTTTGATGGGCTTGCCCATGTATTCGACGCCACCGGCGGCGATGGGCTGGATGCCGGTGACAGCCTTGAGCGTGGTGGTCTTGCCGGCGCCGTTGGCACCGATCAGGCTCACCAACTCGCCCTGGTGGACTTCGAAGCTCACGCCCTTGACGGCCTGGATGCCGCCGTAGGCCACCTTCAGGTCGGTGACCTTGAGCAGGGTGGGTGCAGTCATGGTGTTCCTTGTTCTGTTTGAGCTTTCGCCGGGCCGCCCATGGAAAGCTCGTCGCCAAGAGGGGGGCGGCGGCGCAGGCGTCTTGGGGCCGACATCAATGTGCCTTGTGACCAGCGCCCAGGTAGGCTTCGATCACCTTCTCGTTGCGTTGCACCTCGTGCGGTGTGCCTTCGGCGATCTGCTTGCCGTAGTCGAGCACCGTCACGCGGTCGCACAGGCCCATCACCAGCTTCACGTCGTGCTCGATCAACAGGATGGTGCGGCCGTCCTTGCGGATGCGGTCGATCAGTTCGCGCAGCACCACCTTCTCGGTGGCGTTCATGCCGGCGGCCGGCTCATCGAGCGCGATCAGCTTGGGGTCGGTGGCCAGGGCGCGTGCGATCTCCAGGCGGCGCTGGTCGCCATAGCTCAGGGTGCGGGCCTTGAACTCGGCGTACTTGCCGATGCCCACGTAGTCCAGCAGTTGCTGGGCACGCTCACGAATGGCGTTCTCCTCCGCCTTGAACGCGCTGGTGCGAAAGATGGCGCCCAGCAGTCCCGACTGGCTGCGCACATGCCGCCCCACCATGACGTTCTCCAGCGCGGTCATCTCGGCGAACAGCCGGATGTTCTGGAAGGTTCTGGCGATGCCCGCCTTGGCCACCTCGTGCACCGTGGTGGGCGTGTAGGGCTTGCCGCCCAGCTCGAAGCTGCCGCCGTCGGGCGTGTACAGCCCGGTGATGACGTTGAAGAAGGTGGTCTTGCCCGCGCCGTTCGGGC
>WBZX01000864.1_pt2 | contig 23504 bp, 21 predicted proteins | sample 5204211 | NCBI WGS metagenome assembly WBZX01 (sample SAMN12344362, study PRJNA552823) | activated sludge metagenome | biome: Activated sludge suspended growth; feature: Nitrification reactor; material: Wastewater; isolation source: activated sludge from nitrification reactor of wastewater... | reverse complement strand
GTTCAGCCAAAACTCGTTCGCCATCTTCAAGCTCCACCGTTCCTGAGCTTGAATCATCAACGGCGAACGAATTCAATGACTTGATTGGGTTTTGACCCTAGAGGTCGTCAAAATACTTGCTTCTGTCACCACCCCCATAGCCATTGTAGTCCTTGGATATGCGTTCTGGGGCACTCAACGCGGCATCGTAGAGAACTGGGAAAAGCAACAACTCATCGAGAGGCAGATATTAGATTCGAGAGAGCGCGAACGAGATAGACTTCGCGAGTTCAGATTAGCGATATTCAAAGATGTCGCTCCGCTTCTTAACGACATCTATGCGTATCACTTCTACGTCGGAAGCTGGAAGGAACTTACGCCACTCAACATCATCGAGAAGAAACGCCATCTCGACAGGTTGATGTACTCGAACGAAGTCTTATTCACACATGACTCCTTCAACGCTTACCGAGACTTCATGAAACAGTCCTTTGCGACCGCGGGAAACTACATTGGAGAGTCAAAGATTCGTACGGACTCCAAATGTCGAGATACCCATTGGGGTGGCAGCCAGGAAAACTGGCTCCCTTTATTCACCAACGAGGACAATCGGGACAAAGTCTGTACCGCATACCGCAAACTGCAAGGTCGCCTGTCCGAAGAACTGCTATTCCAGAACATCAACATCACCAACGGCGATGGCGCTCAATGCCTGAAGATGTATGAAAGAAGCGACTGTGGTTAACGACGCTTAGCGTCGACGCCAGGCCTGCAGACGGTCGAGGAGGAAGCGGTCTGCGAGAAGATGGGCGACCTTGACCGCGGCCGATGTCAGCACGATCACCACGCAGAGCGCGGCGGCGGCCGCGGTCGTGCCGGCCTCTTCGATGTTCACGGCGGCCACCGAGGCGAGCTTGGTGTCGGGCGAATAGAGGAAGATCACCGACGAGACCGTCGTCATCGCGTTCACGAACAGGTAGATCGCGATGTCGAGAATGGACGGCAGACAGATCGGCGTCGTGACCCGGGTAAAGGTGCGCCAGATCGGGACCTTGAGCGATGCGGAAACGGATTCGAACTCGGGGTCGATCTGCTTCAGGGCCGTCGTCGCCGTCAGGTGACCCACCGTGTAGAAGTGCGCCACCGTGTTCACCACCAGGATGCCCATGGTGGCGTAGAGGAAGCCCAGCGGATTGCCGGGCGAGTTGAAGAAGAAGATGTAGCCCAGGCCGAGGACCAGCCCCGGCACCGCCATCGGCAGGAAGGCAAGCAATTGGACGACGCCGCGGACGAGATGGAAATCGCGCGTCTTCTCGGTGAGCCACGCGCCGGTAAACATCAGCGCGGTGCCGAACAGCGCGGCACCCACCGCCATCTCCACTGAATTCCAGTAGGAATCCCAGCCATTGGCGTCGAACTTGGCGAAGTCGTAATTGTCGAGCGTCAGGCTGAGATTGTACGGCCAGTATTTGATCAGCGAGCCCCAGATCGCCATGCCCAGGATCGCGAGGATGCCGATCGACACCAGGGTGCAGAAGAGCGTGAAGGCGAAGTCCCGCCCCGGCTTGGGCTTGGGGACGAGCGGCACGGCCCGCGCCGTGAGCAGGGCCACTTGTTTGCGCTGCACCAGCCGGTCGACCACGAAGGCGAGCGCCGCCGGCGCCAGCAGGACCATGCCGACCACGGCGCCCATCGAGAAATTCTGCTGGCCGATCACCTGCTTGTAGACGTCGGTCGCCAGCACGTTGAAATTGCCGCCGATCACCTTGGCGATGCCGAAATCGGTGATCACCAGGGTGAAGACCACCAGCGCGGCACTGATCAGGCCGTACTTCGCCCCCGGCAGAGTCACGGTGAAGAAGACGCGGAGCTTGCTGGCGCCCAGCACATCGGCCGCCTCGTAGAGGCGCGCATCGGCGGTCGCGAGTGCCGTCACCAGGATCAGGGTCGCATGCGGGAAGCAGTAGAAGACCTGCGCGATCACGATGCCGTCGAAGCCGTAGATCGAGCCGCCGCCCAGGAGCGCCTTGAGAAAGCCCTGTGTCCCGAAGAGATAGATCAGCGCCAGGCCGGGCAACAGCGAGGGCGCGAAGATCGGGATCAGTGCAATGCCCTGGAATAGCCAGCGCACCGGCAGCACAGCACGAGTCAGCGCGTAGGCGTAGAGGAACGAGAGCGGTACAACGATCACGGTACTGACCGCCGCCACGTGCAGGCTGTTCAGCGCCGAATTGAAGAGCGCCGGCGTCGAAAAATAGGAAATGTAGTTGGCGAGGCCGACGAACTTGCCGTCGCGGTCCTCGAAGCCCTTTGCCAGCAGAGCCCAGAGCGGCAGGCCGACCATCACCAGCAGGAGCGCGGCCAACAGCACCACGCCCCCGCGCATGACGAGATCGTCGCGCGAGAGACCGACCTTCGTCGACGGCACGGCGAGGCTCACGCGGCGAAGACCCTGAGCCGATCCGGTGGCAGGGCGACATCGAGCCGGGTGCCAGGCTCGACTCCCAGGTCCCGAATCAGGTTGCTGGAGAAGTCGGCGGTCATCGCCACATCGGCTGCGGAAGGGCCCTTGAGGGCCGCCTTGAGCGTGGCCCGGCAGAAGGCGCCGACGAAATCGAGCTCGGTGACCTCGACTGTCAGACGATTGGCGATGCCCTGAGGCAGGTCGCGCACCCGCACATCCTCGGGTCGGATGCAGAGATTGACCTTCTGTCCCGGGGCCAGCCCCTCCTGTCCCGGACAGGCGAAATCCACGCCGGCCACCTGGACCTTGTCGGGCGCCATCAGGGTCCCTTGCAGGAAGTTCATCGAACCCACGAAATCGGCGACGAAGGCCGAGGCCGGATGCCGGTAGATTTCCTGCGGCGTGCCGACCTGCTCGATGGCGCCGTGATTCATCACCACGATGCGGTCAGCCATGGTGAGCGCCTCCTCCTGGTCGTGCGTCACCATGATGGTGGTCACGCCGAGCCGGCGCTGCAGAGCCTTGATCTCGTGACGCAGCCTCAGGCGGACGCGGGCATCGAGCGCCGACAGCGGCTCGTCGAGCAGCAACAGCCCCGGCGACGTCGCAAGCGCACGCGCCAATGCCACACGCTGCTGCTGGCCGCCCGAAAGCTGGGCGGGATATTTCGGCCCGGCGTCGGGCAGACCGACCATCGCCAGCAGTTCGACGACGCGGGCCGCAATCGTGGCCTTCTTCTCTCGCCGGCTGACCAGACCGTAGCCGACGTTGTCGGCCACCGTCAGGTTGGGAAAGAGCGCATAGGACTGGAAGACGATGCCGAAGTCGCGCTTGGCAGGAGGCAGCGCCGACACATCCCGCCCCTTCTGGCGGATCGTGCCGGAGCTTTGCGGATCGAGGCCGGCTATGGCGCGCAGCAAGGTTGTCTTGCCGCAGCCCGAAGGCCCCAGGAAGCAGACGAACTCACCGTCGGCGATATCGAGCGTGATATCGCCGAGGGCAGTGAAGTCGCCGTAACGCTTGGAAAGGTTACGAACCTCTAGGTAGGTCACGCGGTGCGGATCACTTCTTCGGCGCGGACTTGCCGTCGTAGCGCTTGGTCCACTCCGCCAGAATGCGTTCGCGGTTCTTGGCCATCCACTCCATGTCGTTCTTGATCATCCCCGGCTCGGCGTTGACCGGATAGTTGACCGGCGCCGCCTTCACGCCCGGCAGCGCCACCACGGCATAGGTCTTGGCATAGAGCTCGTTGGCCTTCTTGGTCACAGCCCAGTCCGCGAGCTTCTTGGCGGCATCGAGGTTCTTCGTCCCCTTGATGATCGCCGTGGCTTCGAGCTCCCAGCCCAGGCCTTCCTTCGGCACGATGAGGTCGATCGGGGCGCCCTTGGTCTTCTCCGAAGCGCCGCGCATGTCGAGGCCGATACCGATCAGGCGCTCGCCCTTGGCGGCCTGAACGCAGGGCGCCGAGCCGGAATGGATGTATTGCGCGATGTTCTGGTGCAGCGCATCCATGTACTTCCAACCCGCTTCCTCACCCATGATCTGCAGCCAGGCAGCGATGGTCAGGTAGCCGGTGCCCGACGAAGCCGGGTTCGGCATCACGATGGAATCCTTGTACTCGGGCTTGGTGAGATCGGCCCAGCTCGCCGGCACAGGCTTGTTGCCCTTCTTGCCCTCGGCGGTGTTGAAGCAGACCAGCGAGAGGTAGGCGTCCATGCCGACCCAGGTGTCGGGCGTCTTGCCGCTGCGGAACATCGGCTTCAGCGCGTCGACGCCCTTCGGCGCATAGGGTTCGAGCATGCCCATGGTGGCGAACAGCGCCGTGCTGGACGCCGCAAGGCCCCAGATGGCGTCGGCGCGGGGATTGTCCTTCTCCGCGATCAGCTTGGCCGTGACGACACCCGTAGAGTCGCGCACCCAGGCGATCTCGATGCCGGGGTTATCGGCCTCGAAGGCCTTCTTGAAGGGGTCGAGCTGGTCGTTCTCCAGCGCGGTGTAGACGGTGAGTTTTGTCTTCTGAGCGAAAGCCGGGGCAGCCGTCAGGCCAACCATGGCAAATGCGGCAGCGCCCGCCAGTGCGGCACGCCTGATGATGTTGTTCCCAGTCATTCCATCCCCCTTGTCTGCCCCTGTCTCAAGCCCGGTAGACGTTCCGCTACAGGGCAATCATGAACTTTCCACTACGGCAACGATACAGCAGCATCGCCGAACAGCGGAAAAGATCAATTCGCGGCCTCTATCCGTCCAGTATATATTTCAAATGAATCCTATCGGTCGTGCCTATATGGCGCTCAGCGATCCGCCGCCAGCCAGCGGCGCACCGCCTTCTCCGCCTCACGCCCGACCAGTCCCCCAATCCGCTCCCGTGTACAGGATCGGCCGACTTTCCGACTGCGCCCGCCTTTACAAGATTGCCCACGATCAGGTTGATGGTCTGCGGCGTCAAGAACGTCAGCCGTGCAAGGTCCGCGCCAGAAAGGCCGGGATAGGCGCCGGTCATCGTCAGTACGACGAATTGCGGCGACGTCACGCCAAGCTCGGCGAGCGCCTTGTCCATGGCGGCCCGGACGACAACGTGGGCCCGGCGGACGAGATAGCCGAGGTAGCCATCGGGGCCGCACTTGCCGTCCCCTGCGCGTGGAACGGCTTTGATCTTGCGCGGCATCCTAGGCGTCGAACACCGTCTTGAGATCGCTGGTCGGCATCGTGTCGCGCATCCAGAGGAAGCTGCCGGCCTTCATGTCGCGAGCCCCCTTCATGAAGGCTGCCAGTGCCAACCTCGAAAGCGCGCCGCCGACGCTGATGCGCTTCACGCCGACCGCGGCCATCTGATCGGCTGTGAGATCGGGGTCGCCGGCGCTCATCACCACGTTCAACGGCTTGCCGATCTCGGACACCACGGCGCGCATGGTCGCGAGGTCGCGCAGGCCGGGAGCATAGAGCACGTCGGCTCCTGCCGCCTCGAAGGCTTTCAACCGGCGGATCGTATCGTCGAGATCCTTGACGCCGCGGATCAGGTTTTCGGCCCGCGCCGTGAAGGTGAACGGCACATCCAGCGAACGCGCCATCTCGACGCCGGCCTGCACGCGCTCGACGGCGTGATTGAAATCGTAGATGCGCTCGCCGCTCCAGTCCTCAATCGACCCGCCGACGATGCCCACCGCCGCGGCATCGCGCAGAATGGTCGCCGCTTCCTTCGGGTCGTCGGCGTAGCCATTTTCGAGATCGGCATTGACCGGCAGGTCGGTAGCCCCGGCAATCGCGCGGCAGTTCTCGAGCAGCTCGGCCCGGCTCACGGCATTGTCCCCGTCGACCCGGCCCAGCGCATTGGACATGCCGAGGCTCGTCGTCGCCAGCGCCTCGAAGCCCAGGGATTGCAGCAACTTGGCCGTGCCGGCATCCCATGGGTTGGGGAGCAGCAGTAGGCCCTGCCGTTCGTGCAGCCTGCGAAACTCCTGTCCCTTTTCTGCCTGTGTGCGCATCACCTCTCCTTCGCTTTCTGTTAAGGAACACCGATGGACATACAAGCGCAACGGGAACTCGCCCGCCTTCTCGCCTCGCTTCGCCGCGATGGCCGCCAGCAAAGTGGCCTCGCAACCGGGCTTGTGCCGCCGGACAAGGCGACCGCCTACAAGATTGCCGGCCTCGTCGCGGAAGAACTGGGTTGGCCGGTGCGTGGCTGGAAGATCGCCGCCATGAAGGAGGAAATGCAGAAGGCGCTGCGTACGGATTCGCCGATCTACGGCCGCGTCTATTTCACCAAGCCGACGCCAATCATCGTGGAACGTGCCAAGCTCGCGAGCCCGATCCCCGAGGTCGAATATCAGGCGAAGCTCGGCATCGACCTGCCGCCGCGCGAGAAGCCTTACTCCGTCGAGGAAGTGACGGAGGCCGTGGCGTCGCTGCATCCCGGCCTGGAGCTGGCGGAGTGCCGCTTCATCCACGATACGGCCTTCCCGCCGCTGCCGGCGATCCTGGCCGATGGTGCGGGTTCCGGCACCATCATCTATGGACCGCCGATCGAGGACTGGCGCAAGCGCGACATCGCAGGCCAGGAGGCGACGCTCTCCTCCAACGGCAAGCTCCGCCGCAAGGGCACCGCTGCCGACGCGCTCGATCATCCGATGGTGCCCCTGACCTGGCTTGCCAACGAGCTCTCGCGCACGGGCGTGGGCATGAAGGCCGGCGAGATGGTGAGCACCGGGACGCTGACCGGCATGCTGGCGCCCAAGGCCGGCGAAACCTACACCGCCGACTTCGGCCCCTTCGGATCGGTCGAGGTCGCCTTCAGTTAAAAAGCGTCGACCTCTGCTTGACGGTAGGTGGCGTGCCAATACATAACCAATATGTTCTATAACAAATTGGTTATTATATGCAATCGATCCAGCATCTCGACGCCACCTTCGCCGCCCTGGCCGATCCGACGCGCCGGGCGATCATTGCCCGCCTCACCCAGGGCGAGGCCTCCGTCATGGAGCTGGCCCGCCCCTTCGACATGAGCCAGCCCGCCATCTCCAAGCACATCAAGGTGCTGGAGCAGGCCGGACTGGTTTCGCGCGGCCAAGATGCGCAGCGCCGGCCGTGCCGGCTGGAAACCGGACCACTCGCCGAAGCCACCTCCTGGCTCGACAATCAGCGCGAGCTTTTCGAGGCGCGCTTTCAGCGTCTCGACGCCCTGCTCGAAGAGATGAAGGCGGAGCGTCGAGCGGCCGCCAAGCGCAAGCCCACCGTCAAGTCCGGAAAGGGAGTTCGTAAATGAGTCGGCATGCCATGAAGCTCACTCCTCAAGGCGACTGCGAGATCGTGATCGAGCGCAGCTTCGATGCTCCGCGCGATCTTGTGTTCGAAGCCTTCACCAAGCCCGAGCTGGTGCAGCGCTGGATGCTCGGGCCCGATGGTTGGTCGATGCCGGTATGCACCATCGATCTCCGCCCCGGCGGCAAGGGCCGCTACGAATGGCAGAATGCCGATCGTAGCGCCGGCATGTCGCTCAACGCGGTCTTCAAGGAGATCGTAGCTCCCGAACGCATCGTCCACACGGAACGGTTCGACCAGGACTGGACACAGGGCGAGGCCACCATCACCACGCTGTTCGCGGAGAAGGACGGCAGGACGACGGTGACGATGAAGATCGTCTACGCGTCGCCTGTTGTGCGCGACATGGTCCTGAAGTCGGGCATGGACCAGGGCATGGCCCGCAGCTACCAGCGCCTCGACGACGTACTGAAGAAGTGACGCCTAGCGGGGCGCGTTCTGTCAGAGGCGCGCCCCGGCCCTTAGCGTGTAAAAGCCATCGCTTTGTCGCGTACCGACCCGTAGCGCAGACTCACCAGGTCCAGCGCATAGTTCTGATAGAGCTTCCAGGGTCGCCTGGAGCCCTGTTTGGGTTGATGCGCCAGCGCGCGCTGGATATAGCCCGACGAGAAGCTAACCCACGGCTCCTCGGTCAAGGTCGGATCGTTGTTGCGCGGCGTGCACTGCCTGAAGCCCTTGCGGTCCATGTGGTTCAGCAGGCGGCAGACATACTCGCTGACAAGATCGGCCTTCAACGTCCACGACGCATTGGTATAGCCGAACACCGAGGCGAGGTTCGGTATGTCGCTGTACATCATGCCCTTGTAAATCATCGTCTCCGACGGCTTCACCGGCTTTCCGTCGACGACAAGGCTCGCGCCGCCAAACGACTGTAGCACCAGCCCGGTCGCCGTCACGACGATGTCAGCCCCCAGCTCCTCGCCTGACGTCAACTTGATCCCCGTCTCCGTAAAGGTCTCGATCTGATCGGTGACAACAGAGACACGCTTCTTGCGAATGGCGCGGAACAGGTCGGCATCGGGCACGAGGCAAAGGCGCTGGTCCCACGGATTGTAGCGTGGGGTGAAGTGCTTGCCGACGTCGTAGTCCGGTCCCAGCATCTGGCGTACGCCACCCAGGATCAGGCCCTTCACCTTCTCCGGCTTGCGCTTGCACATCTGGTAGAAATACATGCCGAGCAGCACGTTCTTCCAGCGCGTCATCATGTAGGCGAGCGCGAGCGGCAGCTTGCGCTTGAGCTTGTTGGCAATCGGATCCTCGGCCGGGCGCGCCACCACATAGGTCGGCGAGCGCTGCAGCATGGTAACGTGGGCCGCCGTCTCGGCCATCGCCGGCACCACCGTAACCGCCGTGGCGCCGCTGCCGATCACCACAACCTTCTTGCCGGCATAGTCGAGGTCCTGCGGCCAGTGCTGCGGATGGACCATCCGGCCCTTGAACCGCTCGGTGCCCGCGAACTCCGGCAGGTATCCCGCCTCGTAACGATAGTAGCCGCTGCACATCCACAGGAAGCCGCAGGAGACGAAGACGCGTTCCTTGTCCGGGCCGCGTTCCAGCTCGACCGTCCATTTCGATTCGGGCGTAGACCAGGAAGCGCCGATGACGCGGTGCTGGTACCTGATCTTCCGGTCGATGCCGTGATCGCTTGCGACCTCGCGGATATAGGACAGGATCGACGGGCCGTCGGCGATCGCCTTGGCATCCTTCCAGGGCCGGAAACGATAACCCAGCGTGTACATGTCGGAGTCGGAACGCACGCCGGGATAACGGAAGAGATCCCAGGTCCCGCCACTCGCCTCGCGCGCCTCTACGATGGCGTAGCTCTTGCCCGGGCATTCCTTCTGTAGATGCCAGGCTGCGCCAATGCCGGACAGGCCGGCCCCCACGATCAACACATCGAAATGTTCAGATACCGCGCGATCAGCCGGCATCAGGGCGGCGATTGTATCCATCCCAGCTTCATTGCGGAAAGCGCAGGGCATGGCAACTCCAGCACCCGCAGGCCTAGCGACCCGATCGCCTGCCCCACTGTCGGCCAACGAACAGTACCAGGCAGCCCACTGTCGTGATGATCGAGGCCAATGCAAGGCCCGGCCCATAGCCACCGAAACCGTCACGCAGAAAGCCCAGCAAGGCCGGCCCGAAGGCCGAGGTAAGTTGAATCACCGTCGCGGCGGCACCGTAGGTCGCCCCGAAGGCAGCGGCACCGAATTCGCGACGAACCACGACGGGACCAAGGGTCGTCACGTGACCGATACCGTAGCCGTAGACGAGACTCGCGGCGACGAGCACCGGCGTCGTCGGCCAGAGCGCAATGGCAAGCAAAGCCAGAGTCTGGACGGCCATGACGAGGCAGGCCAGACCACGGACATCGACCTTGTCGACGATCCGCGCAAGCACGAGTCGGCCAATGAAGGCCGTCGCGCCGGTAGCGCTCACCAGCAGGCCTGCCCCTGCCGTCCCCAGCAGCGGTTCGGCCAGGGCGACGTGATGGGTGATGAATCCGATCTGTACCGTGAGGGCAAGGGCAAACCCTGCAGCCGCACTCCACAGCAACAGGCGTGGCCGGCCACAAATGGCCACAGGCACCGGGCCAATGGCCGGCGCCGTGCCGATGGCCGGCGCCTCTCCGTCACGGCCCATGCCGATATCGGCTGGGCCGCGAAACCGCAACACGCGCCAGATTAGCGGCAGCAGCAATGCTGCCGCCACGAGGCCGACGGCAATCAATCCCTGTCCCAGGCCGAGCCGCGCCAGGACAAACAGCAGCAAGGGCACGCCAAGGATGGCTCCCAGGCTGGCACCCATGATGGCAAGCGTCATGGAGCGCCCCTGATGGCGCTCGAACCAGGGCGCTACGGTCGCGGTGATGCCGGTGGTCGACAGCGTCGACCAGCCGATGCCGACCAGCACGAAGCAGGGGTAGAGTTGCCAAGGCGCACTCACCTGCCCGATCAAGGCCACTCCGAGAGTCATGGAAACAGCGCCGAGAGACAGGACTGGCCGTGGCCCCCAGCGGTCGATGCTGCGGCCGACGAGACGCTGGATGCTGGCGCTTACCAGGAAGAAGAGCGTGATCGCCGAAGCGACCTCGGCTATCGGCCAGCCATGTGCGGCCGTGACGGCCTGCAGATAGACGCTGGCGCCGAACAGGCCCAGCGCCCAGGCGAAGGCCGCGATGACGAAGCAGGCCACGACGACCCGCCAACCATGGAACACGATGTACTGCCCGGCTCGGTTCGCTATTGCCCTTCCGGACGACATGGCCGTTTCCTCGGGGCGTTCAATTGGGCCACACTGCCCACCCCCGGCTGGAAATTCCACCAGTTCCAACGACGACGATCACCAGGAGGAAATTCATGGCTACGAACGTCAAGCAGTTGATGGAAGCAGCGAACGCAGCCGTCCCGAAGATCACACCGGCCCAGGCCAAGGAGATGATTGCCAAGGGCAATACCCTGGTGGTCGATGTCCGCGATTCGGCCGAAGTCGAGAAGAGCGGCAAGGTCGCCGGCGCCGTCAACGTCTCGCGCGGGATGCTCGAATTCCGTGCCGACCCCGACTCGCCCTATCACGACAAGAGCTTCGACAAGGGCAAGTCCGTGATCGTCTATTGTGCTTCGGGCGGACGGTCAGCCCTGAGCGGCAAGGTGCTGAAGGATTTCGGCTTCAACGACGTCTATAACCTCGGCGCGTTCAAGGACTGGGCCGAAAGCGGCGGGGCCGTCGAGAAGTAGTCTCTCGATCCTGCCCATTCCGCGTTCAGTCTGATTCCGGAGATACGATGAAAAAGCTTCTGGCCGGTTGCATCTTGGCCTTCTCTGTTCTGGCGGCGTCGACCGCCATGGCGCAGACCTATCCGTCCAAGCCGATCCGCTGGCTCGTGCCCTACCCTGCCGGCGGCGGCTCGGACTTCCTGGCGCGTACCATCGGCCAGCAGCTCTCGACGCAGACCGGCCAGACGGTGCTTGTCGACAACAAGCCGGGCGCCAACACTGCCGTCGCCGCGGCGGAGACCGCGCGAGCGCCAGCCGACGGCTATACCGTGCTCTCGGCTGACAATGGCACGATGGTGTTCAATCCCGTGCTCTACAAATCGCTCGCCTACAGCCCGACCAAGGATCTGGCGCCGGTCACGCTGATGGGCCGCTTCCCGATGATCCTGGTGGTCAACCCGGAGAGCGGCATCACCGACGCCAAGGCCTTCATCGACAAGGCCAAGGCTTCGTCCACAGGCATCAACTACGCCTCTGCCGGCGCCGGCAGCCCGCATCATCTCGCCATGGAGCTGCTGAAGGTCGAGACTGGCCTGCGCCTGGTGCACGTTCCCTATCGCGGCGCCGCACCTGCCCTGGCCGACCTGGTAAGCGGACAGGTTCCCGCCATGATGGTCGACCTCGCGGCGGGTGCCAGCTTCATCAAGGGTGGCAAGGTGAAGCCGCTCGCCGTCGCCAACGCCGTACGTCTGCCGCAGCTCCCCGACGTGCCGACCTTCGCGGAGCTCGGCTACAAGAACGTCGAGGCGGCCGCCCTCGTCGGCCTGGTGGTGCCTGCAGCGACACCACCCGACACCATCACCGCCCTCAACAAGCAGATCGTGGCCGCCATTCGCGAGCCCGGCGTAACCAAGAAGCTCCAGGATTTCGGCGTCGAGCCGGTCGGCAGTACGCCGGCGGCGTTCGCCGACTTGCTGAAGAGCGAGACGACGCGCTGGCAGAAGCTCATCCGCGATCTGGGAATCACGCTCGACTGATCCCCTACTCCTTCATGAAGGCGTTGAGGTCCGGCGTCGAGATCGAGCGATCGAGATAGGTGAAGGTGCCCTTTTCCTTCACTTCCTTGGCTGCATCGACGAGCCCCGTCATGGCGGCGCGATAGAGCGACGTCGCAAGGCTGATGCGCTTGACACCAGCGGCCTCCAGTTCGGCCTTGCTGAACGACTTGCCCTTGATGCCGACCATGAAGTTGAACGGCTTCTTGAGGGCGCTACAGACCTTCTTCACCGCCGTGAGGTCCGGCAGGCCGGGCGCGAACAGCACGTCGGCCCCAGCCGCTTCGTAGGCTTGCAGACGCTTGATGACATCGCCGAGATCGGCCTGGCCGCGCAGGAACCCTTCGGCCCGCGCCGTCAGAACGAACGGCACGGGCAGAGCGCGCGCGGCCTCGACAGCTGCCTTGATCCGGGTTGCAGCCGTCTCGATGTCGTAGAGCGGCTTGTCCTTGTCGCCGGTCGCATCCTCTATGGAGCCGCCGACCAGGCCGACACCCGACGCCTGACGGATCGTCTCGGCCGCATCCGCCGGCGAATCGCCAAAACCCTTTTCGAGATCGGCGGCGACCGGCAGGTCGGTCGCGTTCACGATCAGACGCGCATTGGCCAGCGCCTCTTCGCGCGTCACCTTGCCGTCGCGCTTGCCCAGGACGCCGGCCTTGGCGCCACTCGATGTCGCCAGCGCCTCGAAGCCGAGGCCGGCCAGCACGCGCGCGGAACCTGCATCCCACGGATTGGGAATCACGAAAGCGCCCGGCGCCTCGTGCAGCGCGCGGAACTTCCTGGCCTTGTCTGCCTGACTGACACTCATGATGCTTCCTCTACTCGCAACGCCAAAGGCTTCGCCCGATAAACGGACGGCGCGGGAATTTGTCCACGTCCATCCCGTCGATGCAATGGTCCAGGACCTGCAATGCCGGTTGGGCAGGCAATTCTATCCGATTGTCGACAAGGGCGTCGAATTCGACGCCGAACGCTCGCGACGCAGCCCTATGTTCAGCCCGGCCAGGGCAAGGACCAGGTCTTCACGTTCGTGAAGCTCTTCATCGCCTCCAGGACTCCTTCCTTGTAGCCGAGGCCGGAGTCCTTGATGCCGCCGAACGGCGACATTTCGATGCGATAGCCCGGGACTTCCCAGATGTTGACGGTGCCGACCTGCAGCTCGTCGACGAAGCGGGTGATGTAGTCCAGCCGGTCCGTGCAGACGCCCGAGGAGAGGCCGTAGGCCGTGCCGTTGGAAACACGGATAGCGTCGGAGATGTCCTTGACGCGGATGATCGGGATCGCCGGCCCGAACGTCTCCTCGCGCACCAGTTCGGCACGAGGATCGACATGATCGACCACAGTGGGAGGAAACAGCGCGCCGCGCCGGTCGTTGCCGTGCAGCAGCTTGGCGCCGTGCTTGGCCACCGCCTCGCTGACCCGGTTCTGGAACAGCGTGGCGGCACGCTCGTGAATGACGGTGCCAACATCTGTCTCGGGATCGAGCGGGTCGCCGGCCTTGAGCTTCTTCGCCTTGGCCAGCACTCGTTCGACGAAAGCGTCGGCCACCTTCTCGACGACCAGGATGCGCTTCACGGCCGTGCAGCGCTGGCCGGAATTCTTGGTCGCCCCAGCAACGGCGAGTTCCGCCGCCTTGTCGAGGTCGGCATCCTCCATGACGATCAGCGGATCGTTGCCGCCCAGCTCCAGAACGATGCGCTTGTAGCCCGCCTTCTCGGCAATGTACTTGCCGACCCGTACCGAGCCTGTGAACGTGACGAGGTCGGCGCGCGGATCGACGATCATGGCATCGCCGATGTCGGAGGGATTGCCGGTGATGACCGACAGCATTTCCGGCGGCAGGCCGGCCTCGTAGAGCGTGTCGGCCAGGAACAGCGCCGTGAGCGGCGTCAGCTCCGTCGGCTTCAGCACCACGCAGTTGTTGGTCGCGAAGGCCGGCGCCAGCTTGTGCGCCACCATGTTCAGCGGATGGTTGAACGGCGTGATCGCCGAAATGGCGTTCAGCGGCTGACGCAGGGTGAAGATCTTGCGCGACTTGCCGTGCGGGGTGAGATCGCAGGAGAAGGTCTGGCCGTCATCCTGCAGGCAGAGCTGGCCCGCGAAGGTGAAGACGTCGTAGGCGCGACCGACCTCGTAGAGCGAATCCTTCAGGCAGAGGCCCGACTCCAGGGTGATGAGCCGTGACAGCTCTTCTTTGCGTGCGACCAGCAAATCGGCGGTTTTGAGCAGGATCTGCTGGCGCTGATAGCGCGTCAGCTTCGGCTTGTAGTCGTGCGCGATCTGAAAGGCCTCGGCCACCAGCTCCGGCGTGGCGCGCGGCACGGTGCCGACGAGGCGATTGTCCCAGGGGAAGTGCACTTCCAGCCTCGCGCCGGTCTCGACCTTGCGGCCGGCAATGCGCAGATGCTCGTGCCGGACATCGGCGCCGGCGCGGGTGATCGTGTCCATGGATTCTCTCTCAGGCAACGAGGTTGAGGGCGAGATCGAAGGCGTCGAAGTTGCGCCAGCGCTTGGACGCTGCCGCTCCGTCCGCCAGCTTGCGATTGCAGATCAACGGCACGCGCTGCTCCGAAATACCGCCATGGCTGCGCAAGGGCTCGGTGAGCCCCGAGAGATCGTGCCGTGCGGCCGACGTTCCCAGCACCTTGTGCTTGGTCGAGACGACGATCAGGTCGCCGAGACGATCCGCCGGCAGCTCGAAGCGGGCTGCCGCCTCCTCCCTGTTGAGCGCAGCCTCGATGCCCGGCATGGCCTTAAGCTTCGCGGCGGCCTCAGCGGCCGTCGTGCCTTGCGGCAGGTAGACGACGGCGAAGGAACCCAGCGCGCCGTGATGCACGACATAGGGATCGGTGATCGGCAGGATCACGCGCGCCTTGTCCTTGCCGAGCCAGCCGTCGAACACGTCCTGCAGGTAGATCACGTCGGGCTGGCCGTCGCTGCCGAACTTGGCGTTCATGCCGTGGTCGGCGGTGATCACGATGGTGCAGCCCATCGCATCGAGCTTGGCCAGGTAGCCGTCCATCATGGCGTAGAAGGCATTGGCCACCGGCGTGCCGGGGGCATGCTTGTGCTGGATGTAATCCGTGGTCGAGAGATACATGATCTCCGGCCGGTCGCGCTCCATGATCTTGACGCCCGCCGCGAACACGAATTCCGAGAGGCCGGCGCTGTAGACGTCCGGAACGGCCATGCCCACCAGCTCGTTCACCTTGTCGATGCCGTTATCGGCCAGCGTGGCCTTGTCCGACTTCTCCGACGAGAAGGCGCAGGCCTTGCCCGCCCCCAGTTCCAGCCCCTTGCCCAGCAGGCCGCGCAGCTTGTCCTTCGCAGTGACCACGGCGATGCGGCAGCCGGCGCGCTGGAAGGCCGGGAATAGCGTCTCGACACGCAGGAACTTGGGATCGTTCATCATCACTTCCTTGCCCGTGTCGGGATCGAGGAAGTAGTTGCCGCAAATGCCATGCACCGCCGGCGGACGGCCCGTGACGATCGAGAGGTTGTTCGGATTGGTGAACGACGGCACCACGCAGTCGCCCACGAGATTGGTGCCATTCTTGAGCACCTTGGCGAACCAGGGCGCCTGCCCCGCTTCGACGGCACGCTCGATGTACCCCGGCTCCGAACCGTCGACGCAGACCACGACGACGGGCGCCTTCGGGAGGCGATAGCGGCGGCCGTTGACGGCGATCTCGCCGCCCGTTGTGTTCACACTGTCAGGCGCCATCTCTTCAACTCCCTACTCGGCCGCCAGTGCCGGGCCGCCGTTGGTAACGCGCATCTCGTCGAGCACTTCGCGGACGGCCGCGAGAGCGCCTTTCATCTGCTCGGGATAGAGCCGGCCGATGCAGCCCATGCGGAAAGAATCCGCCACCGTGAGCTTGCCCGGATAGATCACATAGCCGCGGTCCTTCAGCCCGTCATAGAAGCGCTGGAAGACGAACTTGGGATCGGTCGGCATGTGGAAAGTGATGATGATCGGGGCCTGCAGCCGGTCGCCGAGGAGCGTGCGGAAGCCCATGGCGCGCATGCCGTCGATCAGCACCTTGGCATTATCGCGATAGCGCTTGCCGCGGCCCGCCACGCCGCCTTCGGCCGCGTGCTCCTCGATCGCCTTGCCCAGCGCCACGATGACGTGGATCGGCGGCGTGAAGCGATACTGGCCGGTCTTGGCGAAGCCCTCGGCCTGATCGAACAGGTCGAGCACCAGGGTCGTCGCATTGCCCTTGCATTCGGCCAGCGCCTCCTTGCGGCAGACGACGAAGCCCAGCCCCGGCACACCTTCGAGGCACTTGTTCGACGAGGCGGCGAGCGCATCGTAGGGCACTCGACGCGCGTCGATCTCAAGGGCTCCGAAGGCAGACATCGAGTCGACCAGCAGGCGGCGGCCTTGCTTGGCAACCAGCGCTGCAATTTCGGCGATGGGATTGAGAATGCCCGAGGTCGTCTCGCAATGGACCGCAAAGACATGGCTGATCGCCGCATCGCCTGCCAGCATCGCTTCGAGCTTGGCAAGATCGGGCGGCGTATCCTCGGGCGTCTCGTAGGTCGCAACGGCACGGCCTGCGATCTCGGCGATCTTCCTGGCGCGCTGGCCATAGGCGCCGTTGATGACGACCAGCAGCTTGCCCGTCTTCGGCACGAACGACGTAATCATCGCCTCGACGGCGAAAGTTCCCGAGCCCTGCACCGGCACCGTGACGTGGGTGTCCTGCGCGCCGGCCAGTTCGGCGATCTTCTCCAGCACCATCTTGTTGATGGCGATGAAGCCCTGATCGCGAGACCCCCAGTCGTGGACCATGGCCTGCTTCACGCTGGCCGAGGTGGTGAGCGGACCGGGCGTCAGCAGCAGCGGATCGCCGGTTTCGGAAAGGGCTTTCGGGATCGTCATGGAATCAATGATCGGCTCGCGCCTTCTATCCGTCCAGTATATATTCCATATGCTACCTATTGGTTTCCTCTATATGACGCCCACGCAACTTCGCGCTTTTCACCTTGTCGCCGAAGCCGGCTCCTTTTCTGCCGCCGCGCGCGCCTCCGGCCTCAGCCAGCCCAACCTGTCGGGCCAGGTGACCGCCCTGGAGAAGAGCTACGGCGTGCGCCTGTTCGACCGAAAGAGCCGTGCCGTGACGCCAACGGAGACCGGCCGTCAGTTGCACGGCATCACGACGCGCCTTTTCGCCGTCCAGGACGAGGCACAGGCGCTGCTGGCCGGCGAACAGGCGCTGGTGCGCGGCCATCTGCGCATCGCCGCGGACTCCGCCCATCATGTCGTGCCGATCATGGCCGCGCTGCGCAAACGCGCCGGCGGCCTAACCTTTGCGCTCTCCATCGACAATTCCGTCGGCGTGCTGGAGCGCCTGTTGCGTCACGAGTCCGATGTGGCCGTCATGGCCAAGAGCATTTCCGATCCACGGCTTCATACGGTGCGGCTGCGCACAGACCGGGTGGTGCTGTTCGTACCGGCGCGCCATGCGCTCTCGCGGCGTGGCCGCACGCCCCTTGCCGCGCTCGCCGGGCAGGAACTGGTCCTGCGCGAACGCGGTTCGATCACACGCGAAGTGCTTGAACAGGCGATGGCCGCTGCCGATATCAAGCCGGCCTCCATCGTCGAGGTACAGACGCGCGAAGGCGTGCGCGAGGCAGTGGCTGCGGGCTTCGGCATCGGTGCCGTGTTTGCGAGCGAGCTCGGCGAGGACCGCCGCTTCCGCCGCATCGTCATCTCCGATCGTGATCTTGCCGTGGCCGAGTATGCAGTCTGCCTCCAGGAACGCCGTCGCGTGGCGCTGGTCCGAGCCTTCATGGACGAAGCAAGCGAGCTTGCTTCGTAATAAATAAGTCAAAAAACTTTAACATTGAGAGAGCGAGGCGTAGGGTTCAGCGATCATGCAGGGTGTCGATACAGTTCTGAACGTACTGGGCAGCGTCTGTCTGCTGCTCTGGGGCGTCCGCATGGTCCGCACCGGACTGACGCGCGCGTTCGGCGCCACCCTGCGCCGCGCCATCGGCGCCTGCGCGCGCAACCGTTTCACCGCCTTCGCCGGCGGGGTCGGTCTCACGGGCATCCTGCAGTCGAGCACGGCGACGGCGCTGTTGCTGGCCTCGTTCGCCAGTCGTGGCCTCATTCCACTTTCAATCGCGCTCGCCGTCATGCTGGGCGCCAACGTCGGCACCACGCTCACCGCCCAGATCCTGTCGTTCAATCTGGGCTGGGTGTCGCCGTTCATGATCGCCGTCGGCGTCATCGCCTTCCTGTCCAACAGCTCCGACAAGGCCCGCCATCTCGGCCGGGTCGCCATCGGCCTCGGCCTGATGTTGCTGTCGCTGCATCTTCTGGAGACGGCCGCCGCGCCGCTGCGGGCTTCGCCGGCCTTCGTTGCCGTGCTCTCGGGCCTGCAGAACGAGTATGTGCTGGCCGTGATCTTCGCCGCGGCAGCGACCTGGTTCGTGCACTCCAGCCTGTCGTCCGTGCTGCTGGTCATGTCCTTTGCCAGCAGCGGCATCATCGAACCCAAGCTCGGCCTTGCGCTGATCATCGGCGCCAATATCGGCGGCGCGATCGCGCCCTATTTCGACCAGTCGACGACCGACGTCGATGCCCGTCGCGTCCCCCTCGGCAATCTGATCACGCGCGTCGTGATCGGGGTCGGATTGCTGTTCTTCCTCGGGCCCATTCACCACTGGCTCGCGCTCATCGATCCCGCGCCGGCGCGGCTGCTGGTGAATTTCCACACCGCCTTCAGCGTGGTGGCGGCCATCGTCTTCCTGCCACTGAACGACCCCCTGGCCGCGCTCTGCCGGCGGCTGGTGCCCTCCCGTCCTCAGGCCGACGATCCCGGCCGTCCACGCCATCTCGACCCCAACGTGCTCGACACACCCGCCGAGGCGTTGGCTTGCGCCATGCGCGAGACGCTCAATCTCGGCGACAAGGTCGCCGACATGCTGCGCCAGACCATGGACGCCCTGGAAAACAACGACGCCCGGGCGGTGAAGGCGATCGAGGCCGCCGACGATGCCGTCGATCACCTCTACGAGGCGATCAAGCTCTACCTCGTCCAGACCTCGCGCAACGAGCTCGGCGAAGAGGATGGCCGCCGCTACGTCGAGATCCTGACCTTCACCACGAACCTCGAGCATGTCGGCGACATCATCGACAAGAACCTGATGGAACTCGCCACAAAGAAAATCAGGAACCGCTATTCCTTCTCGGCGGAAGGCACCGCAGAGCTGCGCGCCTTCCACGCCCGCGTCCTTGAAAACCTGCGGCTGGCCCTGAACGTGTTCACGACCCGCGACATCACGCTGGCCCGCCGCCTTGTCGCCGAGAAGACGTCCATGCGCGAAGCAGAAATGCATGCCGGCGACAGCCACTTCGCGCGCCTGCGCGAGGGCCGGCCCGAATCCATCGAGACCAGCTCGATCCACATGGATGTGATCCGCGACCTGAAGCGCATCAACGGCCACCTGACGACAGTGGCCTACCCCATCCTGGAGGCGGCCGGCGAACTGGCCGAAACGCGCCTCAAACCCTCCGATCAGACTTTGATGCGAGCTCCAGCGGGGTCGTAGGGCGGCCGCAACGAAACCCTGGCTTTGAGCCGCGTGCCGGCAAGGTCGACCTCGAACCGGCCGGCTTCCAGCCACGTGGCGTCGATGGCCGAACCGTCCGTGCGCTTCACATAGCCAAGTCCGAGTGCCGCGCCGATCGTGTGGCCGTAGGCGGCCGAGGTGAGATCCCCCACTGGCGCTCCATCGCGCAGCAGGGCCTCACCGCCCCACAGCAGCGGTTCGCTGTCTTCGAGCACCACCGACACCAGCCGCCGCGTCAGCGGCTTGCCCTTGGCCTCCACCAGCGCCTTCTGGCCGATGAAGCCGCCGGGCTTGTCGAGCTTCACGGCCCAGCCGAGCCCCGCCTGGAACGGCGTGTCGTCCGGCGTCAGTTCACGCCCCCAGGCGCGGTAGCCCTTCTCCAGGCGCAGGCCTTCGACCGCGTAATAGCCGGCATCGCGCAAGCCGAACTCGGCGCCGGCCTCGTGCAGGGTCTCGAACACCGTCGCGGCGAACTCGACCGGCACATAAAGCTCCCAGCCCAGCTCGCCCATATAGGTGCGACGCGCCGCCAGCACCGTGGCATAGCCGACGCCGATCTCGCGGATCGCCGCGAAGGGGAAACCCTCGTTGGAAAAATCGGCCCGGCTCACCTTCTGCAGGAGCGCGCGGCTCCTCGGCCCCATCACCGACAGCACTGTCCAGGCTGAGGTCACGTCCGTCAGCACTACATGCGCATCGGGCGGCAGGTTGCGCCCCAGCCAGTCCATGTCGCGCGTCGGCTGGGCCGAGCCGGTGATGATCAGGAACTTGTCCCGCGCCAGCCGCGCTACGGTGAAATCGCTCTCGAAGGTGCCGCGCGAGTTCAGCGCGCCGGTGTAGGCAGTGTGCCCGACCGGCAAGGCGACATCGTTGGCGCAAAGCTGTTGCAATGCCTTCTCGGCATCGCGTCCCTGGACCAGGATCTTCCCGAACGAGGTCTCGTCGACCACCGTCACGCCTTCGCGCGTCGCGCGATGCTCTGCCGCGACGGCATCGAACCAGGCGCCGCGGCCCCAGCCATATTGCATGTCCGGCGTCTTGCCGATGCCGGCGAACCAGTTGGGCCGCTCCCAGCCCATCTTGTTGCCGAACCATGCTCCCCGTGCCTTCAGGCGATCGTAGAGCGGCGAGCGGCGAAACGGCCGGCCGCTCTCCTGCTCGCGCTGCGGCCAGGACATCTTGTAGTGCAGGCCGAGAGTCTCGCTGACCCGCTCGCGCAGCCAGGCATCGTTGCCATGGAAATTCGCGAAGCGGCGGATATCGACCGGCCACAGGTCCATCGTCGGCTCGCCGGCCACGATCCATTCGGCGAGCGCCATGCCCGCGCCGCCGGAACTCGCGATGCCCATCGAGTTGAAGCCCGCCCCGACGAAGAAGCCGCGAACCTGCGGCGCCTCGCCCAGGATGTAGTTCAGATCGGGCGTGAAACTCTCCGGCCCGTTCATGAAGGTCTTGATGCCGGTCTTCTCCAGCGACGGCACGCGGATCAGCGCATTGTCCATCAGGATCTGGAACTGGTCCCAATCGTCCGGCAGCATGCCGAACTCGAAATCGTCGGGAATGATGTCCTTGTTCCAAGGCTTGGCCTCGGGCTCGAAGCCGCCCATCAGGAGACCGCCGACCTCCTCCTTGAAGTAGATGTAACCGTCGGGATCGCGCATCACCGGCAGGTCGCGCGGCACGCCTTCCATCTTCTCGGTGACGATGTACATGTGCTCGCAGGAATAGAGCGGCACGGTAACGCCGACCTTGCGGCCGAGCTGGCGCGCCCACTGGCCTGCGCAGTTGACCACGATCTCGGCCGTGATCGGTCCCTCGGTCGTCTGCACACCGGTGACGCGGCCGTCCTTCGTGTCGACGTCCGTGACCCGCACCTTTTCGAAGATGCGCACACCGCCGTTGCGCGCGCCCTTGGCCAGTGCCTGGGTGATGTCGGCCGGGTTGGCCTTGCCGTCGCCCGGGAGCCACACGGCGCCGATCAGATCGTCGGTGCGCATGATCGGGTACTTCTCGCCCGCCTGCTGTGGCGTCAGCGGCTCGCACGCGACGCCCTGGGCATTGGCCATCGCCGCTGAACGGCGCAACAGCACCATGCGCTCCTCGGTACGCGCGACGGAGAGCGAGCCGCACTGCTTCCAGCCTGTGGCAAGTCCCGTTTCGGCTTCGAGCTTCGAGTAAAGCTCGGTGCTGTAGCGGATGAGGCGCGTCAGGTTCTGGTAGCTGCGCAGCTGGCCGACGAGCCCCGCCGCATGCCAGGTCGTACCGCCGCTCAGCCGCCCCTGCTCCAGCAGCACGACGTCCTTCCAGCCGAGCTTGGCGAGGTGATAGGCCGTCGAGCAGCCCATGATGCCGCCACCGACGATGACGACCCGGGCCTGGGTCGGGAAGTTGGCGGCCATCAGAGCCGACCTGCTACGGCCGCTTCGTACATCTTGCGCATTTCCGGCACCCCCGCCTTGACCGGATTGCCGCCCGCTGTCGGATCCTCCGCGGCCATGGCGGCGAACGTGTCGAGATGTTCGGCCTTCACGCCAAGCTCGGCGAGCGTATGGGGAATGCCGATCTCGCGACGCAGGTCGAGCGTCCATTGCATGAAGCCGTCGAAGGTCGGCGTGCGCAGGTCGAGCCAGCGCGCCAACCGAACGACCTTCTCCTCGATCGCCGGGCGATTGAACTTCACCACATAGGGCATGGCGACGGCATTGGTGAGGCCGTGATGCGTGTCGAGCACGGCCCCCACCGGATGCGACAGCGAATGGATGGCGCCCAGCCCCTTCTGGAAGGCAGTGGACCCCATCTGCGAGGCCGCCAGCATGTGGCCGCGCGCCTCGATGTCTCGGCCGTCCTTCACCGCGCGCGCCAGGTTCTCCTTCACCAGCCGCATGCCCTCGACGGCAATGCCTTCGGCATAGGGGTGATAGCCCGGCGCACAATAAGCCTCGAAGCAATGGATGAAGGCGTCCATGCCCGTGCCGGCCGTGAGCCTGGCCGGCAGGCCCACCGTCAGTTCGGGATCGGCGATCACGATTTGCGGCATCATCTTGGGATGGAAGATCACCTTCTTGGTGTGCGTCTGCTCGTTGGTGATCACCGACGCCCGACCCGTCTCCGAGCCGGTGCCGGCGGTCGTGGGCACGGCAATTGAGGGATAGATCCCGGCCGGATTGGCGCGGGTCCACCAGTCGCCGATATCCTCGAAATCCCACAGCGGCCGCGTCTGGCCGGCCATGAAGGCAATGGCCTTGGCGGCGTCGATGCCCGAGCCGCCACCCCAGGCGATCACGCCGTCATGCTTGCCGGCCCGCAGCACGCGGATGCCGGCCTCGACATTGGCGGCCACCGGATTGGGCTTCACGTCGCTGAACAGCGCCACTTCGAGGCCGGCCTTGCGCAGGCCCGTCATGGCGTCGCCGATCATCGGCAGCTTCGCGAGGCCGGGATCGGTGACCAGCAACGGACGGCGCAGCCCCACGGCCTTGCAGGCGTCGGCCAGCTCGCGGATACGGCCCGCGCCGAAGCGGATCGAGGTCGGATAGTTCCAGTTGCCGACGAGAGACATCAGATGATTTCCATGTAGCGATCGAGTTCCCATTCCGTGATGGCCTTACGGAACTCACGCTCCTCCCACTCACGTGTTGCAGAATAATGATCCACGAAGGCATCGCCGAACAGGTCGCGCGCCGCCTTCGAGGCCTTCAGCCGGCCCGCCGCCTCCATCAAGGTGCGCGGAAGCTGTGCCTTTGCCGGATGTTTCTTGTCGTAGGAATTGCCTTTGATCGGCTCGCCGGGATCGACCTTGTTTTCGATGCCCCACAGGCCTGCGCCGACGGCCGCGGCTAGGGCGAGGTACGGGTTCGCATCCGCCGCGGCGACGCGGTATTCGAC